>Ga0126382_10000482_pt1 | contig 15532 bp, 11 predicted proteins | sample PanSoiMetPlot_30_FD_92548 | JGI IMG/M metagenome (GOLD analysis project Ga0126382, IMG submission 92548) | Tropical forest soil microbial communities from Panama - MetaG Plot_30 | ecosystem: Environmental > Terrestrial > Soil > Tropical forest > Bulk soil | place: Panama | collected 2016-02-17
AGGAGCGACATCTCGGCATTGTCGAGGATGACGCGGAAGAATGGCCAGTTCGGCCTTTTACTTTTCTTATCGGATTCCTGCCGGCGTGGCTGCAACCTAGAAGACCATTTGGGTGTTCGCGCTGTTCAGCGACGGTTCGGCTTCAGAAACTACCGCAGAATCCAACAAAGTTTCCATGAAGGTACCGGAGCCCTAGCGCATATTCGACTGCCTCGCGTGGAACACTGCCGCCAGCCAGGCGGTCTTTACCTCTGCCATGCCGAAGGCGTGAGAGCTCCGACGGTCCTGGCGATGAGACGAAGGGCGCGGGCAACCAGTCCGAGCCAGCGCTTGCCCGGCGCGGCGGCACGCCCCTGGTAGACGGCGGACCAGTGGGCGAGTGTCCAGTACAGGTAGCGCCACCCGAGGTCCCACCAGCGCGGATGTGCCACGAGCACACGGAGCATCAGGCCGCCGAAGGGTGAGAGAAGCATGGGCCGCGCCCGGACCGTCTCGGCTATATCGCGGTAGCGGGGCGATTTCAAGGTCCTGATCATGGCCTCGAGCACGGGGCGCTGCCGGATGGGATCCCACATGCCTGCGCTGCCATGCTCTCCCGTGCCTTCCCGCATGAGGGCCAGGGTCTCCGGGATCACGACCGCGCCATAGCGTAGGGCGATCACGTAGTACACGAACCAGTCCGCATGCCATCTCAGCTCCGGGGGGAACCCTCCCTCGGCCAGCACGGCCTCCCGCCTCGCCACCACGGTGTTCCCCGACATCCAGAGGTAGCTGAGGGCGAGGCGCTGGCGGAGGGCCTCGGGGGTGAGGAGGTGCGTCTCGCGGCCGAGATCGAAGGCGGGACCCGTGGCGGCGTCCCCGAGGTACTCGCGCACCTGGGTCGCCCCATCGGGGAAGACGGCGAGGCGAGAGAAGCAGAGGCCGGCCTCCGGATGGCGCGCGAGGGCGGCCAAGCTGCGCTCGAGGAAGCTCGGCAGCAATCGATCGTCGGCCGATGCCCACACGATGTATTCCTGCGACGCTCGCGCGAGGGCGGTGCAGATGGACGAGAGCAAGCCCTCGTTCCGGGCATTGCGCAGGAACACGATGAACGGATAGCGCCGCGCGAACTCCTCGATCACCGAGACGCTGTCGTCCGTCGAGCCATCGTCCACCACGATGCACTCGTCGGGGGGCCGGCTCTGCGCGCAGATGGCGCCGAGCGACTCGGGCAAATAGCGAGCGTGATTGTAGTTGCAGAGGAGCACGGAGACGGTGGGCGCGGCGTGTCCGCGCTCGCTCAGAGGCCTTGCCGGGCGGGAATTCAGGGCCAAGCGCTCGAAGAAGCCGGGGTTCAGGGGATCCGCCTGCTCGCGTACCGTCCGCCACGAGTCGGGCAGCCGGTACTCGGAGCGGTCGATGCGCAAGCCGTCGTGGGGGTTGACGTAGCTCGAGTGCTGCTTGAGAAACATCACGTGGCGAGTCTTGGCCGCCATCAACGTGAGGAAGTGGCCGATCTGCTCCCGCCGCATCTCGTGCAGCGAGCTGATGGTGGCGAACGCGTCAAACATGCCGTCCGGCATCAGCTCGAGCTGGTTGGCGGTGAAGAACGCCACGTTGCATTGCTCGAGCTCGTCGGCGATCTCCTCGTAGGAGCGGAAGGGGCGAAACCGGAAGAGGCGGCGGCTGGCGAAGAGCTGCGAGAGATACCACTGGGCGACGTGAAGGGCCGGCGGAATGTCGAAGACCATGTAGCGGTGGGGGGTGGTGGACAGCAGCACATACCCCAGCCGGCCATAGCCCGCCCCCAGCTCCCCGATCACCCGCGGGTCTTTCGAGAGAGTCGGCCCGCTGAGCTCCAGTCCCTCGGCAATGGCTGACCACTCTCGCACGGAGTTGACAAGGTCCTGCGAGACCAGGCGCCCCTGTCGCCGTACCATGATGGGGCGACCGAGCTCTGGCTCCTCTAGGCTGGCGAGCCGGTCCGATCGATCCGAGGCGAGGCCGTACTCGTAGAGCGAGCCTACGTAGACCTTGTAGAGCCAGCGGCGCCACGCGCGGTGGCCCTTGAAGATGAAGTACTTGTCGTACCAGGAGGCCCAGAAGCTCGGATCCTCGTCGGGCGCCTCGATGGTGTAGGTCAACGGCCGCAGGCTCCGGTGTCGCATCCACAGCCGCGCGAGGTTGAGGATCTTGGGGTCCAGGAGGGAGGTGGGCACGAAGTTGAAGTAGTTCTGATTGATGGTCCGCTTGAAATACTCCTCCCCACCGAACTCCAGGGTGGCGCGGTTGCTCTGGTTGAGGACGGTCCAGAAACGCGAGGGTTGGTATATCTCCGCCGCCCGCGTCATCTCCTGCTCCATCTCCTCGATCTGCCGCCGGCTGTCCGGGCGCAGGAGCGAGTGCTGCACGCCGTTCGAGTGGAGGTACTCGATGACGTGGGCGTGCCCGTGCGCCGCGGCCCGCACCAGGGCCTCGCCGTCACCGACCCCGATCTCCGCCCCCTGGTGATGGAGGTAGCGCACGACATCCAGATGGCCGCCGGCGGCCGCGTCCAAGAAGGCGTCGAAGCCCTCTCGGGTGTCCAGACCGTTCTGGTGCAGATAGCGCACGACGGGGAGATGACCAGCCCCTATCGCCCGCCGCAGGGCCTCGTGATCGAGGCTCGACAGGTCCGCCCCGTGCTGATGCAGGTAGCGCACGACATCCAGATGACCGCCGGCGGCCGCATCCGAGAAGGCGTCGAAGCCCTCACGGATGTCCAGACCGTTCTGGTGCAGATAGCGCACGACGGGGAAATGACCAGCCCCTACCGCCCGCCGCAGGGCCTCGTGATCGAGGCTCGACAGGTCTGCCCCGTGCTGATGCAGGTAGCGCACGATACCGAGGTGGCCGTGCGCCGCGGCCTCGCGGAGGGCCGCGTCGTCATCGGATCGGATGCTCGCTCCGGATTCCTGGAGGTAGCGCACGACGTGGCCATGCCCGTGGGCGGCGGCGCGCGTCAGCGCCTGCTCTCGCAGCCTCGAAGTCACGGCCGGCGACGATTTGAAAAGCTGCCTCAGCGCGCCCAGATCGCCGACGGTGGCCGCCCGCATCACCGCCGCCGCGAGATCCTCACCGGTCTGAGGCCCTGCCTCCGTCGGTCGTCCCATCGTCTTGGCGTCGCCTGGATTCAGGGCAGGTCTTCCCGTCGATAGTGATCGAGCACGCGGAGTAGGCGCTGAACGTCGTCCGCGCCCACGGTGATCAGCTCACTCGGCTGGGGCTTCATGAAGGCCTCGTGGAGTCGATACTGGCGCGCCGCCGTGCTCACCCTGGTCGGCCCCGGTGCCATCGCGTGCTCCTGGGCACGGGAGGCGCTGAGGACTTTCAGGCTCTCCTTCACCCGGGGCAGGAGCCCGCGGGGCGGTGGAGGAGACGGGGCCGGCGTGCGGACACCGGGCGGCGGCAGATAGCGGCTCGCGTCGATCAAGGGGAGCTGGATCTCCATGGCGGGCCAGAACTCGCGTTCGTCGACTCCCCTCATCACGCTGTCCACGATGAAATCGAAGGCGTCGTGCGGCGTGTGCCGCACCAAGTAGAACATGTGGATCAGGTCCACGATACGCTCCGTCTCCTGGCGAGGCCGGCGGTGTCCATCGGCGGCCATGAGCTCGGTTACCAGGATGCCCCGATAGCGGTCGTACTCGGCGAACAGCCCTTGGGGCGAGCTGGCGAGCCATTCGAGAGGGTGCCAGTGCGTGTAGGGCACGGACGCCGCCATGCTGCGGCCGTTCGTGAAGAACGGCAATCGCGCAGCCTTGCCATGGGTCACCGACAGCGCGCTGGAGAGAAGCTCGCGGGCGAGGAGGCTCTCCACCGGCCGCACCGCCTCGAACACGTGACGAAGCACGGAGGTCCGGTAGGTGGCGTAGGTGAGCGCCTGGTAGTTTCGAAAGAGGTGGCGCACCCGGGCGAGCGGATCGGCGTCGTCCAGGCTCGGCGTGTAGTACAAGACGCCGGTGAGATCCATGGTCTGAGGGGGCCCGGGGTGATCGAGGAAGGTAAAGCAGTAGCCGTGGGCCACCGCTACCTCCGGGTTTTCGCCCAGATAGGCGACACACCGACTGACCCCGTCCACCACCACCAGATCGTCGTCGGCGCAGAGCCCGCACAGGGGAGTCTGGACCTTGGCGATTCCCTCGCGGAACTTGTCGAAGGGCACCATCGACTCGTCGTACTCGACGTGTTCCACGCGTATCGAGAGAGACGAGATCAGGTGCTGGTTGCGGATCCGATGCTCCATCTTGCTCGAATCGAGCACGAGGATGGGAAAGGCAGCGCCCTCGCGTTTGAGATACCGCAGGAGGGTCGCGAGGAGATCGGAGCGATTGTAGGTGGGCACCACGAGCGTGTACACGTCTGAGCTCGTCATGAGCAGTAGGCATCCAGTCGCGAGAGCAACTGCCGCAGCTCCTCGCGCCCCACTGCCGCGGGCTGGCCGGGGTCGGGGAAGAGAAACTCGTGGCACAGTCGGTACGTCCGTGCTCCGCCCGCCGCCGTGGCCGACGTGGCCACATAGTCACGACGCCGTGTCTTCGCACCCCGCTCGCCGGGGGCGAAACGGGCGCCGAGCTCTCCCATGAGGGGGACGGCGTCGGGGCGGGGCTGGTCGAGCACGCGACGGACGGCCACCTCCCACACGTGCTCGAAGGTGGCCGACGGCTTCAGGCCGCTCAACTCGTCGGCGATGATCAGGTCGATCACATCGGAGCGCAAGAAGGGAGCGAGATAGCGGAGGAACACCAGATCCACGATGGTCTCCACCGCCTCGGGCGCTCGGTCCCGCGGTGGGCCATCCCGCAGCGCGGCCAGCACGATCGGCTTGAGCCGCCCGTAGTCCTCCAGCAGCCGCTCCGGCGCCTCCACGAGAATCTGATACGGGTGCCAGCTCTCGTAGAAGAGCGACTCGCCGGTGCTCCGCCCGTAGTAGAGGTCGTCGATGCGGACGATCTTTCCCGCGAGGGCGGTGAGGGCGGCGGTGACGAGCTCCCGTCCGAGGAGGGTGTGGACCTCGGCCACGCGTCGAAACGCGGCGCGCAGCATCTCCGTGCGCTGCACGCCGTAGAACACCGCCTCGTAGTCGGCGAACATCCGGTACAGGCGCGGCAAAGGATCGGAGTGGAGGAGGGAGGGGCTGCGATACGTGATGGCGGAGAGAGTGAAGGTGTCCGTCTCCGAGAAGTTGAAGTACTGACCGTGGACGACCGCCACGTCTGGACGGCGGGCGAGCAGGACGACGCATCGGCGGAGGGCGGGCAAGATCACGAGGTCGTCGTCCGCGCACACCGAGCAAGTGGGGGTGGCCACCAGATCGGCCCCGGCCCGGAGCTTCAGGAACGGGTGCAGATCCGGCGAGTGCGTCGAGTGCCGGATGCTGAGGGGAGATCGTGCGATGCGGCGGGCATTGGCCTGACCTGCCTCGGCATGGCTCGAGTCGAGGACGATGACCGGGAAGTCGGCGCCTTGGCGCTCCAGATAGTCGAGCAGTCTCGACAGCATGGCCGGGCGATCGTAGGTCAGGACGAGCAGAGTGTAGGCACCGGGTGGAGTGTGCTCGACGTAGCCTCTGCCGGGCCGCCGGCGCCGGCGGCGCTTCAGGCGGTGTGCCACCACCCTGATCACCGCGCCCGTCGCCTGCTCGGCCAGCCGCACCGCCGTTCCCCCCCACCCGAGCCCATGGGCGCGGCGATAGTCACGAACGTTCCACCACAGATACGGGAGGAATAAGTCCCAGTCGCGCACCCGGCGGCTCTGGGCGCGCAGCATCAGGTGGTGCCCCGGCGAGAAGTTGCTGGGGGCGCGTCGGAAGGCCCGGCGCACGTCGCGATATTCCGGTCGGGCGAGGATCTCGAGCATGGTGTCCAGGACGGCCGCCTGACGCTCCGGATCGCGCATGCCTTGATGCGAGTAGGAGCCAGGCACGGAACGGATCAGCGACAGCGTCTGCGGCACGACGCAGGCCCCGTGTCGCAGGGCGATCACCGTGTACGCGAAAGAATCCGCGTACCACTGTAGCTCGCCCGGATAGCCGCCGAGGGCGAGGAGGGCGTCCCGGCGCACGACCACGGAATTGCTGGTGATGGGTAGATACGCGCGACGCATACGGCGACGGACGGCCTCCGGGGTGAGGTACTCGGGCAGATCCGAGAGGTCGAAGATATGGGCGATGGCCGGCACGGCGGCGAAGCGCTCGATGTTCCCGCGGTCGCCTTTGAGCACGGCCAGCTCCGAGAAGCAGAGACCGGCTCCCGGGTGCCGCTCCAAGGGAGGCACGGAGCGCTCGAGGAATTCGGGGAGCAGGCGATCGTCCGCGGCGGCCCACACCAGGTATTCGGAATTGATGAGGGGCAAGGCCCGCGCGATGGACGCCTGCAGGCCGAGGTTCCGCTCGTTCTGGACGACCCGGACGGCGGGCTCGCGCCGCGCGAAGTCTTCGATCACGGCCAGGCTGTCGTCGGTGGACCCATCGTCGACGATCAGGATCTCGTCGGCGGGACGGCTCTGCCCGCAGATCGCCCCCAGCGACTCCGGCAGGTATCGGGCGTGGTTGTAGTTGGACAGCACGACGCCGACGGTGGCAGGCCGGTGGGTCGTCACGAGCTCTTCCCTGTTCGGCGCCCCAGCTCGTTCATGAACAGACGCAGGGCCGCCAGGGACGCATCGGGCGCATCATCCGCTTGCCGCCACTGCAGGTTCGTTTTCGGTTCTTCCCTCGCGGCAGGATCGAGGTACACGCCGGGCCGCTCGGCCGCCATGGCCGCAAGCCCGAAGAGGTCGAGACCCCCCAGGTAGACGTCGGCTATCTGGGCGAGGGCCAGCGCATCGGCGAGTCCAAGGCCCAAGCCCCGGACGCACGCCACGCCACGAAGCGGCTGTGCCACGCCTCCGGCTCCGTGGACCGTCCGATTCAGCAGGCAGAGGCTGATCCCGGGCAGCTCCTCATCGAATCGCTGGAGATGAGGAGCCCACGCCGCCAAGACGCCGTCGCAGAATCCGTCAGCATCCTCGGGAAGGCTCACGGCCACGATCAGCTTTCCTGGATGCGCGGCCTTGAGGTAGCCGTGCACGGCGCGCCGGGGATCGAATCGCGGCCCGAACACGCGCTCAAGCAATTCCGGCCGCGGCCGGACAAGGCACGTCCGAGCGACGCTGACAGAGGCCTCGAGCGCTCGCGCCGCGGGCATGCCTCCGGGTGAGGCAGCGCCATCCCAGCGAACGGAGAAATCGTCGAACACGTCGGAGATGCACAGGAGGGACAGGAGGCGATCGAGCGGCATCTCGTCCGCGTTCCCGTGGACGGAGAGATGCGCGTGCATCCTTCGCGGAAAGCGCGGGGTGCGGGGATCCTGGAGCAGCTCGCACTGCCACACGGCCAGGCTTGTCAGGGCGTTCATCTCCGCGGGACCGCTGAGCGAGGCGTTGACGTCCGTACCTTCCGCGAGAGCTTGCTCGCGATGCTTGAGGCCGGCGGCCACCACCGCGAAGGCGAGGCGATGAGGCCAGCTCCGCCCGCGGTCGAGGCGACGACAGAGCCGCATGGCGAAACGGTCGGCCGGCCCCTCCGGCCAGCGATACCGTCGCCGACCCAGCAGCCAGCCCATTCCGCGGCTCGCCCGCTCAAGCATCGGCGCAGACCTGGCGGCCTGATGCCTCAGGGGAGTCCTGGCTGCGACACGCCTGGTAGAGGCGCTCGAAATACTTCAGGAGCAGGGCCGCGTCCTCGCGTTGCCAGACCAGGTACTGGTCCGGCGCGGCAAAAGGATAGCACTCCGCGTCCGACTCCACGCCGGCGTGGGCCGCGAAGTAGTGCTCGAGGCTGGTGATGACATATGGCCGCGTCCCGAAAGTGGCCATGGTGGCAAATCCGCTCGAGCTCCCCATGAACATCCGGCTGTGGTGAAGGAGAGCCAGCTCATGCGCGAGAGTGAGCCCCATGGCGCGTGGAACGAGCACGTTCTCGTGGCGCAGCAGTCCATGCTCCCACTCGCCAAAGCCCCCCAGGACGAGGAAACGCACGTGTGGATGGGTGCGGCTCACCGTGCGGAAGAGCTCGTACCAGTCGGCGAGCGGCGCGTCGCGATAGACGGTGACAGGGGTGGGGGTAAGCCCGCTCTGGCGCAGGTTCACCGAGACGAGGAAGCGATCGCCCAGGTGCTGGGCTACGAACCGTCGGGCCCACCCCCCGTAGCCGCGGGGGGAGGACAGGGTAGGGATGTAGCCGTGGCCGGCGTGGAACCGGTTGATCGCCTCGTGTCCGAGGGGGTAGGGCATGCGCCTCCGCAGCTGGTCGCGAAGGGACGGCCACGTCGGCACCCGGCTCGCCGCGAGGGCAGCCAGCGTGAACCCCACGGACAATCTGTCGCGCAAGACACGGACGGATCCGAGCATCGGCGCGCACAGGAGGGCGGGAAGCAGGTTGTCCAGATGCGTCGAGTAGTTCTCGGGGATGATGTTTCGTTGCACGCGGGCGGCGGGCCGCTCGGGATCCAGGAAGACGTAGCAGTCGACGGCCGCACAGCCGCGCTCGATGGCCTGACAGCTCTGGGTCACCTGGCTCGTGAGCACGTCGCCCAGCGCGTAGTGTTGATAGGAGAAGTCGAGCACGCCGGCCAGCCGCGTCGGGTCCAGCCCGCGCAGGTCGTTGACGAGATCGCGGTGTCGCCAGCGGCTCGGCGTCATTCGTAGGCGCTGAGGGCGCGGAGCACCGAGGCCTCGGGCTCCGAAGGGCCGACCCGTCCCGGCTGGCCGACGGCGCCGAGAAAGTCGCGGTGGAGTCGATACTCCCGCAGGCGGCCTCCGACGGTGGGCGCGCGAACGGTGCGATCGCCGGACAGTCCGAGCGCGTGGACCAGATCGGGCAGCCGGACGCGCGGAGCCACGCGATCGCGCACCCGCCGGAGCCGTCGGCTGCGTCGGAGGCGCCGGAGCAGCGGGGAGCGCGAGGGCGCGAGGAGCGGCCACAGCCCACGAAACATGCTCTCGCGTGGTGTGCCGGCCAGGAGCTCCTCCACCAGATAGTTCCCCACCTCCGGCGTGAAGTAGCCGGACAGGTAGCGCAGATGCACGAGGTCCAGAAGTCTCAGGATCTGCGGGCGGTCGAGAGCGCGTGAGTCCCTCCCGAGGAGCGCGTCGGCGAGAATCTCGCGGTAGCCCGCATATTCCACCATGAGTTGGTTGGGGGCGGTGGACAGCATCTCCAGCGGATGCCAGCCCCGATATGCCTCGGAAGGCCGAAGCGATCGCCCGTAGTAGAAGAGGGGGAGGCGGGTGATGGGACCCGCCACCGCGGTGAGGGCTCCTGAGAGCAGCTCGCGGGCGAGCAGGCTCTGCACGCGCTGGGCTTGCTTCAGCACAGAGCGCAGGACGTCAGTGCGATACACAGCGTAGGTCACCGCCTCGTAGCGCCTCACGAGCTCGAGCACCCGCTCGAGAGGATCGGCGCGGTCCAGCGAGTCGCCGGAATAGGCCACGTTCGCGATGTCCAGGCGTCTGTGGTCCTCGACGCCGTGGTCCTCGAAGCTGAAGTACCAGCCATGCGCCGCGCTCACGTCGGCGTGCTGGGTGAGAAAGTCCACGAGGGACGGCAGGGCCTCCGTCACCACCAGGTCGTCGTCGGCACAGAGCGAGCAGATCTCGGTGGTCGCCTCCTCGCTGCCCCGCCGAAACTTTTCCCACGGCGAGATGGACGGCTCGTAGACGAGGACCCGCACGTCGAGGTCGAGCCCCCGCACCGTATCGGCATTTCGTTCCTGGCTCGGGCCGTCGCTGGAATCGAGCACGAGGACGGGAAAGCGCTCCCGCTGGCGGGTCAGGTAGCGCAGCAGGCGAGCCAGCTCCTCCGGCCGGTTGTAGGTGGGCAGGAGCAAGGTGAAACGCTCGGACAGGCTCATCGGCTATCGAGCCTCCCCGGCCTCGCCGGGGCTGGCGGGAGACCTTCCGGGCGGTCCAGCGGCTCCCGGCCCGCGAGCCGGCGCCGGAGGCCGAGACCGGCAAGCCAGCGCACGGCGTGGCGAGCTCGAAGGGGGAGCCAGCGGATGAGGCCGGCCCAGGCCGCGCGCAGGATCAGGCGGACGATGAGCCTGGGCGTGAGATACCAGCGGTGGCGAGGCGAGCCGACGAGCCAGGCGAGGAGCCGGAAGCTGAACTCGGGCACGACTCCGGACTCTCGGAAGGGGCGGGCTACGTCGGCGAGGGCGCTCGACTGCAGGAGATCCACGAAGCGATAGACGAGCGCCCGCTGCGCCGCCGCCTGCCGAGGGCCGCGCACGGAGTAGGAATTGGACGTGACGCGGAAGTAGGCGAGGACGGCGGGCACGTAGCAGGCCCCATGGCGGAGGGCGAGCACGTAGGTCACGAACCAGTCGGCCAGCCACTGCAGGTCCTCGCGAAAGCCATCGAGAGCCAGCAGGTGGTCGCGCCGGTAGATCACGGAGTGCGAGGGGAAGTTGAAGTAGTCGTGCTTCAGCACGCGCTCCATGTCGGCGGGGCCGAAGAGGCATGGGCGCGTGCTCAGGAAGAGGGGGAAGCGGCGCACCTCGCCGTCCGCCATGACGGCTAGATCGGAGAAGCACAGGCTGGCCCCGGGGTGGCGCGCGAGCACGGTAAGAGAGCGCCCGGCGAAATCAACGCCGACCAGATCATCGGCGGCGGGGAAGCAGATGTACTCCCCCGTGGCCTCGGCCAGGCCGCGATTCAACGCCGCGTTGACGCCGGCGTTCCGCGGCTGGCGGATGAGGCGCAGCTGAGGATGCCCAGCGGCCAGCCTCTCCACGAGCGCACAGCTATCGTCAGTGGAGGCATCGTCGACGACGATGATCTCCGCGAGGGGCGCGCTCTGGCTGAGGAGGGCTTCCAGGGCTGGGCCCAGATAGCGCGCGTGGTTGTAGTTCGGCACCACCGCGGAGAGCGTGGGCAAGGCGCGGGTCGCTTCGATCGTGCCGTGTGGAGTCACCTCGGGCAGCCGACGGTCGGGCAAGAGCCGCTCAGAACGGTCCCGTGAAGGTGGAATCGGGCACGTCGAGGAAGGCATCGGGCTTGATCTCGGGCTCCGGGCGGGGCGGATGTCCGGTGAGACGGCGCGCGGCGGCCGTGATGTCGCTCACCAGCGGATAGTAGTAGTTGGCGAGGGCGCGCGTGGTCGGCGTGGGCAGATCGGGCAGGGTGATGCGGACGGGCGGCTCGCGGAGATCCCGCAGGCAGTGCTCCGACACCCGCGCGATCACCTCCGCCGCGAAGCCCACGGGCCGCCACCCGGTGTCCGCCACGATGAGGCGACCGGTCTTTCTCACCGATTCCAGCACCGGCGCGTCATCGAATGGGTTCAGCGTGCGGATATCCACGATCTCGACGTCGATGCCCTCTCGGACCAGCTCCTCGGCCGCGCGCACGGCCTCCAGCGTCATGTAGGAGAGAGCGACCACCGTGACATCCTTCCCGGATCGGAGAACGTTCGAGCGGCCGATCGGCACGCGATAGATCCCCTCCGGCACGGGACCATGAATGCCGTAGAGCCAGCGATGCTCGATGAACACCACCGGGTTGTTGTCCTCGATGGCGGAGATCAGGAGCCCCTTGGCGTCGTGCGGCGTGGCGGGCATGACGACCTTGAGGCCGGGCACGTGAGCGAACCAGGACTGCAGGCTCTGGGAATGCTGCGGTCCCTGCCCCCATCCGCGGCCGACCACCATGCGGATGACCAGCGGCACCGTGGCCTGGCCGCCGAACATGTAGTACCACTTGGCCGCCTGGTTGACGATCTGGTCGATGGCGAGCAGAGCGAACTCCAGGCGGATGTGGGTCATGACGGGACGCATGCCCCGGAGGGCCGCGCCCACCGCCACCCCCGTCATGGCGTTCTCGGCCACCGGCGTGTCGAGCACCCGCTTCGGCCCGTACTTCTCCACGAGGCCCTTGGTGGAGCCGAAGATGGCGGCGGCATCCGGCGCCCCCAGCCCCATGATGAAGACGCGCGGATCCTTGGCCATGCAGAGGTCGAGCGCCTCGTTCAACGCCTCCACGAACTTCAGGTTCCGCGTGGGTGGGCTCACGGAGCGTAGAGATGCGCGGTGAGCTGATCCCGCGTGGGGAAGGGGCTGGCTTTGGCGAAGGCCACCGCCTCGTCGATCTCCGTGGTGATGGCCGCGACCATGGCCGCGATGTCCCCTTCGTCGGCCACTCCGTGCTCCCGGCAACGGTCACGGTAGAGCTTCACGGGATCGCGGGCCATCCAGGCCTCGAACTCACCCGCAGGGCGGTAGCCCAGATGCTGATCGTCGAGCGGGCCGCAATGCTCGAGCCACCGGTAGGTCTTGAGCTCGATGAGCGCCGGGCCCTCGCCGCTCCGGGCGTGGGCGATGGCCTGTCCTGCCAGCGCGTGGACGATGTCCGGGTCATTGCCGTCGCCTTGTCGGCTCCACACGCCCTCTCCCTCGGCCAGGCGCACGATCTCGCGGTCCTCGGGATGCCGAACCGACATCGGCGAGAGGACGGAGTACAGGTTGTTCTCGCACACGAACACCACGGGCAACTTATGGATGGCGGCGAAGCTTAGGCTCTCGTGGAAGACGCCGGCCTCGGTGGCGCCGTCCCCGAAGAAGATCACGGTGAGTCGCGGCTCGCCCTCGAGCACGGAGCTGAGCGCGGTCCCCACGCCGATGGAAATGGTGCTGCCGACGATGGGCACCGCCCCCAGGAAGCCCGCAGCAAGATCGATGAGGTGCATCGATCCGCCCTTGCCCGCGGAGCAGCCGGTGGCCTTGCCGTAGAGCTCGGCGAGCATGGCCTTCAGATCGCCGCCCTTGGCCAGGTAGTGCGCGTGGCTCCGGTGGGCGGAGGTGACGAGCTCCTCCCGCGTGAGATGGGCGCACACGCCCACCGCCACCGCTTCCTGCCCGATGCTGAAGTGGGTCGGGCATCGCATCTCCTGCTCGGCGTACAACTCCTTGATGCGTTGCTCGGCGAGGCGGATGCGCAGGAGGTCGCGCAGCATCCGGCGCGCCGTCTTGGACGGCACCTGCGGAGTCGTCACCACTTTCCTCCTCGGGCGGCGTGGGTCGGCCGCGACGATCAGGCCCGGAGCGTGTAGCCGGTCGGCCAGTCTCGGAGCTGCTCGAGGTAGGTTCGCCCCCACGCGACCATCTCGCGAATCCCTTCCTCGAGGCCGATCTCGGCCTCCCAGCCCACATCGCGCTTGATGGCGCTCGAGTCCAGCCAGTATCTCGCATCCTGACCCAGGCGGTCGCCCGTCACCTCGCAGAGATCTTCGAAGCGAATGCCCATGACGCGGGCCACCGTCTCCACCAGCTCGCGAATCGAGATGGGCTTCAGGGGGCCGCAGTTGTAGACGGCGCCGAGAGGCGCACGCTGGGCCACGAGATGGATGGCCCGCGCGAGATCCCGCGCGTGGATATAGGACTTCTCGGCGCGGCCCCCGCCATGGAGCGGCAGCTTGCGCCCGGTCAGGCCGCAGATCACTGCCTTGGGGACGACGCGGTGCAGGAGCTGTCCCGGGCAGTAGGCGTTGGAGGGCCGGATGATGTTCATGGGGAACTTCAGAGCCCGATGAATGGCGATCAGATGCAGGTCGAAGGCCGCCTTGGAGGCGGCGTACGGGCTGGAGGGCTGGATCGGCGTGTCCTCGCGGGCGGCGAAGTCGACCGATCCGTACAGCTCCGAGGTGCCGATCTGAATGAAGCGCTCGAGATAGTCGCGCGCCATCAGCTCCTCGGTCAGACGGGCCAAGGCCATCGAGTTGGTCTCGAAGAACCGCCACGAGTGCTTCCACGACACCGCCCCTTCGCCTTGCGCCGCGTAGTTGACGATGACCTGCGGCTTCTCAAGATCCAGCATCTCGAGCAGGAGATCCAGCTCGTAGCCGACGTGATAGGCGTGGTACGCGTACCGGGCGTCTCCCGCGCCTACCTTCAGCGTGAAGGGCTCGGGCTTGGGACTATTGCGCCCGACCGCGATCACCCGCTCGGTGTCCGGCTGATCCAGCAGGTACTTCGAGGTGTGAATGCCGAATGAGCCGCCGCCGCCCAGCACTGCGTATCGCTTTGCCATGGGGCCCTCTCGTCAGCGTGTCGTGGCCGCCCTGAAGTTATTCCGCTCGGGGTCCGGGTCCAGAATTGTCCAATAGTAGCTGCCCGTGTAGCCTGCCTCGGCGAAGAGTGCGCGCCACTCCTCCGGACGCAGGAAGGTGACGGCGGTGAGCACCCAGTCCATGAAGATCTTCCGCTCGGCCTCGTTCCGGTAGGCGTCGACCTGGACGTATCCCCGGCCCGGGGCTAACCGCTCGATCTCGCGGAGAGCCATCAGGCAGCGCTCGCGGTCCAGGTTGTGGAGCACGTTGATGCAGACCACGGCCCGGAACGAGCCGGGGGTGAACGGCAGCTGGTCCGCGGTTCCGCGCACGAGGCGCCCGGCGACCTCCGGCTCGGCGCGGTGGAGCGCGTAGTGGGAGATGTCGAGGCCGTAGACCTCGAGGCCGGGACAGACGGCGCCGAGATCCTTGACGAGAAACCCCTTGGCGCAACCGACGTCGAGCACGCGGTCGCCCGCCTTCAGCCCGAAGTACTCCACCATGTCGCGGGCGATGGGAATCCAGCGGCCGTCGTAGCGGTACCCGCCGTAGCCCTGCTCCCGCTTGCCGTCGAAGTACTCGGCTCCGAACTGCAGCGCTACTTCCCGGTTGGCGGGATCGATCGACCGCGGCGTGGCCGTCTTTCGCGTGTCGCGTGGGTAGTGCCGGAGCAGATTGACCTCCGCCATCACGGCTGCTCCAGCATCTCACGGTGGGCCTTGGCCAGCCCCGCCTCGAGCGGGGTGAAGGTGAAGGCCGGGAAGGCCTTGTGGAGCGCCACCACGTCGAAGTGGCGATGCTTCACGGGGCTTTGTCGCGGCGTCCCCGCAATGTCGACCCGCCCCTCGAAGAGGCCGGCCACCTTGCGCGCGAGATCAGCGTAGCTGATCGAGCGGCCGGTAGCCAGATTGAGCGTGCCGCTGCTCCGGTGGCAGAGGGTGAGACGGATCAGCTCGGCCACGTCGTCGACCAGGATGTGGTCGCGCATCTCTTCCCCTTGTCCGAAGAGGGTGATGCGCGCGTCCTTGCGGGCCATGCGACGGAGGCGATTCGGCCCGTAGGAGTTGTGGGGATCGTCCGCGCCGTAGACCAGGGTGGGCCGGAGCACGGCCACCGGGGCCTGTACCTCGGTCTTCGCCATGACCTCCCGGGCCAGGTGCATCACGCCGTAGAGATCCGCCGGTTGTGCGCCCGTCTCCTCGGTGATCCGCGCGGTGTCGATGGGGTACACGGCGTCGGAGCTCACATACACGACGTGGGCGGGTCGCACTTTCTGCATCGCCGCGCAGGCCGCGGCGGCCATCTTCATGTTCTGCATGAACGGGTCGAGGCCTCGGCCCTTGTCCGGTGTCAGCGCCGCGAGCATCAGCACGGCATCGGTCGCCTGCAACAGGGCGGCGGCGCGCTCGCCCGCGTGGTCGGCGGCCAGAT
>Ga0126382_10000483_pt1 | contig 15532 bp, 9 predicted proteins | sample PanSoiMetPlot_30_FD_92548 | JGI IMG/M metagenome (GOLD analysis project Ga0126382, IMG submission 92548) | Tropical forest soil microbial communities from Panama - MetaG Plot_30 | ecosystem: Environmental > Terrestrial > Soil > Tropical forest > Bulk soil | place: Panama | collected 2016-02-17
CGCAAATGGGGCGATACGATGAAGCTCTCCGGACAGCGCGGATGTCGCGCAGAGTGCTTTCAAGGCACTCACCTCTACATCTCGCACAACTCGAGACCAACGTAGGAATTCTCTATTACCGGCTCGACCGCTACTCAAAAGCAATCGAACACTACGAGCGCGCTCGTCAACTTCTCGGGTCGACCGGGAGTGAGACCATCCGGGCTGTTGTGAATACAAATCTGGCGCACGCATTCATGGAAACCGACCGGCACGGTGACGCGCTAAGGTTGCTGGAGAGCGCGGCGAATGAGATGGAGCGTTCGGGGCAAAAACTCTGGGCCGCTCAGACCCTTTTCCATATAGGTTACTTGCAGTTTCTTCGTGGCAATTACAATGTAGCTCTTACAACTCATTATCAGGCTCGAGAGGACCTGACGCGGCTTGGCAGCACCGAGCTCGTCGCATGGTGCAATCATGAGATCGCCGAGATTCTTCTCGCATTAAATGCTTTTGATGATGCAGGCGAGAGTGCGAGGCTCGCTCGAAAAAGTTTCGCAGAATTGAATTTGCCATATGAGTCTGCGCAGTCGGCTGTAATCCACGCCTTGGCAGCGATGGGCCAGCGCGAATACGAGCAGGCGCGCGACGATCTGATCAGTGCAAGAGCAGTGTTTGCGGGTAATAACAATACCACGCTTGCCGCATTGATCGATTCTTATCTTGCCGAGCTGGCATTGCGCAGAAACGACCCGCTCGAGGCGTCAAGCCGCGCTTCTGCAGCCCTGCGTGTGTTTGCCCGCAAGAAGCTCTCGACTCGAGCGGCCTATGCGCGGCTGCTTTCCGCACGAGCAGCTTACTCTGATCGAAACCTTACAAAAGCCGCGCGAATGGCAAAGACTGCATTCGACTCGATTCAAGACCTGTTTGCGCCTGCTGTCGAGTACCAGTCGCAGCACTTGTTGGGACGAATCGAGCGGGATCGAAACCGCAATGATCGAGCTCTGGACCGCTTTCGTGGCGCGGTGAAGGCTATCGAGCGGCTGCGCGGTGGTATTGCAGCCGACGAGTTTAAAGCGACTTTTTTGCAGGATAAAAGCGAAGCCTATGAAGATGCAATTTCTGCATGTCTGGAACAGGACAGCGAAGAATTGATTGCGGAAGCTTTCAGTCTGGTTGAATCCTCCAAATCGCGGGCGCTCGCGGACTTGATGGCTCGCTACTTGCGCGGCACAGCTGAAACCGGCGAGGAAAGCACCTTCATCTTGGACATCCGCGCTAAGCTCGACAAGTTAATCGAAGATTTGAACTGGTATGGCTCCCAAGCGGGATTAGCGGAGGACAAGGGCGACCAGCGAAGCGCGGAAACAGCCGATCGCTATCGTTCTGCCATAGCAAAATGCGAGCGGCAGATTGCACAACTTTTCCGACGACTCGAAAGCGAGGTTCCCGCTTTTGTTGAGATTCAGCGAATGGAAAGCGCGTCGATCAGTGACTTGCGTGATTGCCTGAGTCCTGATGAAACGTTGATCGAGTACTTCTCCACGGGAGAGTACCTGTCGGCATTTGTAGCTACGCATAATGAGATCCAGGTCGCGCGCAAAATAGTTCGAAGGTCTGAAATAGAGCGCTTGCTAGACGCCTTGCGGTTTCAAATCGAGAAGTTCAACTACGGATCTGAGTACGTTGAAGCTTACTTCGGACAGCTTCGCCGTGCGGCAAATGAAATCCTGTCTACGCTCTACAAGGCCGTGTACTTACCCCTCGAAGGCTCAGTGAATACCAAACGAGTTATCGTCGTGCCGCACGGTCCCCTTCACTATCTACCTTTTCACGCGCTTTATGACGGCTACGTTCACCTGATCGAGCGGTTTGAGATTTCTTATGCGCCCAGCGCCTCGGTGCTCAAGCTCTGCCGGATGCTTGGGAAGCATCGGAATGAGTCAATTGATTGCGGAACTCTTGTTGCGCTGGGTTTGTCCGAATCGGCCACTCCCAATATCGACGATGAGATCAGGATTTTGTCTGGACTCTTCCCTGACGCGGTAACGCTGAGCGGAGCAAAAGCGACTCGCGCGAACTTATTTAAAGCTGCGCCGTCCGCGCGGTATCTGCACCTTGCGTCGCACGGCTACTTTCGACGTGACAATCCAATGTTTTCTTTTTTGAAGCTCACCGACTCTAACCTGCATTTCTACAATCTGGTTGATCTCGAGTTAAAGGCGGAGATGGTGACGTTGTCGGCGTGTCACACCGGTGTGAACAAAGTTTTCCCAGGCGATGAGCTGCACGGTCTTGTGCGTGGATTTTTGTATGCCGGTGCCCCATCAGTAGTGGCAAGCCTGTGGGCGGTCAACGATCAATCTACTGCCGAGTTCATGCGGGTTATGTATTCGCAATTGCGAAAAGGTGAATCGAAGAGGGTTGCACTACGGCGCGCGCAGCTAGCAACGAAAGAAGCTTACGGTCATCCGTATTATTGGGCGCCGTTCATCCTGATGGGGAATCCTGATTGATGGGAGTTGGGGTTAGGAGTTGGGGGTTGGGAGCTGGTGGTAGGAGTTGGGGGGGAGTTGGTGGTAGGAGTTGTGGGTTACGAGTTGGGGGTCAGGACGAATAGATATTATAACCCGAATCCCCAACCCCCAATCCCCAACCCCGATGACGAAATGTAATTATGAAGGGGAATCATATGTTTGCCCGTTTTTTAAAAGCCGCTTCGTTGATCCTGATCCTGTTCTTTGTAACCGTTGCATTGGAAACCAACACTAAGGCACAAAGCGGGGTCGTGGATTTCCGTCCGGGCGAAGTACTGGTCGAAATTCGGCCGGGAGCTTCCATTGACGCGATCAATGAGAGGTACGGGACTTCCACCATTCAGAGGATCTACGGCACGAATGTTTACCGTCTGGTGACGCCGAAGCGAAACAAAGAAGCCAAATTTCGCAAGCGGCTTGCTAACGATCCGGATGTCATCAGCGCCTCGCTCAATCCGGTTATTGCCACTCCTATCAACGTCTTTGGCCGTGCCGTTATTGGTTTCCCGGGGGATCATCCGACTACCGGGCAAGCGAGAGCGAGTTACCTGGAGCAGCAGCTTGTTGGAGACCTTGTATCTATCCAACTTCGTTCCAAAGGCGCTGGAGTGATTGTTGCGGTAATCGACACCGGAATTGATCGCAGTCATCCCGATATCAAAGATCACCTCTGGAATGACCCGGGCGAGATTCCTAATGACAATCTTGATAACGATAACGATGGGCTTGTGGATGACGTGTTCGGTTGGAACTTCCTGGATAGCAACAAAGACACTTTGGAATTACGCTCGAGTTCCCAAACGAGTATCGCAGGGCACGGCACATTCATCGCTGGGCTCATTGCATTGATCGCGCCGAACGCCAAAATAATGCCGATTCGCGCATTCTCGCCGGATGGGATTGGCGATGCATTCTCGGTTGCACAGGGGATTAAATATGCTGTTGATCACGGAGCGCAGGTGATTAATCTGAGCTTTGGCTCGACAGAAGATTCTCCGGTTTTGCACGACGCAATAATCTACGCCAATCAACGAGGCGTCTTCCTCGTAGCGGCTGTTGGAAACGAAGATAAACCAAACGACTCTGCGCCGCAGTTTCCCGCCAACTGGAGTAATGAGGTGATGGGCGTCGCGGCAATCGATGGCAATAACCGTAAGACGAGCTTTTCGAATTTCGGCAGCAATGTTTCAGTCAGCGCTCCGGGGCTGAACCTGGTCAGTCTCTTTCCTGAGGCGAACAACACGCCTGACTATGCAGTTTGGAGCGGGACGTCGTTTGCGACACCGCTTGCAACGGCTGAAGCTGCCCTGTTGCTTGAAGACAATCCTCAACGGAGCGCGCGCGATATCATCGAGAACACCGCGATAAACATTGACAGCACCAATCCTATATTTGCCGGCAAACTCGGACGAGGACGTATTGACGCGCTGCGTGCCCTGCAGAGCCTCGATTCTGTCACCACAAATCGCAGTGAAATCACGTTGCTTCCAACAGCGATCGAGCCGCAGTCTCAGGGCGAAGCCGAGGTGTCGATTACTGGCGGCGAACAGAAATTCGAAATCGAGATCGGGCAACTGCAGCCTCGCGCTGCTTACAAAATCGTTGTCGATGGGAACGTGATTATCGATGGAACCAGCGCAACTGATCCAAATCGGGCGAGAGCGATCACGACTAACTTCGGGGCGTTAGAGATCGAATTTAGAAGCCCAGCTTCCGGAAGTCACCTCCCGCTTCCAGCCTCGCTGATTCCCGTGACTAACATCAAGCTGGTCGAGGTGCGCGATGCGCAGAATCGCGTCGTGCTAAGCAATACCTTTGTTGCGACACCGGGGCAAGCGGGCGGCCAAAAAGTTGAGAAGGAAGCAACGCTGAATCCGACAGGAGTTATCCCGCAAGCGAACGGAAAAGCACGCGCAGAGGTCGAGTCCGAACGGGAGAAGTTGCGAGTTGAAGCCGATCACCTCGAATCTGGTGCGTCCTATGTGATTTTCGCCGACGGCGTGAGTATCGCTTCGGCTGTCGCTCAGTCCGGGTATTTGAGAGTCGAATTCACAAGTGATGGATCGAGCGGAATGGTTCTGCCGCCATCGTTGCGACCGGTCACACGGATTCAAACTATCGAGCTGAGAAATTCAAGCGGTCAGACAGTGGTTCGGGGTACATTCCAGGCGGGCGGCGATGACTTTGGTGGTGGAAGTGGTCACGGAGGCGGTGAGACTAGCTTTCAGGGTTCTATCGAGAGTCTCCCTGCCGGCGGCTTCATCGGCGACTGGCGTGTCGCCGGCCGGACAGTGCATGTCACGGCTGCCACCGAGATCCGTCAAGACAATGGGGCCGCGGTCATAGGGGCGCAGGTTGAAGTCAGAGGTTCAACACAATCTGACGGTTCAACAAACGCAACACGAATTGAGGTTTTGTCTAACGGCGGAGGCGGCGGCGGAGCTGTGCAACGAGAAGCAACACTGAATCCGACCGGTATAGATCCAGACGCCACGGGAAAGATGAAGATAGACTTTTCGAGTTCTCGCGAAGAACTCGAGATTGAAGCCAGCAAGCTCGAGGAGAATTCGAGCTACTCAGTAGTGGTGGATGGCTTCCTGCTGGCAACGATAGTCACGGAAGGCAACGGCTCATTCAAAATCTCACTCAGCACTGAGGACGGATCGCTACCATCACAGGTGCGGCCAGTGACCAACATACAGCAAGTCAGAATAAGCGATTCGCAGGGCCGACTGGTGCTGAGCGGCGGCCCACCGATTTAAATCACTCCTGCAGCCGCCGTCCCTTTTGTCGCCAAGCGTTGTTGTGCTAAATCTGGTACGAGTGCAAGCAAGTCGATTCAAAGCGATCTTAATCACAATTTTCCTCGTTTCGAATTCTGTCTACTCAGACACCTCGTTTGTAACTACATCAACTCAAAAAAAAGAGATTACGCGTGTAAATCTTATCGCTGCTGCAAAGGCTGGAGGCGATTACCTCATCCGCATGCAAAAAGCTGACGGGAGCTTTCACTATCTTTACGATCCTGCTCGAGACCTCGTAGAGCCTATAAGCTACAACATTGTAAGACACGCGGCCACGATTCTCGCTATGTTTGATCTTTACGAAAAGACCCGTGACATCAGGTATCTTGAGTGTGCTCGTCGAGCGATAGTGTTCCTGAAGACCCGGTTTCGTGCGGCGCGTTCCGGTAACGCCGATTATGTGCTGGACTTCGACGGTAAAGCGAAGCTGGGAGCGATTGGGCTTTCGCTTGCGGCGCTTGCTGAGCAACTTCGCTTTGATAGCAAATTCGGCGACTCTAAAAGTGCCGCGAGGCTGGCTAACATGATTCTGGCGATGCAGCGCAAGAACGGATCGTTTGAAATGCGTTACCGGCTTCAGGAGTCCGACGCCGACGGTTTTGAGTCCAGGTATTATCCGGGCGAAGCTCTTCTCGGGTTGATCCGTCTCTTCAAAGTGAAGGGGGATCGCAAACTGCTGGATGCAGCCAACCGAGGAATCGAGTTTATGCTAGAGTCGCAGCAAAAAATGAACCGGTTAGCTGCGGACGCCTGGCTTATGCAAACCATTGATGATTTCTACAACCAGAGCCCACGGAAGAAGTTTGCGGAGCACGCCATCGCGCTGGCTGAGGCGATCATCGCAGAGCAATATGACGAGACGGATGAACGCTCCGACTATGCAGGCGGGTTTGGGCCGGGCCCTCCTCGTTCGACGCCAGCTGCGTCCAGGGCAGAAGGATTGGTTGCAGCGTACCGGTTGGCCCGCTCGATTGCAGATCCCAGGGCGATAAGAATTGCTAGGAGCCTCAAGGCTTGCGCGCGATTCCAATTAGAACAACAGTTCACTGCATCAAACAGCGGATCTTTAGCTAACTCCGCACGAGCGACGGGTGGTTTTCGCGAGAGTCTGTCTTCAATGAAAATCAGAATAGACTTTGTTCAACACAACATCTCTTCTTTGCTGGGCATCGCCGAAACTATCTATTAATTGCGAATTCGAAACCACCGACATAAGATGTGCGGAATGCCGGATGGTCTCGAATCAATCACAGGCAAATCGCAAGCCCGCCAAGCCGTATTCATTGATCGGGACGGAACGCTCAACGAGGACATTGGATACGTGTCGAGACCTGAAGAATTGGTTATGTATCCCTGGTCTGCCGAAGCGGTAAGACTGATCAATGAAGCGGGGCTTTTGGCGGTGGTGATTACGAACCAATCTGGAATTGCGCGCGGAATGTACACCGAAAAAACGCTCGCCGAGATTCACTCGATGATGATCCGGGAGCTGGCCGAGCAAGGAGCTCGGATAGACGCGGTGTATTATTGTCCTCATCATCCTGACGTAGGGAACCACCGTTATCGACTCGAGTGCGATTGTCGAAAACCGCGGCCGGGATTATTGAGGGCGGCTGCGACAGACCACGACATTGACCTTGGCGCGTCTTTTGTAATTGGTGACAAAGCGAGCGACATAAAGCTTGCGGAGCGTACTGGTGCGCGAGCCGCTCTGGTGCTCACAGGATATGGCAGCGAGACGCTGGCTCATCCCGAGCGGTGGCCTTGCATGCCGGAGATAGTGGCCGAGAACGTTCTTGAGGCAGTGAAGCGGATAATTGAGATCGTCTAAGGTACCGTAGACTGTCTAGTCTGCGGATGATGGTGGGAGGTCATTTGGATAACCGCTTGAGATCGAACCGCTTTCGAAATGAGACGTTAGGCCGGTAACCTTGTGTTGTTGATATACGCGGACCGAACAGTCTACGGTGCCTTGATCCGCAGACTAGACAGTCTACGGTACTTCTAATGCTGACACTCCTAAACATTTCAAACATTGCTCTGATCGATGAGCTGAGAGTCGAGTTCGAACCCGGGCTCAATCTGCTCACTGGAGAAACCGGCTCCGGAAAATCGATCATCGTCGACGCTCTCGGCGTGCTGATCGGAGGGAGGTTTACTTCGGACCTTTTGAAGGCGGGCAGGGACAGAGGGTTCATTGAGGGACTCTTTTCGGTCGGCGCAAATAAAGATCTAAATCAGCTGCTAGTTGATGCCGGAATTGAATCCGAAAGTGGAACCGACACCGAGATCATCATCAGACGCGAGCTTGCTCTTAACGGCAGAAATAAGATCTTCATCAATCATCAGCTTGCAACTCAGACGTTGTTGCGCCAGCTTCAGCCGTTCCTGGTCGATATCCATGGTCAGGGCGATCAGCAGACGCTGTTCGATGCGGCAACGCATCTGGAGCTGCTGGATACATTCGCAGGCACCTCTGAGTTGAGAGACGAGGTGGGCGAGCGCTACCGTCGCTGGATGGCTGTTCGACGCGATCCTGAGGCCCAGGGAAAGGAAGACGCTGAGAAGTTTCAATTGATCGACATTCTTCGCTTTCAAATAGACGAACTCGAACGCGCCAAGCTTATAGTTGGTGAGGATGAGCAGCTTGAAGATGAAAAGCGTCGGCTAAATAACGTAGAGAAATTGACCATGCTTTGCAGCGAGGGCTTTGGTCTGATTTACGAGGACGGCGATTCGGCGATCACGCGCGTCCGGCGTGCTACCCGGCATGTCGAGGAGCTTTCAGGATTTGAGACAAAGTTCGGGCAATATCTTGACGGTTTGGAATCAGCACGAACGCTTCTTGAGGATCTCGCGTTCTCTCTCCGCGATTATGCCGACAAATTGGAATTCTCTCCGGCGCGATTGGAAGAGATCGAGAGCCGGCTGGGTGAGCTTTCCCGATTGAAGCGCAAGTATGGCGGATCGATTGAAGCTTGTCTCGAGCACCTCGCGCGTTCCCAGGACAAGTTGAGTCAGATCGAAAGATCGGATGAAACCGAGGCTAGATTGCGAGCCGAAGCATCGGCTGCGCGCGATGAGTTCCTGGAACTCGCGAAAAAACTTCATCGTGAACGTGTCCGATCGGCAAAGAAGTTCGAACGTTCTGTGGAGAGCGATCTGGCTGAAGTGGCGATGGAGCATGCGAGGTTTCAGCTTCAGGTCAGTGCTCCTTCGGAGTCTCAGCTCGAGAATACTGAGAATGCGGATGGCCTTACGCAAAACGGTATAGATCAAGTCGAATTCTATTTTTCTGCGAATGTGGGAGAAGATCTTCGTCCGTTGGCACGAGTCGCATCTGGAGGAGAAGCGTCTCGTCTGATGCTTGTTCTGAAGACCGTCGCGGGAGCTACAGAGTTCCCTCGCACTATTGTATTCGATGAAATTGATACTGGGATCGGCGGACGGGTCAGCGAGGCGGTTGGCCTCAAGCTTAAGAAGTTGTCCGAGAGCAATCAGGTGTTTTGCGTTACCCATCAGGCTCAGATTGCAAGGTTTGCAGATGCCCATCTGGTGGTGCGGAAGGAAGTAAGCGGGGGACGTACTGAGGTTAGCGCGCTCAAACTCGACCGTCGGAGTCGTGTCGAAGAAATTGCGCGCATGTTAACCGGCGCAGAGATAACGGAAACGGCGCGCCGGCACGCAAGGGAATTGTTGAAATAGAAATCATAAGCCATAACCGACCCATAGGTCCTATAGGACCAATAATAAGAGACACTATGCGCCCAATATGAGCTATGGTAGACTAGCCCGTGCTGCGGGACGCTCCTTGTGCCCACGGTTGTAAACGGATTGTCGAGTGACTCACCCAATCGGGTCCAAAATTACTCAATTGTGGAGAATTAGATGGAAGACGACGATTTTAATCTGACCGTCGAGGAACGAAGGAGCGAGGACCGCCGAAAAGAGGAACGTCGCAAACAGGATATCGGCCCTCCTCCGGGAGTGCCCGAGCGCCGCTCTGGGCGTGAACGACGGCTTTTTGACCGTAGGGTTCAAGGCTCAACGACCGGTCAGCTTCTTGTCGAAGTGGGGCGATTCGCCGCGGAAAACATGGTGTTCAGGCAAAAGGGTAACAAGGCGGCAGCTCGTCGCGCGCGAAAGCATCTCTCGCAGATTATGAAACTGGCCAAATCGAGACGGGCCGAAATTTCCTCCGAAATTAAGGGTCTCTCGGGAGCGGAAGGGTCGGCAGACGACGGTGACAGTGGCGATACAGATGAGTAAGGCCTGCTCTGTCCCAAAGTCGAGATAAGGTCCAAAACTATTCTTTGGCGCGCAGCCTCGCTTCGAGTCGCCGCCTGATTTGATAGTACTCTTCTAGAAGCGTGTTTAAAGTCACGATGAACGGTATCTGTAGCGCAGCGGCATCGTCAGCCCGCTGCTCGAGTGCCGCCGCTTCTGGTGAACCGGGAGTAACTCGCTCTAGTTTCTCCATCACTTCGTGAACGTTTTCTCCGCGAGGATGTCGGTGGTATGAGTAGCTGATAAGTGAGAGCGTTAAGCCATCGATGACCGACTGAATCTGGTCAGCGTCATCGAGCGATAAACGCCTCATCAAGAACGAATCTGCGGGAACCTCAGTAGCCTTTGCGAATTCATTTACCTTCCTGGAAAGATCATCGGATCCGGCGCTCATAGCTCGAATGATTGAGCTTAGCACGCGCCGTTGTCAACTACAGGACCAATAGGATCTATACGTCTATTGGTCCCATCGACCTATCCAATGCGCGGCCGTTCAACGCTAACCCCGAATCAGCAGCCTTTCCTGTACCTGACCGCAGCGCTCGTAACCGGAATCCTGGTCGATCGATGGACCGAACCCGTATGGTTTATCACAATCCCCTTCGCTGTTTCCTTCGTAGGACTGTCGATTTGCTTCTTCTTCGCTAAGAGCGACAGAGCCACAACCGGCTCATTACTGCTCGCTTTTGTTGCAACTGGCGCAGCGCTTTCACTTAAAGAGAGAACTGCCACCGATAATCCACCGAGACTTAAGACGCTCTATGAGTCGAAACTGATTTCGCCTGATGAACCAATCGAATTGATTGGATCGCTTGCCTCTCCGCCGGAGCCCGCGCCCGGCGCCGCCTACCTGGATCTCAGAGCAGAAGAACTGCAGGTGCGGCGAGAACGGATGCCGGTTCAGGGAGCTGTGCGTCTGATGCTTTCAGCGCTCGAGCCCGACGCCAGTCGCGAACTTAAAGAGCTTGCTCTGGATTACGGATCGCGGATCCGCGTGCTCGTGAGGCTCGAACGCGCCAGGGAGTATGGGAACCCAGGCTCTCCCGACTTTAATGATTTTCTCGAACGGCGTGGATACGACTTAAAAGGGGTCATAAAGAGCCCGCTTCTTATCGAGCGCCTCGGTACTGCCAGCGTCAACAGGTTGCTCCTTTTCATTTACCAGATACGAATCCGAATGATGGACGCGATCGACAAGGGGTTTAAGCCACCAGTGGCCGGAACCCTGAAAGCGATGCTTACCGGCAATCGGTATTTTCTGGACACCTACACAACTGCTCGGCTTCAACAAGGCTCAACATTTCACACCCTGGTGATAGCCGGATTGCATATCGGCATCCTCGCGTGGGCGTTGTTAGGCGGGCGTTCTCCGGCCAGGCGCCGAAGCGCCTGGCGAGTCGTTTTCTGCGTCGTGATTTTGTGGTCGTACGCTGTAATGGTAGGCATGGCGCCGCCGGTGACTCGCGCTACGGCGATGATAACGGTCGGCCTGATCGGACCGGTACTGTTCCGGCGATCATCGTCAATCAACGCGGTCGCTCTTGCTGCTTTTGGAATGCTTGCGTTGAAGCCGTCCCTGGTTACCGATCCCGGCTTTCAACTCAGCTTTGTTGCGGTAGCGGGTATCGTAGGCCTTGCTTTGCCTTTGAGCGATAAACTCCGTCGCGTTGGGGAATGGAGACCGACCTCGCATACGCCACACCCGCCCTCGTGCTCCAGGGCGGTTAGCCGTTTTGCGGAAACGCTCTTCTGGGATGAGCGCGACTTCCAAACTGAGATGCGACACTCGCCTATCCGATATCGTCTGGAAAAAGCAACTGCGGCGCGAGTGCTCAGTCGATGGCGTATTCAACCGTTGGTGAGAGACGCAGTTCTCATTATGCTCACGTCCACTGCAATCCAGCTCTCAACACTTCCGCTGATGGCTTTTTACTTTAATCGCGTTGCGCCTGTTGGAGTTTTGCTGAACGTCATCGCCGGGCTTCTGACCGGGGTTTTGATGCTAACAGCGCTCGCGACGATAGCGCTCGCCGGAGTGAGCGCATGGGTTGTTTCTCATTTGGGAGTCGTGGTGAATGCTGCTCATTACCTGCTCGTCAGAGCGATCGAACCCTTCATTGATCTTCCTTTTGCAACCTTCCGAGTTGCTCATTATCACGGGCGGATCGCCGTAGTGTACGCTCTGTATTTCCTCCCAATTGCTATGATCGCTGTCTTGATTGATCGATGGCAGCCGATCGAGTTTGTCCTCCCAGGCGATCGCGCCGCCAACGCCGAGCGCCGCAAAGGCTCCAGATCGACCCGGTCAGGTTCTGTTCCCCTGGTGCGAACGTTACGAGTTCTTTCCGGAGTTGCGTTCATCGCTTTGCTGATTGCGGTGATCAGCGTTCCAACCAAAAGCACATTGGGCAAATTAACAGTCTACTTTCTTGACGTCGGTCAGGGCGATTCAGCTTTTATAGTGTTTCCTGGCGGCAGGACGATGCTGGTCGATGGTGGCGGCGAGCTACAGTTCGGCAAACGTCAATTAGCCAGCGACGAGACAGATGTTGACACGTTTAGTGAAGGCGCGTTTTCCGTCGGCGAAGCAGTCGTATCGCGGTTCATCTGGTCTCTCGGTCGCACTCGAGTCGATTACATCTGTGCGACGCATGCGGACGCCGATCACATCGGCGGACTCTCGGCAATAGCCCGAAACTTTCGAGTTGGCGAGGCAATTGTCGGACACGCTCCCGACAACGATCCAGAGTTTGATTTTTTCGCTAGAACCGTCGGGCGTCGTCGCATCCCGCTGTCAATCGTAAGGGCGGGCGAGCATTTCGAGATCGATGATGTCAGGATCGAAGTCTTGTGGCCACCGCCGGCTTCCGTAACACCGGTTACTTCGAGTAATAATGACTCAGTTGTGCTGCGGCTCGTCTATGGATCAGCCTCTGTCCTGCTTGCTGGAGATATCGAGCAGTCAGCCGAAGAGTCGCTGGTTGCATCGCAAACGGACCTTCGCGCCGACATTCTGAAAGTCCCCCATCATGGATCAAAGACTTCATCAACCGATGCTTTTATCAATTCTGTGAATCCGAAGTACGCTGTGATTTCGGTTGGTGAGCGAAGTCGCTTTGGGCATCCACATGCGACTGTTGTCAGCCGCTATGTTGCAAAAGGGATTCGGATATTACAAACCGGCATCTGTGGAACGGTGACGGTCAGCATTGACCCGGAAACGTTCGATATCGAAACATACCGTTAATAATCTGAGATCCTTTCCAAAGCTTGTGGAGAGGGTTTGGTCTGGGAGGTGTTAATTGGCGTGGAACGAGTGGCATTCCTGTTGCGGGGTACTTCTTGCATGCTATGGGGGCTTTGAAGTACCATTTCGCTGGCTTTGAACTGGTCTTTCAAAATCAACAAGGAGGGGAAAATCCATGAGTTTTTCCGACACCGAAGCGCTCAAGCGGCAACTCTTGGCTGACGACGCGCAGTTCGCGGAATTGGCCCATACCCACGGTGAGTACGAGAGAAGGTTGAGTGAATTGGCCGCCCTGCATTACCCGAGCGCTGAGGAACAGATGGAAGAAGCCACTTTGAAAAAGAAGAAGCTATACTTAAAAGACCAGATGGAGACGATCATGCGACGCTACAAAGAACAGCAACACGTCGCAGGTCACTGAATTAATATAGATCGGCAACGAGATCGCAAGACAATTATTAAGGCACTCGCGCCTTTTATAGAATTGGATTAACTGTTGGTTACTCGCGGGCTGGCAGTCTTCGCATTCGAAGGCGAAGCTGTTTGTTTGCTTACGAGTAGCCTTTTTTGTTTGGTTTATAAACAAAGAGATCCTTAGAACTTGAAAATTACGAGGCGGTAACCTCGCGCTAACATCGGCCCGGTTCGATGGCAAAAGAAGGCATTCCGTTCATAGCAGTTTTTCTCATACCGGCGCTTGGCTTTCTCGCTCTGGGCTGGTGGGTCGCCGCAGGATTGTGTCTCGTGCTGACTGCGTTCATGGCTTTTTTCTTTCGCGATCCGGCGCGCGATTGTCCCAAAGATAGCCGGGTGGTTGTCTCTCCCGCGGACGGCCGCGTAGTGGCCGCGGCTCGAGTTGATGAACGCATCGATAATTCTCCAACTCAGATATCTATTTTTCTGTCACCCCTCGACGTGCATATAAATCGCGCCCCGATCGGTGGCGATATCGTCGACGTAGCTTACAAACCTGGCGCGTTTCACATAGCCTCGCGCGACATAGCCTCGGTGGAAAACGAACAGAATATCGTCACGATCAAGGGAGAAGAGCTGACGATAGTTTTCCGCCAGATTGCAGGAGTCCTTGCGCGAAGAATAGTACTGTGGAAGAAGAAGGGCGATCGCGTGGCAATGGGTGAACGGGTCGGGCTTATGAAATTCAGCTCACGAATGGATGTAATCCTGCCGTCTGAGGTAGAGGTGCTGGTCCACAAAGGCGACCGGGTAATTGGCGGCGTTAGCATTCTAGGACGTCTGCGCCAGTGACCAGAGTGGACGTAGTAAAAAGATCGACGCTTCCGTGCACGATTGGCCACAACCGATCAAACAGCTCTTAACTTTCTTTGAAACAAGCTGCTTTTCGAAGCGTTGACAGAATACGCGTTCAGAGTTCAGGGGTTCAGAGTGAGCCATCTGCTGCGTAAATCTGCGTCTTCTGCGGATTAAACTGGCGGGCCGTGTTTGGCCCCTTGATCATCCGCAGATGATGCAGATTGACAGAAAAAGAGAGCAATCTCTCACTTCTAAAACGCTGAACGATAAACCCTGAACGCGAACCTTAACCATGGTGGTCTGCGAGTCCCTTATGTTATTATTGCTCTTGGTTTTGCACAGCCCCACGTGCTGGAAAGCCGGCCGCGACGGCCCGGCGCTGTAGAAGGTTTCAATCCCATGGCAGAGTACATTTGCAGGCTCGGAACGCCTACCGGCGAAGTGGTGACGCGAACTGTCGAAGCCACCGCCGAACGCGATCTCCGTTCGAAGCTCGAGCGGGACGGCTTTCGCGTTTTCTCCATTTCCGCCACTGGAAGCGTGAACATTCGACGCACGTTCGGAAGGGAACAGCGGGTCAGCAAGATCAAAACCGAAGACTTCCTGCTTTTCAATCAACAGCTATCAGCGCTGTTGCGCGCCGGACTCCCAATACTTCAAGCGATAGGCATTCTTCGCAAGCGCGTTCAGAACGAAAAACTGCGGCTTACCCTGGAGGACGTTGAACAAAAGGTTCGTGCTGGTCAGGCGTTGTCCCAGGCATTCGCAGCGCAGGGTGATGCCTTCCCACGAATCTATATCGCTTCAATTCTGGCGGGCGAGCGTGCTGGTTCTCTGGATGAAGTATTGCTGCGCTATGTGAGCTATCAAAAAACTATCACCGAGGCGCGGCGCAAGATCAAGAAATCGCTTGCCTATCCTATGGTACTGGTCGGCGCCTCACTTTTATTAGTGATGGTTCTATCCACGTATGTCATCCCCCAGTTTATGAAGCTGTACCAGGGCGTAGGAGCTCAGGAACTGCCCAGTATTACAATCGCTGTGATAACGACATCTGAGTTCATAAGCAAGAACCTGATTTGGTTAATTCCTGCCATAATCGGCGGACTGATTTTTATTTTTGTATGGCGTCGCACTCCGACTGGACGGCTCACCATCGACCGCTGGATCCTAAGGACGCCAGTGGCAGGCGAGACTATTCGTCAATTGACGATAGCGCAGTTTACGCGCAGCCTGGCTACCCTGCTTGCGGGCGGCATCACGCTGCCGGAATCGGTCGAGATCGCCAGCGAGTCAATAACGAATCGCGCGTTGAGGGAGGCAAGCTCCGGGGTGCTTGTCGGAATCAGAGAAGGTCGTCCTTTTACAGATAGCCTCGAAGCTTCGGGATGGGTCTCCGAACTTGC
>Ga0126382_10000484_pt1 | contig 15520 bp, 9 predicted proteins | sample PanSoiMetPlot_30_FD_92548 | JGI IMG/M metagenome (GOLD analysis project Ga0126382, IMG submission 92548) | Tropical forest soil microbial communities from Panama - MetaG Plot_30 | ecosystem: Environmental > Terrestrial > Soil > Tropical forest > Bulk soil | place: Panama | collected 2016-02-17
GAGCAGGATCGAGCTCACGTGCGCTTGCATGACTTGTCTCCCCTGGGGCTTGGCGGTGATGCACATGACCGTCACGCTAGGTGCGGCCCGGTGACCGGTGCTTCTCGATTCCTGACCGGTTGATGACCCGTTTCGTCGCGACGCCATCCCCGCTGGCAGGGCGATCATGACGAAGACAGACGACCACACCGAAGCAGGCCGGGCCAAAGCCGCGCCGGGTGACGTCGGTGTTTGCCCCGGGCACCCCCGGTTCTCCGATGGCCGCCGGGAGGCCCATCCGGCTCCGTGCGCGGCAGAGGGTGGCCGGCCAGATGGTCCGCTGATACTGGCGCACGGGAAACCGCTTGACGGTCTTTGAGCGGCGGCCAAGGCTGGCGCCATGACCAGCCGTATCTCGCACACCTCATTCGACGCCCGCAACGCCCACGCGCAGTCGCTCTTCTGGTCCCAGGTTCTTGACTTCGCTGAAGATCCTGATGACCCGAACGAGCCCGGCCATGAGGAATGCCTGATCACCTCGCGCGACCGAAGCCAGCTCCTGCTGTTCATCACGGTCCCCGATGACAAGAAGGTGAAAAACCGGGTCCACCTCGATCTGCGCCCAGTCGACCGCACGCGCGAGCAGGAGGTCGAACGGATCCTGGCGCTGGGGGCGTCACAGCTTGCTGATCACCGGCGGCCCGATGGCAGCGGCTGGATCACACTTGCCGATCCCGAGGGCAACGAGTTCTGCGTCTTGTCCACCGAACCTGCTGGCTCTGGCGCCACTACCTGACAACGAGACGGCCCTGCCCGGGATAGTTGCCGCAAGCTTCCCCAGACCAATCACCTCCACCGCGGTATGAGAATGCAGCTGGTCACCGGCGGGTGCGTTGCACCAGACTGATGAGAGTGACGGAGATACGGCCCGCTGCAGACGCGGACGTAGCGCAATGGCTGCTGCGATCTGATGTTGACTGGTGGGATCTTGTTCGGTACGGCCCACCGGGCTTTGCCGTGTATGTGCGTATCGCGTTTCGCCACGATCCCGGGGCGGAGGCTGGCAATCCGTCAGGCGAAGCATCGGCCGATGCCATTCGCGCAGCACTCACCACTCTCGGGGCCTACACGACCACGCCTTGCCAGGGGTACGCGGCCATATGGGAGGGCTGGACGAGCAGGGCGATGCCGCCTCTAGCGCCGCGAGTGGAGATTCCCAATCGGGTGATGCTGCTATTCACCGGCCCGGTCGAGGCACTCAGAGACGCACCGGCTGTGGCTTGGTACGGGTCTGCAGCGGGCCTCCATCAAGAACCGCACCTCGTGTGGCCGGAGGATCAAGCCTGGTGCCTGGCCTGCGAGGTCGACGAGGAGATCGAGTTCACCGTGGGCTGTTCCGATGAGGCTGCCCAGGCCTTGGCAAAAGCCCTCCCGGGCGCTGTTCGACGAGTGCGTTACGGGGAACCGGCTCCGATGTACCGCGACTCGGCCTAGCCCAGCATCCGCTCATCGGCAAGCCAGGTGTGCCGCCACGGGCTTCGTGACCATCAAACTATGGCATGCGTAACACGATGCACGGCGCCGCGGCCCGCTGCGGGCCTTGCCTCAGGCGCTGCGGAGTCTGTTGCCGTGGCCGCTGGCGGAGACGACTACCTGTGGTGGGGCAGACCCGGCGGTGCCCGGTATAGGCAAGCGCTCAGCCGGCGGTCAGCGACCTTTCAGGAACGGTCACTACCGTCTGGGCATGGACGAATTCCGGGCCCGCCGGGTCACCGACGCCCTTCGTGACCGTGGCATCAACGCTCACCTGCTGCGCGGCGGCTCCGGCCAGTTCGGCGTCCGTGTGTCACTGCCTGGCGGCCGCGAAGCCGAGTGGGACACCGACGGCACAGCCGGCCTGGAGGCCCAGGTCATGCGCGACGGCATGCTCGTCGGCTACGTGCCCCAGATCGACGGCTCGGCGGACTTCACCGAACCCCAGATCGTCGACGCCATCGCCCGCACCGACTACGACCAGCCCATCGCCGCACAGCGCGCGGCCGCGCCCCCGCCCGGCCCCGCCCTCACCCGCGAAGGCGGCGTCTTCCGGCGCTTCCTGGACGGCTTCCGCTACCGGTAACAAGGCCCGCAGGCGCAGCGCAATATAGCCACCGCGCACAGCCATCAGCTGCTGCAAGCCGGGCAAGTACCCCTGCGCCGTTGCCCGCGACAGGTAGCCGACAACCCGGCCATCGATCTCACGGTGACGGCATTGGCGTCATAGGGGTTGGTGGGCTCAGGAACCAGCACCGCGACAACGTCCGGGCGGACCCGGTCTCCAACGGTCCCGCCACACAATTGCCACAACGCGGCCTGATACGCGAGTTCGCCAACAACCTCAGATCATCTTGGCCGCCAGCAAGGACACCAAAACGGCAGGCGTCTTAGGTCACATGGGCGCTGAAGACCCGCGCCCGCCCCTCAGGCGGTCCAGCAATCCCATCTGACCCTCCCTGACCTGCAGTCAGAGATTAGTAGGCCGCACCCGTCAACGATGCGCGGCATGTAAGTGCTTCTAACGTCTATTCGTGGGTTAGGCATGTCGCGAGATCATCTGCCGAGCGCCAGGCACGCGGGGCGGCCGACATGATCGGGCGAATACCCGGACTCGTCGCCTCAGCTGTCTTGAAGGCGCCAGAGCGCCCGGAGTCCATGCGAAAGGGTGCCCGTAGGCGGCATAGAGGGCATACGCAGGTTTGATCGAAGTTGCGCCGCCCTGAGCAAGTAAGTTCTTCCGGGTAGTCCACGATCTCCACGTTCTATCTTGGCGTGTCACTCGGATTGACGGCCTGAGACTAGGTGGGCGACGGCGCTGGAACCGACGGTCCGATGCCGGGTGCTGCAAGAGCCGCATGTATCTCGTCGGGTGATTTGTGCTCTGTTCTTACAAAGGGGGCGCTGCGACCCCGAGGCCTGGTAGCCAACTGCGATCCGGCGTGTCCAGTGTGATCGTCGGATAACGGCGAACCCGGAGTACGGCATGGGAAACTATCTGATACGCAACCAGACTCCACATGAGCTGGTGATCAAGGGCGCCAACGTCGTCAAGCTCGCACCCTTGCAGCGCCGTCGTGTAGGCGAAGACCCGGAGATTCTCTTCGGTCCGGCCGCTAGCGTCGCCCGGTGCGACCACGCCTTGGACTGGGAGATCGAGCCCGTCCGGTCCAAGCGGCTGCTGGCGGCGGCCTGGCTGGCTGGCGCGGGAATAGCGAGCGGCGGTGCCGGGGTGGGGGCCTACTCGCTGACCGGTAGCACACTCGCCTTGTGGCTGGGCATCTGCGTCGCGGCCGGGTGTGCGATCGGGGCGGCCTACATCATCGGCCGCGGCCGAACGGCCAGCACCGGCCACAAGGCCCCTCCGCGCATCGAACCGACACCGGAACGGGGAGATGCGTGGGCGCTTGTGCGAGATTTCATCCTCGCGACGTCCCAGGGACTCGTGATCGCGGTCCTCGTCTTCGTCGCCGTGGCCGCCCCGGCCTCTGCGATCTACTACGGCACGGAGCTGTCGAAGGTGATCGTCTTCGACAGCTGGCGTCATCTATCCCTCGTCGCCGGCCCGAACGCTCAGTACATCGTGGTAGCCCGTTTTCTGCAGCTCGTCCTGCTCATCATCGTCTCGATCGTCCCGGCGTTGATGTATTTCCAATTCGATCGCGAGAAGCTCAGCACGCTGGTGGATCGTTGGCTGCACGCCATCTTCCGGCTCGATCCGAGCCTGGGCACCGTGGCGGACGTCGAGGCGAAGTATGGCCGGCGGGTGGAGGAGTTCTACGGGGCGCGACTCGCGACCGGCGCCGGCGAGCCCCGCAAGCGCCTGCATGATCGCTCTCCAGTGATCATTGCGACGCTCCTCATCGCCATCGGCTGGATCGTCGTCTTGCTCAGCGATGCCCACCGGGGCGGGGGTTCGCCCTCGTTTGGGGAGCTGTTCCGGCCGTCGCCGACGCCCATGACACTGGCGTTTCTCGGCGCCTACTTCCTGTCGGTTCAGGTCACGCTGCGCGGCTATGTTCGGGGCGACCTCAAGCCCAAGACGTATAACGTCATCACCGTACGGATCCTGATGGCAGTGATCCTGGCCTGGGCACTGCAAGCCCTATGGGGCAGCAACGAGGTGGTGCTCGCGTTGTCGTTCATCGCAGGGATCCTTCCCAACACCGTCCTCCGGCGAATCCGCGACGTCGGAGGCCACCGAAAAGCAGATGGCAAGGACGACCTCCAGGTGACGTCCCCGCTCAGCCAGCTCGACGAGGTGGACGTGTACGAACGGACGCGGCTGGAAGAGGAAGGCATCACCAGCGTCCAGGCCCTCGCCCGGCACGACCTCATCGACCTCATCCTCAGCTCCAGGATCCCAGTCCCCAGGCTGATCGACTGGGTTGATCAGGCTGTTCTCCTCCAGCACATTCCCGAGGACGCAATAAAGACGCTGAGGCACGCCGGCATACGCACGGCCACCGATTACCTGCAGGTCTGTGACAACAAGACCGCCTTCGCGCAGCTGAGCGCCGCCCTCGCGAAAGACAACAGCGGCCTGAGCGCTGAACTGCTCCAGACCGTACTGAACGGGGACGAGTGGCTGTCCTACATCGAGAACTGGCGACAGCAGGACGGCACGGCGGCCCTAGAGGTTCACACATACGATCGGCAGGGCCGCCTGCGGATAGGAACAAAGAGGGCTCAGCCGGTGCGCAGCGCTGCGGACAGTACAAAGATCAGCGGCGAGCCCAAGCCCCCTCGCAGGCCGCCGGGCCTCCGTCGCGCACAAAACGGTGACCGAAGCCAACTCGACGGCACAGCAGCGCCAGCGCACTCAGCCGCCGAGAAGTCTGGTCAGAACGGCCAGTAGGCGCAACCCACTGCAAAATCACCGAGCCTCAGATAAGTCGACACAACGGCTCATACTTGATGCTGCCGGAACCGTCGTCAGCGCTCAGCCTTGTCACGGTCTCACGACGTCCGGTGCGGACTCCACCTGCACGGGCGATCTGAGGCCGATCGTCCCTTGGCATGACCGCGCTTTCACCATCGCGGCATGTGAGTGCATTCATGTCGGGCGATCTGATCCGCCTTGGCCGGTGCGCTCTCCGCATCCCAGGGCTCGGTGTGTGGTGAAGCCGGGGCGTCGTTCGGCCACGCCGGCAGCGCCGTGCGCGACCAAGGCTGGTAGCAAGTCACCGGGAAACGCCCTTTCTTAGACAAACGGGATCGGTTAATCAGGACGGGCTTTTGCGCCGTCAAACTCTGGTCTGGGCCGTTGCCACATCGGTGGTGGTGAGCAACACTGGAGCTAAGGGGCAATTGACCAGCGCTTGGTTATAAGGGGGGCTCACCATGGCCGATGCGGATCTTGTCCTCGAGGGGGGTGGCGTCAAGGGAACGGGACTGGTGGGCGCCATCACGGCGCTTACCTCGGCTGCCGAGCCGTATACCTTCCATCGCGTGGCGGGCACATCCGCTGGGGCGATCGTGGCGTCAATGCTGGCGGCTGGCTACAGCGCTGCGGAGATGAACACCATCATGACCGATCTCGACTTCTCGCGGTTCGAGGACAATCCCGGTATCTTCGCGCGGCATTTCCAGCAGATCGGTGAGGGCCTGGGCCTGATTCTGCACGAAGGGCTGTTCATGGGCCGGTTCCTGCACGAGTGGATCAAGCAGACCCTCGCGGCCAAGAACGTGCACACCTGGGGCGACCTGAAAACCGATGACCCGGGCAGCTCCCTGCCGCCGGAGCAGCGGTACAAGCTGGTCGTGATCGTCTCCGACGTCTCGCGTGGCCGGATGCTGCGGCTGCCGTGGGACTACCAGGCCCTGCTCGGTGTGGATCCCGACACCCAGCTGGTGGCCGACGCGGTGCGGTCTTCGGCGGGCATCCCGTTCTTCTTCCGGCCGTTCCACATGAAGGCTGACCCGGACGTCACTCACGGGCATGGTGAGATCTTGTGCACTGACGGCGGCATGCTCTCGAACTTCCCGGTCAGCATCTTCGACCGCACCGACCACAAGCCGCCCAGATGGCCCACCTTTGGTGTGAAGCTGTCGGCCCACCTCACAGTCGCCCAGGACATCTTTGAACCAGGCGCCGACGCAATCCAGCTCGCCAAGTCGCTGCTGACCACCATGCAAAAGGCCCACGACCAGATCTTCGTCGACCAGGCGTCTGTAGCATCACGGACGATCTTTGTCGACACGACGGGCTACAACGCAACCGATTTTCACCTCACCCCAGCGGACAAGCAGAAGCTGTTCAGCAACGGGCTGGCAGCCGGAAAGAAGTTCCTCAGCAAGTGGGACTGGGCCAAATGGCAACAGGGCGACTACACCACCCTGTCGTAAGAAGGCCGCACCAGCCAGGAAAGAGGGGGGCATGGCCACATCAGGCAGCGCTGCCAAGACGAAGGCGAACGGGCCCGGGACGATCACTGACGCGCTGACAGGATTCGGTGCACAGGCGGCAAAGATTCCGGCGGGACCGGCTCCAGACGCTGTAATCACGGTCGCGTACGCGCTTGGCTGGGCGCTCGGCGAAGCTCTGACCTGTGTCGAGTACGGAAACGCCGGACATTTGGCACAGGCGCCGCCAGGGCTGGACGACGAGGCCGAGCGGTGGAAGATCCTGATCAACCAGATCATCTCCCGCTGCAGGCAGTTGCACACGCACCTGAAGGACGCTGGAGCCGGCCTCGATCTCAGCGATCAGCTCAAGGATAGCGCCGGTCTGTACCTCGACCCGCCGCCCAAACAGGACTCGGTCAAAGCCGCCATACACGCAAAGAAGGAGTCGGTCGAGAAACTGCACACCGGTACCCTTGGGGCCCTGTGGTCGGTAGAGCAGCCACTCGGCAAAGCCTACCTACTCGGGTATGAAATGGAGCAGATGTGCACAACTCCCGCCGTCGACAAAGGTGCCAAAGTAAAGGCGTCAGTTGAGGGACATTTCGCCCGAGTCCATTTGCTGCTGATCGCGCTCGCATCGAAGCTTCCGTCTAACGCCGCCCATGCCACCGACAACTCGCTCCGCCTATGGCGAGCATCGCTCCGCGTTCGCGACGACGAGAGCCCGGAGGATCTGCTTCGCCAGGGATGGCGCTGGCGCGAAGTGCTTGCCGGCGATGTTGCGGGCAAGGACGGTCTGCGCCTGAGCGACTACATAGCAGCTGCAGATAGTGTCACGGGCAAGCTGCGGAGTACTGCCCAGCAGGTCGCCAAAAGGTTCTGGGTCTGGTTGGTCATCGTGCTCGCCATCGCCGCCCTCGGGATCGGTCTCATAGCATGGGGCGCCAAGGGTGCCCTCGGTGCCGGGATCGCCAGCGTGATTGCCGCGTTCGGCCTCACCTGGAAGGGAGTTGGCGAGTTCTTCGGCCGAGTGGCGGCAAAGGGTGAGGCGGAACTGTGGGATGCCGAAATCGACTGGGCGATCGCTCACCGGTTCACGACCCTGCGCAACTACCCAAACAAAAAGCAGATCAAGCAGTCTCGCGCGCTCCAGGATGACCAGCCGATCCAGGAGCATCTGCAGCGCCACAAGTATTGGAAGGATAAATGGCCAGACACCTTGACTCCCAAACCTAACTGAGTCTTCCTGATACCCCTCATCCAAGCGGCTACCGAGGACGGTGCCGCCGCTGACCATCACAGGCCGCCGGCATATACGGACTACCCGATGACCGTAGCGGCTGCAACGCACCCACAGGCAAATCCAGGCGTTGGTCAGCCATGCGACCAGCCCGCTGGCCACAGATCACGGTCCGGGCGAAGTACACACGGTCACGCCGGCGCGGCGAGCGACACAAAGCCGGGCCCAGGTGCGCAGGCCATGATGGCGAGGACACACGACCAGGACGCGCGCAGCGAGGCTGATCCGCTCAGGCTTACCCGATGATGCGGGGATGCACGGCCGGACGCGGTGACCGGGGCGGGTGAAGTGGCGGATACGGTCCATCGGCGCTCCATTTGCGTTGCCCGGGCGGCCAGTCTCGAATCACATGACCTGGTCGCTCCCACCTGCCCCGCCAACCGCCGCCGTAACTTGCGTTCCTGCGCCCAGTTCTGTCGGGGCCGGCGCGTGACCGCCGGAGTGCACCGTGTGGCAGCGGCCCCGTTACGGCCCGCACCGCACGGGCCGTCGCAACCAACCGCACCTCGGTCGGCTGGCGGTTTCTCATCCGCTTTAGTGTGTTTCGATATAGATCTAGCTCGCGGGGGGTGGCGGCGTGACTGGGTATGCCGGAAGGGCGTTGGAGAGGCCGGTAAGCCCCTGTGATTTGCTTCGCGCCGGGCTGGATGCCCATCCTGACGGGCTCGCACTGACCTCGGCGGATACGCGCTGGACGTGGCGCACGCTCGATGACCTCAGCGATCGCCTGGCTGTCAGTTTGCTCGGTCTGGGGCTGAACCCGGGCGACCGGGTCGCTTCGCTGATGCCGAATCGTCCCGCGCTCATCGTTCACTATCTCGCCTGTTTCAAAACGGGGCTGGTCGCAACGCCCCTCAATTACCGCTACATGGCACCGGAGATCGATCACGCCCTCGCGGTCAGCGGAGCTCGTGCGCTGCTCGCGCATGTCGAGCGGGAGGAGGATCTCGCCGCAAGCCAGCTCGCCCGGCAGCTGCCTCTGGGCACGATCAGCTATGGCGGCAAGCGAGGAGCGGGTCCGGCATTCGACGATCTGATTGAGGGGCAGGCCTCATCGTCACCGCCGCCGCCTCCTTCTCCAGCGGCGCCTGCCGTGATCTTCTTTACCTCGGGCAGTACCGGACGCCCAAAGGGAGTTACTCATACTCACGAGACGCTCTGCTGGATGTTTGCGACGGCGGCGGCAGGGCTCGAGCTCAGCCCCGGCGACCTGCTTCTCGCTGGCTCGTCGCTGTCGCATGTGGGTGCCTTCTACGTCTCGTTCGCCGCGCTGAGCGTGGGCGCTGGCGTAATTGTGGCCCAGACCTTCGATGGGGACGAGTTGCTTCCGCTCCTTCGCGAAGACCGCCCAACGGTTCTGTCGATGCTCCCTTCGGCGCTGTTCGCGCTGACCCGTGACCACGGCGCCCGGCACGACGATTTCGCCTCGCTGCGGCTCTGCCGCGGGGCGGGCGACACCGTCTCAGCGGAGCTAGAGCGGGAGTTCACCGCGCTGTGCGGGTTTGCGATCGACGAGGCGTACGGCCTGACGGAGGCCGGGCTGGTGACGGTGAGCCCGCCGTCCGGTCGCATCAAGCTTGGTTCGGTCGGGCAGGTCGCTCCCGCGGTCTGGCTGTCAATCCGGAACGATGACGGCGAGGAGTTGCCGCCGGGGAGCGAGGGCCGCCTCTGGATCAAGACTCCCGCGGCCACCGTCGGGTACTGGGACGACATGGGCGCGACCGAGGCGGCCTTTAGCAACGGGTGGCTCGACTCTGGCGACGTGATGCGAGTCGATGACGAGGGCTACTTCTCCTTCTGCGGGCGCAAGAAGCAGATCATCGTCCACGACGGCTCGAACATCTGCCCCCAGGAGGTCGAGGGCGCCCTGCTTGAGCACCCGGGCGTCGCGAGCGCTGGGGTGATCGGGATCCACGACCTCATCCACGGTGAGAATGTCCGCGCCTACATCACCCTCACGGAGGGGGCTGAGCGTCCGACCAGCCAGGAGCTGATCCAGTTCGCGCGCGCGAGGGTCGGATACAAGGCACCCGAGGAAATAGTCATCCTCGACAAAATGCCGGTCACAGCCACCGGGAAGCTCGACCGGACGTACCTGAAGCGAATGGCCGAAGCGAACCTCGCGCGCGGGGGCCAACCGATGAACCCGCCCGGGCCACCCACTCCCGGCAGGTGATACCCGACGGATTTTTTCGCCACCGACGACACCGGCCTCGTCCAACGCCTGAGCAACGATGTGACCCACGCCCGCGGGAACTCACCAGGGCACGTGTGGCAGCCTGCTGCGGGGATGCCCAACCTTCCGGGATCAGCTCGGTTGGCGTTATCGACGCTCCCGGCGGTCAGCTGCCGAGCCTACAGTGGACACCGTGATCCGCGTCGGTGTGCTGACGCCGCACGAGGTGCCAGGCCCGGAGGTGGAGTTCGCAGCGATGGCACCCGGGCGCCTCGCCATGCGCGTCGTGCGCACAACGGGCGCCGCGGACGCTGGTGACAGTGGCGGCCCGGTGTCTCCGGCCGCGTTGCGGACGCTCATCACCGCGCCGTTCCTGGACCGTGCGGCCGAACAGCTGCTCATGGACGCGGTCGATGTGATCGGCCATGCGTCGACGACTACTGCGTACGCCATCGGCTTCAATGCCGAAATGGCCATGGTCTCGCGGCTGTCCCGGCTGACCGGGCGCCCGGTCGCCGCCACCTGCGCATCGGCGGTACGCGCGCTGCGCGTCCTTCAGGTGGAGCGGATGGCGCTTATCGGTGCACCATGGTTCGCCCCCGAGTTCAACGAACTCGGCGCCGCCTACTTCGCCAACCAGGGATTCGACGTTGTCTCATCAGCGTCGGCCAACCTCTCGCAAGACCCGCGCGCGATCGAGCCCGCCGCGGTCTGCGAATGGGCCTCACGGTACGCAGCAGCCGCCGCGCAGGCGATCTTCATCGGAGGCAACGGTTTCAGGGCCGCGGGAGCAATCGAAGCGCTGGAGACGGCGATCGGCCGCCCTGTGCTCACCTCAAACCAGGTTCTGCTCTGGCAGCTCCTCGCAGAAGCAGATGACACGTTCGAGATCAACGGCTACGGCCAGCTGTTTGCACACAAACCCTGAGCAGGCAGTCTCTCCATGGAGAGGTAGAACGCGGATTCACGAATCAGCCGGAATGGGCCAGGCGCCGAAACATCCACCGGCGGCTCGGAGATGGCTCCGAGCATCGTCTGCGTGGAGCCTACTTGCGGCTAGGTTCGGCGAGTGCTGCCGGAAGCTGCCCGCGCGAGCTGATCCCGAGCTTGCGGTAGACGCTTGAGAGGTGGATTTCGACCGTCTTGGGGGTGACGAAGAGGGCCTGTGCGATCTCCCGGTTGGTTGGGCCTTCGGCCGCTATTTGAGCAACGCGCCGCTCGCTTGGCGTGAGCGATTCGACACCGCTCAGGGCGATGCGCCGCGGCCGCGCCCCGGTGACTTGAAGCTCGGTGTTGGCGCGTGCCGCGAGTGGCCGGGCGCCGCAGATCGTTGCCAGCTCGGCCGCGCGGCGCAGCTGCTCACGCGCCTCGGAGCGGCGGTTGGCCCTGCGAAGCGCCGCCCCCAGCTCAGTGCGCGCCTTCGCGTGCTCGAGCTTCGCCGGGGAGTTCGTGAGCACCTCGACGGCCTCCTCGAGAAGCCCGAGGCCACGCGCGCCCCCTTCGGCCAGTCCCGCTGCGCGCAGCGCCGCGCCGAGCGCTCGGGGAGCACCCCAGGTGCGCGCCAGCTCGAGCTCTTCCGCCGCCAGACGGCGGGCCTCGTCCTGGTCGCCGAGCTGGAGCAGGGCGAGAGCCGCTGGCGAGCGCCAGGCCATAAAGGCCGGGTTGCGACCGCCGAGTGCGTCGGAATGGCGACCGGTATCGAGCATGTCCTCCAGGCCGCCGACCAGATCGCCGCTGAGCATGCGCAAGCGCGCCCGGATGTTCGGGAGAAACAGCAGGCGCGCGTCCTTGGGTAGGGACTCGCCGAGGGCCCAGCGCTTGAGCGCAGCCCGGGCATCGCCGAGCTTGCCCTGTTCCATGAGGGCCTCTGCGAGAATGGCGGCCAGGTACACCGAGGCGCGACTCGTCGTCCCCCACGCCTCGGCAGCGGCGAGGGCCTCGCGCCCCTCGGCCTCGGCCTCGGCCAGGTCGCCTCGCAAGACATAGGCCTGGGCGCGATAGGTCTTCGTAGTGGCGAAGGTAATGATCGAGCCGCGCCGGTGTGCCTCGGTGAGTGCGTCGTCGTAGATCGCCAGAGCGTCATCGAGATCCGCCATTGCCAGCACCATGCAGGGGGGAACGAAGGCGACGGAGGACATCTCCGCCGCCCTGACCAGCGCTCCCCCGGCAAGCGCGCGGCGCGCAAGAGGGACGGCGACAGTGGCTGGCGCGCCCGCCCGCGCATCGTGATATGCGAGGAGCGAGAGCAAGATCTTCTCGCCAACGGTCCCGTCCCCCGGCCGCCTGCGGATGCGCTCGAGCCGCGCGAGAGCGCCGCGGTGGAGCTGCCGCACGTGCATGGCGTTGGTGATGAGCCCCGCCTCGAGGAGAAGGGCGACCTCCGGGTCGGCGCCCGCGAGTTCGCCCAGCGCCCTGGTGAAGACGGCGTCCGACTCCTCGTTGCGGAGGAGGAGGAAGAGCTCGTGGCCGAGCACGAGCGCGGTCCTGGCTTTGCGGACGGGCTCGATGGTCAGCGCGTGCGCCTCCCGCAGGTGCTCGACCGCAGCGTTGCCGCTCACGAGTGCCTCGGCAGAGCCAAGTTCGCGCAGTAGGTCGGCGCGCTCCACCGCAGAGGGCGGCTCGGCGAGCGCGCGGCGAAGGTAAGCAACCGCGCTCTCGGAAGCTCCGCGAGAGACAGCGCTCCGCGCGGCTTGGCGCAACACAGCCACGACCGCTGCATCCGCCGCCGCGGGAGAGCGCAGCAGGTGCGCGGCGATCCGTTCGGGCTCGGCCCTTGCGTCGCCGAGGAGAGCCGCCGCCCGCGCATGTCCGATTTCTCGCTCGAGAGGTGTGAGCGCCTCGTAGACGGCCGCGCGGATAATCGGGTGACTGAACCCCAGCGGCGGCTGAGGGCGCAGGACGTCGGCGCTTACGAGCGAGCCCGCCGCGTCGGAAGCAGCCTTCGGATCCAGGTCGGCGAGCGCGGCCGCCTGGCGTGGATCGGCGTCGTCGCCCAGGATCGAGACCGCCTGTGCAAGCCTCCTCGATTCGGGCCGAAGGCGGGAAAGGCGAAGGGTGACCGCACGCGAGCCCGCGCGCGCCCCGAGCTCGCGCAGGCGAGGCACGTTCGGCCCGGCCGGAGCCAGGCCTTCAGCAGCGATAGCGTGCATGAGCTCGCGCAAGAGCAGCGGATTGCCGCCCGTCTCTTCATGGCAGGCAGCGCAGAAGGCGTCGTCGGCATCTGGCGACAGGGTGCCACGCACGAACCGGGCAGCGGCCCCGATGCTCAAAGGAGCCGGCCGAATCACACTGGCCAGCGGGTCGGAGACGATCTGGGCCAGCAGGCTCGGATCCTCTCCCGGGTCATCGTGCCGGAGGCTGACGATGATCCAGAGGCCAAGCCCCTCCATCCGAGGCAGGATGTAGGCCAGCCAGCGGAGGGAAGGCAGATCACACCAGTGCAGGTCATCGACGGCGAGCAGAAGCGGCCTGCTGGCGGCCAGGTTTGCCGCCAGCCAGTAGAGGCCGTGGAGCGTCGCCAACGACGAGTCTGCCAACGGCTGGGCCGTGGCCGCGAGCTGGACGGGGTCGAAGAGCGGCGCCGCGAGCGCGCCCGCGCCCGCGAGCGCCCCGGCCCGCTCATCTGGGGGCAATGAGGCAAGGAACGACTCGAAGAGCTGTCGCACCACTCCGTACGAGAACGCGCGCTCAAGTTCGGAGCCGCGGGCGGCCAGCACCCGCATCCCGGCTGCCTGCCCCCTCGCTTTCGTCTCCATCAGCAGCGAGGTCTTGCCGATCCCCGGTGGCCCCTCGATGGCCAGGAGGCGGCCGCCGCTCGGGCTGGCGCTGATCAAGGCCTCGGCGGCTGCCAGCTCGGCGTCGCGCTCAAGGAGATCGAACTGAGCCGAGAGCGCCTGCTTGGACAGTTGCGTACCGCAACTCCTGCCTCTGAGCAGTCTTCACTGGTCGACCTCTGCAGAGCAGTTTACGCCTGCTCAGGCCCCTTCTCAGGGCGCAGCGTAGGGGACCACAGGCTAAAACACTGGGGAGCAGGACTGGGGTAGCCCACGACGCGAAGCCGTCCCAAGGGCGGGCAGGATCGAGGCACCATCGAACCACCTCACGACCCCAAGCCGGACAACGGCGGAGGCCGGGGAACTGGCCAGCGCCACCGCGCAGCCATGACCGGACGGACGGCGTAAGGCAGACGAGAGACGGTGCATGATGACGTTGTCGACCGCATCTGTGGCCCGCATGTGCAGCCGCCATCCTGGGCGCACGCTCGTCGTGTGGGGGGTCGTGGTGGTGGGGGCGATCGCGGCCCTCGTCCTTGTCCTGACGGGGTTCACGACGGAGGCGGCGGCGACGAATAACCCGCAGTCCGAACGGGCGAGCGACCGGCTGGTTGCGGCGTTCCCGCGCGATCCAGGGCGCGCCTTCACCGATCTGGTCGTCGTGCGCTCGGCGCGTCTCACCGTCGGCGACGAGCAGTTTCGCACGTTCGCCGAGGGGCTGGTGCGCACGGGCCGCCAGAGCGGCGCCGTGCTCAACGCAGCTACCTACTTCCACACCGCGGATCCCTCACTTGTCTCTGCCGACCGTCACTCGACGCTAATCCCGATCAATATCCGCAACGATGACGCCGCAGGCGATGTCATCGACGCGGTGCAGCGCGCGGACGCCGACCCGAATTACACGGTCACGATCACCGGCAGCACCACTCGCGACCACGATTTCAACGAGCTGTCGGCGCGGGATCTGCAAAACGGCGAGCTCAAGTTCGGGCTCCCGGCTGCCCTGCTCATCTTGCTGCTCGTCTTCGGCACGGTCGTGGCCGGCCTGGTGCCGCTGCTGATGGCGCTGGTTGCGATTACCACCGCGCTGGGGCTGGTGGCGCTGCTCACTCAGCTGTTCGAGCTGTCGATATTCACCACGAACATGCTGACCGGGATGGGGCTCGCGCTCGGGATCGACTACGCATTGTTCATCATCTCCCGGTATCGGGAGGAGCGGGGTCGTGGGGGGAATCCGGATGACGCGATCGTGGCGACGGGCGGGACGGCCAGCCGGGCGGTTCTGTTCAGCGGATCGGCGTTCGTCGTGGCCATGTTCGGCCTGCTGATCGTGCCCTCGACGATCTTCCGCAGCCTGGCGGCGGGGGCGATCCTCGTCGGCATTACCTCACTCGCCGTCGCGCTCACACTGCTCCCGGCGCTGCTCGGGCTCCTGCACGACCGGGTCGACGCCATCCGCCTCCCGATCGTCGGCCGCCGTTCGGTGGAGCGGGCGAACCCGGAAGGCCGCTTCTGGGGGGCGATCATCGATCGGGTTTTGCGCCGCCCCGCGCTTAGCCTCGGCTTGGCGACAGCCGGGCTGGTCGCCCTCGCTCTGCCAGCGTTCGGACTCAACACCGGCACGGCCGGGGTCAGCACCCTCCCCAACGACCTGCCCGCCAAGCAGGGCTACCTCGCACTGCAACGCGATTTCGCGGCACACACCGCGGATCCGGTGCACGTGCTCGTCACCAACCATGGGAACCAGGTCGCGGCCACACTCGGCCAGCTGCGCGACCAACTCGCCGCCGACCCGCGCTTCGGGCCCGGCCATATCCGGGTCGGCACCGGCGGCGTCGCCGACCTCGTCGTCCCCGTCCGCGGGGACCCCACCGGCGGCCAGGCCATCGCCGCTGTGCGTGACCTGCGCGA
>Ga0126382_10000485_pt1 | contig 15493 bp, 15 predicted proteins | sample PanSoiMetPlot_30_FD_92548 | JGI IMG/M metagenome (GOLD analysis project Ga0126382, IMG submission 92548) | Tropical forest soil microbial communities from Panama - MetaG Plot_30 | ecosystem: Environmental > Terrestrial > Soil > Tropical forest > Bulk soil | place: Panama | collected 2016-02-17
ACATCCAGTCTCCAGATGGCATGAAGCTAGTTCAGTCATCTGTTTGTGTCAGCACGCTAATTGCCAGTAAACGGGTCCTGGGTTCTCGGCGCGGACGTGCCACTCAGGCCGAACCCACATGGGCGACTGCGAAATTAAAAGGGGTGTGCGTGGCATCACAGCGATCCCCTTTACGCTATGGGCCAGAAGTCTAGTCAGTGTGGACTTGAACCGGGACACTCATTTGCCTTCCAAATTGCGCAGCCCAGTATGGTCGGTCTGCATTGAGACATGCGCGACGCGGACACGACCTAGATAAGTTATGCGCCGCCACTCTGCCTGGATTGGTCTCCAGACTCATCGTTTATCAGATGGTGTTCGGCCTCACGCGCAGCGTCTTGCATGGTCATAAACACCGCTTCCTCTTTGCGAAGCTTATCAATCAGCTCCTCGAGCGCCAGCATGCGGTAGCCCCGCCCGATCACATAAGGGTGCAAGGTGTAGGTGAGGATGCCCCAATCGACGGTCTTTTTCATATATAGGAATTCGTCCAGCCAATTTCGCATGACCGCACGCGCCGGCTGCATCCCCGCAAGGATTGTGGACTGGGTCCGTACAAATTCGAAATACGGATAATCGTCGAGCGACCAACTGATCGGCAATTCGATTAACGTGGTCTCTTTTCCGAAATGAAACGGCTCACCGAGCATGGCTATATCGCCGCGGCGCGCCCAATATGGCAGGTAGTCGGAGCCCATCAGGCTCGAGTCGTAATAGAAGCCATGGGTCAGCAATAGGTCGACGGTGTGCTCGCTCAAGTCCCACGATGGAGAGCGGTAGCCGCGTGCCTTGTGTCCGCTCAAGCGGGCGATGGCATCGTTAGCACGCACCAGATCGGCTTCCTCCTGTTCGCGCGTCTGGGTTGTGGGTGGAATATGTGCCCAGCTGTGGTGAGCGATCTCATGCCCGCCGGCGACGACCGCTTCGCACTGGCGCGGCCAGCTCTCGATAGTAAATCCGGGAATGAACCAGGTCGCCTTGATGGCGCGCGATTTCAGGAAATCGAGAACTCGCCGCGCTCCAATCGCCCCGAACTCGCCGCGTGACAACGGTGTCGGCGTCGTCATACCGTGTGCAATAAAGCCGGACTGGGTGTCGAAGTCGAAGGTCAGGCAAACAATGTGGCGGGGCATAGCACTTCACCGGTATGACCTCGCCTTCAATAGCGGCGTCGGCGGGGCATGATAGAAAGGCGGGCAGTGCGGTCAAGGAAGCGGAAGTCAAGGACATCGGCATCATTGTTAATGGCGCTACTGGACGCTTTTGCTATCGCAGCGTCGCCGAGGGGAATTAGATCACGGTCGATGAGAATGTGAGCTAGCGACAGCCTTTTAGAGCCGTCATTTGCTCCTTTCAGCAGCTAGACAAGGGCTTCGTCAGCTCTACCGGCAAGCATAAGATTCATTGACTCGATTAGACCTAGCGAGCTCGGTGATCGACGCAAACTCTCCGCTCGATTCGCCGCCGCCAGTGATGCGCGCGGGCCATCTTGGATATTCCGCTGCGGCACCAGAAGAAACGAAGCCGTGGGCTTTATCGAAAGACGTTAGGGTATTTCGCCTGACAGCGGCGATGGTTCAATGGAAGTTATGCTCGTTGTAGTGCTAGTCATGACCATTGTTGCGATGTCGGTACGCTTCCCGGTTAAGTAAAAGCTTCCCGTTGACTGGCCTAACGTGCTCCAGCGTTGCGGGCCGCCTCATTCCTGGAGCTGCCGGTGCAATCTGTAAACCAATTGGGCACACGGCGTTCCGCTTTTTGGCCCTTGGTGCACATTTCACTCGCGCTGCCTAATGTCCGCTTTTAAGGGAAAAGCGCGACCACGTCCGCTCATGACCCAAAGCGGACAGGTGTGTTTAGGCCGCGACCGGAACCACCGCTGGCCTTTACCGGCTCATAATCAGTAGCGGCATTCCATCGCTTGGACGTAAAGTTATCTTCGCCACAGGTTTTGGTCTGTGCCCAGCAACCGGCTGAAAGCAAAAGGCGCGCACAACCGTTGCCAGTATTATGGCGGCCTCGATCATAGCGAATCCTGCTCCGATGCAGACACGTGGTCCGCCGCCGAACGGCAGAAAGGCATACCGCGAACGTGTTTTGATCCGATCTGCCGCAAAGCGATCTGGATCGAACGCATTAGGGTTGTCCCAAAGACCGACGTTCCGATGCAGCGCAAAAATAGGAATGTGGATACGTGTGCGTGCAGGGATCTGCATGCCCCCGATTTCCATGGCCTCCTTCGAAATCCGCGCGATTCCCGGCGCGGGCGGGAACAAGCGCATCGCTTCCTGGATAACCTGGCGGCAAAATGACAGGCCCTCGATGTGTGTGGCATCGATCATTTGATCGCCCGTCACTGCCCTAGCTTCTTCAAACACACGTTGTTGCGTGGTTTGGTCCTTGGCCAAGAGCCAGAGCGTCCACGTAAGCGCGACGGCGGTTGTTTCATGGCCTGCGGTGATGAAGGTGAGCAGGTTGGTGACGACCTCATCATCGCTCATGCTTCGTCCGGTTTCGTGGTCACGCGCGGCGAGCAATAGGTTGAGTAGATCAGGTTGCGAGGACTGAGTTGAGCGCCTGCACTCGACTATCCGGCGAATATCCCGATGCAAAAAATCGCGCGATTGCATAGCCCGACGGCGATGCGGATAGGGCATCCAGTCCGGAATCGAAAACATGGCGTAGATGATGTGCCATGGAATCGTATTGAAATTATCCGTTAAAGCGCGGCTATAGCGTTCTGCGTCGAGACTTGCCGAGCCACCCAGCATCGCTTCAACGATGATTTCAAAGGTGGTGCGGGTCATTGCGGCCGCCGCATCTATTGGAACTGCCCGCTCTACTGCGCGCCAGCGCTCAACCTGACCCTGCGCCATCGTCGCGAAGATCGGCACGAATGAGAGCAGCGTCTCATGTCGGAAAATTGGAGCAACTGCGCGCCGTTGCCAGCGCCAGTCGGCGCCCTCAGCCAGAAAAAGCGATGTATTGCCAATGACGGGTGCGAACGACCGTTGCGTTGCGGGATCACGTCCGAACGCTTCCGCTTTTTCGACAAGAATTTCCTGAATGATATCTGGGTCAGATACGATCAGGACATCAGACAGGCGAGTCCGGATGCGTGTGACGCTTTGCTCGTAAGCAGAACGAGGAATCGTCTCAATGTAGTTGCGTAACAACGTTCGCAAGCCTAGCAGGCCGAGCGGTCGTTCAGGTGGTTCAAACGGAACGAGATCGGGGTCGGTAAACACGGACCTCACCAAAGCAGTAATTGGTCCTTCAGTCAGGCTCAATCGACTATCAGAGCTTATTTCTTAATGTGTCCGCTTTGGGCCCAAAGCGGACATCCAATCGAGCTGCCCCATGTCTGCTTTTGGGGGTAAAGCAGACATCACGCGGACATGAGCCAATGTCCGCTAGTGACCCAAAGAATTTCTTTTGCCGGCAAAAAGTAGGCTGCTTTTAAGGCAGCCTACAAATACAGAACCAACCCTATTTCTTAGATTCAGCCCGCGTAAGCGACAGGCGTCTGGACCGCTGCCTCGGCTGCGCTCACCGGCTGTGCAGGCAGCTGAAGCACTGTTGCTGCCTGACCCTCGCATAAGAGGGTCAACAACTCGATCCGTCCATCCGGAAACTCGAGGGCATCATGATGCGCGGTCAATTTGTCTTTATTGACTTGTCGGAAGATTGCCGTCTGGTGGTCGGTTGTTTTTGTCCTCCACCCAAATAGACCGTGCGGAAGGACGGCAACTTTCCGGGCAAATGCCAGTTCCGTTCCTGGCATCAGACAAACTGCCACTTCGGGATCATCGACAGCAGCGAGGCCGCGCGTCCCGGTGCCGAAGTCACGCGTCACTAACTTATCGCCGACCTTTGCGGGTCGCGAACGGATGTTTTGGAGGCTAAAGTCGCACATTTCTGGGACTCCCTCATTGGAAGCCCCTCAGCCTCACCAAACATTATCACAGTTAATTGGCTCTGGCGCTTTTTTTGGCCGCTATTAGGGGAAAAGCGCACACCGTGCAGACATGCCACCACTGTCCGCGTCCGACCCAATTTGGCGTCCTGCAGCCGAAGCTTCGCGGAAAAAGTAAACCGCACGGCTCAGTTTGTCTAACGTCCCGAAAAGGCGTGATAACCCCAGAGGACCACAACGGAACCAACAATTGCAACAATCATGCTATAGAGATTGAGGCCGGTTATTCCCGTCGCGCCAAAAGCACTAAAGATCAGTCCTCCAACGATCGCGCCGACAACGCCAAGCGCGATGTCGAGCAACAAGCCTTGGCCTTGCTTGTTGACGATTTTACTCCCGATAAAACCCGCAATGAGGCCAAGTATGATCCAACTGATGATGGACATAAGTATCCTCCAACGCAAAGGTTGCTTGCAGTGAGCTTGCAGCGCCTACGTCCTGCTCCCCTCACCTCAGTTCAGGCTGCGTCGGCAACCGACCATTCGGCGTGAGCTTGTCTACGACGTTGGGCAGAATCTGGGATAAATGCGACGTAATTTCTTGTTCCGACAAGCCGGATTTTTGCGCCAAGATTTTGATGATCTGCGGACCCAGCGCCGAACCGAGCTGGTTCGGAGAAATTGGTTGATTCTGTCCAGACCCAATCCACGAATTCATTACGTCGCCAAGGCCCTTCTGTTGGAACTGGCTAAGCAGGCCGCCCAGTCCCCCTAGCAGATCACCACTTTGGTCGCGGGACGGCGGAGCCGCCGGACTTGATGATGCAGCGCCGCTTTTGAAAAGGGCACCTGATGCTAAAAGCGCACCTAGCGCTATGATTAACGGTTTTGCCAGATTGCCTTTCGGCACTGCTGAACCAAGAACATCATCTAGAGTTCCCATTGCACACTCCTTGAGACAAGTCGCGAGTAGCGGCACCCACTAATTCGACTCAGGATCATTCGTCGCTTCGCGTCCGTGCGCTATTGGACCCTGGTCCAATTGGCCAAGGTCAAGGCCTCGATACAGGGGATTGCCTATTTTATAGGCGTTTATGCCAACTCGGTGAGGGTATTCCAACAGCGTTGCCGAAACCATGATGCTGTAGCGTCATAGTGTAATGCCACCTGCCGCGGCGACAATAGTGCTCTTGTTTTTCGCGTGGACCTACGTCCACTAACGTACCGCGGAGAGCAAACCCTTCCCAAGCCCGCGAATATTGCCCAGCGCCAATGCCCCTTTTTCTCTCCCCCAGCGGATGAGCCGTAAAGGATGAGTTGTAAAGCTCGTTAGTACAGTGAGTTTTTCTTTGTCATCTCGGTCCCGGACGTGCCAAAAACACTTTGCGGGCCGAACTTGCATGGATTGGGGCTGAGATGGCTAAGCGAGCCGGTATAGTTGCTTGGTTGATGGGACTCGTCGCGCTCATCGCTATTACGGCTTGGTCCGGGTTGAATGCGGTTGGCCATGCAGTCGCTGACGTCGGGTGGGGAATTCTCTTTGTTGTAACGGTGCGTGTCGTCACGGTATCCCTGGCGGGAACGGGCTGGTGGCTGCTCTTTCCGCTGAAGATGCGACCGCAGCTTCAAACCTGCATCGCCCTGAGATTCATTCGGGAAGCGACCAATGTTCTTCTACCCTTGGCGCAGATTGGCGGCGATCTCGTCGGTGCAGGCCTGCTGACGCTTTACGCGATTCCGGCCGCGCTCGCGGTAGCAAGCGTCATCGTTGACGTCCTGCTTCAGGCAGCAACCCAGTTTCTATTCGCATTCCTCGGTCTGTTTGTCCTGATTGCCCTCGGGGGTGACGCGACGCTAGCGTGGGCTGCAGCGCTGGGGCTTGGTTTTGCCGGCACGATGCTCGCCGGGTTCTATTTCGGGCAACGTCGCGGCGGGCAACGCATTCTTCATTTCGTCATAAAACGTCTCACAGGCGATCGTAAGTGGGGCGCGTTGGGAACGGTCGACGCTGTCTACCAAAACCTGTCCATGATCTACGCGGTCCAGTCCGATCTTATCGCCGGCGTCGTCGTGCATCTGATCGGTTGGATTGTTGGTGTCGCAGAGGTCCTAGTTGTGTTTGCTTTTATAGGCAACCCGATCAGCCTGGCCGAGGCGCTGGTCATCGAAAGCCTCATGCATGCGATTCGCGGTGCGGCTTTTGTTATCCCCAATGCACTCGGGGCGCAGGAAGGCGGCTTGGTGCTACTGTGCGCCGTGTTCGGGATTCCGCCCGAACAGGCGATAGCGTTATCACTTGTAAAGCGGGCTGCCGATTTCACGCTTGGTGTGCCCGGACTCGTCGGTTGGCAGTTACTGGAATGGAAACGCCTTGTGCCGGCCTATTCGTTGGTCACGCTGGGTAGCCGAGAGCCCACCGGTTCGCGCGCACATGATGCCTGAGTCCTAGCATGATCTTCTTCTGGTTATCGCTCGCTGCATTGTTAGTGGCCGCCATGGGCTGTGTTTATCTGGTCGCGGCCACAATCCTTGTCAGCCGTTCGGTGCGAAAGCGTGTTCAACCATGTACCAAGACTGTCCCCGGGGTCACTGTCCTCAAGCCGCTTCACGGCAATGAACCGGCACTGTTCGAAAACCTCAGCTCATTTTGTGCGCAAGATTATCCTGGCCCCATCCAAATTGTATTCGGAGTGCAGGACCCAACCGACGCCTCAATAGCGGTTGTCAGGCGATTGCAAAATACTCGGGCCGAGCGCGATCTTGATCTAGTGATCGAAGCCAAAGTGCACGGATTAAATCGAAAGGTCTCTAGTCTCGTCAATATGGCGCCACGTATCCAGCGAGATGTTGTCGTTATCGCCGACAGCGATATACGGGTCAACCCAAGCTATCTTTCCCGGGTCGTTGCGGCTTTTGATCAGCCGGGCGTCAGCGCCGTAACCTGCCTTTACTTCGGCATTCCCATAACCGGCATATGGTCAAACTTCTGTGCGCTGGCAATCAACGCGCATTTTCTACCAAGTGTCGTGTTTGGCATCGAGCTGGGCTTGGCCCGTCCATGCTTCGGCTCGACCTTGGCGCTTCGACGTCAGACACTCGAGGGCATTGGCGGCTTCATGCCGTTTGTTGATCGCCTTGCCGATGATTACGCTATGGGCGAGGCACTGCGCGCGGCGGGTGGCATGATCTCGGTGCCACCCTTCGCTGTCGCCCATGTGTGCACGCAGTCTTCGCCACGCGACTTATGGCGTCACGAGTTGAGATGGGCGCGGACCATCAAGAACATTGATCCTATTGGTTACGCCTGTTCAATTGTCGCTCATCCGTTGCCGTGGGCTTTGATTGCAACCTTACTTGGCGCGTTTTCAACCAATCTTCTACCCGCATTTGCCATCACCATCGCATGTATCATCTGTCGGGTCGTGCTTTTGCGTCAAGTGCAGAGGGCCTATGCTCTTCCTTCGCAAGCGTATTGGCTGGTGCCAGCGTGTGACCTATTGACGTTCGTTCTATTTGTTGTGAGTTTTTTTGGCCGACAGGTGAGTTGGAAAGGTTACCGCTACCTAACTGTCGGAAATTGGGTAACTGATCGGGGATCACGCGCACTATGATGCAAACGCTTTTCCTACAAGCACCGTCGTTCGATGGCTTCGATGGTGGAGCGGGTGCGCGCTACCAAATGCGTCGCGAGGTCCGATCTTTCTGGTACCCGACATGGCTCGCGCAGCCAACTGCTCTCGTCGACGGCTCGAAGCTCATCGACGCGCCACCCCATGGGATGAAATTTCAGGACGTTGCGCCTGAAGCTACGAACCGCGACCTTGTGGTGCTCTATACTTCAACGCCGTCGTTCTCCGCTGACGTCAAAGTGGCTGAAGCCCTCAAGGCTCTCAAACCGAATTTGAAGATTGGTATGATCGGGGCTAAGGTCGCGGTCGAGCCAGAAGCGTCGCTAAAGGCTTCGACGGCCATCGATTTCGTTGCGCGCAACGAGTTCGATTTCACGATCAAGGAAGTGGCGGAAGGGCGCGACCTCGATCGCATCGCTGGACTCTCCTGGCGAAATGCCGACGATGTCATCGTACACAATGATGACCGTGTCGTACTTGAGAATATGGACTTGCTACCCTTTGTGACTCCCGTCTACAAACGCGATCTGGTGATCGAGAATTATTTTAGCGGCTATCTAAAGCACCCTTACATTTCGTTCTATACCGGCCGTGGATGCAAATCGCGTTGCACGTTTTGCCTTTGGCCACAGACAATCGGCGGCCACAATTATCGTACCCGCAGTGTTGGGAACGTGATCGAGGAATTGACCTGGGCGCAAAAGGCCTTTCCGCAAGTAAAAGAGTTCTTCTTCGACGACGATACGCTGACCGACAACCTGCCGCGTGTTGAGGAGCTCGCACGTGAAATCGGCAAGCTCGGGATTGTCTGGTCGTGCAACGCCAAGGCTAATGTGCCGCGCGCGACCTTGAATGTATTGAAGGACAATGGCCTGCGGCTGCTGGTCGTCGGCTATGAATCGGGCAATCAAAAGATTCTTTACAATATCAAGAAGGGGATGCGAGTTGATGTAGCGAAACGGTTCGCCAAGGACTGCCGCGAACTCGGTATTGTCACACATGGCACCTTCATTCTTGGTCTCCCGGGCGAGACCAAGGAGACGATCGAGGAAACCATTCGCTTCGCTGTTGAGATCAATCCGCACACTATTCAGGTTTCGCTCGCGGCACCTTATCCCGGAACGTTCCTCCACAAGCAAGCGCTGGAGAACCGGTGGCTCGTCGACGAGAACGCGGATTTGCTAACGAACCGTGGCACGCAAGTCGCGTCCTTGAGTTACCCGCATCTAAGTCACACCGAGATTTTCCAGTCAGTGGACGATTTCTACAAACGCTTTTACTTCCGCGCATCCAAGATTGCCTCCATCGCCGGCGAAATGATTAAGAGCCCCGAGCTACTGCGGCGTCGGTTGCGTGAGGGAGTCGAGTTTTTCCGTTTCCTGCGCGAGCGGCAGGAGCCTGCGTCCTGAAGCAGGTTATTGTTACCGCCGATGATTTTGGGTTTGCTCGCGAAGTCAATGATGCCGTCGAAGTCGCGCATCGAAGCGGCATCCTAACCGCCGCGAGCCTGATTGTCGCCGGTTCTGCAGCCGAGGATGCGATCACGCGTGCCCGTCGGCTGCCGCGACTACGTGTCGGCCTGCATCTTGTACTGGTGGAGGGCAGGCCCGTCCTGCCACCGGAGCGCCTACCGGATCTCGTCAACGAGACTGGGCATTTTCGCAACGACATGGTACGTCTCGGGTTTGATATATTTGCGCGCCCGTCTGTTCGCCAACAGATCGCGGCGGAAATCGAGGCGCAGTTTAAAGCATATCGCTCTACGGGACTTGCGCTCGATCACGTCAACGCGCACAAGCATTTCCACCTTCATCCAACGATTGCTAGCGCGATAATCGCGATCGGTACGCATTACGGACTGCGCGGCTTGCGAGTGCCGCACGAACCTAATTATGTTTTAACTGAGATAGAACCGTCAGTACGGCAAAGCGGGACCTTTATAAGCGCGCTCTGGGCGGGGGCGCTCGCCCGGCGTGCACGGCGAGCCGGTCTTCAGATTCCGGACTCCGTTTTTGGGCTTGCTTGGTCAGGCGCGATGACGGAACCGCGCCTGTGTGGTTTGTTGCGTAAACTTTCCGAGGGCTGCACTGAGATTTATTTGCACCCGGCGACGTCCAGTGGTTTTGCAGGGCATACACCCGGTTATCGCTACACCGACGAATTTGCGGCGCTCACCGCGCCATCCACAATTGAGATTGCACGCCGTCAGGACCTCGCACTCGGCGGTTATTCGGATTTTTGATACACGACCCTTCGATCACCGCACATAGCCTGCTTGCTTGAACCAAGTGACTGCATCCGCGATGGCGTCGCGATACGGCCGCGAGGTATAGCCAAGGTCACGCCGCGCTTTAGCGTCACTGAAGTACATGTGATGGCGCGCCATACGTAGCCCGTCCAGTGTCATGAATGGGGTCTTCCCGCTTAGGCGTGCATAGAGTTCGGCGGCAAACGCAACGGGGTATAGTGGGGCAATTGGGAATCGTAGTGTAGGGGGGTGGCGGCCAACAATGTTGGCGACATCGGCAAGCATGGTGCCGAGAAGCACGTTTTCCCCCCCGAGAATGTAGCGTTCACCGATTTGACCGTGCCGCAAGGCCGCAAGATGCCCACTCGCCACGTCGTCGACGTGGACGAGATTAAGGCCAGTATCAACAAATCCTGGCATTCGGCCGCATGCGCACTCCACAATGATGCGACCGGTTGGCGTCGGTTTTACGTCGCGGGGACCGATAGGAGCCGAAGGGTTGACGATGACCGCCGGAAGACGGTGCTCTTTCACCATCTCCTCGACGAGACGTTCAGCAAGGACTTTGCTCTTCTTGTATGGGCCTATGGCACTGCTTTCCGGGAGCGGCCGGGTTTCGTCGGCTGGCGAATTGTTCTGTAACTGTAGCGTTGCAACACTGCTTGTGTAGACGATGCGCTCGACCCCCGTGCGTAGCGCTTGCTCCATCAGATATCGCGTTCCTTCGACGTTGGTCCGGATGATATCGCCAGGAGATGGCGACCAAAGCCGATAGTCTGCAGCGGCATGGACAAGGAAACGGACACCTTGTAGCGCTTGGGCTAACGACGCGCGATCGCAAATATCCCCAATGACCACTTCGTGATCGGATTGAATATTGGTCCGAGGGCTTGACCGTCGGACCAATACTCGAACCCGGTAACCCGCCTTGCGAGCTGCGATAGCGATTGCCGAGCCGATGAAACCACTCGCCCCCGTTACGAGCATCAATCCACCACTGCCGTCGATATTCGAACCTGACATTTTGAAGGCCCCTGGCGGCCGTCAGCGCCCCGCTGCGCTGCTATTGAATTTTTGCTGCGCCACCGGTCCCTCTGTCCGCGCGGTTTCTCAATGCCATTCTAGCGGTAATGAGGACGTCTGAAAGCGGGCTTTGCATTTTTGGCAATGTCTGCTTCTGGCCCAAAGCGGAAATGCGGTCCGACTGGCGTCAGGTTGAAAAAAACAAAACTAAGCTTCACTATGAAGACCGGAGGGCTACGGGGGCCATGATTACGATTCCCGAACTTGCATCGGAGGCCTTGGGATCTCACCTTGCCGATCGAATGTCTCGTCGGTTTGGCTCGACGGACGCGGCTTTAATAGAACGAGTCCAGTCGGCTGCCAGACTTGCTATCGACTGTATTGGCAACAGTGACGCGCTCTATCACAACGTCGAGCATACGATGTTGGTAACACTCGTCGGTTACGATATCTTGCGAGGACGAAGGCTTTTGACTGAGACGTCTGCCAGCGATTTTGCGCATGTTATCGTCGCTTGTCTGTTTCACGACATTGGTTACGTTCGAGGTATTCTTAAGGACAACGCTGACGCCTATATTGTCGATACCAAAGGCAATAAGGCAAAGCTGCCGCGCGGCTCGTCCGACGCGGCGCTGTTGCCGTATCACGTCGACCGCTCAAAGCTGTTCGTGATGGACCGTTTTGCCGAGATTAAATCGCTCGACGCCACACGCATCGCAAATGCTATCGAGTTCACGCGCTTTCCGTCGCCTCCTGGCACCGGCAACATCGACAACGAGGAGGGCATGGTGGTACGCGCTGCCGATCTTATCGGTCAGCTGGGTGATCCGCATTATCTGCGCAAGGCCAACGCACTTTACTACGAATTCGAAGAAGTGGGGATGAACAAGCAACTCGGCTATGCTTCGCCAGCCGATCTTATCGACCTGTATCCGAAGTTCTATTGGAGCAGCATATCGCCGCATATCCAGACTGCGATCCGCTACCTCAATGTCACATCAAGCGGACGGCAGTGGATCGCGAATCTCTACAGCAATGTTTTTTGTGCAGAGCGCGAGCTTAGCCTGTGTGGCCCAGAACGCTGAGACCAATCGCCTCGCCAAATACCCGCTTTCGGGGGTAAAGTAGACATTTATCGGACCTATCGCTACGTCTGCTCGTGACCCAAAGCGGACATTCCCCAAGCCCCTTCCAGAATGGTAGTTTAAGCCGGTACGATGTTTCGTCTTAGGCTTCGGGGAAGCTAATGCGACGGCCCGAATTTATCGCTGCTCTCAACTATGCGACAACAACTTTTTTTGGGCGCGGAAAAAGAAACGTTGCCGCTATCGGCCTGGCATTGCTTCTGTCTTGCTGTAGCCATCCCTGGGAGCCAGAGATCGATCGAAATGTGCTTGCCTGCAGGCAATACGGTTTCTATCCCAACTCCCAGCAATTCGAAGAGTGCATGAGGTATGTTGAGCGGTCCAATAGGACCACTCTTTTGCCTGCACCGGCGCCGCGCCAACCGTAAACTACAATACACGCAGCATTAACTGACCAGTCGAGCACCAACTAAATTTGATCTCGTCATTCATCTAAAGGCAGCTAAAGGCCTTTGGATAGCCGTGCCGCAATCACGATTAATCGCGCTGATTCCAGTGCAAGCAACCGACAAAGTACCATCTGCTGATCAAACTTTAAGCGGCCAAGGCGATCGGCCTCACGGTGCCCCCGTCGCTGCTCGCGCGGGCCGACCAGGTGATCGAGTAAGGCTAGCGATGCTCGCTTTGGCCCAAGCAGACATTGGAAATCAAACTGATGACAGATTTCTTGACCCAGTGTGAAGCGTGTCACGCAAGACTCTGCTTGGCCGGCCTAAGTTCGGGTCTAACATTTTTGATGGTCTAGCTACGGGAGGCACTCATGCACCCACACCATCCGACCGTAACTTCCGCCGCGTTGACCTTCGCGATGTTTTTCGCGCATGCCGCGTCAGCGCAAGTGACGGATCGTATGAAGGCCACTGCACCGGAAAAGATGATTGCCAGCCGACAAGGCGCTGAAGTTGCGCGAGTGCGAAAAGCGGATCGAGCAACACAAGATTAAAATGGAGGACCACTCCCGCTTCGTGGATGCTTGCGTTTGGGCCAAGGCAAAATAAACTAGGCTATCATCATTCCCGGTTTGGCCCCAAGCGGACATTCGAATCGTGCCACCCAATGTTCGCTTTTGGTGGTAAAGTGGACATGTTCAGCACGAGCCGAAATGTCTGCTTTTGATCCAAAGCGGCATTGGCGGAACTGCATTGGACCTCGGTCCAACTCGATTTCTCGAATTGTGAGCCAAATAATTTGCCTTGGGTGGCGCCCATGCATCAAAGATCGGACGATGCATATGACGGAAGCCTCGACTTCTCTCACTCCCGCCCCAGTGGAGGGACATGGCGTCTACAATCGTAGTTCGCGTGTGCAAGCCGCGGGCCTCTCGTCAGCTGTGCCGTTGTTCGCACAAACGGCTAGCCAGTATAGTGTTTGTAAAAGCAAAATCTCTGAGCCCCGATCGAACCCAAGAATTGGTTTGATGCATGGATCCGACCAACAGGGTTGCGGAACCATTGCTGATAGAAAATCTGTCGACATGGCCAAATTTAGTATGACGAATTTCTCTGCATTATTCGCCAACGTCGGCATTATTTGCTGTGCAGCATTGTCATTGGTGTTTTTTCCTGGATTGAGTTTCGCCCGCGACCTCGATGGAAGATATGCAAACTCGCCACTCAAGCAGTGGTTCGACAGCCTTGCAAGTCGGAGAGGGCCTTGCTGTTCAGTTGCTGATGGCCAGAGCGTTGAGGTTGTGGATTGGGATACTAAAGATGGAAAATATCGAGTGCGGCTTGACGGCGAATGGATCGAGGTGCCACCCGACGCGCTGGTAACTGTACCAAACAGGTTCGGGCTGGCCGTGGTATGGCCCTACAAGGACTATGACGGCAGGACACAGATAAGATGCTTCATTCCTGGAGCGGGCGGATAACGAATTTTCCTCGTGCGGTAAAGCAAATAACGAAGGTCGAATTGATCAACCTCAAATGCGACTAAGGCGCTTGGCCTCACGCCACCGCTGTCGCTGCTCGGACGCGCCGATAAGGTGATCAATAAGTGGCGCAATGTACGCTTTTGACCCAAAGCAGACATAGCGCCCGCTTCGCGATGACTGACTTCCCTACGCGGTTTGGCATAATGTCTGGGTGACTAAGCGGTGTTGAAAAAATGCCCGCTTTCGGTTCAGACGTGCCCATTGGTATTGGTGCATGACATCGTATTTTTCCACAGTGGTCGTCGACTTCGTTCACGCACATTTGCCCTACGCGCCTATTGCGATTTTTCTGCTGGCAATGTCGGAGGCCATTCCTTTAGTCGGCACCGTTGTTCCCGGCTCAACGCTGATCATCGGCATCAGTGCTCTAGCGACAGGCGCTAATGCAAACCCCTGGATACTTCTCATTGCTGCGGCTGTAGGAGCGATTGTTGGAGACGGATTATCGTTCTGGTTAGGCCAGCGATATCACCGCAAAATTCTGAACTCCTGGCCGCTAAATAAGTACCCGCAATTCGTTGTAAAGAGTGAAAGATTTATAAACCGATACGGCATCGCAAGCGTCTTTCTCGCGCGCTTCACGGCCGTCGTCCGAGCCTTTGTCCCTTTAGTATCTGGCATCCTCCGAATGTCGCCGCGACAGTTTTATGTGGCGAATATCGTGTCGGCACTTGCTTGGGCACCTGCTCATGTTTTTCCTGGTGTGCTGCTCGCAATGGCGCTCCGATTGACCAGCGCAAGCTTAGAGCAGCGTACAATTCTCGTGACCACAGGGCTGATTGTTGCAATTCTCATTATCTATGCCACACGCTCATGGTTCAAGGTCAGGTCGAACGACTGACCACCGCCGGCCCTAGCGGACACGCAATAAAGATCCAGTTAGACTACGGTCCAATACCCTGCCATGGCACGCATCTAGGTAATCAGTTCTTGACAACAAGGAAAATGGCTGCACACCTGAGTAGCGCGTTCCTATGCCCCTAAGTGCAGTTATGAGGTCACAGTAAACAGGATAAGATTTTCCACACCATGCAAATCAACAACAATTTGCCGGACCAATATCGGTGCGCATGATTTTAGCCGCAGTAGTCGCTGTTGCTGCTGTAGGCTTCGCTCTGCAGCCGGCAAAGACCTACGCGGCGCCTTGGTGCGCAGTGATCAACGTGGGCATGGGTAATATGTATTGGGACTGTCGTTATAGCTCAATTGAAGAATGCCGGCCGAATGTGTTGGCTGGCAATCGTGGCTTTTGCAATCCCAACCCATACTTTGTCGCTTCGTATCAGCCGGTTGAACGTCGCCGGCACCGCAAACATTAGCTAGGCAGAACTCACCACGCCCAGCCATCCGACAATGTCGGTTTTTAGCTCAAAACAACTGCGCTCGTCACCGCCTAGGATCCGCTTTCGAGGATAAAGTGGGCCCAGCACAAGCCGAAATGTCTGCTTTTGATGCTGTGGACGGCGCCCACTCTGCGGCATCAAGAGTGCCATAGGGTGGTTTTGCCGAAGCAAACCACATTGAGGGGAGCCGTCCATGGGCGAGGTTAGCACGATTGGTC
>Ga0126382_10000488_pt1 | contig 15481 bp, 15 predicted proteins | sample PanSoiMetPlot_30_FD_92548 | JGI IMG/M metagenome (GOLD analysis project Ga0126382, IMG submission 92548) | Tropical forest soil microbial communities from Panama - MetaG Plot_30 | ecosystem: Environmental > Terrestrial > Soil > Tropical forest > Bulk soil | place: Panama | collected 2016-02-17
GCGGAAAGCGCCACAAATTTCGGCGAAAGCATCGTGTCGGAGCTGAGCGTGGCCGTTATGTCGGTCGGCAGCGGCGGAATTCCTTCATCGAGGCTAACGGTGACCCGCACCGCGTCCTTGTTGTTCGAGCTGGCATCGCGTTCTTTGGCGGTGAGATGGCGCATCGCGATCACGCGTCCTGCCGGCGCGCCTGCGTAGCGGACTTCGGAATTAACCTTGATGCCCGTCACGTCTTCATAATTGATTTGCAAAGTTCGCGTCGGTTTCTTGAAGCGATAACCCGAAAGAGCGAACGTAAGGGCTCCGAGCAACACAACACTGCACGCGATCACGGACAGCGCGACGAGATAATCCGATAGATTACGTTTCATCAAGCTCATGGCTTTGCCCACGTTAGAGCGTTGAAACCTTCAAACGTTGAATCGGTGGTCATTCCTTTACGCCATTTTCCGGTGAAACCTGTGACGTGCTGCAACAAAGGGGCGTGGTTTAACATGCTGATGGTCTTCATGTTCTTCCTGCGAAAGATTCAATGGAATCGGGCCGTCTGGCCGGCCGTGGATGAATTGCTGCACCTCCGGGTTTGGACTGTTTCGAATTTCATCCGGTGTGCCCTGCGCTACAATCGAACCGTGGCCGAGCATGATCATGCGCGTCGCGATACGAAACGCGCTGGTCATATCGTGGGACACGACCACCGCGGTCATGTGAGTCCCATGCGTCAGTTTCAGGGTAAGTTCATCTACTACTGCGGTCATGATTGGGTCGAGTCCTGAGGTCGGCTCATCGCTGAAAAGCAGTTCCGGATTGAGTGCAAGCGCCCGTGCCAGTCCCACGCGCTTTTTCATCCCGCCGCTGATTTCATCCGGTTTAAGGTCTTCAAAGCCTGTCAGGCCCACCATTTGAAGCTTTTGCTTCACGATAACCTCAATTTCGTCGACGGATTTGTCGGAATGCTGCAGGAGCGGCAGTGCAACGTTTTCCCCTACGGTGAGCGAAGCCAGAAGCGCACCGGATTGAAACAGCATCCCAAATCGCAGGCGCACACGTTCAAGTTCGCGCTCGCCCATTGTTGTAATGTCTTCATCGAAAATCTTCACCGCGCCTGAAGTCGGTTTCATGGAACCGATCATGTGCCGAAGCAACGTGCTCTTGCCGCAACCACTGCCGCCCATGATAACGACTGTTTCGCCCCGGTGAACGTTAAAAGAAATGCCATCGAGCACCGCGCGGTCTCCGAATTTTCGGACCAGATTAGTTACCTCGATGATTTTCTCTTCGTTAGCGTTCATGAACTAAAAAAGAAAATTCCGGTTAGTATCGCGTTCATGACTAACATCGCCAGAAGTGCTTGTACGACCGAGGCCGTTGTCGCCTGACCAACGCCTTCTGCGCCGCCTTCTACAGTCAATCCGGCGTTGCATGCGATTGTGATTATAATCCACGCGAAAACCACGCTCTTTATCATTCCTGAATATAAGTCCCACGGCTCAGCGCTTTCGAGCGCGCGCAGCACGTAGCCCGCCGTGTTAAAATCCAGTGCGAAACGGCAGACTGCCCAGCCGCCCAGAATGCCGATGTAATTTCCAAAGATCGTAAGTGCGGGAAGCATCACCATCATCGCGAGGAAGCGCGGAACGACCAGGTATTGAACGGGATTGATTGCCATCACTTCCAACGCTTCGATTTCTTCGGACACCTTCATTGTTCCCAGTTCCGCCGCGACGGCTGAGCCGCTCCGGCCGATTACGATTACCGCGATCAGGACCGGTCCCATTTCTCGCAAAAGGGTGAGCATGACTAAATCGGGAATGTACATATCCGCGCCGAGGCTTTCGAGAGAATGAGCGGCTTGCATGGCGAGCGTCACGCCTACGCTGAACGCCGTCAGTGCCACCATCGGTGTCGCGCGGACGCCGATGGCCACCATTTGCTTGAAGATCGGCGCGATTTTGAAAAATTGCCCTGTAAACGGCGCAATCAGAATCCAGTAGAGCAGACTTAGATTAAGCTGGAGATAGTTTTTCACTTTCCGTTCGAGGGCGCAGAATGACAAGGTCTAAGCACTGACAAAAGCCGAAAGTTTGTGCTGCGACTGCACCCTTGGGCTAATACTTCCCCAAACGCGATGGCTCAAAGTGAAATCGAGGCGATCCGCGCGCTGCTAAGTTCCAAGCCGCGGCCGGCTGGATGGCTTGAACGACGGAAGCGCTTGGATGATGTCGGTTCCGTTTGGCCGGTGCCTAACGATGTGAAGCTCACTGGCGGCGATATCAATGGACTGCCGTACGAATGGTCTATCATTCCGGGCAGCGATCCTTCGCGCGTTCTGATGTTTTTTCACGGTGGCGGTTACTGTTCGGGTTCAATTTTGAGTCATCGTCGCCTGGTAACTGAGGCGGGCCGAGCCGCTCAGCTACGGACCTTGGCTATCGCCTATCGACTGGCTCCGGAGCATCCGTTCCCCGCCGCGTATGACGATGCACTGACGTCATGGCGTTTTCTGCGAAACCACGGGATTACCGCTGGCCACATCGCGATTGGTGGCGATAGCGCCGGTGCTGGCCTGGCAATAGCGTTGATTGGTCGGCTACGCGATGTGCACGAAGAGCTTCCAGGTTGCGCGTGGTTAATTTCGCCTTGGACCGATCTGACCATGTCCGGTTCGACGCTTTCGAGCAAGGAAGCTGTCGATCCGCTCATTCACAAGCAGTATCTGAACGAACTGGCCCAAGCCTATCTGCCAGCAGGAATGGATCGAAAGGACCCGCGGGTTTCGCCTCTGTACGCGGATCTCAAAGATTTTCCTCCGATACTAATTCAAGTTGGCTCAGCGGAGACGTTGCTTGATGATGCTACTCGTTTTGCGGCTATCGCTGGCGCGGCTGATGTCCGCGTGACTCTGGAAATCTGGCCACGGATGATTCATGCATGGCCTTTATGGAACGCTCATCTTGAACCCGTCCGCAGCGCGCTCTCTAGCGCTGGCGTATTTATCGGCGAACATCTGGGGAGATCTTAGTGCCCATCAGGGGAAGCAGTTTGCGCTGACGACTAAGAAGTTTTAGATGAGTCCGCGCTTGCGAAAGTCTCCGAGATTGCCCCCAGAAGAGCGTTCGACCAGATCGATGGTGAATTTCAGCAGGCACACTTCCCACGCGTCATCGACGCCTTGGATGACTGCGCTAAGCGGCTCATTCGCACTCTCGACGCGACGTCTAGTGCGATTGATCACTGAATCGATCGAATCGCGCAGTGTCTGCTCGCTGCGATCGGTTTTGCGAAACTGAAAGCCGTAACGGAGCACTGCAATATTCCGGGCCTTTTCGTGTAGCTGATCTACGTAATGCTCCGCCTTTTCTCCGAAACCCTCTAGCAATAGCCGGCAGTAATGTTCCGGCGTAAGTATCTGCGGGCGCTCCGCGTGGATTTTTCCATTGCGAATCCGGACCTGATCGACCCGATCCATCAGCTCCGAGATGAGATAAAAGTTGAAACTGGTGCTGCCGAACGTGGCGATCTGTCGCTCGGGAGCAACAATCACATGCGTGTTTTCAATCGCGTAGTCGAAATCATCTCTGGTCATTGTGAATCAAAGAAATCTAGCGTCTCGACGCCACGTTCAAAAAGCCCTTTCGCGCTACAAGGCGACGAAACTACGACACACGGACGATTGATCAATTAAAACCGCGGAGATAGCGACATGGGATTCTGCTGAAAGTTCGCCCAGTCGGACGAACTCGCCCTGTGGCGAGCCTTCAAGTATCGGCAAGGCGTCGACTCTATCAGTTAATCGCGTTGGGCCTGCTGTTGCTGGCCTGCGGCGCTTGGAAGAGCGAGAGATATTGACCGTAGCCTTCTTCCTTCAGCTTCTCCACGGGAATAAAACGCAGCGCTGCGGAATTCACGCAATAACGTTCGCCGGTTGGCGCGGGACCGTCGTCGAACACGTGCCCCAAGTGCGAATCGCTTGTTTTGCCTCGAACCTCAGTCCGCTCCATCCCGTGGGATGTATCCCGCTTTTCACTACGTTGCCAGGCGCTATGGGCTTGGTGAAACTCGGCCAGCCGGTGCCGCTGTCGAATTTATCCAGCGAACTGAACAACGGTTCGCCGGTAATAATATCGACGTAGATTCCCGCCCGGTGGTTGTCCCAATAGGCGTTCTGAAACGGAGTTTCTGTTCCGCATTCACGCGTGACGCGATACTGATCTTTGCTTAATTGCCTTCGCAATTCAGCCTCGGCCGGCATTGGCTTGGTTGGATTCATTTTCTCGGCTTCCTTCTTCTGCGTTTGAGCATAAGCGAGGAAAATAGAGCCGACAATCACAACGATCGCGCCGAGCAGGCCAAACCACAACGTCTTATGCGACCCATGATGCGTGCGTAATAAATGTGTGTGTTTGCTATTCATACCCTGAATTTGTCGCCCCCTTTAGCAGTTAACATCTGAATGTACCTCCAACATGATATACGGCAAATGGACCACGTTGGGCGCGATTTCCTTAAATAAGTTCGTAAACAAGCCAAAAAATGGCCGGGGTTTCGCATTTTTCGTAGGCCATTTTTCCGATTAATTGGGCCGCCCGGATTCGGGGACGCGAATGTAACGACGGAAAGCAACCAAGCCGATCGGCGCGACTGATGCCGCCAGAGCGAATATAAGCCACATGGTTGCTGGATGATGCGGACCGTGTTCCGGAACGAACGCAGCCAGCAACCATCCGCCGGTTCCTACAAGAATCTTGCCTACGAGAAATGGAAGATACGCGAGCGAGCCGTACGATGCTTCTTGACCTCTGGGTGCAATGGCTGCGGCATACTCATAGACCCTCGGCGAGTAGAACGCTTCTCCAACCGAAAACACGGCCAGATATAGGGCAGACATGATATAGTAGGGATGAATATTCCCCTGCAGTCCAAGGTAACCATGTCCAAGCCATTGGCCGATCACACTGTTAGCGGCAGATTGGAACCATTGCGTCGGCAACGCCATGATAAATACTCCAGCGGCACAGATTGCTCCGCCGACCACAACCATCCGATAAGCCGCCAACTTTTGCGTGAGCGCGCCCACTATCGGCACCAGGAAAATAATGATAATCGCGTTGATGGCGGCCAGCTTCCCCACAGGGGCATTAAAACCGAGCTCGCGAATACCGAACTTCGGAAATACATAATCCATCTGCAAAAAGATCGCTTTGAGAAATCCGATGAAGAGAAAAAAAACGAGCAATCGGTAGAAGGCAGATTGACTGACCAACCGTCGGAAAAGGTGTGCTGTATCCATCGTGCTTTTCCGTACTGTTGCGCCGATACCGCTCCAAAAAGAAGGCGCAGTCTTGCGATTGCGCGGCGATTCATCAATTACTGGTCCTCCGTTGGTTGCTTCCGCTCCTCGGCGAATAAAATAGATCACGGGAAACAGCACGATCTCGAAGATCAAGCTCACAATAAACAGTTGCTGATACGAGGTCGGTTCAAACCCAAACAGGTTCACATGTAAGTTGAGCTGGCGGACGTAATCGAATATGAAGCCGGCGGCCACATAGCCGATGTTCATCACTGAGTAGATGATCGAAAACGAAATCGATCTTTGGGCTGTGGTGGAGTAGCGCCGCGTGGCGGCAAGGAGCACTGGTGTCCCGAGCGCCTCACCGACGGCCAGCGGGAGAACCCCGCAGGCGAGAGCTAACGATGGGATCGTGGTAACGACCATCACGCTGCGAGCCACCGTGCAGATGCCGACGCCGAGAAAGAAAGTGCGGCGCAGCCCGATCGCGTCCGTGACCGATCCCGCGAGCAAAGTGAAGACGGTCATTGCCGGCGCCCACACCCAGCCGACGAGTGCTCCTGCGGCTTGATCGCTAAAACCGAGATCCTTCGACAGCCACAGCACCATCGTCTTGTTCGTGACCGAGTATGCGGTGTAAATGAGGAACTTGATCAGGAACGTGAGCCACAGCTCGCGTTGTGCGCCCTTGAGCACCGTAAACTTCGCGATAAAACCGCGCAGTCCTCTCGCAACGACCGGAGGGACGGAATCTTCGGGGACAACTGCTTCTTTGACAGCTTCGCTCACGGCGATGAATTATCCAGTCATTCCGAGCGAAGTCGAGGGATCCCGCAGCGAACCTTGATCACAAAAGATTCTCTATGTACTTCCGCCGATCGAACGGTGCGAAATCATCCAGCTGCTCGCCGGTGCCCACGAAACGCGTCGGAATTCCCAGTTCGTCCTGGATCGCGACAACGATGCCGCCTTTACCGCTGCCGTCGAGCTTGGTGACAATAAGGCCAGTCAGTCCAATGGCGGCTTGGAATTCGCGTGCTTGGCTGAGTGCGTTGCCGCCTGTTGTTGCATCAACAACCAGCAGCGTTTCATGCGGCGCATCCGAGTCGTGCTTGGCGAGAGTGCGCTTCACCTTTTCAAGCTCGGCCATCAGATTCTTTTTCGTGTGCAGCCGGCCAGCTGTATCGCAAAGCAGAAATTCATCCTGGCGCTTTACGGCTGCCTGATACGCTTCATAACAAAGCGCGGCTGGGTCGGCGTTGTATTGTCCCTTAATCATCTCGACGCCCAGCCGCGCTGCCCAAATGCCAAGTTGCTCGATCGCCGCCGCGCGAAAAGTGTCTGCCGCGGCCAGCAAGACTCTGTGTCCGTCGTTCTGGAGAATATGTGCCAGCTTCGCTGTCGACGTGGTCTTGCCCGTGCCGTTGACTCCAAGGAGCAGAACTACATTTGGTTTACCGGACAGGGGTCGGATGGGGGCAGTGTTTTCCGGTAAAACCCGCGCAATTTCCTGACGCACGACTTTCACAACATCATTTATTCCCATTAGCGACCAGGCCTCCCGTTCCTGCAGCGTATTAATGATGCGAGTCGTCATCGGTACGCCGAGGTCCGCGCGGATCAACGATTCCTCAAGCTCATCCCAGTCGATCGGTTTGCCGGCGAAATGTTGGGTTAAGGACTGAAGAAAATTCATTGCGCAAGCGCGACGTTAAAAGGCTAGAAAGTTAAATCGTTACATCGTACCCCGCGCTTAAACACTCTTAACGATTCAACGAATTACGAGTTCTTCTTTACTGCTTCGCGCGCCGGCCGGTCTAAATCTTTTCGTACGCGATCGAGAATACCGTTAACGAAACGGCCGGACTCGCCGCCACCAAAAGTTTTTGCCAACTCAATCGCTTCGTTAATCGAGACGACCGGCGGTATGTCGTCACGATAAAGCATCTCGTAGATCGCCAGGCGCAGAACGTTGCGGTCAACCGCTGAGATCCGTCGAAATTCGTAGTTCTCGCAGTAACGTCGAATTCGTTCGTCGACTTCCGGCAGGTGCGCGACCATTCCCTCGATAAGCGGCTGCGCAAACTCCCGAACCCTTGTCGTTGCCGGACAGAATTCCCAAAAATCGTCAATCTTCTCAGGCCCTTCACCACGCTGAAGGTCGCGCCAGAAATGATACTGGATCGCCGCTTCGCGTGCTCGCCGTCTTTTGCCCATAAATTACTCCCTGCGAAGTTCCGATATGACGCTGGCGATTTCCACTGCTGCGCGTGCGGCCTCGGTGCCGCGGTTGATTTTATTTTCCATGCAGCGCTCGCGGGCCTGATCTTCGTTGTCGAAGCTGAGCACGACGTTGATGACGGGTACGCCATAATCAACTGCAATTCGCTGCAGCGCGTCAGTCACGGAGCGGCTGAGATTTTTAGCGTGATTTGTTTCGCCCTGCATGATTACACCGCACGCGATAATCGCGTCGGCTTTTTTCCTTCGCGCCAACTCGCACACGACCACAGGGATTTCAAACGAACCCGGCACGCGGCGAATTGAAATTGCAGCGTCCGGCGCAAGCTCATGCAGCTCTTGGGTAGCATGATCAACCAGGCCCTGGACGTACGGCGCGTTAAATTGACTGGCTACGACCTGAAATGTGCGTTTGCCCTTATCAACTCGCGGGCGGCGCGGCGCGTTGGTCGACATTCCTTCTCAGAATTACGATTTGACCTCGCTGCAATCCGCCATCACAACAGATGCCCCAGCTTCGTCTTTTTGGTCTCGAGATATTTCGCGTTATGCGGATTGGCTTTGCTACGTATCGGCACCTGCTCAACCATCTCCAGGCCGTAGCCTTCGAGTCCGACGACCTTTTTCGGGTTATTGGTCAGAAAACGGAATTGACGCACTCCGAGATCGAAAAGGATTTGCGCGCCGAGCCCGTAATCTCGCAAATCGCTGGGATACCCAAGCCTCGCGTTTGCTTCGACCGTGTCGAGTCCTTCCTCTTGCAATTTGTAAGCGTGAATTTTTGCCGCGAGGCCGATGCCGCGTCCTTCCTGGCGCATATAAACCAGGACACCGCTGCCTTCCTCCTGGATTTGCTGAAGCGCTGCGTGCAGTTGATTTCCGCAATCGCACCGGCGTGAACTGAACACGTCACCAGTAAGGCATTGGCTGTGCACACGCACCAGCGTCGGCTTGTTCTGATCGATCTTGCCCTTGACCAGGGCGAGATGATGCTGGCCGTCGAGTTTCGAGCGATACAAATGTAAATCGAAATCGCCGTAGTCGGTGGGCATTTTCACGATCTGCTCCAGCTCTACGAGTTTTTCGCGAACTCGCCGATGCGCGATCAAACTCTGGATCGTGCAAATGCGCAGACCGTGTTTTTTGCGGAATTCCATCAACTCCGGCAACCGCGCCATGGTTCCGTCGTCGTGCAAGATTTCGCAGAGCACTCCCGCCGGTTGGAGTCCGGCCATCCCGGCCAGATCGACAGCAGCCTCAGTGTGACCGGCACGGCGCAGTACACCTCCATCCTTCGCTCGCAATGGAAAGACGTGTCCGGGCTGATTGAGATCCTCGGGCGCTGATTTCGGATTCGCGATTGCCAGGATAGTAGTGGCCCGATCGTAGGCGCTGATGCCCGTGGTCACGCCGCGGGCGGCATCTACCGACACAGTAAAGTCTGTCTTATGTTTCTCCCGGTTTTGCGCAACCATGCGTTGCAAGCCCAGCTGCTCGGCGCGTTCGTTTGAAATAGGCGCGCAAATCAAGCCGCGTCCGTGAGTAGCCATGAAATTAATCGCTTCAGGGGTCACTTTTTCGGCGGCCATCACTAGGTCGCCTTCGTTTTCGCGGTCGGCATCGTCCGTTACAATGACAATGCGGCCCTTGGCGATGTCGCTTACCACATCGTCGATTGCATCGAACTGAAATGCCTCCTTCGTCTTGGCGATCATTGAATTAATACCATTACGTCCGCTGACCTCCTGAGCAACTGATACTCCTGCTCTTGCTCACAGATCCTCGGCGGTAGTGCCGCGAAGGCTAGGATTGCGTAACGAACAAAAAAAGAAAATGCTACCGCAGCAAGGCATCCCATAATGGATAAATCCGACAAGATTTTCGTCGCCGGTCATCGTGGCATGGTCGGCAGCGCGCTGGTTCGCCGCCTCGAATCCGAACGCTTTTCCAACTTGCTTGTTCGCGATAGATCGAAACTGGATCTCAGAGATGTCTCTGCGGTTGCGAAATTTTTCGCAGAAGAAAAACCAGCTGTCGTGATTCTCGCGGCCGCAAAAGTCGGAGGCATCAAGGCGAACAACGATTTTCCAGCCGAATTCCTGCTGGAGAATTTACGGATCCAGAACAGCGTCATTTGCGCGGCATACGAAAGCGGCGTGCGCAAACTTCTCTTTCTGGGAAGCTCGTGTATTTACCCGAGGTTCGCGCCGCAACCGATTCCTGAATCAGCATTACTGAGTGGGCCACTCGAACCTACCAATGAAGCTTATGCGATTGCGAAGATTGCGGGGGTCAAGCTTTGTCAGGCTTATGCTCGTGAACATGGCGTAAACTTTATCTCGGTGATGCCGACGAACCTTTACGGTCCAAACGATAATTTCGATTTGGAAACGTCACACGCCCTGGCTGCGTTGTTGCGTAAAGCGCATGAAGCTAAAACCCGGAAAGATCGAAAGCTGATCGCGTGGGGTTCCGGGAAGCCGCATCGCGAATTTTTACACGTGGACGATCTTGCATCAGCGTGTCTTTTGCTACTCGAGAAATACGATTCTCCACAAATCATCAATGTCGGGTGCGGCGAGGACACCTCGATCCGCGACTTGGCTGAGTTAATCTGTGACGTGGTCGGTTTCGACGGCGAACTTGTCTGGGACACAACCAAACCAGATGGCACGCCGCGAAAACTTTTGGACGTCACCAAGCTCAAAGCTCTTGGCTGGAAGCCGTCAATCCCGTTGCGGCAGGGCATCACTCAAACCTATGAATGGTTCCTTTCGCACCATGACCGGTGACCTAACGAAATCCGGAGGACACATATGGTTCATAAACCTGTATCTGGTTTGACCTCGATAGCTTTCCGCGTTGACCCTGAACGCTTTCGGGGTTGACTGCGAGCCGTGATGAAAAACCTGCGCATCGGAGTTGTTGGGGTTGGCCATATCGGGAGCAACCATGCGCGGCTGTATGCGGAGATTCCGTCAGCTGAGTTCGCCGCAGTGTACGATCTGGATGCTTTCAGGGGCCGCACCATCGGTGCAAAATTCGGCGCGACACCTGCGAAATCGCTCGATGAATTTATCGAGATGGTAGATGCCGCGTCGGTAGCGACACCAACCAACACGCATTATGCGATTGCGCATGCTCTCCTGACGAAAGGCAAACACGTGCTCGTCGAAAAGCCGATCACCGACAACACCGCGCACGCTACCGAACTGGCGGAGTTAGCCACGCGCAGCAACCTCATTTTGCAAGTCGGTCACGTGGAACGGTTCAATCCTGTTTTAGGTGCGCTGGAAACACATCTAACCCATCCTCGCTTCATCGAAGCGCATCGGCTCTCGCCTTATTCCGAACGCAGCACCGATATCGGTGTCGTCCTCGATTTAATGATTCATGACCTGGAAGTCATTTTGCATTTTGTGCGCTCACCGCTCTGGAGCATCGACGCGGTGGGCGTGCCGGTGCTCAGCCGGAGCGAAGATATCGCCAATGCGCGACTGCATTTTGAAGATGGTTGCGTGGCAAACGTGACCTCGAGCCGCATCAGTCCCGAGCGCCTTCGCAAGATTCGCATCTTTCAAGAGGACGCATACCTCTCGCTCGATTACCAAAATCAAAGCGGCGAAATCTATCGACGGGTTGGGGGACACATCACGCGCGACAGAGTGGATATTGAACGAGAAGAACCGCTTAAGCTTCAGCTCGCTTCGTTTATCGAATGTGCGAGCACCGGACGCGAGCCGCGCGTTTCGGGTTCTCAGGCGACCGCCGCACTGAAATTAGCAGTCGAAATAGCAAAGCGAATCGCGCCCAGTGGGTAAGACGCTCGCGATTTACGGGTTCAACTATAGAGGCAGGCGTGTCGCCTGCGTGGAGTTTGAGTTTGCAGCCGAAACGGCTGCCACCACAGAAGAATGACCATCTATTTCGTCGCCGGTGAAGTGAGTGCGGACAACCATGGCGCTGCACTGATACATTCTCTGCGCAAGTTGAGCGGCGAACTCAAGTTTATCGGGCGCGGCGGGCCGCAAATGCGAGAGGTCGCCGGCGGGCAATTCAAAAATTGGATCGGCGAGGCAGCAGTGCTTGGTTTATGGGAGGTGCTCAGGAAGTATGGTTATTTCCGAGGGCAATTTCACGAAACACTCCGGGAAATTCAGAAGAGCAAACCCGACGCGGTTGTCCTCATTGATTACCCAGGTTTCAATTTGCGTCTCGCACGTGCACTGCGAAGACAAGCGCCGCGACAGAAGGTAATTTACTACATCAGCCCCCAGGTATGGGCTTGGAACCGCGGACGCATCAAGAGAATGGCGGACTTCGTCGATCTGGTGCTCTGCATTTTTCCGTTTGAAGTCGATCTCTACAACCAAGCCGGCTTGCGCGCGTTGTTTGTTGGTCATCCGATGATCGAAAGATTATCGGCCCGGAAGATCGACACACGGCGTGATCGGAATTTGATAGGCCTTTTCCCGGGCAGTCGCTCTCGCGAGGTGCGAAAGATCTTGCCGGTAATGCTGGAAACGGCGCGTGAGCTTCGACAGCACAACTCGAATCTGCGCTTTGAAGTTGCAGCTGCATCCGAGGAACTCGCTCAGGAGATCAACTGCTTGTGGCACAGGCATCCTGCCGACCAAACTCGCGCGCTGGAAGCTCGTAGCACGATTCAAGTTACGGTTGGTCAAGCGGTGGAAATCATGCAGCGCGCGTGGGCTGGGATCGTCGCCTCGGGGAGCGCCACGCTGGAAGGTGCTTATTTTCGGTTGCCGTTTGTGCTGATTTATAAAGTGGCCTGGCCAACTTACCTGGCAGCGCGACTCGTGGTGAACGTGAAATATCTTGGTATGCCCAACTTGCTTGCTGACAAAGAAGTGGTCCCCGAATTCATTCAGCACCTCGCAAAACCGAACGCCATCGTTAAGGCCGTGCAGCCACTCATTGAGGATGAAAATGCGCGCAAACGGATGATTTCAGAGTTCGATGCGATAATCCCTCAACTGGGCGAGATCGGGGCGAGCCAAACAGCCGCGCGAGCGATTATTGAAGAGATTGCGAGTTCGATTTAACTAACCGCGCGATGAAAATTTGGGATATATCACGGACGCTTTCAGATGATTTGGCGGAATGGCCCGGCGACGTGCCGTTTCGCTTTCGGTTGACGAGAGAAAAAACGAAAGGCGAAAGCGTCAATCTGGGGGCGATTAGCATGAGTGTGCACAGCGGAACGCACGCGGATGCTGGATTTCATTTCGACACCAGCGGTGAATCCATTGAAAAAGCGCCGCTCCAAACTTATCTGGGCCGCGCCACCGTGGTTGATCTTGCGCAGACCTTCTTAGACGCGAAGGAGAAACATTTGATCACAATCGAGGACCTCCGGCTGTCCGCCGAAGCGATAGCAGCAACCTCTCGACTCCTGGTAAAAACCGGTCGATGGAGTAACTCGACTGTTTTTCCCGACAAAATTCCGGTGATCGCAGCCGAGGTCCCGGCGTGGTTGCAGAAAAATGGCGTCAAGCTCCTGGGATTGGATCTTCCCTCGGTAGATGAAATCGATTCGAAGTCCTTGCAGAATCATCACGCCTTGGCACAGGCGGGGATTGCCATTGTTGAATCTCTGGACCTGAGCGATGTCGCTCCTGGGATTTATCACCTCGCGGCCTTGCCACTAAAAATCGCCAATGGTGATGGCGCCCCGATGCGCGCAATTCTCTGGCGCGAATGAAGGACGGTGAACATTGCCCTTTCGCATTGTCATTCCCAGCGTAGCCCGTTCGACTCGCACCGCTCGCTCAGGATAAACTCGGTGTAGTCGAAGAATCTCTGGACATTTGAAATGAGAGATGTCTCAACGGAGCCTGTCCTGAGCAAAGTAGAAGGGCTCGACATGATAACAAGCCTGCTCGAAGACCAGCGAATTGTTTGTGGCGTTGCTGGCATAAGCTTTCTTTTGTTTCTCATCGGCAATTTGCCGTGGCAACTTGATGACTACGATCAGGCAAAGCAGGCATACACTTCCTTCGAGATAATCAAGGAAGGCCGCTGGTTCTATCAGCAGACGCCGCACGAACGCGTGGCAACCAAGCCGCCACTGGTGGGATGGGTTTCAGCGGGTCTCTTCTCGATAACTCGGTCATGGGAGTTGGCTTGGCGGCTGCCATCGCTCCTGGCTGCGGTAGCGTTGGCGGCCTTGTTGTTTCGAGCTGCCAGGTCTGCTTATGGATCAATTGCCAGCCTCGTCGCGCTCAGTGCGTTCGGATTGAATTTGCTGACTCCGCGCCTGGCGACACTCGTACGCACAGACATGCCGCTGGCATTTGTGATCTTCGTCATTGGACTGCTGATTTGGCAAAAAATCGAGGAGGAGGAGAAATGGGAATCACGCGATCGAGTTTACCTCTTTGTACTGCTCACGATCGCGATGTTAATCAAAGGTCCAATTGTTTATGCCTTTTTGCTTCCTGGGATTGCGATATTCCAATGGCGTTATGGCAGGGTCGGCACGCTGCGCCGACCGGACGCCACGGCGCGGGGTCCCTACCAGACCGCGTGGTCTGGCTGGTGGCCATGGATCGGTTCGCTAGCTGTCTTTTTGTTATGGGTAACCGGCGGCATCCTGTTTCAACCCGGCTTCTTTGATGAAGTCGTTATGCGCGAATTTTTGGGGCGTTTTGGCGAAACGGTTCATCGGCCACAGCCGCTTTATTTTTATTTGCCGCATTTGGTCCACAAATTTGCACCGTGGAGCATCCTGCTGATCGCGATTGCAATTTTCGGTCTCGCGTCGCGCCGATGGAGAATTACCGCTGCATTTCGCGAAATACAGCCCGGAACTTTCTGGCTCCTTTACTGGAGCATCGGTGGCTTAATCGTGATGTCATTGATTCCGTCCAAGCGCGTCGATAGAATCTTTCCGGTAATCCCGCCGCTTTGTTTGCTCTTGGCGTCACTGATTGGGAACCGCGGGGCCTGTAGCTACGGCTCTGTGAGCCGTGTTTCAAGCAGCGTTGATTCGGATGTGACAGGCGACCGATCGGCAGCAGAAAACCGCGCGAGACGTATCTATCGCTGGACGGCGGCCACACTAATCCTTTCGATCTTTCTTACTGTCGGCTACGTGACTTGGAAGGTAGTTACCGGCTATCGCCAGCATCGCGACGCACTGGCTATGTTCGGCCGCGACGTTCTCCGCGAAGCAGAAACGCGTCACTGGCGTTTTGAGATCGTATCAGCAAGGGACGAAGGCCTCCTGCTTTATTTGCAGAAAACGCACTATATCGAGCCTGATCGCGCGGTGGCGGAATGGAACGCTGGAAATCTCGATGCGCTTGTAGCTTCAACCGAGAAAGCGCCAGGTCTCATGCCTCAGCTTCGAGGGGCTACCGTCTCTCAGTCAAAAACAAGCGAGCGAAAGAAAGACCGAGGGACAGGTTACGTCTTGATCAAACGCTGACCCATTCCAAGCAGCATGGTTCCTTTCGCTAACTGCTTTGGGTGGGTAAGCGTACCTCTACGCAAAGACGTCGTCAGGGTCGATCATGGATTGCTGAATGAGTTTGACTTTTCACGTGCCGTTCGACAAAAGGGCGGCCATGAACGCACGATTGATTACTCCTGTAGCCGCTCTCCTGTCCGTGCTTTCAATTGCAGCCGAACCCAGGCAGATAGTTGGAAACCTTCAAGTGCGCGACGGCCCAACGCCATTCATCCGTTTCGTGCACACCAGCGTCAGTGATGTAGCAGGTTTCGAGTTCGCCCAGTTCCTTATTCTGCCAAAGACGGGGTCGGCGACGCGTCCAATCAGGGTCCGCTACGCGCGATCATACTTGGAGGCGCGGGGTTATTTCGATCCCCAAAGTGGCAAAGTAACCATCCCGGTCTTCGGTCTTTACGCTGGCCGCCTAAATCGCGTTATAATCAATCTGGGTTTCAGCGGACGATTTCACC
>Ga0126382_10000489_pt1 | contig 15479 bp, 13 predicted proteins | sample PanSoiMetPlot_30_FD_92548 | JGI IMG/M metagenome (GOLD analysis project Ga0126382, IMG submission 92548) | Tropical forest soil microbial communities from Panama - MetaG Plot_30 | ecosystem: Environmental > Terrestrial > Soil > Tropical forest > Bulk soil | place: Panama | collected 2016-02-17
TGTCGTTCTGCGCCACCTTGAAGCGCAGGCACTGCTCGCCGTCCGGCGTCTTCTCGACCACGTAGAGCGAGCCCGCGTCGCTCCGGGTGATCTCGCGGCCCTTCGTGAGGATCAGCTCGAGCAGAGCGTCGAGGTTGCGCTCCGCCGACAGCCGGATGCCGATGGCCGTGAGCTCCTCGAGCTGCGTGCTCGCCTCGCGCGTGTCCGCCTTCATCCACGCCCGCGCGCACGCCTCGCGAAGCACCGTGGCCAGAATCGACGGCGACACCGAGGCGCTCAGATACGCGTAGCTCGGATGCTCGGGAATGACGTCGGGCGGCTCGGCCTCCACCAGCGCCACCACCGGGGTGGCCGTGGCCTGCACCGCGGTCCGTGCGCGGGCGCCGGCTTCCCCGCCGGGCTCGCTGACCACCAGCACGCCAGGCTCCCCGCTTCCGACCGGAGCGCCGTCGGCGAACGGGCGACAGTCGAAGTCTTCCCGGACCCGCGCTAGCACGGCTTCCGCGAGCGAGCCAGGAACGTACCAGATCAGAGGGCGACTCATTGGGCTGCCGACGGCTACTTCTTCTTGATGGGCGCGAGTCCGAGCACCGGGGAGAACGGGTTACCCCCGCCTGATCCCAAGCTCGGCCCCTTGCCGCCACCTACGCTCGAGCCGGATCCCCCACCGATCACACTTCCGCCACTGCTCAGGCCGCTGCTGACCCAGGAGCTGCCGCCGCCACCTGAGCCAATGCTGCCCAGGCCGATGCTGCCGGAGCCGATACTGCTATTGCTGGAACCGCTGCCGACCCCAATGATCACGCCGTTGTCGGATCCGCCCAGGAGGGTGCCTACAACGCTGCTCACGCCACTAACGGTGCTGTCGAAGCCGAGGGTCGAGCCGCCGCCGGATCCGGTGCCCCCGCTCCCGTTGCTCGCGGTCACGGCGTCCAGGCTGCCGACCGCGCCCTCGAGCGTTCCGATGACGCTCCCGACCAGGACAGCGGTTCCATCGCTCAACGCGGCCACTAGCGCCGTGGCGTCCGAGGCGCCGTCAGTGGTCTTGGCGATCGCCGTGGCGTCGACCTTGCCGCCTCGTCCATTCACGGTCTGCCGGCTCAGCCCGCTGCGCGCGACCTCCAGGGCCGTCGCGAGGGCGAGGGCGCCCTGGCGCTGATCCACCGCGGACTGAAGCTTCTCGGGGATTGCCGTCACCACCTGCTCGGGCGGCTTCAAGCCCGTCGTGAGCGTGGTGGCCGTGGGAAGATCCAGCGGACGCATCGTGCCGAGAAGGTCCCGGGTGACGCTGACCGTCTGAAGACTTGCCAGACGCACTGCCGCGCCGCCGGGATTGTTGCGAAGCGAGACGTCGAGCTTGCCGTGGAGCAGGTGCACGTTAGTCACGTCCTCGCCGCGGCCGGGCTGATTCGCCTCTCCCGTGCCGGGAACGATCTCCACCACGAGCACGGTGCCCCGCACCGCGGCCACCGCCTGCGGCGTCTTCACCTCGATGACGTCGCCCGGCTTCATCTTCTCGTGCACGACGGCGAGGCCAACCTTCCCCGACTGCAGATCGACGGTGGCCCGGCCTCCATCCTCGGTGACAGTCACCACGGACAGCTCCTTCACGGTGAGGAGCGCCTTGCCGCCCATCAGCACGTGCACGAGCGAGCGCTCCTTCGTCGTGATCCGATCCAGGGGCAGGACGCTATCCCGCATCCGGAGATTCCGGGGCTGAGCGGCCGCGGTGCGGACCACCGTTGCCTCGCCGACGAGCGTCGTCACCACGCCCACGCCGGGCGCTTCGCTTGCCTGCACGTAGCCGGGCGCTCCGGCTACGAAAGCCATTACTGCCATCGATCGAATCGCACGCCAGGCGGCCACTGTTCTCTCCGATCTCACGGGGCCGAAGCCCCGAATATGTGTCATGCGGGTTGCCTGCACCGTCACCTCACGAGGTAGCAACGCGGGTGCCAGAAAAGGAATGCGGCTTGACTCATCGAAAAGATTGGGCTGTTCTGAGTCTGACAGTCCGCAATTGCGAGGATCTGACAACCACGGGCAGGGAGCGTCCGAGATCGCGCGGCTTCTCCCCGCAAACTTTGCGGTCCGGAGTGGAGAGGATTTCGATGTCGAGCGTCGAGACGGTGGAGGATCCCGAGGACCCTCGCCTCATCGACTACCGTGAGATACGGGACGTCGAGCGGCGGCGGCGCAGCGGCACATTCATCGCGGAGGGACGCGAGGTGGTGCGCCGCCTGCTCCGCACGCGGCGCTACGAGATCCGCTCAGCCCTCGTCACGCCGCCCGCCCTGGCTGCGCTCGGTGCCGCTCTCGCCGCGGGCGGCGTGCGCACGTATCTCGTGCGCCAGGACATCGTGAAGGCCATCGTGGGGATCGAGTTCCATCACGGCTGCCTTGTGGTGGGAGAGCGCGGCACGGAGGCGCTGCCGGAAACGATCCTTGCCGAAGCGGCGGGGAAGAGTCTGGTGGTGCTCGAAGACCTTGGCGATGCCAGCAACGTCGGCGCGATGTTCCGCAACGGGCTGGCCTTCGGCGTCGGCGCAGTGTTCCTCTCGCCGGGCACCGCCGATCCGCTCTATCGCAAGTCCATCCGCGTGTCAGCGGGAGCGGTGGTGGCCCTCCCCTTCGCGCGGCTGCCCGAGTGGCCGCGCGATCTCGTGCGGCTACGCGAGGCGGGTTACACGATCCTCGCGCTCACCCCGCGCGCGGACGCGATACCCATCGGCGCGCACCCGCGACCCCGTCGCGCCGCGCTCCTCCTCGGCACCGAGGGCCGGGGACTCAGCGCCGAGGCCCTTGCTCTGGCCGACCTGCACGTGCGCATTCCCATGGCCCCGGAGATGGACTCGCTCAACGTGGCGACGGCCGGCGCCGTCGCTCTCCACTGGCTGAGCGCCGGCGCCTAGCCCGCCGCCTTCCGCTTACCCCCGTCCATGACGGGCGAGGGCGGACAGCACCGCGCGCAGCGAGGCCGTGATGATGTTGGGATGGACGCCCACACCCCAGCGCAGCGCGCCCTCGTCGCCGATGCTCTCCACGTAGGCGACGGCGGTGGCATCGGCACCCTGGCCGATGGCGTGCTCCGCATAGTCGACGACGTCGAGATTCGCGCCCAGCCCGCTCCGGAGCGCGTCCACGAAGGCGGCGATGGGGCCATTGCCCTCGCCGGCTACCGTACGAGGCTGCCCGCCCACGACGAGCTGCGCGGTGATGCGGGTGCGATCGGTGCCGCTCTCCGAGACCAGCTCGTGGCTGCGAAGCTCATAGCTGGGCTCGTCCGGCAGGTACACCGACTTGAAGGCCAGCCACATGTCCGCTGGGCTGATCTCCGTGCCGCTGTCTTCGGTGATGTGCTGGATGGTCTTGGAAAACTCGATCTGGAGCCGGCGGGGCAGGTCGAAGCCGTGCTCGGCCTTCATGATGAAGGCGACGCCGCCCTTGCCCGACTGGCTGTTGACGCGGATGACCGCCTCGTACGTGCGCCCCACGTGCTTGGGATCGATGGGCAGATACGGGACCTCCCAGACCTGGTAGTTCTTGGGCAGGGCCTCCATGCCCTTCTTGATGGCGTCCTGGTGAGAGCCCGAGAAGGCGGTGTAGACCAGGTCGCCCACGTAGGGATGGCGCGGATGCACGGGGAGGCGGTTGCAGTGCTCGGCGACCCGGCGCAGGCCATCAATGTCGGAGATGTCGAGCTCGGGATCCACGCCCTGGGCGAAGAGGTTCATGGCGAGGGTGATGACGTCCACGTTGCCCGTGCGCTCGCCGTTGCCGAACAGCGTGCCCTCCACCCGATCGGCCCCCGCGAGCACGCCCAGCTCGGCGGCGGCCACCGCGCAGCCGCGATCGTTATGGGGGTGGAGCGAGAGCACGAGGCGGTCGCGGCGGGAGATCTTGCGCAGGAACCACTCGATGGTGTCGGCGTAGAGGTTGGGCGAGTACATCTCCACGGTGGCGGGCAGGTTCAGCACGATCTTGCGATCGGAGGTGGGCTCGATCACGTCCATCACCGCCTCGCAGATCTCCACGGCGAACTCCACCTCGGTGCCCGTGTAGCTCTCGGGCGAGTACTCGTAGAACACGTCCGTGCCCGGCAAGGTGTCTTCGAGCTTGCGGCAGAGCTTGGCCGCGTTGACCGCGATGTCGACGATGCCTGCCTTGTCGAGGCCGAACACCACCCGCCGCTGCAGGATGGACGTGGAGTTGTAGAAGTGCACGATGGCCCGGCGGGCGCCCTGGAGACACTCGTAGGTGCGCTGGATCAGCTCGGGGCGGCACTGGGTCAGGACCTGGATCACCACGTCGTCCGGGACGAGATCCTCCTCGATGAGGATGCGGACGAAATCGAAGTCGGGCTGGGAGGCGGAGGGGAAGCCCACCTCGATTTCCTTGAAGCCCATGGCCACCAGCGTCTCGAACATGCGCCGCTTGCGCTCCGGGTCCATGGGATCGATGAGCGCCTGGTTGCCGTCACGCAGGTCGACCGAGCACCAGCGCGGAGCCTTCACGAGCTTCCTGTCGGGCCAGCGCCGGTCCGGCAGCTCCAGGGGCATGAAGGGGCGATACTTGTCGAAGGCCATCTTCGTCGGCGTCACTGGTCGCGGTGGCATGTTCACTCCTCGTCAGGCTCGGGTTTGTCCCGGAAAACAAAAAACCTCCTGGCGACACCTGTCGCAGGAGGCTCGGCGAGCGCGCGGCTGCGCTCGCCGCTACATAAGAAGGAGGCCCAGGAACGTATTCATTGCCGGCTAAGATTGCCAGCGAACCCTGAGTTTGTCAATGCTTTCTTGACTGGCCGCGGCCGGCGCGGGCTCGCGTCCCCCGGCCGGAGAGGAAGGTCGAGCGTCAGCTCCGGCGGATCTCCTCGACGACCGAGGCATATGCTGAGCGGAGGGCCGCCGTATCCGAGGAGTAGTTGATGATAGTGGCGCCCAGGGCAATCATCTGCCGCACACCCTCCACGCTGTCCGTGATCATGGCCACCGCCTTGCCGTGCTTCCGCGCGGCCTCCACGAGACGGCGGCGGTGCTCGTCGAGCACGGGCTTCTGTTTTGGCGTGCCGAGGATCCCCAGGTTCTGGGCGAGATCGGTGGGGCCCAGGGTGAGGGCGTCAATGCCCGGCACGGAAGCGATCTCGTCGAGGCGCTCGAAGGCCTCCTTCGTCTCCAGCATGATGGTCACGTGCACACGTGCGTTGGCCGCGGCCATGTGCTCCGCGGGCGGTAGGGTGCGGTACTCGGTGTGGGGACCGAAGCCGTACATCCCGCGCTCCCCCAGCGGCGCGTAGCGGCAGCACGAGGCCACGGCCGCCGCCTGTTCCGGCGTGTCGACCTGGGGCACGTGGAGATTCCACACGCCAGCGTCGAGGAGACGCGTGATCCATTCGCGATTGCCCTCGGGCGGCCGGACCACCATGGGGAAGTCGAGGGCGCGGGCGAGGACCGCCATGTCGGCCACCGTCTCCATGGAGAAGGACGAGTGCTCCATGTCCACCCGCACGAAGTCGAGGCCCGCCGCGCGGAGCAGCGTGAGGATGGCAGGGTTGCGGACCATCGTCACCCAGGTGCCGATCTGGACCTCGCCGCGCTCGGCGCGGGCGCGATAGGCGTTCGGGTTCATCGCTTCACCGTCTCCAGGACGAAGGGCACGCCCGCGCGCATCGCTACGTCGCGGACCTGTGCCATCAGATCCTCAGGCACGGGCACGCCCTGCTCGAGCCGCTCGCGCCGCGTGAAGTTCTCGGGATCGCCCGCCACCATCACGGGCTGGTCGGGCTCCGCTCGCTTCGCGTCGTGCAGCACGTCGATGACTTGATCGAGATCGTCCTCGAAGGCGCCGGCGGGCCGGAAGGCCTTCGGGTCGATGGCCATGAAGAAGTGCCCGATGTTGTGCGGATCGGATGGTCCCTGGGTGAGCCGACGGATCGGAGAGAAGGAGGCGCCCGCGAGCACGCCGCCGAGGATGTGCACCATCACGGCGAGGCCGTAGCCCTTGTGCCCGCCCACCTCCCGCGCGCCGCCAAGCGGCGTGATGCCGCCCTCGGGGCGATCGAAGACGTAGTGGAAGGCTTCCTCGGGATCCGTCACCGGCTGCCCGCTGCCGTCCACCGTCCATCCTGCGGGAAGCGACTTGTGGTTGAGCTTGTAGACCTTGACCTTGCCCGCGGCCACGGTGGTGGTGGCCATATCGAGGAGGAAGGCGGGATTGCGTCCGGCGGGCGCGGCGAAGGCAAGAGGATTGGTGCCCATGATCGGCTCGGCGCCGAAGGTGGGGACCATGGTCACGCCCCGCGTGGAACAGGTGACCATGCCGATCACCCCGCGGTCCGAGGCGATCTTCGCGTAGCAGCCGGCAGCCCCGAAGTGATGCGAGTTGACGACGGACACCACGGCCACCCCGGACGCCCGACACTTGTCCACGGCGAGGTTCATGGCCTCCGCGGAGACGGGGTGCCCGAGGGACGCGTCGGCATCGATCAGGGCCATGGCGGGCGCATCCCGCAGCGTCTTGAACACCGGGCGCATGTTGAGGCGGCCTGCGCGAAACTCCCGGTCGTAGGTAGGCAGCATCGAGATGCCGTGCGAGTCGACGCCGCGCAGGTCCGTCTCGAGCATCATCTCGGCGGTGGTGGCGGCGTGCGTCTCCGACATGCCCCAGGCGCGAAGGACGGACATGAGCTGCTGGCGGATCTGCGGCGCGGCGACGCGGGTGACGGCGGCCATCGGACGATTCTACCTCCCCGTTTTGCGACTATAATTGCGCTGAGGTTACAGCCGGTGGAAATCGAAACCAAATATGCCATATCCGATCCCTCCGTGTTCGACACCCTGCTCGAGCTGCGTGCGGTGGGAGGCTATACTCTGCGTCCGACCGGCGAGCGGCAGGTGGTCGACCACTACCTCGACACGGAGCATCGCGATCTCCTGAAGGCGGGTTACGCCTGCCGCCTCCGCGAAAGCGAGGCGGATCAGCAGTGGCGGCTCACCGTGAAGGGGCTGGGCAAGGCGGAAGGGGCCCGGCACGAGCGCGCGGAGTTCGAGTGTGACGTGCCGCCTCACTCGATGCCGTCCGACTGGCCGGCGTGTTCCGCTCGCGAGATCGTGCTCACGGCGAGCGCGGGGCGTCCGCTCACCGAGCTCTTCGCCCTCCGCCAGCTGCGCGCAACCCGCGCAGTGGAGCTGGGCGAGCGCGGCGTGGGCGAGCTCTCCCTCGACATCGTGGACAGCGAGATCGCCGGCCACGAGTCGCACGAGCGCGAGCTCGAGGTGGAGCTGGCCGACGCGGGCACCGAGGACGATCTGCGGACCATCGACGGCGAGCTCCGCCAGTACGATCTCAAGCCGCAGGCGACCTCAAAGTTCGAGCGCGCCCTCGCCCAGCTCGACGGCGAGAAGCGGACGCGCCGGCCGCGCAAGAAGAAGAAGGCGGTCGGGGTGAACGCGGACGAGCCCATGGCCGAGGCGGGCCGGAAGATCCTCCGCTTCCACTTCGACCGCATGGTGGACAACGAGGAGGGCACGCGCAAGGGCGAGGACATCGAGGCCCTCCACGACATGCGCGTGGCGACCCGGCGCCAGCGCGCCGCTCTCCGTATCGTGTCGCTGTATTTCAAGAAGAAGACGGTGAAGCCCATCCGCGACGAGCTGCGCGCCCTTGCGGACCGGCTGGGCGCGGTGCGTGACCTCGACGTGCTCATCGAAGCAGCCGAGGGCTACCGCGCCTCGCGCCGCCCCGAGGCCGCGGCGGCCCTCGACCCGCTTCTCCAGGAATGGCGCGGCCGGCGCGACGACGCGCGGCACGCACTCCTCCGTCACCTCGACAGCGACGAGTACCGCAACGTCATCAAGCGCTACGACGAGTTCCTGTCGTCGCCCGGTACGGGGGTCAAGGGCAGCGGCGAGGACACGCCCAATCCCCAGCTCGTGCGTCACGTGCTCCCCTCCGAGGTGTGGGATCACTACGCCCGCGTACGCGCCTACGAGACTGTGATGAGCTGGGCCTCCATCGAGACCATCCACGCGCTCCGGATCGAGGCGAAGCGCCTGCGCTACCTGCTGGAGTTCTTCCAGGAGGTGCTAGGACCGGGGCTGTCCGGCACCATCGATGCCCTGGTCAAGATCCAAGATCACATCGGAGAGCTCCACGATGCCGACGTGACCATCGGTCTCCTGCGCGACTTCCTCATTCGAGCCTCCCAGCTTTCACCCAACCCCGCGGTGGCCGAGGAGGTGAGCCGCTACCTCAAGCTGACCGAGGCTCGTCTGCGGACCCTCCAGCGCACGCTCAAGAGCCCGTGGAAGCGGGTGGCGGGCCCTCGGCTGCGCACCACGTTGGCGCGGGCGGTCGCCAGGCTCTAGCGTCGGCTTGCGGAGCAGCGTTCTCCCTGACTATGCTGCTGCCGTTTTGATACGCAAGCTCTGGTCTCCCGAGACGCGCCGTCGCACCGTGTGGTGGACGGTCGGCATCGTGCTCACCATCGTCCTCGTGGCGGTGAGCGCGGCCCTCATGGGCGGCTCGCCTCCCAGCAAGATCATCCTCGCCACCGGCCAGCCGGGCGGCGTCTACGACAGCTTCGGGCGCGAGTACCAGAAGCGCCTGGGCGCCCAGGGGCTCAAGGTAGAGCTGGTGAACACCGCGGGATCCGTCGACAACTTCCGCCGGATCATCGAGGGCAAGGTGGACATCGCCTTTGCTCAGTCCGGCACCTACCAAGTCGTGACGGATCCCGAGCACAAGGTCACCGGCCTCGCCGCCATCTACTACGAGCCGCTGTGGATCTTCACCAAGCGCGACGTCCGGATGGAAGACAAGATGGGATACCGGCCAGAGAGTGTGGCCGTCGGCCCGAAGGGCAGCGGCACGGAAGCGATCGCCAAGGCCATCATCGCCGAGCAGGGCTACGACATCACCGCGCCGGCCATCGTGAACCTCACGTCCGCCGAGGCCCGGCGCCTGCTCCTCGAAGGCAAGCTCGACGTGGGCTTCTTCGTCACCTCCTACCGCGATCCCGGGATCATGGAGCTCCTGCGCAGCAAGGAGCTGCGGCTCACGAGCTTCCGCCGCGAGCAGGCCTACACGCGCAAGTTCCGCGGGCTCACGCCGCTCAAGGTCCCCGAGGGCCTGCTCGATCTCAAGGACAACATCCCGCCCGAGAACATTACCCTGCTCTCGCCATCCGCCATGCTGGTGGCGCGCGACAGTATCAACCCGCGCGTGGTCGAGCTCGTGCTCAAGGTCGCCCAAGCCGTCAACGGGCCGGGCGATCTCCTCGACCCCGCCCTCAAGTTCCCAACCCTCGAGGGCATGGACCTGCCGGCGAACGAAGCGGCGGAGACCTATCTCACCCAGGGCGAGTCCTTCCTCTCCCGCAACCTGCCCTATCGGGCGCTCAGGTGGGTCCTTCTCCTGAAGCTGCTGATCCTGCCCCTGCTCGCCGTGTGGTTCCCCCTGATCCGCCTGGCCCCGCTCGTCGCCTCGTGGCGCCGCGGCCGCTGGCTCAAGCGGTACTATGCGCGCCTGCGGGAAGTGGAAGGCAAGCTCGCCACCGCGCGACGGCCCAACGACCTCCGGGACGCCATCACCGATCTGGAGACGCTCCGCAGCGAGGTGCTGCTGGCTTCGCGCAAGCTGCCTCCCCAGCAGCAGCAGGACGCCTATCACTGGCGCCTGCACGCGCAGCTCATCCTGAACGAGGCGGGCGAGCAGCTGGCCAGAATGGAAAACGCTACCGCTCTCGCCCGCTAGGACCCTCGGAGGGGGCCGCAGCTCGAGTTGAGCGGCGGCCCTCGGCCGACGCGAGACGAGGACCGAGTCAATTCCCCTTCCGAACCTCCCTCGAGGATTCGGTTGCGCGGGCAAAGCCCGCGCTCGGAGCGGGAAGATTTGCCCCGTGTGTTCGTGAAATTCGGGTTTTTGAAGGCCCGCTGGGTTCCTTTCCGTCAGCGGCGGATGGTGGCGGCATAGAGCCGCGCCGCTTCGCGCACGATGTCCTCGGCGCGAGCGCGGCCTTTCAGGTCTTCCACGTTCACCACCTTGTTCTCCAGCGCCTTGTAGTCGAGGAAGAAGCGCTCCAGCTCCTTGAGGCGATGGCGCGGCAGCTCGGCGATGTCGCGATAGGGCTCGTACTCGGGATCGTCGACGTGGACCGCGATGACCTTGTCGTCGCGTCCCTTCTCGTCGCTCATGGCGAGCACGCCGATGGCGCGGGCCCGCATCACGCAGAGAGGGACGACGGGCTCCTGGCCCAGCACGAGCACGTCCAGGGGATCGCCGTCCTCGCAGTAGGTCCGGGGAAGGAAGCCGTAGTTGGCGGGATAGTGGACGGCGCTATGGAGGATGCGGTCGACGCGCAGGAGCCCCGTGTCCTTGTCGAGCTCGTACTTCATCTTCGAGCCCTTCGGGATCTCGATGACCGCGCTGAAGTGCTCCTCGATCCGATCCCCCAGCGGCACGTCGTGCCATGCGTGCAGCGTCATGGCCGGACCCCGCGCAAGGAGGACGCCGGGCTAGCCGGCGGCCGCGTCAGCGGCCGCGAAACGCTCCAGATGGTGATCGGCATCCCCGAAGGTCTGGCTGATCATGGTCAGCCGGCGGAAGGTGTGACTGACCTTGAGCTCCTCCGTCATGCCCATGCCGCCATGGAGCTGCACCGCCTCCTGGCTCACGTGACGGCAGGCGTCGGCCACCTTGATCTTCGCCGCCGACACTGCGCGCCGGCGCTCCGCCGCGCCCGCCGTGTCCACCTTGACGCAGGCAAGGCAGGACATGGAGCGCGCCTGCTCGTAGCTGATGACCATGTCCACCATCCGATGCTGCAAGGCCTGGAAGCTGCCGATGGGCACGCCGAACTGGCGTCGCGTCTTGAGGTACTCGAGGGTGGTCTCGTTGGCGAAACGGATGGCGCCAACCGCCTCCGCGCAGAGGAGGGCAGTGGCGTAGTCGGCGGCCTCCTCGATGAGAGGCAGGGCCTGGCCCTCCGCGCCGAGGAGAGCCTCGGCGGGCACCGTCACCCCCGACAGCCACACGTCGGCCGCGCGTAGCTCGTCGATGGTCCGGTAGTCCTTGAGGGTGAGGCCGGCGGCGGCGCGGTCCACCAGGAAGAGGCTGATGCCGGCAGGATCGGTGTCGCCTCCGGACGTGCGCGCGGAGACGATGACGGTATCGGCGGCGGCGCCGTGCAACACCGCCCGCTTCTCGCCCTCGATGGTGTAGCCCGAACCCGAGCGCTTGGCCCGGGCGCCCACGTGGCGCAGATCATAGCGGGCGCTTCGCTCGCCATGCGCGAAGGCGAGCCGGCGCTTGCCCTGGATCAGGGCAGGCAGGATCTGCTTGCGCTGCTCCTCGGAGAACGCGCGGGCAATCAGCCGCCCGGCCAGGGCCACGTTGACCCAGTACGGCTCGACCACCAGCCCTTCCCCCAGGGCCTCCATCACGAGCATCACGTCCACCGCGGTGCCGCCGAAGCCGCCGTACTCCTCGGCGAACGGCACTCCCAGCAAACCCATCTCGGCGAAGGCCGCCCACACCGTCTCGCTCCAGCCCGTGGGCGAGGCCACGATCTTGGCCCGCGCGTCGATGGAGTATTCGTTGGTGAGATAGCGCTTGAGGCTATCCCCCAGGAGCTGCTGCTCTTCGCTCAGGTCGAAGTTCATGACCCTACAGACCGAGGGTGGCCTTGGCGATGATGTTCCGCTGGATCTCGTTGGAGCCCGCGTAGATCGTCGCCTTGCGCATGTTGCAGTACCGCGGGGCCAGCCGCGCCGTGAAGTGATCGAAATCCATGGCGTCCACGGGGCGGAAGGCCTGGGCGAGCGGCCCCGCCGCCTGCATCATCAGCTCCGTGATGGCCTGCTGGATCTCCGTGCCCTTGATCTTCAGCATGGAGACGTCGGCGCCCGGCGGGCGCCCCGTGCGCCGCATCTGATCGAGAAAACGCAAGTTGGTGATCTCCAGCGCCATCAGCTCCACCTCCACGCGGCTGAGGCGGTCGCGAAAGCGCGGATCCTCGAGGAGCGGGCGGCCGTCCTTCCGGTAATCGGCGGCGAGCTCCTTCAGGCGCTCCAACTCGCGCTTCGAGGCGCCCACCCGGCCCGTGCCCATGCGCTCGTAGCCGAGGAGGTACTTGGCCACCGTCCAGCCCTTGCCCTCCTCGTGCACAAGGTTCTCCGCGGGAACCTTCACCTCGTCGAAGAAAACCTCGTTCACCTCCTGGCTGCCGTCCATGAGCGTAATAGGACGCACGGTGATGCCGGGCGTCTTCATATCGATGAGGAGGAAGGAGATGCCATCCTGGCGCTTGCCCGTGTTCGGATCGGTGCGCACGAGGCAGAAGATCCAGTCCGCGTGGTGAGCGAGGGTGGTCCAGATCTTCTGGCCGGTGACCACATAGTGGCCGTTGTCGCGTACCGCGCGCGTCTTGAGCGAGGCGAGGTCCGAGCCGGAGCCCGGCTCCGAGTAGCCCTGGCACCAGAAGTCGGTGCCGTCGTAGATGCGCGGCAGGTAGCGCTTCTTCTGCGCGTCGGTGCCGAAGCGCAGGAGAACGGGCGCGCACATGCGGAGCCCGAAGGGAATGAGGGGCGGCGTGGCGGCAAAGCCGCACTCCTCCTCGAAGATGTATTTCTGCACGGCGTTCCAGTCGGTGCCGCCCCATTCCTGGGGCCAGTCGGGCGCCACCCAGCCCTTCTGGGCGAGGATCTTGTGCCAGCGCATGAGATCGTCCTTGGACAGCTCCTGATAGCTTTCCACCTTCTGGCGCAAGTCATCCGAAAGATTGCTGCGGAGCCACGAGCGGACCTCGTCTCGGAAGGCCAGCTCCTCGGTCGAATAGTTCAGGTCCATGGCGTTGCTCCTTGAGTGACGTATCGACACGGCCACAGCGGTGGGCGTGAGAATAGCACACTCGAGACCAGCGGAAAGTCCACGGGAAAGTCTTACCGGGTCGGCCGGGCCACCGATGGTCAGAAAGGGAGATGCGTGCGACTCCGGCGCGCCCATCCTGACCGGCTGGCTTCGCTTTCTGTTCGACGGGGTTGGCACGAGCCCTGCCTCGGTGGACACTGACGTAGCGAGGGGCGAATGACCAAGGAGGGATGACCATGAAGATGCGAGTGCAGCGCGACGACGGCCAGTTCGAGACCATCGAGCTCCCGCAGGACGCCTGGCAGGTGCTGCGACTCGGCTCCATCAATAGCCTGGTCAGCACGGAGCGGACGCATTCCTTCGACGAGGACGGCTACTACCTGCACACCCAGGCCGTGGCCGCCGAGCCCCAGAAGGATGCTCCGCGCGAGCCGGGCATGGGCGGCCTCGAGCCGACGTTCGCCTGAGCCGCCGCCGCGCGCGGAGCCCATGATGGCCGGGCTGACCAGAGGCAAGCACTTCTCGATGATCCGCAGCTTTCACCTTGCGGATCTCTTCACCATCGCCAACGGCGTGTGCGGCGCCACCGCCATCTTCCAGTCCATGAAGTACCTGTCGCGCGGGGACGATCGGCATCTCCTCTTCGCCGCCATCCTCGTGGGGGTCGCCCTCGTCTTCGACGTCTGCGACGGCTGGATCGCCCGCTGGCGGCATTCCACCTCCGCCATGGGGCGCGAGCTCGACTCTCTGGCGGATGTGATCTCCTTCGGCGTCGCTCCCGCTGCCATCGCTTTCGCGGCCGGGGTCAATTCCTGGCTCGATCAGGTCATCCTGCTCTTCTTCACGGCGTGCGGGATCAGCCGCCTTGCGAGATTTAACGTGACGGCCGAGACTCTGGCGGGACCCGCGGGGAAAGTGACCCACTTCGAGGGCACACCCATTCCCACCAGTGTGGTGCCGCTGGCCATTCTCATGCTGGCCTTCTACGGGGGCAGCCTCTTGCCCATCCACCTCGCGGGTGTGACGGTGCACGCCATCGCTCTGGTGTTCCTCCTCTCCGGCTCGCTCATGATCAGCAAGACGCTGCGAATCCCGAAACCGTAGCCGGTCCATCGCCGGTTCACCTCGCGAGGACCTCCAGGGTCGAGCGCGCGATCTCGCTCTCCTCGTCGGTGGGAATGACTCTCACGGTGACGGGACTGCCCGGCCGGGTGATGACCTCCTCGTTCGCGTCGTTCCGCTCCGCGTCGAGGTGGAGACCCAGGAACTCCAGCCCATCGACGATGCGCGCGCGCATCGTGGCGGAGTGCTCGCCGATCCCGCCCGCGAAGACCAGCGCATCCAGGCCGCCCAACGACGCCGCGAAGGCGCCGATGGTCTGCTTCACGCGATAGCTGAACACGGCGAGCGCCTCCGCCGCGCGCGCGTCCGTGCGCTCCCGCTCCAGCAGGTCGCGAACATCCGAGCTGGTCTCCGAGATGCCGAGCAGACCCGATTTCGTGTTCACCATGTCGTGGAACTGCTCGGGCGTCATGTTCTCGGTCCGCGCGAGGTACGCGACGAGCCCCGGGTCGAGATCGCCCGATCGCCGGCTCATGGGCACGCCGGCGGTCGGGGTGAAACCCATGGTCGTGTCGACGCTCCGGCCGTCCCGCACGGCGGCCAGGCTCGAGCCATTGCCGAGATGGGCGATCACCAGCCGCCGCGGCAGCCCGCCCGGCTCCTGCCGCAGTCGATGCACAAGATAGGCATAGGAGAGCCCATGAAAGCCGTAGCGCCGCACACCCGCCGCCTCGTACTTCCGGGGGATGGCGAGCAGGCGGCTCACCTGCGGCAGATCCCGGTGGAACGCGGTGTCGAAGCACGCGACCTGGGGCACGTCGCGAAGTCTGTGCGCCAACGCCTCGATGAGCGCGATCTCGGCGGGGAGGTGCTCGGGGTCGAAGGGACTGATGCGCCGGAGCTCGGCAAGCAGCTCGCTCGTGATCTTCGATGACTCGAGGTAGCGCGGGCCGCCATGCACGATGCGATGCCCGACCGCGCCCACCGTCTCCTTGCTCTGCCGCACTTTCTCCATGACGAGATCCACGCACGAGGCGTGATCGGCCGGACCCCCGGGAGACCCGATGCGCTCGATCTGCTCGGAGAACACCCGCCGCGGCGGATCGCTCTCTTGGAAGAGCGCGAACTTCAAGCTCGAGGAGCCCGCATTCACCGACAGGACACAGGTCATCGAGGAGCATGGTACCGAGCAAACGGACCCGGGAAACTCTTCCCGCCGGTCGCCCGCGACCCCCGCAATCGACTGGATTTGCGCGGTTTCCCTAGCTGCGGGCGACCGCGACGCTGGCATGCGCGTTGCGATCCTTGTAGACAGGAAGGGCAACAATCCTAGGGAGGATCCATGCGATGAAGACCATGGCGACCGCGACGGTCATGCTGTTGATGCTGGGACTGCTCGGAGCGGCTCCTACCTCGGCAGCCGACGACTCCAAGGTCAAGGAAGGCACCCAGCAGGTCGAGAGTGGCGGTAAGCAGATCGGGCATGGCGTAGCGGACACTGCAAAGGGCGTGGGCAAGACGGTGGTCGGCGGCGCCGAGGTGGCTGGCGACAA
>Ga0126382_10000491_pt1 | contig 15447 bp, 22 predicted proteins | sample PanSoiMetPlot_30_FD_92548 | JGI IMG/M metagenome (GOLD analysis project Ga0126382, IMG submission 92548) | Tropical forest soil microbial communities from Panama - MetaG Plot_30 | ecosystem: Environmental > Terrestrial > Soil > Tropical forest > Bulk soil | place: Panama | collected 2016-02-17
ATCCTGCTCAACGAAGCGCGCCGCATCAACTACCAGCAGCTCACGCTCGCGGAGCTGGTCGAGGTCACGGACGGGCTCAAGCAGATCGTGCATCTCGCCAACACGAAGAACCGGCTGCTGAAGGCGCAGCAGAAGCGCACGCTCGACACCGTCGCGACGGAGGCCAGCACCAGCATCCGCACATCGAAGGCGAAGCGCGCAGAGCCGCCCGGCGATCGTCGCGCGAGCGAAGAGCGGAAGCGGGACATCCGCAGCTACTTCTCGTCGCATCGCAAGCTCTCATCGCTCATGCAGCAGATGGACGGCTGGCAGTCGGGCGGGCCGATGTGGTCGCAGATCATGCGCCGGCTGAACGACGCGGCGAACACTGAAGCCGACATGAACGCCGACGCGACGAAGCGCCTGGGCGATCTCCTGAACGACGCCTACCCTCGCGGCGACAAGCGGAAGCTCTACACCCGTGCGTTCATCCCGGCGATCAACAAGTCGCTCTCGAAGATGGAGCGGCTGATGGTCGCGCTGAATTGGGGCAACGAGGGCAACCGCGATCGCGTCGAGCGCGGGCGCGGCTGGAACACGCAGCAGGTCGAAGCGATCCTCGACACGCTCGACGAGCGCGACTGGATCTTCGTGCAAGGCGTGTGGGACTTCCTCGGGAGCTACTGGCCGGACATCGCCGCGAAGCAGACCCGCGTGACTGGAGTGCGCCCTGACGCGGTGCAGCCGCTCGAAGTGCGCACGAAGTTCGGCACGTTCAGGGGCGGCTACTTCCCGCTCAAATACGACGACCGGATCAGCTCGAAGGCGTCGGACATGATGGACATCAACGCCGCGAACCTCGCGAAGCAGGCGGCGTATGTGCAGGCGACGACAGCCAGGGGCCACACGCAAGCGCGGGCGGAGACGCACGACGAGCCGGTGCGTCTCGACTTCGGCGTCATCTTCGAGCACGTGCAGCAGGTCGTGCACGATCTCTCGCATCACGAGGCTCTCATCGACGTGGGGCGCATCCTCTCGCACCGCAAGGTCGTGAGCGCCATCAAGGAGCACTACGGCGATCAGGTCTACCGCGAGATCAAGAACAACGTGCGCGACATCGCGTTCGGCGACCTGCCGGCCGCAGACGGATTCGAGCGCGCGTTCAACCACGTCAGGAAGGGCAGCACCGTCGTCGGCCTGGGCTGGAACCTGACGACATCCGCGCTCCAGCTTCTCGGGCTCGCGAACACCGCCGCGAAGATCGGCACGTGGCACATGGTGAAGGGCGTCGCCGGCATCATCGGGCAGCCGCACCGCATGAACGCCGTCGTCGATCAGATCTACGCGGAGAGCGCGATGATGCGCACGCGCTCGCTCACGCAGCAGCGCGAGCTGAACGAGATCCGCAACACGGTCGGCACCTACAGCGGGCAGTTCTCGGGATGGGTCGAAGACGCGCTCTCGACCGCGACGGCCGACATCGTGACGAAGCAGGGCATCAGCGACAGCTACTTCTACTTCATCGCCAAGATGCAGCAGATGGTGGACGTGCCGACGTATCTCGGCGCGAAGTCGAAGGCGCTCGCCGAAGGCCACGACGAAGCGACGGCGATCGCGCTCGCGGAGCAGGCAGTGCTCGACACGCAGGGCGGCGGGCAGATGAAGGATCTCGCGAGCGTGCAGCGCGGCGGGCCGATGAAGAAGCTGTTCACGAACTTCTACAGCTACTTCAATGTTGTCTACAACCAAGCGGTCGAGATCCAAGGTCGCACGAAGTTCAGCTCGCCGGCGTCGCTCGGGCGCATGGCGGTCGATTACACGATGCTCTTCATCGTGCCGGCATCGTTGTCTTATCTGCTGAAGCAGGCGATCAAGCCGGGCGACGATGACGACGACGAGGATCTCTGGCTGGCGCTGCTGCGCGAGAACGCGACCTACATGATGGGCATGCTCGTCGGGCTCCGCGAGTTCAGCAGCGCGGTGCAGGGCTACTACGGCTACGAGGGGCCGGCAGGCGCTCGCTTCTTCTCCGATGGCTCGAAGCTCATTCAGCAGATCAGCCAGGGCGAGATCGACGAGGCTCTGCTCAAGTCGCTGAACTCCGTCGCCGGCAGCGTGTTCCACTACCCGGCGACGCAGGCGTGGAAGACGCTGAACGGGCTCGCGGCGCTGATGGAGGGTGAGACGCAGAACCCGCTCGTGCTCGTCACCGGGCCGGAGAAGAAGTAAGTGGCACGCCGGAAGTCAGCGCGCACGACGCGACTGAACGAGCCGACGAAGCTGCAAGACAACACCGGGCTCGACGCGCGTCTTGCGACCACGATCATCGGCGAGCTGATCACGCCGATCGAGGAACGCGTCACGATCCTCGAAGGCTCACTGCCCGATGCGGCAGTGCAGATCGGCGACGTGCAGACCGCCGACGTGGAGCTGCGCGCCGGCGTGCACGGGGGCACCCTCTACGTCGAGCCGGCCGGCGGCTATGACGAGACCACGATCGGCAGACCGATCATCATTCAGCAGGCAGCGATGGGCGACAGCGACGAGGGCTGCATCGTGCAGTTCACCGGCGAGGTCATCAACGACCGACAGATGCGCGTGCGCTGGTTCTGTGCAGCCGCAGCACCGGCGCGATCACGCGTCGTGTATCTTATTGGCTGAGTCAGGAAGCGACGATGATCCTCGAAGACAACGACGGAACGAAAGCGCGCATCGACGCCACGCTCAAGGCGCTCAGGGTGAGCCTGCGCGGGCACGACTGGCGACTCTCTGATGGCACACATCTCGGCGGCGATTACAGCGGCTTCTTCACGACCGGGCTCACGACGACCCTTGCCGCCGGCGCTGCGCTCTTCTCGGGCCGATGGGTGAACTCCGATCGCGTCGGCGTGCTGACACGCGTGCGCTACAACGCGGTGCTCTCGACGGCGTTCGGCGCGGCGCAGGAGAACAGCATCGATCTCGTGCGCGTCTCGAACATGGCGCAGCCAGACACCGGCGGCACGGCGATCGACCTGGGCGAGACGTGCCGCAAGGACCGGGCGAACATGGCACCGTCGCTGATGAACATGCGCGTCGCGAGTGCGACCGCAGTCGGCGCGGGCGCGGGCTCGGTCGAGGAAGCATTCGCGATGCGCGGTGACGTTGTGGCGCTCGCGAACACCGCGCCGGCGTTCGCGAAGGGCGTGCTCTACGACATCCTCGCCGGCGTCGAGCAGCCGTTCACCATGCGGGCGCTCGAAGGCTTCCGCATCCGCAACCGCATCGTGCAGGGCGCGACCGGCGTCATCACCTATACGTTCGAGATCGACTGGATGGAAGTGCCGGCTGCGCTCGTTGCGGTGTAGGCATGGACGCTACCCAAGGGGGCGGAGTGGTGTTCGATGCTGAGTTCCTGAAGTTCCTCGTGCAGCTCGGCGTCGGCGGATCGATAGCTGGCATCATCTTCTTCTTCTATCGGAAGGACGTGCGCAGCTACACCGATCTCTGGCAGGCACAGACAGCCAGGAGCGACGCGCAGGTCGCCGCGATGATCAAGGTCGTCGCCGAGAACAGTGCGAATACGGCGGTGAACACGGAGGTCTTGAAGTCGCTGCACAAACGCATCGACCGGCTCGACCTGCTGCGCATCGTCGGCAACGAAGCGGAGGTCGAGGCCAGTGATCGCCGTTCGGGTTCAACGTGAGCCGAGTGATCGGGGCGCAACGATCGGCGCGCTCTACGTCAACGACTACTACGTGGCGTGGACGCTCGAAGATCAGATCCGCGAGCTGCCGAACGTCGCCGGCGTCGAGCCGGCTGCGTGGGTGAGTTCGTGGAAGGTGAAGGGGGAGACCGCGATCCCTGCCGGCCGCTACGAGCTGGTGTTCGAGTGGTCGCCGAAGTTCCAGATGATGTTGCCGGAACTGAAGGGCGTGCCAGGGTTCGACGAAACGAAGTTCCACGCAGGCAACCGCGCCGAAGACACAGAGGGCTGCATCCTCGTCGGGCGAGGTCGATCGCGCGGGAGCATCACAGCATCGCGTGCAGCACTCGACGAGTTCATCGGGCTGCTGCGATCGTTCAACGGCAGCGACGGCATGTTCGTTGACGTGCACAACCCACCGGGCCGACACCTGCCGGCACCGCCGGCGACAGGAGAGAGACGAGCATGAGACGACTATTGAGTGCGCTGCTGCTGATGTTCGCGTTCGCTGTGCCCGCGCAGGCGCAGCAGACGCAAAGCCTTGCCTGGGACTACCTCGGGCTCACGCCGGCGGAGGTCGCGGCCGGCACGCAGACCGTCGTGTTCAACGGCACGACGCTCACCGCCGTGCCGGTCTGCACCGCGAAGACCACTGCGCCCACCGGCACGAGCTGCACGGTGCCGCTGCCGGCGCTGCTGCCGACGAACACGGCGAGCGTCTCGCTGGCGCGGAACGGCGTCACATCGACGACGACCGTGAACGGCATCAACACCAGTGCGGCAGTCTCGGCGAGCGGGCCGAAGCTGACCATCAACGTCACGATCAACCTCGGATCGTAGAAAACCTTAGGAAAAACGCAGGCGCTCGGCTGGTTGTAGACAACAACCGGCCGAGTTGTTTACCCTTAGTGCGGAGGGTTATGCAATGCCTGCGCACAAGATCCCGATGGAGACGGTCACATCGAGCAACCTCGATGCGATCGGCTACGACACCGCCGCGAAGACACTGGCGATCGGGTTCATCAGCGGTCACATTCACCACTACTTCGACGTGCCGGAGCAGACCGTCGTCGATCTCGCGATGGCGGAGTCGAAGGGCAAGTTCTACTCGCAGAACATCAAGGGCAAGTTCACCAGCGAAAAGATGACGGGCAAGTGCGAAGCGTGCGGCGACATCGGCTGGCTCGGCGACGAGTGCACCGATTGCGGCACGAAGCACTACGCGAGGGCAGCATGAGAATGGGGAGGCCGGCAGTCTTCCGCGACAAGGTGAAGGACGTGAAGCACCGCGTCGTCGGGTTCCTCAGTAGCACGGGGCGCACCAGCTTCGAGCGTGAGCGCAAGCGCCTGGGGATGATGTATCAGGAGATCACGGGGCGCGAGATCTCGATCAGCGATGCTGACACGATCGAGTATCTTGCACGGGGCAGTGACGCGACGCGTCTCTATCTGGAGAGGCAGGTCGCCGCCGGAAAATAAAAACGCCGGCGCTCAGGAGAGAGAGCAGCGCCGGCGTCTGTAGTGCTTCGAGCCGCAGTCTAGCAGAAAGGGATCACATGGCAAAGCGGAAGCCGGTGCGCAAGAGCGCGCCGAAGAAGAAGGTCGTGAAGTCGGTCGCACTCGTGCGTGCGCCGAAGGTGCTGCCGGCGGTCGTCGAGCAAGATCGGCAGCTCGAACGCGTCGTTCAAGAGGGCGCGTTCCGTCTCGATGCGCTCGGGCTCGTCGAGCTGCACGCGACGAAGGAAGAGGAACTCGTGCTCGCTCGCGAGGCTCGCGCGATCGACGTGCTCATCAAACCAACCGGCGAGCCGTATCTCCCGCACCCGGTCTACACGCGCTGGCTGAACGAAGCATTCGGTCGCGGCGCGTGGTCGCTCGTGCCGGTCGGTGCGCCGAAGCTCGCGCAGAACAGCGTCGTCTGCCCCTACGTGCTCTACGTGCACAAGCAGCCGGTCGCGTTCGCGCAGGGCGAGCAGGAATACTTCGAGAAGAACGCGCGCCAGTCGTTCGGCGACGCGCTGGAGTCAACGGTCGGCAATGCGCTGCGCCGCGTCTGCAAGCACCTGGGCATCGGGCTCGAACTGTGGGATCGTCGCTGGCTCACCGCGTGGCGGAAGGAGCACGCGATTCAGGTCACGGTCGAGACCAACGTGAAGAACAAGGAGACCGGAGCCTGGGAGAAGAAGAAGGCGACACAGTGGCGGCGCAAGGATGACGAGCCGCTGAAGGGCGAGCTGAACGTCGGCCGCGCGCCGGCACCGGAGCGCGATCAGGAAGAGCACTCGAAGCTCGATGAGAAGATCAGCGACGCGAAGCGGCTGCGGTTCTGGCGCATCGCGCGCCGCGTGGGTCGGAAGGAAGACGACATCAAACGCTGGCTGAAGAAGCACTACAAGATCGAAGACACGCACCTGATCACGAACCGCGACTACGACAAGATCGTGCGCATCCTCGAAGCGAAGGGCGATCTACCGAACGGCCGAGAGCCGGGACAGGAAGGGTGACATGGGCGACGAGTGGAAGTCATTCAAGGGGCCGTCGAAGGAACTCGGCGACGCGTTCCGGCAGGAAGACGCGGATCAGATGAAGCGCATGGAGCAGGCGATCATCCTCGCGCTGATGCCGTTCAAGGAGAACACCGACCCGATCCTCGGGCTGCTCGCGCTGATTCGCTGCGCTCGTGTGATGCTGCGCGCGGCGAGCACGCAGGCGCAGAAGCAACTGCTGCCGGTCGTCGTCACGTTCCTGCGTGGCGGCATGCAGCCGCAAGGCGCACCGTCGCTGCTGTGGCTGCCGGTGGACGAGTTCAGGAAGCATTGAAATGGGTGCGCCGCAACCGTTCCGTTTCGATGCTGCCGTTCACGAATACCTCAACCCGGAGACGGGCGAGATCTACCCGCACATCACGGGCATGCTGGCATCGACCGGCTGGATCGATGATGGCTGGTATACCGAAGAGTCGAGCGAGCGCGGCACTGCCGTGCATCGCCTGACGGCGGACTACGACCTGGGCGCGCTCGACGTGGTGAGCTGCACGTCGCGCTTCAGGAACTACCTGCTCGGGCACATCGCTGCGGTGAAGGCAGTGCAGGTCGAGATGCTCGCGGTCGAAGAGCCGCTCGTGCACAGCCGCTACAAGTTCGGCGGCAGACCTGACCGCGACGCGCTGGTCGTGCGAGCGCGCAGCGTGTGGGAGATCAAGAGCGGCGTCGCCGATCGGTCGCACCAGATCCAGACGGCGCTGCAAGCGATCCTCGTCGCGGATGAGGCCAAGCTGCCGGAGCGATCGATCCTGCGCTTCTGCTGCTACGTCAACGCGAAGGGTCGGTTCAAGGTCGAAGAGCACAAGAGCATGAGCGACTTCGTCGAGGCCCATCGCATCATCGCTCGATGCACGGGAGTGGCAGCATGATCGACAGACGCAAGGCGTTCATGCGGCGACGATGGGAGAAGAAGAAGCCGGGGCCGACCGCGCTCGCGCGACGCCGACGCCGGCGACAGCTCTCGGCTGACGAAGGACGAGAGAAGCAGAAGGTGCGCGATCGGGATGTGCGATGCCGGTTCCCGCGCTGCGGATGCTCGAAGTCACGCGACACCATGAAGCGAGTGCTCACCGTGTCGCACGACTTTCACAAGGGCATGGGCGGCGACCCGACCGGCGGAGTCTCGATCGCGCCCCTGATGCTGCTGCTCTGCAAGTGGCGGCATCAGGATGCGCCGGTGTCACGCGACAAGAAGACCGCGCGCACCGTCTACCTCACGCCGGATCAGAACGAGGGGCCGATCTCCTGGGAGATCGATCTCGGTGCGCTCTACCCGGCGAACTTCCCTGCGGGCACGTGGCGCGAGCTGGCGCGCGAGGGCTACGTCGAGGGCGGCAGCGGCAGCCTGCGACTCGAACGGCTCACCGAAGAGCAAGAGCAATGGATCGAAGATCTGGCGGAGATGGCGCGATGAACAAACCACTGAGGCACCTGCCGGTGCACTGCTGCTGCGACCCGACGAAGCGCCTGGGATGGGTGCACGTCGCCGGCGTGCCGCGCCCTGGGCCGCTGTCGTTCTGCACGGAGCGGGCGAGCTACGCGCTGATGACGCCGACGCGCAGCTTGCTCGCGAGCGCGGAGCCTGACCGGATGCCGGAGCTGCGCTTCAACCCGGCGCGGCATATCCGCACTGAGGTCGCATGGCTGACTGCCGGCGACGACACGTTCCTCGCGGTGAAGAGCAATGACTACCCGATCGAAGAGTGGCGCAAGGTCGTCGGCTTCATCGAAGACGATCTCGCCGGCAACGAGCGGCGGCGTTAGCTGCACGACGCACCCGTGCGACGAGGTCGAGCACTGCGGTCTGGCTGGAGGCTGCGTGCGCGATCGGTTCCCCGACCACTTCGTCGCCGGCGAGAACGCGAGCAGCTCGGAAGCGATGCGCGACGACGCGCCGGCGTTCAACGGCACGAAGCCAGGGCGCAGTTCTGAGAAGTTGACAACAAGTAGGGGAGGCTCTACGATCGATGCGCCGGCGGTTCCGGCGACGCTGAAGAAAGGGCAGCGTGACAATGGCAAAGCGACCAAGCAGGGCACCCGTGCGCGAGGCCGATGAGGTCATCGACGCACCGATCGATCCAAACGACGAGCAGAGTCTCGTCTCCGCAGACACAAAGAAGCTCGGCTCGTTCATGGGCGGGCTCGTCAAGTTCTTCGGCACGGCGACGGAGCTGGAGACCAAAGCGAAGGGCGTGCTCGCGCGAGCGAAGAGCCTGAAGCCGCCGGTCGATGCTGACAGCGACGCCGAAGTGCAGAAGGTCATTCGCGACTCGAAGCTGACGCGCACCGCGATCAACGAACACTGGACGATCGCGAGCGTGGTGCACGGGCTGCACCGCCGGCTCACCGCCGCACGTGAGCGCGCCGGCACGCTGGCCGACAACGCGGCGAACATCGCGCAGCAGCTCCACAACAACTACGTCGAAGACGCGAAGCGCAAGGCGCGCGAGGAAGAGGCACGCATCAACCGCGAACGTGAGCAAGCGGCAGCGGCGGAGCGGCAGCGCGAACTCGACGAGATCGAGCGGCTCGCACTCCTGGCTGAAGTGGACATGGAGAACCTCAGCGAGCGCGAGCAGCGGTTCGTCGATCTCGTGTGGCAGGGGTTCAACACGCCGGCGACGGCAGCGCGCACCGTGGGCTATCAGAAGCCGGAGCAGCAGGGCGCGCGGCTGATGGAGTCGATGAAGATCAAGTCGGCGATCGCGTCGAAGCAGGAAGCGGAGCGGCTGCGGAAGCAGGCGAGCGCGATCGCAGAGAAGCCGCTCGAAGTGCGGCGCTCGACCGTCGCGGCCGACGTGACGAAGGCGCAGGGCACGGGCGGTGACACGACGCGCTGGTCTGGCGAGGTCATCGACGAGCGCGTGTTCATCGAGGCAGTCATTGGCGGCAAGCACGGCATCCCGGCCGACTGTCTTCAGATCAACCAAGCGAAGCTCACGGAATACGCGGTCTCGATGCACGAGCTGATCGACCGCTGGCCGGGCGTGCGCGCGAAGAAGACGACGACGACAAGGGTGACGCGGTGAACATCGAACATCACTCTCGCGGGCTGCGCGTGCGCAACGTGCAAACGCCGACCGGAGTCGTGGCGCTGCTGCGCCCGGTCGCGGAGCAGCTCTTGAAGAACGGCGTCATCAGCGGCGATCTCGACGGCGAGCTGCACGCGGCTGATGCGATGACGGTCAAGGCCGCAGTGATGCAGGGCGCAGGCGTCTGCGACTTCTGCTCTGCGCCTGGGCCGTCGCGCGGCTTCGATGTGCCTGACTTCCAGATGGACGACTTCAGCGGCATCGAGAGCACCGGCGGATGGGCGGCGTGCGACACGTGCGCGGCGCTCATCGACAAGGACAACCGCAAGGGGCTGCTGCAACGATCGATCGACACGGCGGCGTTCCCGAAGTTCACACACAGCGCGCTGAAGGAGCTGCACTCGCGCTTCTGGCGCGGCATGGATCAGATGGTCGATGTGACTGCGACCGCGAAGGCAGTCGTGGACATCATCGCCGGCACGATCCCCGAAGACATCGATCGCCAGTTCCCGACACCGCTGCCGAAGATCCCGAAGGACATTCGCAAGGCCGGCGTGCAGCGCGAGCTGAAGTTCACCGATGAAGAGATGACGCTGCTGGAGAAGGGGCAGGTGAGCAGCTCGATGGCGCGACGCCTGCTCGAATGGAAAGCAGCCGGCAAGTCAAAGCTCGCGCCGGAGCTGGTGAAGGGTCGCGCGCCGCTCGTCGATGACGGCATCCCACACTGGCAGCGTGCGCTCGACATGAAGTTCCTCGCGCACAAAGAGCTGAAGGCCAAGCTCGATGAAGCGGTCGCGACACCGTGGAAGCAGCAGTCGCATCTCATTCGGCTGCGCAACCAAGGGTTCTTTGACGACGTGCGCTGGCTGCGCGAAGCGCGAGCCTACAGCTTCAACGCGGAGACGATCGCCGCGATCCGCGAAGCGTCACTGCGACTGCCGACCGATGTTGCGCTGAGCGAGATCGACTTCCCGAACACCGGCGCGGGCTGGTTCTACTTCGCAGAGCCGCTGCCGATCTCGGCATCGCCGGCGTCGAGCGATCGCGTGCACGCGCTACTGTGGGGATGGGAGTCTCAAGCCGGCTACGAGGTCGCGCTGCCCGACGACATCGTCGCGAAGTTGTCGGAGGTCGATCAGGGGCAGCTCGCCGACTATCACAAGCGCGCAGCGGAGGGCGAGCCGGCGCGCATGCTCTACACGGAGCAGACCATCAAACAGCTCGGCAAGATCCTGCGCTCGATCGGCGTGACGCCGGAGCAGCTCGATGGCTGGTCGAAGAAGGTCGAGGTCGATCCGGCGCTCGTGTTCTCCGCCTACGTCATCGACCACAAAGGGCAATACCTGAAGCCGGGCACGATCTCACCCTCGACGCGGTTCTACTGGCGCTTCACCTGCACGCTCGACGAGATGCTCGATCGGAACGGCAAGTCGTGGGATGTCAGCTACGGGCCGGGCAGCGAGCAAGAGGGCGCGCACTACGTGATGGACAAGGAAGCGACACTCCGCTGTGTCGGCGAGCTGGCGCGCTTCTTCGCGATGGCGTGCGTGTGGTTCAAGCAGACGGTCGCGACGACACCGCCGCAGCTCACGCAGGAGAACGGGCACGTCGAGCGCCACGCGCGGAAGCGGATGATGCACGAGCACAAGCTCACAGAGCCGCCGCAGGTGCGCGTCGTCGCGCTGCGGAAGTCAGCTCGCGTCGCTCGCGAGGATGCGCCGGCGGAGCAGCAGGAAGGGGCGCGCGAGTATCACTGCCGGTGGGTCGTGACGGGGCACCCGCGCCGGCAGGTCTGCGGGCCAGGGCGCAAGGATCGAAAGCTCATTTGGATCGAGACGCACATCGCAGGGCCAGACGACAAACCGCTTCGCACGCGCGAGACGGTCTACGCAGTCATTCGCTGAGGAAGGGCAGCGAACATCATGAGCAAAGTCACTGAGTGGAAGATCCGCGATCAGAAGGTCGCGGTCGAAGTGGATCACCTGGGGAACTTCTCGGCGACCGTGGACGATGTCACGCTCGAAGCGAAGACGCTCGTCGAGCTGAAGCCGAAAGTCGAGAAGGCCATTAAGCGGATGATCGACAACGAGAACCCGAAGAAGCAGATCGCGATCACGGTGCTCGGCATGGTGCTCACGAAGAGTCAGCACGACCCGCTCGCGAAAGGCGTCGGCGTCGTGCACGCACGGCTGCGTGGCAAGCACCAGCGCAACCACGAATATCTCTTCACTGCTGAAGCCGGGCCGAAGTTCAAGCTGCGCTCCTGGGGCAACCAGCACGTGACGAAGCGGCTGAACGCCGGCCAGGAAGCCGAGTATCTCCAGCTCGCGCAGGCGCAGGCCGACGCCGACGCTGCGATGGCGCGGTTCGAGAAGGCGCACGAGATCTCGATGGATCGACTGCTCGGCGAAGAAGAAGACTAAGACTGCACGCTCTCGCACAGAATATTTTGCGGGAGCGTGTTGTTGTCTACAAGTCGTGCTACTGTTCTCGAAGGCGCGGTTGGGCCGGCAAGACGCCGGACGCCACGCAGGAGGATAAGACAATGAACAACGGACGCACTCTCTCGCAGCTCGCCGCCGAACTCGAACGTCAGGTCACTTCCCGCAAGGACTTCATCGCACCGCAGTCAGCCATCCAAGCCGTCGTCGTCGAGTCGCCGACCACCGGCGCGGTCGTGCCTGAAGTCGTCGATGCGAGCAGCGACTTCGATCGGCTGATGAAGCGCGAAGTCGCGATCGCCGGTCTCCCCAACAGCGGGCCGATCAACATCACGCCGTTCGCGCACGGTCAGCTCTCCGATCACCTGGGCATCCCGAAGAAGTATTACGACCGCATGGCGGCGGAGCAGCCGGAGCTGCTCGCGATGAACATCAACGCATGGCTCGCGGCCGACCCGACGAACCGCCGCATGCTGCGCACCATCGACGGACGCGTGCGCGGCATCCTCTCGCCGAAGTTCCGCGCGCTCGACAACTTCGAGCTGGCGCAAGCGGTGCTCCCCGTGCTGCTCCAGAACAACGCGCAGATCGTCTCGTCGGAGCTGACCGAAACCCGGATGTATATCAAAGCGATCCTGCCGGCGCTCAGCGACGAGCTGCCGATGGGTCTCGCGTTCGGCACCGGGCACAACATGATCGGGCAGGCCGGCACCGACCGGGGCAAGCTCGTCGCCGCCATCACGATCAGCAACAGCGACATCGGCGCGGGCACGCTGCGCGTCGAGCCGTCAGTGTTCACGACGTGGTGCACGAACCTCGCGATCATGCAGCAGGCCGCGATGAAGAAGTATCACGCGGGCCGCGCGAACTCCGCCGACGACGCGACGTGGGAGGTCTTCGGCGACGACACGAAGCGCGCGAACGACGCGGCGTTCTGGCTTCAGGTGCGCGACATCACGATGGCGGCGTTCGACGAGAAGATGTTCCGCGCTGCCGTCGCGTCGCTCCGCAAGACCGCCGAGAACCCGATCAAGAGCGACGACCTGCCGGCCGTCGTCGCGACCACCATCGAGCAGCTCGCGCTGCCGCAGGGCGTCAACAACGGGCTGCTGAAGGCGCTCGCGGCCGGCGGCGACCTGACGCAGTGGGGGCTCTCGTCGGCCATCACGCGCGTCGCTGGTGAGACCGCCGACTACGAGACGGCGACGCAGCTCGAACGCGCCGGCGGGCAGGTGCTCGCGCTCGGCGAGCGTGACTGGTCGAAGATCGCTGCCGCTGTCGCGGCGTAGAGCGACCGACCACGCACCCGGCGCGCGACGCGCAGGGCAACGGAGAGGCTGCCAGGGCGATGCAGCCAAGGGGGAGCCGGAAGCCAGGAGAGGGCCGGCTCCCCGTTTCGTTTCACGTGGAACATTCCGAACTGGAGGATGCGATGAGTGAGAGCGAAAAGACCCTGCCGCGCGACGAGTTCAGCGTGACGCTGCGGCAGCTCAGTGACAACCCCGGCGCGGTGCACACGCAGAGCCGCATCGACATCGCCGACTTCTACGGTCGGTCGCAGACGTGGCTGGTTGACACGTTCCGCACGACCGTGCCGACCGGCAACGAGAAGGCACCGACGAAGACGGCGACGACAACGCTGGTGCAGCGGATGTCGGCGGAAGACCCGCTCCGGCTCGTTCTGCCGCCCGCTGTGATGGCGGCGATCGAGAGGCAGGGGGGAAGCCTCACCCGGCGCGCTCGCAGCCGTGGGGCAGCCAGGGCGGTCGAGACGAAGCGCGCAGCGGGCATCCCGGTCGGGAACCCGGCGGCGCTCCGGCAGGCCAGGAAGGGAGGGAAGAAGCGGTGAGCAACCCGTTCATCGACGTGCACGGCATCTGCATCCAGTGCGCGCTGAAGGAGTTCGTCGAGCAGCTCGAACGCGGGCTCGACCCGCTGGAGCAGCCGCCGACGAACGCCGGCCACTTCGAGGGCGACCCGCTCGAACACCTGCGCACCGTGCACCCTGACCCGGAGGCAACCGACCGCGAGCGCCGCGACCTTGATGCCAGGGCGCGCGTCGCGTTCGACAAGCTGAAAGAGCTGAAGATGCAGCGCGCTCGGGCAGCTCGTTACAACTAGATGTTGTGGTCTTGCATGACACCAGCACGACGATCTAAAGATCTCGGCGCTCTGAAAAACGAAAAGCGGATCGGGGAAAGGGTTCCCGATCCGCTTTCGCCGTTCGGTGATGCTGGCACCGACCGGGTAGTGCGCCGCAACCCGCATTCTACCCCACCTTCGTCAGCATCCCGAACATCCCATCTGCTCGCACAGATGCCGGCACCGCGTGCCGGAGCCCGTGCGAGAGGGCTGGCTCCTACGCTCCGCTGCGTCGCCGGAAGCAGGCAACGAGGGCACCGCGTCAGGGGGGAGGGGGGGCTGCAAGCAAACACTCTTAGAGCATTCAGAAAGGGAGAGATCCATGCGCAGACTGATCATCGACACCATCGAGGGCATCGTGCCGAACGACATGAAGGCGTGGCTGTGGGCCTGGAGCGCCGGCTTCATCGACGCGTGCATCGTCGCGGCGATCGTCTACGTCTACACCGTGACGCGATGATTCGCGCGCTCGGGCTGACGGTGCTGTTCATCCTCGCGTGCTGCTGGCTCACGCGCTCAGCGATCGACGCGCTCGCGAACCGCGTCGTCGATCGCATCGAGCAGCGCGTCAACGAGCGGCAGCGCGCTCGACATCTTCAACGGAGGAACCAGTGAGCGACGACGCCAGAAAGACCAAGCAGCTCGTAGGTCGCATCGACCGCGCGACGCTGCTGCTCGGCCAACTCCACGACGAGCTGCTCGCGATCAAGCGCGGGCTCGAAGGCTCGAACCCCACGGGCGAGATCTTTCAGCACTTCGCCGACGCGTGGCTGCGCCGGCATCACGCGAAGTATGAGTTCAGCGGCGGGCAGGATGCGAAGAACATCACGCGGCTGCTGAAGGTGTTCGACGTGGCGACGCTGAAGGTGCGCATCTCGCGCTACATCGCCGACAGCGATCCGTTCCTCGTGCGACAGAAGCATCCGTTCGGCAACTTCGTGACGCGCGTGAACACCTACTCGACGCCGAACGGCAGCGCGTCGAGCAGCTCGGGTAGCATCGCGTTCGACGAACCAGCGGAGGTCGTCGGCTGCAAGCACACACCGCCGTGCGGCAGCGACAGCGAACACACGCGGCGGCGGATGGAGGATATGCGGCGATGACCCGGCGGCAGCAGCGCAGCGACGAAGAGACCAAGCAGTTCGAGCAGTCACTCGACGCGCGCTCGCTGCCGCACAACCTCGAAGCGGAGCGCAGCGTGCTCGGCGCGATCCTCGTCTACTCGTCGTCGTATCAGCAGGTCGAGGGCTGGCTGAAAGCCGACGACTTCTATCGCGACGCGCACCGGCGCATCTTCAAGGCGCTCGCAACACTCATCGGCGATCGCCGCGTCGATGCGGACTTCGTCACGCTGAAGGAAGAACTCACGCGCCTGGGCGAACTCGACGAGGTCGGCGGGCCGGCATACATCAGCTCGCTCGCAGACGGCGTGCCGCGCGCCACGAACATTCGCTACTACGCCGGCATCGTGCGCGAGAAGGCGCTGCTGCGGCGTCTCATCTACGCCGGCAACGAGATCATCACGAACGCCTACGCCGCAGAGGAACCGATCGACGAGCTGCTCAAGCAAGCCGATCGCTCGCTGCTCGACGTGCAGCGCAGCACCGGCGGCGGTCGCATGATGG
>Ga0126382_10000492_pt1 | contig 15445 bp, 12 predicted proteins | sample PanSoiMetPlot_30_FD_92548 | JGI IMG/M metagenome (GOLD analysis project Ga0126382, IMG submission 92548) | Tropical forest soil microbial communities from Panama - MetaG Plot_30 | ecosystem: Environmental > Terrestrial > Soil > Tropical forest > Bulk soil | place: Panama | collected 2016-02-17
AATGGAACCTATGACCTAACGGGCAGGTAAACCAAACCGAATCTTCGGTGGAGGCTACCCGTCGGAGGGGGTTAAAGCACTTTGGGCATTTCATAGAAAGTATTCTAGCATGAGTTTTCTCTCTTGTGGGGCTTTTTTTGACACCGCTTCACGCCCGTCGACCTATGCGCGAGCCGCTTTAACGGTAAATAAAATTTGACCATCAAGCTAAGGGCGGTAAGCGATAGTACCTTTAGGCTGGGCAGCTGGAGCAAGGTACAAAAACAGTCGCGAGCGGCTTGGTCAGACCCCTGTTTTAAGGAGTGCATGTCTTCGCAGTCGGACCAGGGTTAGTCGGGGTGCTTCAGGTCGGAAGGGTGTCCGTTCTCTGTACGAATGGAATCGCGATCAAATTTTTCTGTTCGGAGTTCGGACGACGACTTTGGAATGTTTACCCGGAACTCTTTTTTTGATTGACATTAGTGACGATCCGTCATACAGTTCGCGGTGCTTCAAAGGTGTCCTTACAGTGGGATGGGATCATTTTACTGACTTTGAAGCGCACCTTTTTTCTCTTTGCCTCTTTTTGCACGTTAGCCCAAATTTTGCAAACCTCACGGCGGTAGCTTTGGCCCATCCGTAGGCCAGAGAGATCGAACCAGGCGGGTATAGGGGTCCCCCCCAGCATACGTGTCGACGACTGTGTAGGCAAACAACGATTGTCTTGGGGCGGTAGCTTCGAGTCGAATCGTCTAGGGCGTAGCTCCGAGTCGAATCTTCTTGCGGCGGTAGCTCCGAGTCGAAAAAGGAGAACCTAAGAGATGAGAATCCTAAAGATTTTTGTTTTGCTGATATTCGCGGCGGCTCTCGTTTTGCCTTTTACTTACACGAGTTCCGTCGAAGGTCAAGCTGCAACTGAAGCGCCTACAACTGAGATGGATGCACGCCAGTCAGACGCCACTTTGTACAACGGGTTTATTACACGAGACAATGGTGGTCTTGGCAATGCTGTCAATGAGTGTACAAACCCGGCGCTCGCTGGTCGGTCGTTCCGCGACAACAAAGCGATATTCGAAGAACGCGAGGGAGTCGCAGACGGCCTCGGGCCTACGTACAATGACGTAGCGTGCTCCGCTTGTCATCAGGCACCGGTAACTGGCCACGTAAGCCAGATAAATGAGTTCAGGGCTGCGGATGGAAACGGCAACCCGCCACCTGGCGGACAAACACTGATCCAGGATCGCGCAATAGACCCGGATGCGCAAGAACGTATAAACACGGGCCTGAGCACTCATGAGTTCCGGTCAACGCGCACCGTTCTAGGCGACGGCTTTGTGGAAGCAATCGGAAACGCAACGCTTCAAAACAATGTTGCCGCGCAACCGTCCGGTCAACGCGGTCAGCTACGAACTGTGACAGTTCTCGAATCGACGGCCGCCGATCGTACTCGGATCGGTCGTTTTGGTCACAAATCCCAACATGCCAGCCTCGAGTCTTTTTCGGCTGATGCCTACCTCAATGAGATGGGTATTACCAGTCCGCTCCAGCCAAACGAGAACAATATCCTTGGTCAATCATCGGCCCCGTTTGACACCGTGGCGGATCCCGAGGACGACGGGGATGACGTCGCCGCCTTTACTGATTTTATGAGAGCTCTGCGAGCTCCTGGCCGCGGCCCCATCAACGCCGATGTCATCGCCGGACAGAATCTGTTCAACGCTATTAATTGTGACGTGTGCCACACGCCACAATTCACAACTGTCCCGGCAGGAACAGTAATAAATGCGGGAGCGTTTACTGTGCCGAATTCGCTGGCGAATAAGATCATCCACCCGTTCAGCGACTTCGCGCTGCATAACATCGGAACAAGCGATGGAATCGGAGGCGAACCCGGTGTGAACGACCGCTTCTCTACTACCACCATTGCGTTGTGGGGAGTGCGCACCAAGCACCGCTTTATGATGCAAGGAAATGCGCACACGATCTTCGATTCCATTCAGCTTCACGCTGGACAGGCATCGACGGCCCGTAACAACTTCAACTTCGGCCTGAACAATACTCAAAAAAATCAGGTGATCGCGTTCGTTTTGTCGCTCTGAGACATCGGTTAGATCTTCACGAGCGTTACATAGTGCTCGTCTGGCAGCAATGCCAGACGAGCCTTTGTCTCACAGGAGAAGAAGATGTGGACCAAAACATTTCGAACCTCATCACTCTTTGCACTGCTCACTGCGTTTCTGGTCTTGATAGGATGCGCAAAAACAAGAGCAGTGCAGCCGGTCGCTGAGGAACCTCCAGCACCTCCACCAGCAGCAGCGGTCGCCCTTCCTGCACCGCAGCAGCCCGTAGATCCAACAAAGCTCCCTGCACCGGCGTTAGAACACGTTCAAGCAACCGTTAACCGCATTTTCCAGGATTCGGTGACCATTGATTCGAGCCATAATCCAAGCTATTTCGTAGGAGATTTCAACGGCGATCAATCACAGGATCTGGCTGTGATCTTGAAACCGGTTTCTGCCAAGCTCTCATTCCTGAACCAGGAATTTCCCACCTGGATAGCACGGGAGCCGCTAAAGCAGGTTCTTCTTCCCAAGTCCAAAGCTGTGGCAAACCCATCCATTGCTCGAGGTAATGAGGATCCGGCGTCAGGACAAACCATTCGTTTCGCAGCCAACGATGCTTTACTCGCAATTGTGCACGGATACGGTGGGAAGGGGTGGCGAGATCCGGAGGCTACGCAAACCCACGTACTTAGAGACGTCGTTGGAGATGATATCCGAATGCTTCCTTTTGCAAGCGTTGCTAAGGCTTACAAAGGAATAAAACCATTTCCGAGTATCTATGGAGACCTGATTCAGGAAACACTGATTGGGCAGGCTGGCTTTTTGCATTTTGCAGGTGGGATGTATGAATGGTACGACCCCAAGAACTACAAGCCGGTTCTCGGTCCGGTCCACTCCGGCATGTCCGCTATGAGATAACTGCCTTGACGGAATCGGATTTGAATCAAGTCCGGGAATCAATTCCAGGAGAGAGAGTAATGAAACTTAAGCAAGTGATCGGCATTTTATTTGCGTTCGCGGCAACTCAGACAGTCATTCTTGCATATCAGACACCGAAGGAACCATCCGCGCCGGCGAGAACCGACCAAACTCAAAAGGTTGAGTTCATTGCTGCTGAGGAACTCAAGAAACGCATCGCCAATAAGAATCCCGTCACTATTGTTGATGTGCGTGGCCAGACCGCGTACTTGCAGAGCGAAAAGATTGTACAGGGTGCGATGCACAGCCAGGTTCGTCGCGTAGTTCACCGGCTCAGGGAGGTTCCCCGCGAAAGTGAGGTGGTGACATATTGCGCCTGCCCGGCAGACGAAGCTGCAATAATCGCCGCACGCTCCCTGATGACCAGCGGTTTCAAGAATGTTCGGGTGCTTAAAGGGGGTTGGAATGCATGGCTTGAGGCCGGCGGTCAGCTGCAGCCATCGCCGAAGTAGTCACTCGAAGACGGAACAGGCCAAGTCGAAAGGTTGAATGCAATGCAACATCGAGCACCAATAACTATTGCCTCAATAACTGCGATCTCCTTTGCAATCTGTTCACTCGTGCAAGGCTCGGTGACTCACGGAGCCAAACAGAAGCCGAAATCAAATGTGACAACTGGCTCTGCCGGTTCCCTGGAAAAGAATCCAGACGCCCTCAATGGCGAATGGCGAGTACGCTGTACAGAAAAAATCTATCGGAATGGAACTTTGCTCACTTCTTCAGAAGACTCCAACGACTCCCTGATTGTGGTCGAAACTGACTATGACGGAAGCTACCAGCTTTATCGGTTTCCAAATGGGTTTGGTGAAGCCTTACCAAGACTGAGAAGGGTGGTTTCCAACCAATACGAAGGTCAGGATACGGTCAATGGAATCACAACGGTGGTCAAGCAGGACGTCGAGATCCAAAACGAAAAGATCACAATAAAGCAGTTGACAATTGATGCGCCATCCAAGCAGCCTGAGACAGATATAGCGTGCGAAGGCGCCAGACTACAATCCACACTCCGGTTTCCCGCATCATTAACGGATACGCCAAGCTGTCCGGCTAATCCCACAGACGGCGAACGACCAGATAAAAAGATTGCGAGTCAATACAAGACAGTCATGCCTTTCTCGGACGGACTCGCCGCTGTCTCGCAGGTACCCAACGGAGATTCGATTCTGAAATGGGGATTCATCGACAAGAACGGCAAGGTCGTCATTTCTTTGAACTACGATGTAGTCACTTCCTTCCATGATGGATTGGCTGTAGTTGGGAAATCTTACGGTACGGGTCGCAATCTCAAGTGGGGAGTGATTGAAAAGCTTGGACCGCAGGTTACACCGAACGTTCACTATGACGGCGCGAAGAACCTCGGAGAAGGATTCGCCGCTGTGGGGTACGCTCGACCGCAACGAAAGGGCCTGAAATGGATTTAATCAACCGCGAGAATACAACAATTCTACATGGATTCGATGATTTTGGGTGTTTTGTTAACGGCCGAGCCCGCGCTTCTTATACCGAGGGTGGTGTCGTTCGAAGAGGCTTCATCAACAAGGTCGGGGATTTCGTAGCGTCGGACAAGTGACGCTTCTTTCCACCAGCGATACGAAACCCGTCAGCTACAGATCGTTCTGCTGAAAATCGATTATGTCTTTAAAGGGCATTTTGGAGTCGCCGAAGTCAGGCCGGTAATATTCGGACGCGGAGTCGAAATCCTGCTGCCAGCCTTCATCCATTCCCAAAGTCTCCAGTTGCTCTAGCGCAGTAAGCCATTCGCCCCACCGGATCTTTCGCGACAACAAAGGGTATCGTTCTAACCCAACTTTGTTCGTTGGAAAATACTGCGCCATCAAACTAATAGAGACTTTGGGAGACAATTCCTCGCGAATCCATCTCAGTGATTCCAGAATGCCTGCGACGTCGTTTGGCAGGACCAGCAAACGGATAATCAACCCGCGCCTGAGTAACCCGTTCTCGTCGTACTCCAGCGTATCACCCATCTGCCGGTACATCTCCTTGATCGCGGCACGTGAGTGACGAACGTATTCAGTAACTTTAGAGTACTCCCGCCCAGCCTCATCATCGCTATACTTGAGATCAGGCAGATACACAGCGACTATTCCATCGAGTAGTTTCAACACCTCAACCGAATCATAGGCGTTAGTGTTATAGACAATCGGCAAGCTGAGACCCTTGCGAGCGGCAATGAGTGTTGATTTAACTAATTGAGGAACAAAGTGGGTCGGCGAAACCCAATTAATGTTGTGACATCCTCTCTGTTGCAGCTCAAGAAAGATTTCCGCAAGCCGCTCGAATGACACTTCATTTTCTCGCTGCTGTTTAAATGTCTGACTGATCTGGTAGTTCTGGCAGTAGACACAGCGCAGATTGCACAAGCCCAGAAAGACGTTTCCTGCCCCGTGGGTACCAACCAGCGCGGGCTCTTCGCCGAAATGAGGCGTGTAGGTTGAAACAATTGGCAACAGCCCCGAATAGCAGGCTGCTACCTCATTGCTGAGCCTGTCGACATCGCATTCGCGCGGACAAATCCGGCACGATCCGAGCATATTCATCAGACCCTCAACTCGCGACTCCAGCTCCCCGCTCTTGAGCATCGCAATATAAGACGGTTCGCGCATCGCAAGTCAGTCTAAGCAATCGACCAGCGATGCGGCAAGCTGGAAGCCCTTACCGGCACACTCCAGATTTTGTTGGCTGATGGTCCTAAAAAACGTCCGCAATCGCAAAACGCCGAGTGGAAGATCCTCTCGGCGTCTCGCCAACGAACTGAAATAACCGCCTCGGCAAAGGTTTCTAGTTTGAGTCCCTGACGGAAACCTTTGTAGCGACAATCGATCCATCCGACATCTGCAGGCCCTTCAGCTTTACGGTAACCCCGACAGCAAAGGCACCGTGTTCGGATTTGAGCTTAGTAGAGGACACCACATGCACCAGGCGACCGGCTACGGTCCAGTCACCAAGCAATCCAGATGGAGGAAGACTTTGAATCGTGCCTTTTACGGTTGCCGGACTGCCCTGGTTCGAGTCGTCGGAGCTATCCGAGTCTGAGGCCGTTCTTACTTCGATCCGAGCGGCATCAAGTGAGCCGTCATGTCGGAGTGTGCCGGATACTTCGACCACCGCACCGACAGCAATCCTTCCGTGCTCCTGATCGATCACCGTGGCCGAAGTAACGTGAACGGTGCGTCCTTTTACTTTCCAGTCGCCCACCAAACCACCCGCTGGGAGCGATTCAATCATCCCTTTGAATTCATCCCGTCCGTCTCCCCCTGCGACGTTTGATTTGGTTTCGATCTTGGTAGCATCTATCGACCCATCGGGACGGACCGTTCCCTTGATTTCAACAAAAGCACCGACTGCGACTGGCCCAAACTCCGTTTCTATTTTAGTCGCTGCGGTAACGTGTATAGTTCTGCCGCCGACTCTCCAGTCGCCAATAAATCCTGGTGCGTTTGGCAGAATTTCAATCGTCCCTTTAAACGTGGGTTGCCCATCATCGTCGTCGTCGTCTCCTTCTGCCCGCTCTTTTACTTCAATCTCGATTGCATCGACCGAATTGTCGGAGCGAAGAGTGCCTTCGACTTTGACGGTAACTCCAACTGCTACGCGGCCGTCCTCCTGTTCGATTCTCGTAGCGCTAGTCACATGTATTGTCCGGCCCGAGACTCTCCAGTCTCCAATAAAGCCTGCAGTATTGGGCAGGCTCTCGATGACACCGGTAATTTTGAAGTCATCTTCGTCGTGGTCGCTCGCAAGTGCAGTGCTTCCAACAGAAAATGTAAGTATAAACCCTATCAGCGCGGCGATTTTTGCAAGACTGCTTCTCATCTAAACCCTCCAATTCGTATTACCCATTTTTCCAGCTACCCAGGTAGAGCAAAAGCATGACGTAAAAATACCGGAGTAGAAGAAGATAAGCTTTTCAGGCGCTGAGTTGGAGTTTGCTTTTGCGCGTTTCAACCGTCAATTTGCCGAATTGATTAGCCGACCAAATTAAGCCCGACAGCAACGAAACCATTGATTTTAAAGGGGTAATACTGTGGTTAAAACAGCGGTTGACAGCGCTCACTTCGTGCCCTTAAGCTCGCGGGAGAGAACGAAGCAATCTCTAATACAGACCGACCTGCGAAGAGGGGCTGAATGAATCGCGTCCGGTTTGAAGGCTTCTCTGCTGGGTTGTTCCGGTTTTTATCGGGACTCGCAGAAAATAACAACAAACCATGGTTCGATGAGCATCGCCACGAGTACGAGGCAGAAGTTTTAGGCCCTACCAAGGCTTTTGTGACTGAACTCGGCCCGATCATCCACATGCTGAACGAGGATATCGAGACTGAGCCTCGGGTCGGGCGTACCATCAGCCGTATCAGCAACGACATGCGTTTTCATAAGAACCGTCCGCCTTATCGGCCGGTGATCTACATTGGATTCGCGGGTCGGGGGCTGAAATGGTGGAATTCGCCGCTTCTCTACGTCGGTATCTATCCCGCCGGCGTTTCAGTAGGTTTTTACCCGGGCGGTAATCGCGAGCTGCGCACCCGACCCATTCAAGACAAAATAATAAAAAACCCTCGTCCCTTTCAGAGGTATCTGGATGAACGTGGAATAGCGGACTCCTATTGGGAACTTGCGGGCGCTGAAGACGGCAAAGTTACAAAATGGCCTCTGCCCAGGACTGCCCGACGCTGGGTGAACCTTGATGGATTTACAGTGGGAGAGCATTTCAAATCTACCGATCGGATCCTGTCACGACGGGCGTTTCTGGATGTTGCGCAAGAGATCTTTCTCGATCTTTACCCGCTATGGTTGTTTTCTGCCAGTGAAGAATTAAAGGCGGACCTCGATTTATACCGCGAAAATGTAAAGCTGTTGTCGCGTCCAGTCACCAAGGCTGCGGCGAAGTGAGTTTGAGCCTTTCACATTTGGGTTTAGAAAAACCACTGCCGTTGCTGGGATTTTTCGGAGTGCACTTAGTCATTTATCCAACTCCGAGTTTATTTCGCCTCCAAGTAACAGCATAAGTCCGACAAGGTAGAGCCAGAGCATCAAGGTGACTACCGCTCCAAGACTTCCGTAAGTTGCGCTCGCGCTCGGTCCTACTCGAACATAGAAAGAAAAAAGCAGCGATCCGATGACGATGCCTAAATTCGCAATCAGTGCACCCGGATTTACCCTGTGGTGTTCACGACCGTTTTTTGGACCAAAATAGTAGAGTGCCTGGATGCCCAGCAGAGAAAGTCCGAATCCTGTCAAATACCCCATAACAGTCGAAATCAACGCCGTTACCGCACTTATCCGGAAGGAATGCTCAAGCCAGTCACCCACGCTGTGTCCGGTAATAATCAGAAGCGATCCGCAAGCTACCAATAACGCTGCTCCAAGCGTCAAGGCGATGGCTTTCAGACGTTGCTTCCAGAATGACGTTTTTTCCGTCACCCCGTAAGCTCTATTGAGGGCCTCCATTAGCGATAACACTCCACTAGATGCGGACCACAAGGACGCGACCAATCCGAGGGACAGCACTCCTCCGCTGCGGTTACTAACCACATCGGCCAATGTCTCGCGAACGAGCTTCATCGCTTCAGGTGGCACGACGCGACCAAGACCGTCGAGCAGGCTGTCGTGAACGCCGGGCAGGAACCCAATCATGCTTGTCAAAAATATCAGGAGCGGGAAGAGAGACAGCAAGAAATAAAAGCCAAGCTTTGCAGCGTTCCCAGTTACATCGTCATCGCTACATCTCCGAACTATATTGAGTGCGAACTCCTTGAGTTTCATGCGACGCGGTTCAGTCAATCGAGATGCTAAAGCAGGTTTGAGGTTAGCCGTCTCGTTGCAGCTGCGCAAACGAACCCAAGGCGGATATCCACGGACTTCAGGGTGGAGCTTCGATTTCACCTAACGACAATGCGATTTCTCAAGACACCATCGTGCTTTAAGCCGATGGAGTTTCAGCTTTGACCTAACAAAAAGGTGGCCGATACGAGATACCGTCGGGCTTCAGCCAATGGAGTTTCAATTTCAACCGACAAAAGGCCGACGCCGCAAAGATACCCTCGAACTTCGGCCGATCGAGTTTAAATACTACCGCCGCGCGGTCCTCGTTAGGCTGAAACTGAAGCTCCATTGGCTGAAGCTCGATGGTATCTAGCGGGTATCTAACGCTTAGTGGTATGCCTCAAAAAGGTTTATGATTCAGACTGGGGAAAGCCATAGTGGAAAGAGACGAGAACATACCCGCCCACGAAAAACGCCGGCTGAAGATCTATGCCGACGACGAAGATGTCGTAGTAAAAGTGCTAGGAATTCCAGAAGCTGATTACGAGTGCATTATGGTCAACGGCTCATGGCCCGAAAAGAGCCTGGTCGAAGGTGATATCGTGCTCTGCGCTGATGGCAGGACACCTCTAACCGGCGATATTGTCTTGATTGAAGAGGACGGCAACGTGCGGCTTGGCATACTGGCGGAACCAGGGCGGCTCGAAACAAAACTAGGAAGCCGCCCTCTTGAGCCTTCTGAAAAAATCGTCGGCGTCGGCGTAGCCCTCGCACGAAAGCTTTCGGGTGGCGAAATAGATTTCAATATGTAACCTTGCCGATTCGCTCAATAGTGTCGGAAATAACAAGCGGTTCGTGCTTTAATTCGCGCGAATCGTCGGTTAAACTTGAGCACCCCAAGACAGAGTTTTTTAGCGGACGCCGATCTCCTCAGGGTTCTGCACGTTGGAGATAGCGATGAAACGTCGAGGTCGTCTTTTTTTAAGCTGCTTAATCGCTCTGGTTGCCAGCGTAAGCGCCGCCCCACAAGATCAACAGAAAAAAGCCGAAAAAGATTGGGTAATCGAGCTGAAGACCATTCTGGTTGAGCTCCGCGCAGTCGTCACAGACAACAAGGGACGTCTAGTTCAGGGACTCAAAAAGGAAGATTTTGAGCTTCGGGAAAAAGGCCACCTTCAGGACATCAGTTCATTTGGCGAAGAACGGGTTGGGCCGATATCGATCACTCAACGCGTCATCCTGGCCAACGTCAACCCGGTCGAATCTCCGGCACCAGCAAAAGAGCAAGCTCGTTCGCTGCTGTTGTTTGTAGATTCAATCAATATGGCTGGCCAAAACCTGCTGCGCGTGAAACAGGGCCTGAAAAAGTTTATCGACGAACAGATCACCGATCAGGATGCGGTGATGATTGTTACGAGCGGCGGGATGGAGGGTATTCCCGCCCGGTTCACGCGCGAGCGCAACCTGATGCGCTTCTACATCGATAAGATTTCATCGTGGGGCGCAAAGAGTACAAGCTACTTCACGCCGGCGCTCGCAGCAGATGTAAGGCGAGAGAACCCTGACGCTATCAAGGTCGCCATCAATCTTCTTCGGCGCGAAGACGGGCTCAACACGGAAATGCTGTCTCCTCAAATGCTCAAGCAGATGGCATTGGGTCGAGCCAGCGAAGTGCTCGCACAGGCTTCTTTCAGGAGAACGAGCCTGCTGGGGACATTCCGAGCCGCCGCCGAGTTAATGTCGAAAGCCCCCGGGCAGCGAGTAATGTTTTTCTTCTCGGATGGGTTCACAATGCTGGACTCACGGGGCAACGTCGATAGCATCGAAATCCAGCAAGCAATCAGCCGGGCAGTGCGCTCCGGCCTCGTCGTTTTTTCGATAAACTCCAAAGGGCTTGAAGCGCCGGTGGAGATAGATGCCTCCCGGCGTGGCCCTTCATTCGGTGCATTTGATCCAGCCTTAAACGGTCGCATCGCTAGTTATGTATCGGCCTCCGAGAAGGAGTCGCAAGATGGAATGAATGCGATCGCCAAGGACACAGGTGGAGACGCCTTCTTCAGAACAAACGACGTAAACTTTGCACTCAAGAAGAGTTTTGAGGGAAACAACGTCTACTATGCGCTGGCCTACTATCCCAATACCGAAGGCCAGGGTTTTCGCGATATCGCGTTGAGCGTCAAAGGACATCCCGAATACAGCGTGAGAACGCAGAGAGGGTATCTCGCATCAGACATCATCAAAAGCGCAAAGGCGGCTGCGGCAAAGTCTCAGCAGCAGCGTTTGTTCGATGCGATTGCGCGCCCGATACCTGAAACGACAATCGGCGTAAGCGCATCGGCGCATTACCTGGAGGTCGACAGCGACAAGGCGCAAGTCTCCATGAAGCTTTTGATAGACGGCGGCCATCTTACATTTCACGACATGGCGGACCGAGCTAATCTGGCGCTCGAGGTTGCCGGAACTGTTTACGATCGAGCGGGAAGGCTTGTCACCAGTTTCATTGAGAAGATCAAGGGAGGCGTGCCGCAGGCTCACCTTCCCGAAGTGCGAGGCTCGGGGTTCAGTTACACAAAAAGATTGGAATTGAAACCCGGCTATTACCAGGTCCGCGCCGGGGTATTGGAGCCGGAAACCGATAACATTGGAACTGCAAATACGTGGGTCGAAGTTCCGGATCTCGCAAAGGGAAAGCTCGAGTTGAGCAGTGTTCTTCTAGCGACTTCAGGGGAGCCCCAGCAGCCAGTCAATGGCCTACAACAGCTTGATGCGATAAAGGCATACAAAACCGGCAGCACGCTTGTCTATTACCTGATGCTTTACAATGCTACAACGACGGCTCCGTCCGATCTGACGATTCGTTCCGAAATAAGCCTGAACGACAAAGTAATTTTCGAAAGCGAACCGCAGCCCGTAACGTCGCGAATGGTTGGTAGGGACAGTAAGGGAATAGAGATTGGCGGCCAACTAAATCTCGATATTGAGCCCGGTTTTTATTCACTAAAGGTGGAGATCAAGGATAAGTCTAACCGAGAGTTTCGTCGTTCGGTGGAGTTCCTGGTAACGAATTAGGGATTGGGGATTGGGGATTGGGGGTTAGGGTTGAGCATTCACCGTTTAGCGTTCGACGTTTAGCGTGCAATGTTGAGCGTTCAGGATTCAGCGTTCGGGTTCAGCTGATTCGAAGCTCAATTGGGCAAAACGCTGAACGTTAAACGCTCCCAATCCCCAATCCCCAACCCCATTCCCTAACCCCTATTCCCCAGCTTCTGCTCCAGCTCTTCCAAAGTGCGAGGCCAGTCTTGCTTTAAGAGTTGTGACCGCGCGCGATCCGCGAGCAATCGCCCAACAGTCTGACATGTAGGGCAATAGTTCGACTCATTTGCTGCATAGACGATTCGCTGAACGGGTGTCCCGCATTTTGGGCAAGGCTTTCCATATTTGCCGTGAACAGACATGTCGGCTCTGAATGCAGTAACCCTCTCGGGAAAATTCTCCTTTGCTTCTCTCCGAAGTTTCTCGACCCAGAATCCCAACGTAGTTCGTACCGCACCGTACAAACGCTCGACTTCCTGGTCCTCGAGCTTGTTTGTTAGCTTGAGCGGCGACAGACCGGCTGCGTGCAAAATTTCGTCGGAATATGCATTGCCGATGCCGCTGAAAAAATGCGGGTCAGTAAGGGAACGCTTCAACGTGTGATTTTCCTTCATCAATCGTTCCTTGAAGCTTTCGAATGATGCATCAAGTACTTCTAGTCCTCCAGGGTCATGAAATGCTAATGCCGCCTCACCTTTTGCCAGATACATTGATGCGCGCTTTTTCGATCCAGCTTCTGTCAGCAACAGGGTCCCGGTCGGGAAGACCAAGCTTGCAAGCGTTTGCCGGTTAGCTTTCGCACGGTCGCCTTCTTTCCAATGAAATCGACCCGCAATCATCAAATGAATGATAAGAAAAATTTCATCCTCGAGGCAGAATACGATCCGCTTTCCCACGCGACGAAGATTGGTGACCACCTTACCTTTAGCCGACGACAATGGCGGATCGACCGATCGCAGCACGAACGGACTCGTGAGGCGTATGTCTTGCAACTGCTGATTGCGGACCCTTGGGTCAAGCGCCTCCAGATACGCGAGTATGTCAGGAAGTTCCGGCATAGGATCATTCTAACAGAGCGTATGGCTCAGGATTGACGTTCACGGCGATTGGGGTAACCACCGAACAAATCTGTTCCTAAGCATGCGCTTAAGAGCAAAGGACTGCTCAGCCGACGCTGATCTCGAATGCCATCTTGGGACATTGCAAGGATGATCTTGTACTTTCGTTACTCATGTCCTTAATGAAGTCAATCAAATCTTACCTGCTCTCAAGTGCGCAACAGCAGTGCACAAGGTCCAATGACCGCAAGAAAACGCGTTCTTCAAAGGGTTCTATCTATCTGATTGCCTAAATTAAAAGGAATTAGAACTTAAATACTGATTTGAGTCTGGCAGGAACAACTCTTGCCGGGTCGCAAGTCCTTTGTGGCGCTAAGTTGAACCAGGGAGAAGCAATATGAATCGGATTCTGAAAGTCGCGGTCGTGCTGATCGGACTGGGGTTTCTCGCGGTCCTTCCGACTGTGTCGCAAGGTGAAGATGACAATTCGAAGTCTGACAGAAAAGGATCCAAAAAGGATTCGAAATCGCGCCGGTTCGCCTCACCTTCAGAAATCAGGACCGTGATTTGGTCGGCCTCGGAAGTTACATCGTTAACGCTCAGGCTGTGTGTGCGGACTGCCACTCGTGTCCGACCTACACTCCGGGACATAACCCGTACGATGGCGTCGGTGATGGGCAGATCAATCCAACTAACTACCTTGCTGGAGGGGTTCCGTTTGGACCAACATTAACCTCCGCCGATATCACACCTGATGCCACAGGCAAGCCGGCGGGACTCGACTTCGATGAATATCTGGAACTGATTCGCACAGGACACGACCCCGATGAACCAGGTGAGATACTACAGGTGATGCCCTGGCCAATCTTTAGGAATATGAACGATCGTGACATTCTAGCGATCTATACTTATTTGACTGCTATACCCCACGCAGAACCCGGGAGCTGTTCTGGACCCGGTCAGTAATCGTCAATGAACGGCGAGCCTTTCGCTCGTTAACAATAAATCGTTCCGAATTCTGATACCTTGTAGTACTAGAACAGTCTAGTCGGCGACGACACTCGGATGGTTGCCACAAGTAAAGCAACCATCCGTTGTGGCGCCTTGGAAGCGGTATGCTTAAATCAGAATCGTCACGTCGGTTATAGCAGTACAGAATCAACTATTTTTTCCCGCTCAGAGCTGCGCTCTTCTTTGCTAATATGTCAGCGATCCGCTGATGATGATATTTCTTTGCCAAATCGAGAGCTGTTAAGCCTTCTTTATTCTTCACACTGACGTCGGCTCCCGCAGCAATCAACCTTTCCACAACTTCCGTGTCACCAAAATCGATCGAAGCAGCATAAAGAAGGGGTGTCATTCCGTTGTTGTCAATATAATTCACCTTCGCTCCGTTCGCCAACAGCAATTGGGCGATTTTCGATTGATTGCCGATCGCTGCCCAACTCAGCGCGGAGATCCTGTCATTATCCACTTCGTTTGGATCTGCTCCCTTTGTCAACAGCAGTTTAACAACCGGTTGATCACCGAATGTCGCGTAGAAAAGCGGACTCTGTAAGAATCGGCCGATAATATTCATTCGATCACCGATCTTCGCTCCGGCATCGATTAATAAGCCGATCGTTTCAACATCCCCTGCCATCACCGCGAGGAATATCGGAGTTGCATTATTGCGGGTTTCTACTCCGTTCTCGGGATTCGGCTTGGCGCCGTTCTTTAGCAGTAGCCGAACGACTTCTGAGTTCCCCCTGTAGCGGGATGCAACAGTAAGCACAGTTACTCCAGTAGCCGCACGCGCATTCACGTTCGCGCCGCGCTCGATCAGAAGCTTTACCTTCTCGATGTCCCGAGCGGCAAACATCAACGCCGTAGTACCCCCAGTTGAGCTGGCGTCAGGTTTCATCCCGGCGTCGAGGAGTTTCCTGAGCTCCGCGGCACTTCCGTTCAGCGCTACCTGGACCCACGCGGGTTGTTCGGCGGGCGCAACCTCCAGGATCTTCTGACCCTTCTTGTCAGAGGGGTTTGACGGCAACGCTCTTAAAATCGCTGCTGCAGCCCAACCAGTTCCCATTGCAGAGATGAACTGATCGTGCTTATACGGAAACCCGGTTTCGAAATAAGGAGGACTGACCGGAGCCGGCGGGTGAAGACGCGAGCTAACGTGCCAGGTTCCGTCCGGTTGCTGTGTGTTTAGCAGAAATCGGAGTCCGCGTTGATACGCCGAGTCCTCGGGCAAAATTCCCACGCATTCCTGCAAAGCGGCTAGCGCCTCCCCAGTGGAATACGCATCGCTTTGCATCCCAGGTAATTGAGACCAACCGCCGTCCGCATCTTGTATGGCAAGTAGTTGTTGCGCCGCTCCCTTTACATCCTTCGCATTGGCCCCGGTCCAATAGAGCCCGAATAATCGAAAGGTAAGATCCTCGGTGGTTTTCGGCTGAGACTTAAGAAGCCACGTTCGAGCTCTTTGTATTCTAGTTTCCCGCTCCCTGG
>Ga0126382_10000493_pt1 | contig 15414 bp, 11 predicted proteins | sample PanSoiMetPlot_30_FD_92548 | JGI IMG/M metagenome (GOLD analysis project Ga0126382, IMG submission 92548) | Tropical forest soil microbial communities from Panama - MetaG Plot_30 | ecosystem: Environmental > Terrestrial > Soil > Tropical forest > Bulk soil | place: Panama | collected 2016-02-17
ACGTACTAATTGAATCCAATCTAAACACATATTTTGCATAAAACATAAAGTAAATAACACATCAACCAGAAAAGTTGTCCTAGACACAATAAATTACACATAAAATACTAGAAATAAACCCAATGATGAGCCTGATTAAAGGACTATCGTGATAGGATAAAACATGTAGTTAAAGCTACCTTCATTACATCTAATAGAATTAAACTATCACCTTCAAGCATCAAAAGCTATCGTGCACCGTACACCAAGATGTAAAATAAATAAATCATCGTAGAAAAGTAAGCTAAACTAAGCTAATGGGTTCATACCCCATAAATAGAGTAAACACTCTCTTCTCTAATGCCCAGTAACTCGACAAAAATCCTACTACTAATCACATTAGTAAGAGGTATATTAGTGTCAGTATCATCAAATTCATGACTTGGTGCATGAATAGGATTAGAAATTAACCTAATATCTTTTATTCCTTTAATATCCAACGTTAAAAATATGTACAATACAGAAGCTTCACTAAAATACTTTATTGTGCAAGTACTTGCTTCAGCAACCTTACTATTTATAGTAGTAATGAAAACACTAACAGAGGACTTATTTTCATTTGATAGAAATCTGTATACGCCAATGATCATCTGTACCCCCCTCCTGCTCAAAAGTGGAGCTGCCCCACTCCACTGATGATTCCCAGGAGTAATGGAAGGACTAAGATGAGAAAATTGTGCACTACTAATAACAATCCAAAAAGCTGCCCCACTCATACTAATATCTTACCTAATTGAAATAAATACCTTTACATTAAGAATTATTTTAATATCAACGATTGTAGGAGCAATTGGAGGTTTAAACCAAACCTCCATACGAAAAATCTTAACCTATTCATCAATTAACCATACCGGATGAATACTAATTGCACTTACCACAAGAGAAAACCTATGATTAATGTACTTTATAATTTACTCTACCCTAGCATTAACAGTTGTGTCAGCTATTAAACTGTCAGGAGTATCATTTATCAACCAAACCATAATAACAAACAAAGAAACCACATTAATAAAGTTCATAATATTCACATCACTATTATCGTTGGGTGGATTACCACCATTCCTGGGATTTTTACCAAAATGAATTATTATCCAAGCAATAATTATGAACAACATAATCCCCTTAGCTACAATTGTAGTAGTAACATCACTAATTACCCTTTACTACTACCTAAAAATTTCATACTCAAGATTTTTAATTTTAAATGCAGAACCAAAGTGAAATGTAAAATCTCATAAAAATAAAACCACTAGAAATATTAGAGCAGTACTATTATCATCAATTTCCCTAATAGGAATACTAGCATGTTCACTTATTACCAACCTTAACTAAGCTATGAAGGCCTTAAGTTAAACAAACTAATATCCTTCAAAGCTATAAATAAAGGGTTTCCTTTAGGCCTTGATAAGTACTTTAACTTACCCCTACAGAATTGCATTCTATAATCACAAAATGAATACAAGACCCAATAGTGGAAGAGCAACGTAAATGCCCCTGAATAGATTTACAGCCTATCGCCTACTTATTTGTCTCAGCCATCCCACTAATTTTCACCCGATGATTCTTCTCAACTAATCACAAAGACATTGGAACATTATATTTCGTATTCGGAGCTTGATCAGGTATGGTTGGAACATCACTAAGAATATTAATCCGAACAGAACTAGGACAACCAGGATCCCTGATTGGAGATGATCAAATTTACAACGTTATTGTAACAGCACACGCTTTTGTTATAATTTTCTTCATAGTTATACCAATCATAATTGGTGGATTTGGAAATTGACTAGTCCCACTTATACTAGGAGCACCAGACATGGCCTTTCCACGAATAAACAACATAAGATTCTGACTACTTCCCCCCTCTCTTACACTTCTTCTTGCTAGTAGAACAGTAGAAAGTGGTGTAGGAACAGGATGAACAGTATATCCACCCCTTGCTAGAGGAATTGCACATGCTGGAGCATCAGTAGACTTAGCTATTTTCTCCCTACACTTAGCAGGTGTATCATCAATCCTTGGAGCAGTAAACTTCATCACAACAACAATCAACATAAAGCCAAAAAGCATAAAGCCTGAACGGATTCCTCTATTTGTATGATCAATTGCTATTACTGCACTACTACTTTTACTTTCTCTACCAGTCCTTGCTGGAGCAATTACAATACTATTAACTGATCGAAACCTTAATACATCATTCTTTGATCCTGCTGGTGGTGGTGATCCAATTCTCTACCAACACTTATTTTGATTCTTTGGGCACCCTGAAGTTTATATTCTCATTCTACCTGGATTTGGTATAGTCTCCCATATCATCTGTCACGAAAGAGGAAAGAAGGAAGCATTTGGTAATCTAGGAATAATCTTCGCTATACTTGCAATTGGACTACTAGGATTCGTAGTATGAGCACATCACATATTCACTGTAGGAATAGACGTTGATACACGAGCATACTTCACATCAGCAACAATAATCATTGCTGTACCCACTGGAATTAAAATTTTCAGTTGACTCGCAACTATATATGGAACACGAATAACATACAGAGCAGCATGCTTGTGAGCACTAGGATTTGTATTCCTATTCACAATAGGAGGACTTACTGGTGTAGTACTAGCAAACTCATCAATTGATATTGTATTACATGACACCTACTATGTAGTAGCACACTTCCACTATGTCTTATCTATAGGAGCAGTATTTGCAATCATAGGAGGATTTGTACAATGATATCCCCTATTTACAGGACTAACTATAAATCCAAAATGATTAAAGGCCCAATTCGCCGTTATATTTGTAGGTGTTAATTTAACATTCTTCCCTCAACACTTCCTAGGACTTGCTGGAATACCACGACGTTACTCAGATTATCCGGATGCATATACAACGTGAAACATCATTTCATCAATAGGATCAACAATTTCATTTGTAAGAGTAATAATATTTCTATTTATCATATGAGAAAGCATTACATCAAATCGACTAATTCTATTCCCTACACATACAAGAAATTCAGTAGAATGATTACAAAACTTCCCACCAGCAGAACACAGATACTCAGAACTGCCAACAATCTCACTTACTAACTAATAGTTATCTAACGTGGCAGATAAGTGCATTGGATTTAAGCTCCACAAATAAAGTTTTAAACTTTCATTAGAAACATAAATGACAACATGATTAAATTTAACACTACAAGACAGAGCCTCCCCCATTATAGAACAATTAATTTACTTCCATGACCACGCCCTAATAATTATATTAATAATTATTACAACTGTATTCTACACAATAATTAGAATTATCCAAAACAAACAAACTAGACGATTTATACTAGAAGGACAAATAATTGAAACTGTATGAACAATTGCACCTGCTATTATTTTAGTATTCATCGCAATACCATCACTACGACTCCTATACTTAATAGATGAAATCCATAACCCCGTATTAACCCTAAAAACAGTTGGACACCAATGATACTGAAGTTATGAATACTCAGATTTCACAAAACTTGAATTTGATTCATACATAGTACAACAGGAAGATATACAAGAAGGTATATTCCGACTTCTAGATACAGACAACCGAGTAGTACTACCAATAAATTCGCCCATCCGGATAATCGTAACAGCAGCAGATGTACTACATTCATGAACAGTGCCCAGACTTGGAGTAAAGTCAGACGCCACACCAGGACGGTTAAACCAAGTTAGATTCTCAATTAATCGACCAGGAATCCTATATGGACAATGTTCAGAAATCTGTGGAGCAAACCATAGATTTATACCAATCACAATCGAAAGAGTATCAACAAACCAATTCATTAATTGAGTATCAAAGATAAGAGAATCATCAGATGACTGAAAGCAAGTAATGGTCTCTTAAACCAGTTTATGGTATTCTAGCAAATATCTCTGATGAAGAAGGATTAGTTAAAATATAACATCAGAATGTCAAACTGAAATAATCTTATAGATATCCTTCTATACCTCAAATAATACCCATAGAATGAACACTACTATACATCACATTCTTAGCAACATTCCTAATATTTAATATCATAAACTACTTCACGCAAGCCCCAAATCAAGAATCAAAAACAAAAAAAAACATTCAAATTAATAAAATCATCTGAAAGTGATAAGAAATCTATTCTCAATTTTTGACCCAACAACAGAAATTAGAAGATTACCACTAAACTGAACAAGTACAGCAATTGGATTACTACTTATCCCAACAAGAATATGATTAATCCCATCACGAAACAGTATGATAATTAGCCTACTAATAAATAAACTACACCAAGAAATAAAGACAATCTTAAGAAAAGGAAATGAAAACAAAGGAAATTCATTCATTCTAACCTCTCTATTCCTTATAATCCTAATAAATAACTTCCTAGGATTATTCCCATACATCTTCACCAGAACAAGACACCTAACATTAACCCTAACACTAGCCTTACCATTATGAGTAAGATTTATATTATTTGGGTGAATCAAAAATACCAATCATATATTTGAACACCTAGTACCACAAGGAACCCCAACCATACTAATACCATTTATAGTTATCATTGAGACAATCAGAAACATAATCCGACCAGGAACTTTAGCAGTACGACTAACTGCAAACATAATTGCAGGACACCTACTATTAACTCTTCTAGGAAATAATGGACCTTCAATAAGACACTCCATACTAACTGTATTGATCACAGCACAAATTCTCCTCCTAATCTTAGAAGCAGCTGTTGCAATTATTCAATCTTATGTATTTGCCATCCTAAGAACCCTATATTCTAGAGAAGTAAACTAATGTCAATACACGAAAACCACCCATTTCATATAGTAAATAAAAGACCATGACCGCTCACAGGAGCCATCGGAGCAATAACTATACTAATAGGATTAATTAAATGATTTCATCAATACGACGACACCTTATTAGGAATTGGAGCGATCATTACTGTATTAACCATAATTCAATGATGACGAGATGTAACCCGAGAAGGAACATATCAAGGATTACATACAAAAATAGTAACAACAGGACTGCGATGAGGAATAATCCTATTTATTGTATCAGAAGTCTTATTCTTCGTATCATTCTTTTGAGCATTCTTCCACAGAAGACTTTCACCAACAATTGAATTAGGATCAACTTGACCACCAACAGGAATTCAACCTTTCAACCCTCTTCAAGTACCACTATTAAATACAGCAATTCTTCTAGCCTCAGGAGTTACAGTTACATGAGCACATCACAGCCTATTAGAAAATAATGCAACACAAGCAACACAAGGACTATTCTTTACTGCACTACTAGGAATTTACTTTACAGCACTTCAAGCATATGAATATATCGAAGCACCATTCACAATTGCAGACTCAGCATATGGATCAACATTCTTTATAGCAACAGGATTTCATGGACTACACGTAATCATCGGAACAACATTCCTAATTACATGCCTATTACGACAAACAACCCTACACTTCTCATCTAATCACCATTTCGGATTTGAAGCAGCAGCTTGATACTGACATTTCGTAGATGTAGTTTGACTATTCCTTTATATCTCAATCTATTGATGAGGAAGATAAAACAATATTTATCTAATACAAGAATAGTATACTTGACTTCCAATCAAGAAATTTGTGCAAGCAAGATAAATAATAATAATAATTACAACAACAGCAATACTAGCAATCCTCCTATCAACAGCAATTATAATCCTAACAACAATAATCTCAAAGAAAATAAATGAAGACCGAGAAAAAAGATCACCATTTGAATGCGGATTCGATCCTAAAAACTCTGCACGATTACCATTCTCATCACGATTCTTCCTCATCGCAGTCATCTTCATAATTTTTGACGTAGAAATTGCACTACTCCTACCAATACCAATTACAATAATAACATCAAACATAAAATCATGAATATTTATCAGATCCGTATTCCTATTTATCTTAATTATTGGACTATACCACGAATGAAATCAAGGATCACTAGAATGAAGAAATTAAGGGACTATAGTTAACAATAACATTTGAGTTGCATTCAAAAAGTACTATCTAAATAGTTAGCCTCATAAACAAGTAAGAAGCAATTAATTGCAATCAGTTTCGACCTGACCTTAGATATAAATTTATCCTTACTTTTAAGATTTAACTGAAACCAAAGAGAGGTATATTATTGTTAATAATAAAATTGAATTATAAATTCCAGTTAAAGAAGTGGACAGTAAAAGTGAATGCTGCTAACTTATCACTATAGCGGTTAAAATCCGTTTACACTTCTATTTATATAGTTTAGAAAAACATTACATTTTCACTGTAAAAACAAAGGAAAACTTTTATAAATAAAAATACTCAAAGATAATAAATACCTCATCGACATCTTCAGTGTCGCGCTCTAAAATAAGCTATTCAAGTAATAAATTAAAATAAACAACAAAATAATAACTCACATAACAAAAAACCCTAAAAACACCTTCAAACTATTGTATTGAAATCATTGATTAATCCTACCAAGATTAAATAGAATTAAATACATACCTTGACCACCAAAATATTCCATCCAACCAAAATCGAAAACCTTAGAAGTATTATAACCAATATTTAAAGGAAGGTAAGAAACACCATAAGTAGAAAAGAAAGGCATAAACCACATGGAACCTGAGAATGAAGAAACAGAATACAAATGTATAGAAAATAAGCTATCACTAAAAGAAAAACCAGCCATCTCATAACCAAGCCAACCACCTAAAAATAAAACAAACAAAGTAAGAAACCTTAAATAATAAGGTAAACAAATTATAGAAGGAGTTGGACAAATTAATCATATAAGAGCACCACCACCAAAAACAGATATAACTAACAAACCGATCATCCCAAAAACTATACTATAATTAGTCTCCGTTATAGAAAAAGAAGAAGAAAAATTAAAATCACCACACATAACAAAATAAAACAGACGAAAAGAATAACAAACAGTTAACCCTGTAGACAAAAATAATAAAAAAAAGCCAAACATATTTACATATCCCATAGAAAACATCTCCAAGATAAAATCCTTAGAATAAAATCCAGCTAAAAAGGGTATACCACAAAGAGCAAAATTAGCAACCATCAAACATGAAGAAGTAAAAGGTATATAAACAGACATACCACCCATAAACCGAATATCCTGAGAATCCCCTATAGAATGAATAACCCCACCAGCACATATAAACAACAGGGCCTTAAATAAAGCATGAGTCATCAAATGAAAAAAGGCCAAAGTAGAAAGGCCAATAGAAATAGTTATAATCATAAGACCCAATTGTCTCAAAGTAGACAAAGCAATAATCTTTTTCAAATCATACTCAAAATTAGCCCCAAGGCCAGCTATAAACATAGTAAGCCCAGAAATCAACAACAAAAAAACATTCAACCAATAACCAAAAGAGGGACTAAAACGAATCAATAAATAAACCCCTGCAGTAACCAAAGTAGAAGAATGAACCAAAGCAGATACAGGAGTAGGAGCAGCCATTGCAGCAGGCAATCAGGAAGAAAAAGGAATCTGAGCACTTTTAGTTATAGCAGCCAAAACAACAAGAAAGGAAATCAACTCCATTTCAACAGAACCTGATAAAAAATCCAAATAATAAATAAATCTTCAACTACCAAAATTAATTATTCAAGCAATAGCCATCAATAAAGCAACATCACCAATACGATTAGACAAAACAGTAAGTATACCAGCACCATAAGACTTTACATTCTGATAATAAATTACCAACAAATAAGATACCAAACCCAAACCATCTCATCCCAACAAAATACTAATTACATTAGGACTAATAATCAAAAACATTATAGAAACAACAAATATTAACACCAACATAATAAAACGAACAATATTCAAATCACCGGACATATAATCATCACTATAAAGAATAACTAATGAAGAAATAATAAGAACAAAGCCCATAAACAATAAAGAAATCCAGTCAAATAAAAAAGTTATAATAACAGATCTACCATTCAAAGTAATAATATTTCAGTCAATAAAATAAACCAAATCACTTATAATAAAATTAACACCCAAAAAACAACAGAGCCAACCTAACAAAAATAAGAAAACAAATCTAATAAAACAAATAGACATAAACATTAATCTAAAATAAAAACTATATCATCGGCACCACAAACCAACATTTTAAACTTAAACTATTTAGATAAACTAAGATACTTTCCTACACCCAAAAAACAGTAACATCAACCCTCAAGATAATTAAGTTCAACGGAAACCAATGAAGAAATAACAATAAAAATTCACGAACATAACCTAAAGAACAAGAATAAAGACCAGAATAGACAGACCCATGCTGACTATAAGAATACAAATAAAGAGTATAAGCAGCTCTAAAAAAAGATAAAAGAATCAAAATAAGTATAAGACACCAAGATCAAGAAACTAATCTTCTCAATAAACCAATTTCCCCAAGAAGATTAAGAGAGGGGGGAGCAGCCATATTACATGCTCTCAACAAAAATCACCACATAGTCATTCTTGGTATCAAATTAATTAGACCCTTACTAATCAAGAGACTACGACTACCAAAACGCTCATAAGAAATATTAGAAAGACAAAAAAGACCAGAAGAACACAAACCATGAGCCACTATTAAAGCAAAAGATCTACAAACTCCCCAATAATTTAAAGTTATAATACCACCAATAACCATACTTATATGAGCAACAGAAGAATAAGCAATCAATGACTTCAAATCAGTCTGTCGTATACAGAACAATCTAACAAATAAACCACCAACCAATCTTAAAGCAACCCAAATATAACCAAAACAGAAACCAAACCTAAACAAAACAGGAAAAACACGAAGAAGACCATAACCACCCAACTTCAGCAAAACACCAGCCAAAATTATAGAACCAGAAACAGGAGCCTCAACATGAGCCTTAGGAAGCCATAAATGAACCATAAACATAGGCATCCTAACCAAAAAGGCAAAGATCATACAAACATAAAATAATCCACCTCCTACGAAACCTTTACCACACAATAAATATAAACATAAAGAGCCAAAAGAATTATAAACAAACAAAATACCAACCAATAAGGGAAGAGAGGCCAATAAAGTATAAAATAACAAATAAATACCAGCCTGAACACGCTCCGGTTGATAGCCCCAACCTAAAATTAAAAATAAAGTAGGAATCAATCTACTCTCAAAAAAAACATAAAAAGAAAGCAAACCCACTCTTCTAAAAGTACAATACAATATAATAGTAAGAAAAACAACAACAAAAACAAAAAAACCAGGAAAATAACCCGAACGGAGAATAGACTCTCTAGCCAAAACCATAAGAACACAAATTCATAAACTAAGAAGAATCAAACCATAAGAAATTAAATCACACCCAAAAAATGAGCCTAAATTACACCAACAAAAAAAATAAGGAAAGAAAAAAAAATAAACAAAAGAAATAGAAAACAATAAAGAACAAATAAGTCATCAACTACTATTAAAAATACATAAAGGGATCAAAAAAACCAAAAAACAAAGAAACCTTAACATTGAAGAACTCTATAAGATTGAAAATAATCATTCCCATGACTACGAATTATAGAAACCAGAATAGACAGACCCAACGAACCTTCACAAACAGAAAAAACCAAAAAATAAACAACAAAAAACAAACTGTAATTGAAACTACACAAATAAAAATATAAAGAAAAATAAAGAACCAAAACAACAAACTCCAATCTCAATAAAGTAATTAACAAATGCTTACGACTTGAAGAAAAAGCCCAAATCCCACAAAAATAAATAATAAAAAAATACAACCACATTGGCATTAAACGTTTTAATAATTTAACAAAAATATTGGTCTTGTAAACCAAAAATAAGGATAAACCTTTTAAAACTTCAGAGGAAAAGCATGAAACCATTTCACTAGTCCCCAAAACTAATATTTTATATAAAATACCCTCTGATATAACAAAAATACTAATATCTACAAGAACACTAACAAGAATAATATTCACCCAAATAAAACATCCACTAGCTATAGGAATAATATTACTAATACAAACAACAATAGTATGTATCATCAGAGGAACAATATACAGAAGATTTTGGTTCTCATACATCTTATTCATAATTATAGTAGGAGGGATACTGGTCCTATTTATATATATAACAAGACTAGCATCAAACGAAATATTCTCCCCGTCAAATAAAATAATATTAACCATAATAATATTAACCCCCTTGATAATATATGTTATACCAACAGTAACCAACAGAAAGGAAATAAGTATATTCAATACTATAATAGAAAGAGATATTACAACCACAACAACCGTTATATACAATCAAATAATAGGAACAATAACAACACTACTAGTAATATATATACTAATAACACTAATTGTAGTAGTAAATATTATTAATGTATCAAAAGGACCACTCCGACACATAAATTAATGAACAAACCCATACGACACAGACACCCTTTATTCAAAATTGCAAACAACGCCCTAGTAGACCTCCCATCACCCTCAACAATCAGTGGGTGATGAAACTTTGGATCTCTCCTAGGAATTTGCCTAGTAGCACAAATCGCTACCGGGCTATTCTTAGCAATACATTACTGCCCCAATACAGAAGCTGCATTTGATAGAGTAAGACACATTTGTCGAGACGTAAATTATGGATGACTACTACGCACACTACACGCAAATGGAGGATCAATATTCTTTGTGTGCATCTACATACACACTGGACGAAACATATACTACGGATCATACAAATTCATACACACTTGATCAGTAGGGGTAGCAATCCTATTCTTAACCATAGCAACAGCATTCATAGGATATGTACTACCATGGGGACAAATATCATTCTGAGGGGCAACAGTAATTACAAACCTACTATCAGCCATCCCATACGTAGGTAATGAAGTTGTACAATGAGTATGAGGAGGATTTGCAGTAGACAATGCCACACTAACACGATTCTTTGCACTACACTTCTTAATACCTTTCGTAATCGTAGGTATAGTAATAATTCATCTCCTGTTCCTACACCAAACAGGATCAAATAATCCACTAGGATTAAACAAAAATACAGACAAAATCCCATTTCATCCATACTTCTCAGTAAAAGATATACTAGGATTCGCAATTATAATTATAGCACTTGTCGTACTAACACTAAAAGAACCTTATATACTAAGAGACCCAGACAACTTCACGCCGGCCAACCCATTAGTAACGCCAGTACATATTCAACCAGAATGATACTTCCTATTTGCATACGCAATCCTACGATCAATCCCCAATAAACTTGGAGGAGTTATTGCCCTAGCAATATCAATTGCAATCCTATTCATCATACCACTATACAAGTCAAAGTTCCGAGGAACACAATTCTACCCAATTAACCAAATAATATTCTGAATTATAACAAATACAGTTATTCTATTAACATGAATCGGAGCACGACCAGTTGAAGACCCATATATCCTAACAGGACAGGTATTAACAACAGTATACTTTCTATACTACATCATAAGACCAATAACAACAAAACTATGAGATAAAATAACAAATTAAGTTAAAAAGCTACAGAATAAGCCTAATGTCTTGAAAACATTATGAAAGAAGTTCAATTCTTCTATTAACTTTAACATACCTAAATTAATACACTAAAATAAAGAAAAAATGAAACACTTAACACCAACAAAAAACAAAAGATAATTCAACGAAAGAGGCAAAAAACTCCTTCAAGCCAAATACATCAACTTATCGTAACGAAAACGAGGCAACGTACCACGAACCCAAACAAACAAAAAGGAAATAAAAACAACCCTAATATAAAAAAGGAAAGAATACAAATCACTACCCAAAAAAATAATACAAAACAGCAATCTTATAAAAAGAATACTAGCATACTCAGCCAAAAAAATTAAAGAAAAACCACCACCACCATACTCAACATTAAAACCAGAAACAAGCTCAGACTCACCTTCAGCAAAATCAAAAGGAGTACGATTAGTTTCAGCTAAACAAGAAATAAATCAAACAAATGACAAAGGAAGAGAAAAAAAAATTAACCACAAATAAACCTGGAAAAAATAAAAGTAAGTCAAATCATATCTACAAACCAAAATTACAAAAGAAAGCAAAATAAAAGCCAATCTAACCTCATATGAAATAGTCTGAGCCAAAGCACGAAGAGCTCCTAATAGAGAATAACCCGAATTAGAAGACCACCCAGCAATTATAACCGTATAAACACCAAGTCTAGTACAAGCCAAAAAAAACAAAAGACCTAACTCAAAAGAAACAAAACCTCTCAAGTAAGGAACCAGCACCCAAACCAATAAAGAAAGAAAAAACCCAAAAACAGGAGAAAAATAATAAATCAAATAATTAGAAACTAAAGGAAAATATTGCTCCCTAGTAAATAACTTAATAGCATCTCTAAATGGCTGAAAAATACCAACAAACCCCACCCTATTAGGACCCTTACGAATATGAATATAACCCAAAACCTTACGCTCCAATAAAGTAAGAAAGGCAACACCAACCATAACAAAAATCATTAACAACAAAAAAATAACACCAATAAATAAGTAATCCAACATACGTACTACTTGTAAAATATAACTTTACATTAATAGATTCTAAATCCAATGCACTTATCTGCCAAAATAGTAAAATTAATAACAATCACACAAAACAAAATTATTCCAAATATCCGGTCCTCTCGTACTAAGATATAAAAAATATTATAGATAGAAACCAACCTGGCTCACGCCGGTCTGAACTCAGATCATGTAAGATTTTAAAGGTCGAACAGACCTAATCACTTTCAGCTCCTACACCAAAAATTAACCTTAATCCAACATCGAGGTCGCAAACCCTCCCGCCAATAAGAACTCTCAAGGAAGATAACGCTGTTATCCCTAAGGTAATTTAATCTTATAATCAAAAAAAATGGATCAAAAGAACATAAATAAATATACAAAAACAAAGAGGAGTTAATTAAATACCTCCCATCACCCCAACAAAACACTTAAATCACTCTATAAAGAAAACAAACAAAGTAAGAAAAAGTAAATAGAAATGTTAAACTCTATAGGGTCTTCTCGTCCCATAAAAACATTTAAGAATTTTAACTCAAAAACCAAATTCAATCAAATATCCATACTACTAAGACAGTATATGCCTCGTCAAGCCATTCATACCAGATCACAATTAAAGAACTAATGATTATGCTACCTTTGCACGGTCAAAATACCGCGGCCCTTCAACAAAAAAGTCAGTGGGCAGGCCATACTTCAAAAACTAACAAGAAAAGATGTTTTTGTTAAACAGGCGGACATAAAATTTTGCCTAATTCCTCAACTGAATTTAACAAAACAAAAAACAATATAAAATAAAATTTACTAATTACACAATAATTACTAAACAAAAACAATTAAAGAAAACATTCCAATAAAAAATTAAATCAAAAACAAAATAAACAAAAAAATAAATAAAATTTTAACATAATCAAATTGAAAATCAATATAAAATCCACAAAACTAAATAATAAACAAAATTATAAAAATTAAATAAAGAGCTAATCCCCCTTAATCTTAGCACCAAATAAAAAAAAATAAAATAAAAGTAAAAATTAAATAAAGTACATGAATTGAATTCATTTCTTGAAAAACCAGAAACCACTAAAGACGAATAACATTTCACTACCAACAGCCTATTATTAATAATTATGAAACAATAACTAAAATAAACCATTAACTCCTTTAAAATCGGGAAATAAAAATAAATAATAAAATTCAATGAACCCTGATACACAAGGTACAACAAAAAAAATCAGCTTCTTAAAATACAATAAATAAAACATACCCCTACAGTACAAATAATCTATAGTAAAAAGAATTAAATCACAAATATACAACAACAAAATGATACTTCAATTAAAAAACAAGATACACACAAAAATAAAAACAAGACAAACAATAAATCAGACCATGCCGAATTGCACGACAAAATAATTCAGCGTAAATGAAAACTCAACTAAAAGAAATGATCTGAATAAAAATAAATCAATCCAGCTGCACCTTCCGGTACAACCACTTTGTTACGACTTATCTCATTAACAAATAAACGAGAGCGACGGGCGATGTGTACATATCCCAGAACCAATTATCATGAAAACAATCTACAAAAACATTACAACCAAATCCAATTTCATGCCAATATTAAAATCAACAATCCAAACAACAAATAACAATGTAATCCATCATTCCACTTAGAAACAAGCTGCACCTTGACCTGAAATAAATCAAAATAAAGAAACAAGAAAATTTAATAGACCCTAAAAAGATAATCAATAAACGGCGGTATACAAACCAAAGCAACTAAGTAAGGTCCAACGTGGACTATCGATAACGAGACAGATTCCTCTGGATGGAATAAGATACCGCCAAATTCTTTAAGTTTCAAGAACATAACTAATACTACTCAGGCAAAATTTTTAACACTCTAAAATAATAGGGTATCTAATCCTAGTCTAAAAAAAGAGTTTCATAGCCTCAAAACAAATAAATGAAATAAATAAAAATAAAAATTTCACCTAATAAACAAATAAAATAAAATCAAATAAAATAAACATAATAACTACAAAACCAAACACATTCAAATGCCCCCAAGGTATAACCGCGGCTGCTGGCACAAAATTTAACCGAAACTAAAATGAATTGCTAAATACAAGCATACTTGACCAACCAATAATAACTAATGAGAATTAACCCTTAACAATTAAAACCCCCAAACTCATTTAGAGAAGAGATAAACTCACGCAAAAACTTACATATAAAACAAACAAACACTGAATGAAAAAGCAAGAATAAAACTTAACTTGGCAACATTGAAAAAGAAGTATGGTTCAATAATAGAACAAACTGATGATATACAATGTAAACAACAAACAAGAGTAACCTCACCCATAAAAATACTTCCCTGTCAAAACGTTTTTTTGCCCTCTCCAGAAATAAAACCTCGTCAAATTGCCCCCTAGACGAGAAAAACTGGATTTGCCCTCTCTTAAATAGTAAACAAAATTAAAAACGGTACCAATAAACAAAAACCTGATAAATAACAATTAAACGAAAAATAAAATTATAATTCAGGAATTAGCACCAACAAACAAAATCAAATACTAGAAATAAACCCAACACTACTATAAATTATCTCGTCTGTAGTCCTACAATCCTAAACTTATCTTTTTTTAACTATAGATAAGTTTAGGATTGTAGGAACTACAGACCTTATATACA
>Ga0126382_10000494_pt1 | contig 15402 bp, 24 predicted proteins | sample PanSoiMetPlot_30_FD_92548 | JGI IMG/M metagenome (GOLD analysis project Ga0126382, IMG submission 92548) | Tropical forest soil microbial communities from Panama - MetaG Plot_30 | ecosystem: Environmental > Terrestrial > Soil > Tropical forest > Bulk soil | place: Panama | collected 2016-02-17
CGGACATGCCGGGCCACACGGCCGAGGGGCCTAATGCGCTACGCCGCCCCGACGAGCCCCGCCGGCGCCCGCCCGCGGTACACGTGCCCGCGGCTCTTGAGCGTGCCGAGCCACGGGGCCCCCACCGCGAGCGCCGCGCACACCCGCTGGCGCACGGCCGCCGGGTCGAAGTCGAGCACCGCGCACGCCGGCCGGAATGCCAGCGGCCAGCTCTCGTCGTCGTCCATGATCCACTGCCACGCCATGGCGTACGGTTTGGTCGCGCGTGGGTAGCGGTGGAGGTCGAGCAACACGCCCATGAAGACCGCGAGGAAGAGCCGCCGCTCCCCCGAGAGCTCCCGCCGCCGCGCGCGGAATTCCTCAAACAGCGCCTCGGCGTCGGTCGCATCGGGGCCCCAGTCGGGCAAGCCGAGTTTGCGTTGCCCGCCCGAGCGGAGCGCGTCCCCTTGCCATCGGAACCCCGACACAGCAAAGAATGCCACCGCAACCGCCGGATATCACACGGCGCCCACTAAGGAAAAGCCAGCTATGGAGCCCGAAACCTTGCCCGCCGAGGCCGCCGCCGCGGCCCCCCCGACCGCGCCCGCCCTCGTGCCCGACGTCGTCGCCGAGGGGCTCGTGCTCGGCAACCCCGAGGCGCTCGCCGCGCAGCTCGAGTCGTTCTCGAAAGCGCGCGAGCTGCTTGTCGATTGGCTCTTTAATCGGCTCGTTGCCGGCATTGATTTTATGCTCATCCATCGCCGGGTCGGGCCGCGTAACGCGAAAACCGATTGCCCAAACAAGGCCGACGCGAAAGGCTCCGTGTGCCCGACGTGCGGCGGCAAAGCCACGTTATGCAAACCGGGGTCGGAAAAACTGTGCGGGTTATTGCAGCTCCGCCCGCGGTTTAAACGCGACGTCGACGCATGGGAGATGCTCGGCGGCGAGGCCGGGCTCGTCACGCTCATTTGCGAGCTCGTCACGCCGGCGGGCGTCGTCGTCGCCGAGGGCCGCGGCGCGCGCCACCGCGACCAAGACATGGGCGACGTGAATAAGTGCCTGAAAATGGCGCAGAAATCTAGCCAGACTGATGCCGTGCTGCGGTGTGCCGGATTGAGTGAGCTCTTTACGCAAGACCTCGAGGACATGCCCGGGTGGGCACGCGACGCCGTCGACGAGCCGGCGCCGTTCGAGGCGCCCCGCCGGCAAAGCGAGCCCGCGCCCGCGGCGCCCACCGACCCGCAAGGCGAGCTCGACCTTGCCGACCAGCTCCGCCGGTCGGTTGCCGAGGCCGCGGCCCGCACGGCGCCCGCCGCTCCGACGCCGGCCCGGCCGGCCCCGGCGCCCGCGGCCCCGACGCGCCCCGGCGACGAGCCGCCCCCGAGCGATGCGTTGAGCAAGCCGCGCATCGGGCGGCTTATGGCGCTCTTGCATGATGCCGTCGAGGCGCAAGGCGTGCCCGACGATAGCCACGAGGAAATTTTTAAGCGCTCGCTTGATTGGCTTTCCGGGTGGGTCGCGACCACGCAGGGGCGCGCCAAAGTCACGCATTGCAGCTACAAAGTGTACGACACGCTGTGCGCGCAAATCCCGGTCGCCGTCGAGGCCGCACTCGCCGGCGAGCGCCGCCCGGCGCCGCGCCTCGTGCGCCGCGGCTACGCGCCCCCGACCCGCCGCCCGCTCCGCTAACGTGTCAACGCTCCCGACCGGCCCCGAGCTCGCGCCGCGCGTGCTGGCATTCGACCCGGCGTCGCATACCTACCGGGTCGACGGCGCCCCCGTGCCGAGCGTGACCCAGCTCCTCGAGGATGCCGGCCTCACGCCGGACTATTCGGTCGTGCAGCCTGCCGTGCTGCAACACGCCCGCGAGCGGGGCCTACACGTGGACGCGTGTTGTGACCTCCTCGACGCCGACGACCTCGATTGGCGGAGCGTGCACCCCGAGGCGCTCCCGTACGTCGAGGCGTGGCTCGCCTTTCGCGAGCACGAGGGGTTTTCCCCGGTCGCCTCGCAAGTGCCGCTCTACCACCCGACCTACGGCTACGCGGGCACGCTCGACGTCGTCGGCCTCTTGCCGGGCAACCGGCCCGTTGTCGTCGAGCGCAAGAGCACGGCCAAAATGGCGGCGACGTATGCGCTGCAAACCGCCGGCTATGCGCTCGAGGGCATGTATTTCGCGCCCCCGGGCGGCGGTGTGCTCTCGCCCGTCCCGTGGGGCCCGCCGGCGCGCCTCGGCGTGCAGCTCCGCCGCGACGGCACGTATCAACTCGTGCCCTACGACGACCCCGAGGACCTCTCGGCATTCCTTGGCGTCGTCGCGCTCGGGCGCTGGCGCGGCGCGCGACGTGCCTTGCAACCGATCCGGCGGGCGCGGTAGCGTAACAGCGTGGCGAGCGAAACGCTCAAGCGCTTGGTCGCGATCGACCACCGCGTGGCCGCCCTCGAGGAGGGGCAAACGGCCATCCGCGCCGAGCTCGAGGGCGTCAACGCCCGTCTTGACCTCGTGGTCGAACGGCTCGACCAAAATGGTGTCGCTCTTGCGGCAAGTGGTCGTGGTACGCGCCGAGTTTGACGCCCTCGAGGATCGCGTGCGGCAGCTCGAGCGCGCCCGCTAGGGCTCGGCGGCCGCGCGGCGGAGCCGCTCTAGCGCGTCGTCCTCGAGGTTGGCGAGGACCTCGGGCGGCAAGTGTTGCGTGACCTCGAGCCCGCCGAGCGTCACGCGCACCGCGACCCAATCGGGCTCGGGTGGCGTGTCGCGGGTCGCCTCGGCGCCGCGTGCCACGTCGACGACCTCGACCATGAGCGGGAGCTCGAGCTCCACGGTATACCGCACGCCGCTCGTGCGCCGTGGGTTGCGCGTCGTGGCGCAAAACGCCCGCATCGCGACGACGAGCCGCGCGAGCTCGGCGAGCTGGACGTCGAGGGCGTCAATCGCCGACATAGCGCGCGGCCTCGAGCTCGCGCACGAGGCGCCCGAGGTACTCTGTCAAGACCGCGCGCCGCGCGAGGCTCGGGCGTTCGTCGTCCAGCCGGCGGAGGTAGGCTTGCAAGTGCCGCACGGCAAAGTCGAGCCGCTCCTCGAGCTCGCGCCGCTCCTCGTACCACTCGCCCGGGTCGTTTGCCATGATGCGCCTAATTGGCCCGCGCGATGAGGCCGTGCGCCGTGGCGTGGAATGCCATTTCGACCCGGGCATGGTCCTCGATGGCGCGCGTCCATGCCCCGGCAATCATGCCGGCGAGCCCGATGCCCTCGGGCGGTACGGCAATTAAGCAAATCTCGGCGACCGGAAAGCGCTTCAAGACCTCCTCCCACGTATCAGCCGGCGTCGTGCACACAAAGCGCCCGAGATAGAGGCGCGCGATAATGTCGTTGATTTTCGGATTGTCGCGAAAGACCGTGACCGGATACTCCCACCGCTTCTCAAGATCTTTCATCGTCGCCTTGTATTCCTCCGCGACCGCGTAGTCGACGAGCTGCATGCTGTTGCTCGGGAGGTCGACTCGCCACGCCATGGCGCCGATCATTTCGGGCGCCATCGCATGTAAGAGCTGCGCGAGCGCGCGGGCAACGTCGGTCCGATACGGCGTTAACTCGGCATGGGGTCCCGTCGCGGTGCGGCGGTCTTGCAACACGACCACCGCGACGTCAAACGCTTCGTGCGGATAGGTAAACACGAGATAGCCGAGGAGCGCCGCCGTCCCGAGCACGATCGCAATAGCCGCCCGATTCCACGTGGAAATCGACGTGAGCCACGCAACGAGCGCTTGCGCAATCGACGGCGGCGGCCCGCGGTCGCGGTGGTCATTAGCCGAGCTGGTCATGCACGAGGTCTTTAAAGAATCCCGGGCCCGCCGAGCTCACGGCCGTCAAGCGCCCGCCGCCCTCAATCGTCGGCCGCAAGGCGACCCATGTTTCAAACGCATGATCCCAAAACGCGACCTCGTCGGCGAGGACCGACGTAAACGTGTGCTGACGCGCTTGCTCCTCGCCCTCGCCGAGCGCGACGATTTCCGAGCCGTTTGGGAAGCGTAGAAACCCGATGCTGTATTCCACCTCGCACGGGGGAAAGGTCGCGGGCAGATGGTCGTGAATAAAGCGCGCGCGCCGCACGAGCTCCGCCGACCCCTCGGTTTCGGTCTTGCCGAGTTTGCGCGCCATGAATGCCACTTTCGCATTCGGTGAGAAGCGCGCGAGCCAATAATTTACGCTCACAAACAACCACGTAATCACCATGCGTCGGCTTTTCGGGACGGCGAGCAACGGGTGCTCTTGCCACCGCCGCACGAGGAGCTCGGCGTATGGTTGCGCGGGATAGCGGCGCACGCGGCCCGTCACTTCGTCACGCGTCCACACACAATCGCGCACAAACGCCCACGGGTCGCCGTCGGTACCATAGGTTGCGAGGGTCTTGCGTTGCTCGAGGAGCAAGCGCGCCGCGGCGCGCATCGCAAGTGGATGGTCGGGCCCGAGGACGCGACCCGCGCCGGCGCCCGGCGTGCTAGAGGTTGTGCTCACTTAACCATTGCGTGCGGCAGCCCTGCGTGTCGAAGATGTGGTCTGGCTTCTGTTCTTCGAGCGTCGTGCCGCCCGGCGGCGTCGGCAGATTCGGGTTTTCGTATAGGAGCGCAACGCGCACGATGTACCAACCGGCCATCGTCGTGTCGGTCTTTCCGCACTGGTCACAAGTGTAGTTAATCATCACGCAAACTCGAAAACATAAAAGGCGCCACACGACTCGGATTGATTCGCGGTGACGAAGTTCACATTGGTGCCGGCCGTGTAGATCCAGAGCGAGTAGACCTGCGTTCCGGATCGGGTCCCGTCTATCCACATGAGGCCCGTAGGACCACAGCAACCTCCAATGGCGCTTGCGGTCCCGGAATCATAACGCGAGTATTGAACGACACTGCCGGCGATGCCCCATCCCACGTAGTAGGCGGTCATTGAGTTCATGGCCCCTTGCATCCCCCAGCCTGGATTGGCAAAGATCAGATGCCAGCGTCCGGCAGTCACCGGACAGGAGACGGCACACACCTGAACCCACGCGTTGTGCGTCGTGGAGTTCCAGTTTACGGGAAGCCCCACCGACCACACACCCGAAAGTGTGAATTGGTTTCCAGGTCTAGTCGCTGACCCCGTGAAGGTGATGTTACCGGCACCATCTATCCGAAACACATCGGTCGCTGCACCGACGGCCGCATTCGGGGCACGCCGATAGAAGTGAGCGACATCGCCATTTGCGTCGAGTTGGAGATACCAGCCACTAGTCGCCGTGACCGCGCCCCACGGATTATTCGCCCATAGGCCGGCTGCGGTGTTGGTTAGATCGACGCCGCAAATGCCGCTGGAAACTGCGAGGCCATTTAGGGTGCTCTTATAGGTGCCGGGCAGCGTGAGCGTGCCCGCGTTGTCGAGCGTGAGCAAACCTGTATATGCGCCGCCGGCAGGTTGCCGCGCGATGCCAAAGCTATCGCTACTCGCGTTCAATGTTGCCTGCCATGCGACCTTGCTCGTATCGTCAATAGTGCCAGTGACGGCGTTGCGATTGAGACTCAGAGCAAGCCAGGGCGAGGTTGCGGTATTGTCGGTTTGTAGTCGAACCTTGGGAGTATTGGAGCCGAGAACGAGCGCGGAGCTCCCGGCGCCCGCGGCGCCACCTGGGACGCTCACCGTGCGTGTAACTGGATTCGGCGTGAGCGTGACGCCGCTATCCGACCACACGGCGGCGCCCGACGTGATCCAGCTCGTATCAAAGTCGGCCGCCGTGTTCTTGACCAACACTTGCCCCGGGGCCCCGCCCGGTTGCACGCCGGGGCCGGTTGCGCCCGTCGGGCCCGTCGGCCCCTGCGCGCCCGTCGCCCCCGTCGGCCCCTGCGCCCCGGTCGTGCCTTGGGGCCCTTGCGCGCCCGTGGCGCCCGTCACGCCTTGTTGCCCGGCGGCGTTTACATTCCAGCTCGCAAACGTGCCGCTCCCGGCGACGAGGTCGGATTGCAGCGCGAGCGTCGTCCCCGCGTAGCTCGAGACGACGCCCTCGAGCCATGCGGTCGACGAGTTGGCGACGCGCACACGTGCGCCGGCGCTGTAGGCAAGCCCGGCTTGCGTCGTCAGCGTGACCGGCCCCGTCGCAATCGCGAGCGAGCTCGTGCTGGTCGCTTGGTAGCCGGGCCCGGTCGCGCCGGTCGCCCCGGTCGTGCCCGTCGGCCCTTGCGGCCCCGTGGCGCCGGTCGCGCCCGGCGGCCCTTGCGGGCCCGTCGGCCCGGCCGGCCCTTGCGGCCCGGTCGTTAAGCCGCCCGTGCGCCGCGGCGGCCGAATCTGCCCGACCGGCGGCCCGGTAATCGTCGCGTTACCCATGCCCGCCTCGCATGGCGGGCCCGTGTACTCCTCGAGGCCGGGGGGCGTCTAGGTGTCGTTGTGCTCGAGGCGCTCGAGGACGCGGAGGAGCATGTGCCCGACGAGCGGCCGCACGGCGTCGCCGAGCTCCTCGAGGGCGGGCGCCATGGTGGCGCCCCGGATCCACGCCGACCGGCCGGCGTGCTCGACCTCGAGCACGACGCGCACGCGGTAACGCCGCTCGAACTCCTCGAGCGCCTCGGCGCGCGTCATGGCCGCCGGGTCGGGCAAGGCGGCCTCAACGAGCGCGTCGACGGCGTCTTGCACGGCCGGCGCGTCGGCGACGTCGACGTGCCATACATGGCACGCGCCGCAGTAGCGTTGCCGCACGTCCTCGGGATGAGAGCTCACGCGGCCGCACCGCGGGCACGTGATCGACGGCCGCGGGTCGCTCATGCGTCCTCGGCAACGTGCACGTATTGCAGCGTAAACATGGTCAAGGGCCGATTCGGCTTGCCGTCGGCCCGCATGGGGCACGCCCGCGGTACCGCCCGCGTACACTCGAGCGCTTCCCGCATGCCCGCAAAGCGCAGCGCCCGGCTCGGGTCGGTCGTAAACTCGGCGTCGCCGCCACCGGCGAATGCTTCCGGGTCGTAGCGCGCGAGGTACTCGCCGGCGGGCCCGGAACCATCCCGCGGCCGCCCGAGGCACCGCACAATCACGGCCACGGGTCGGCCTCGAGGAGCCGGCGCACCGTTTCCCATGGTGGGAGCTCCGTGCCGGGCCGCACGGCGACAATCGGCCCGAGCCGCGGCAACAGCATGCCCGGCTCGAGGCGCACGGCCGTGAGGTCGACCCCGGCGGCGTCGACGAAATACACGGGCAGCTCGCCGAGCTCGAGCGCCTCGGCGATATTGTGCGGGCGCATCTAGTCGCACGCCTCGAGCGCGTGGCGGAGCTCCTGCGCGCGGCGGAGGTTCTCGGCGAGTGACACGGGCCGCACGCGCGAGAGGATCCGGAGCCAGTCGTGCGGATTCGGCACCTCCTCGCGGGCCGCGTTGGCGCACCAGCTTGCGGCCCCCTGCATCCATGCGGGCGGCACGTAGGGCGCCGACGCGGGCTCGGGCTCGCGCGCATAGCGTGCTTGGTCGCGGCGCCAGCGCCGGGCGGCGCGGCGGGCGGCGACGCGCCGCACCCGGCGGCGCTCGCCGTCCAACCAGGCAAACAACGCGGGAAAGCGCGCCCGGCCCCAGCGAAAGAGCGTGCCGGCGATGAGCTGAGAGACGCGCTCGCGCGAGAGCGTCACGGCGGCGAGGTCGATGCGGTCGTGCAAGAGCCCGTACACGAGGTACGCGTTGCGGTGGCGCGTCCACCCGCGGGGCGGCACCGCGGCGACAAACCGCCCGAGCGGCTCGTCGCGCACGACGACGCGCAACGTATCCTCGAGGGCGCGCCACATGCCTTTTTCGTCGCCCGCATTCGCGCGCGCGTGGATCACGCGGCGCATCTTCGGCTCGAGGCGTTCCATCACGTCATCCGCCGGGGCCGCGATCACGACCGCCGGGTCGGCCTCGGCCACCGCGAGCTCGGTGGTACGCACGCATGCCGGGTCGTCGACGAGTAACGGCAACTCGGCCTCCCGCCATGCCCGGTAGCGCCAGTCATGCCCGCGCTGCCTCATGGCCGCACCGCCGCGGCCACCGCGAGGCCGACGACGACGCCATAGAGAAACGCCCGCCACATGGCCGCACGCATCGCGCGCTCGAGCGCGGCGACCGTCCCCGGGCCGGCGGCGCTCACGGGTCGTCGTCCTCGCCGGCCGCTGCGGCGCCGTTGGCCGCCGCCGCCCGCGCGGCGAGTGCCTCCTCGAGGAGGGCCGTGAAGAGGTCGGCCGGGAGCCGGCGGCGGGCGACGTTCAAAAAGTGCCACGAGGCGTTCCGCCCGCTATGCTTGCCGCGTGCCTGATCCTCTTGCCGCGCGAGCGTGCGAATCTGACCGTTTAAGGCCGCGATCTGTTGGTCCAGCACCGCGCAGTGCACGCGGTGCGATTCCGTCGCCCGTTGCGCGGCGACGAGTCGCGACCATTCCGGCTCGGGCACGTAGCCGCCGGCCCGGCGCTTGGCGGCCACAATCGCCTCGCGGGCCGTAATCGCCTCGACCTCAAGCCGCTTGCGCTCGAGTACGAGCCGGTCGCGCTCGGCTTGCAAGCCCTCCCGCATCGCCTCCTCGGGCCGGATCGTCATGGCTCGCCTCCCTCGGGCGCCGGCAACATGCCGACGACGCCCGCCAACCGCTCGGGCCATTCCCCGCGCGCCGAAAACGCCTCGAGCTCCGAATCGGAAAGTTGCTCGAGCACGTGCAAGTGCAAGTGTGCCGTCCGCGCCACCTTGTCGCCCGACGTCGTGAGCAAGAGATCCGCCGCCCGAATCGCGTCGGCGTCGCGTTTCGCCCGCCCGACCCGCGCCCCCGTCATGCGATCCTTCCGCCCGCCGGCGAGCTCGGCGACGTGCTCCATCACCGCCGGCGCTGCCGCCTTGGCCGTTGCCGCCACGCCGTACTCGCCCCGCATGATGCGCTCGAGCTGCGCGTCGCGCACCAGCGCGATAATGCGCACGACCGCGGGATGGCGCAGCGCCTTGCGCGCCGCTTGCGTGGTCGTATACCCAATCGCGCGCGCAATCGCGTCGGCGTTGTAGCCGCCCAAATACAGCATGGCGACCGACCAGAGGCGCGCCGAGGTCGACCGCCGCAGCTCCTCGAGCGGCATGGTCGTGCACGCCTCGAGCCACGCCTTGGCGGCGGCGTTCCGTGCCGCCCGCGTCCGCTTGTCCGCGGCCAGCATGGCCGCCACGCGCTCGGCCAACACCTCCGGCGGCGCCCCCACCGGCGCTTTCGTCCCCGGCCCCGTCCGCCCGCCGCTCATACGCCGACCACGCTCCGCGCCCGCGCCCAGGCTTGATACGCCGCCAGCCCGCTCGCCAGCCGCCGCACCGCCCGCCGATCGCGCCCGGCCTCCAAGTCGTCCAGCGCCCCCGCCACCGTCGCCCCTAACCGCGTCACCAGCTCCCGCGTCCCCGCCGGCGACGCGATGTACTCCGCCACGCCCCCCCGCCGCCGCGGCCCGACCGGCTCGAGCACCCGCATGCCGGCGGGCCTTAGCACAGCCCGGCCCTTCCTGCCTAGCACCGTCGGCCCCAGCCGCCGGGAACTCCTACTCCCCATGCGGTCGGCCCGGCTCGGCGGACCGTCGGTCCGCGGCCCGGCGCGGCCGGGGGGGCACGCTCGCGCGCTCCGCGCGCTCCCTCCCACGCTGCGCGTGGGGCGGCCCGGCTTGCTGGCTCGCTAGCCAGCTAGCCGGCTAGCCCGCTGGCTACTGGGCAGGGGCCCTAGCCGTGGGCTAGGGCGCCTGCCTGGTTTCGCCGCGCACCCCCTGGGGCTGCTGCCTGGGCAGATGCGTGGTTTCGCCTGACAGTCCATATAGCAAGTGCCATATGGGGGGTGCGAGCGGAGGCGCGAAGCGCCGGAGCGGCTGGCCCGCCCGGGAGAACCGGCCCGGCGGGGATCGGGTAGAAAGCTACCGTGCGAGCGAAGATCTCCCGGCGCGGCGGATTTGTTACCAACCTAGCCGACTAGCCACGGGGGGAGGGGGGCGGGGAGCCCGGCCGGATCCCAGGGCCCCCTTCCTTCTATGGTTCCCCCCGGTCCCGAGCGGGCGGGGGGGTCGGAATCCCGGTCGGCGAGCCCCCGTGCCAGTCGGGGGCCAGCCGACGCGGGCAGAGACGGGGGCGCATGCGGTCCCGACCGCCCAGGGGGATCGTCCTGCCGCTGCCATCAAGTGGGCGCGCGGGCTACCCTCCCACGCCGAGCGGGGCGTCTACGCCCGCCGGGGCGCGGCGTCAAGATAGGCGCGGGCGATGGCGTCGCGGGGGCCGCGGGCGGCGGCAAGGAAGCGGCGGCCCTGGTAGACCGCCCAATAGGGGCGCGTCGGGCTCGGCGGCTCGAGTCGGGCGCCGAGCGCGCGCAGCATGCGGGGATAGTCGGCCTCGGGGGGCGTCGTCGAGCCGACGGCGCGGGGCCCGCGGCCGAGGTCGCGTGCGCGGAGCGCCTCATGGCTCCGTTTCATGAGCGCTCCTCTAGCAAAGCCGGGTGCGGGCTGCCAACCCCGTGAGGCAGGGAAACCCCCGAGGGCTTGACAGGGTGGGGGGTGGCGAGGCACACGGCCCGTCCCGCGGAGCCATGGAACGACCCCCCGGGCCGGCCGACTGTGCCACACGCGCCCCCGCGTGTTCCCCCGCGGTCGGTCGGCTCGCGCCTCGGGGCGTTCTCGTCCCCTTGACGCGGGAGGAGGTCGCGCAAGCGGCGTTCATTGGCACGCAACGCAACTTGGCGGCGCTCATGGATGCCCGGAGCCCGGCCTACGGGGCGGGGCGGGCGGGCGCGTGGCAGCGCCATATCGTCGGGGCGGGCGGCGAGCTCGCGCTCGCGAGGTACGCCAACCGGTTTTGGTCGGGGACGGTCGGCACGGTGGCCGCTCCGCACGACGTCTACCGCTGGCAAGTGCGGGCGACCGAGTACGCCGAGGGGCGGTTGACGGTGCATCGGGGCGACCCGGATGAGCGGCCGTTTGTTCTCGTCACTGGCATCATGCCGCAGCTCTGTCTCGTCGGGTGGGTACTCGGGCGGGCGGGCAAGCGGCCCGAGTGGTGGACGAATCCGGCGCGCTCGGGGCCGGCACGGTGGGCGTTCTATGTGCCGCACGCCGCGCTCGAGCCGCTCGAGACGCTCCCCGGGCTCCGCGGGCCGGCGCTGCGAGTCGCGCCATGACCGGCGGGGGCCCGAGCCCGCCGCCGCACGTGGTTGTGCCCGGCACGGGCTGGGTCGACGTCGCCAGCCGCGCCATTGTCCAGGTCGGGTTTCCCGTGGTCGTCGCCGGCGTGCTCTTGTGGTTCATTCTGACGCGGTTTGAGAGCACCATGACCACGATTACGGCTCGCATGAGCGCCAATACCGACGCCGCGGCACGGCTCGTCGAGGCGCAAACCGCCGAAATGGCGGAATTACACGCGCAAACCGACGAGTTGAAGGCGCAAACGGCACTCATGCAGCGCTTTTTAGACCTCCGCATGCGCGAGGAGCGGCAAAAGCCGTGAGTTGGCGGCTCTGTAAGGCGCTCGGGGGCCGTCATGACGAGGGCTTGCTCGGCGAGGTCAATCAAAGTGCCCCGAATCGCTCGAAAGCGAGCGATGGGGGCATCGGCGACCCGCGCCATTCGGCCCGTGTGAGCGATCACAACCCGTGCACGTGCTGTCGGGTCGTGTGCGCGCGCGATTTCACGCATGATCCGGCCGGCGGCTTTGATTCCTACGCGTTTGCGGAGTGGTTACGGGGCCGCGTCGTCGCCGGCGAGCCCCGCGTGCGCTATGTGATCTCCAACGGGCGCATTTTTTCCGGTCGCGGGCAGTCACACGCGGCCGGCACGTGGCGCCCGTACAGCGGGAGCAACAAACATGCACACCATGTGCATGTTTCGGTGCGTCACGGGCCCGACTACTACGACGATGCTGCGCCGTGGGGGTGGCCGCCGCCCCCGCGCGCGGCGTGAGGAGGTTGTTTCGGATGACGCCGTCATTTTGGCTTGTGCCCGACCCGCCCGAGGAGGGCCCCGTGCCCCCCGCGCCGCCGCCGCCGCCCGACGACGAGGACGCCGCCAAGGAGCTCGCCGACCCGGAGCCCGAGGCCGACGAGGACGAGACGCCGCCCGACGCCGGCGCCTAAATGCCGTTTCTCGGGGCTCGCGGGGCGGCGCCCGACCCGCGGGGCGCCGCGCAGCAACCGATTCCGGGCGTCACCGAGTGGCGGTGCCCGCGTAACGGCGTGCACGTCGTCGAGGTCCACTATACCGCCGACCCCGCCAAGCGCGATCCGGCATGGAAGCGGGACGCGCAACGCGGCATGCCGCCACGGGGGTGGCAACGCGAGTTTGAAATTGCGTTCGACTTGGCCGGCGGCGAGCCCGTGTTACCGGAATACGTGCCCGCCGAGATGCGCCGCGTCTTTCCGGTCAATCCCTCGGCGCGGCTCTTGCGCGGCTGGGATTTCGGGCAAGTGTGCCCCGTGAGCCTCTTTGCGCAGCTCGACGTGCACGGGCGGCTCGGCTTTGTCGGCGAGTTGGTCCTCGAGCACGCCAACTTGACGAGTCAGATTGAGGCCACGAAAGCGATGACGGTTGAGCTCGTCGGCCCGGGCGCCAATTGCTTTGACGCGGGCGACCCCGAGGCGTTGCACGAGATGGAGCTCGGGTCGATTCGTGCCGTGCTCTTAAAGCACGGGATTATCCTGCAAACCTTTGGCGGCCGCGGCGACACGTCGTATAACAATTTGCGCGACCGGCTCTTGCGGCGCGTGCGGATTCCCGGCGAGGAGCTCCCGAGCCCGGCGCTGCTTGTGGATCCGCGGTGCCCCATCCTGCATAGCGCGCTCTCGGGCGGCTTTGCGCGCCATCCGAAAACCGGCAAGCCGATGCCGACGCATCCCTATAAGGACGTCGTCGACGCCGCCCGCTACTTACACGATAACCTCCAGGGCACGAGCTCGGAATGGATGCTCAAGCTGCAAGCGATCGCGCGCGCCGATTGCGCATGGTGACGCCGGCGGCACTCGAGCGGCTCCGCGCCGAGGTCCCCGCGGTGCCCGAGGTTCCGGTGTGCCGCCACGGGCACGGGCCGCTTGACGGGTGGCGGGCCCGGGGCCGGCGCCGCGGGCGCTATTGCCGGCAGTGTAACGCCGCGGCGTTTCGCCGCTGGTACAATGTGCACCGCCGCACGGGAGATTGACGGCAGGGGGGGGCGCCCGCTACACGGGCCGGCCCGAGGCTAACGAGGCATGGCGCGCGGAGCTCGAGGAGGAGCGGCGGCGGCGACACTCTCGCCGGCACGTGGTGACGCGCCAAAAAATCTCGCGCTCGACCCGCAAATCCAAGCGCGCGTGCGGAGCGAGCTCGTGCCGCTTATGCGCCGCACGCGGCAAGAGCGTAATGGCGTCTTGCGCGAGCGCTGGTTGCGTTACTACCGCATTTGGAGCGTGCGGCACGATCGGCAAGGCTACATCGGGCGCTCGAATGCCTATTTTCCGGTCGGCCGGCGGTGGATTGAGCAATGGGTTACGCGCTTAAAGCGCGACCTCTTCCCCGACCAGGACTGGTTTGCCTGCAAGGCGTTGCGGGAAGATTTCGAGGCACGCGTGCCCGCAAAAGTGGCGCTCCAAAAGTATTGGATGCGCCGCCACATGCGCCTCCGCAAACACGCCCTGCCGTGGCTCCGCCAGCTCGTCATGTATGGCACGTCGCCGGTGCGCAACGTGTGGCGCGCCGTCGAGCACGACCAAACGGTCTTGCGCGACGTGCTCGACGACGACGGCACGCCGTCGGGCAAGACGATTGAGCAAGTCGAGAAAGTCGCCGATTTTTTGGGGCCGACGTTCGAGCCGGTCGATTTGTTTGCTTTCTATGTGTGGCCGCCGACGGCCGCGGGGCTCGACGACGCCACGCTTGTGTTTGAGGACCGCTGCGTGCCGCGGAGTCGCGTCTATGCGCTGGCAAGCAAGCCGCTCGACCCGAGCGACCCGAAAGCCGGCAACGTGTATGAGGGCGTCGACGAGCTCGTCACTCTGTACGACCAAGCGATAGCCGGGCGCACGGGCGGGCAAGCCGGGCGCAATCCCGAGAAATACGACGCGCTCGCGATCCGGTTGGCGGATAAGGGATTCACGGCGCCGCTTGATTTCAACGTGCCCGCGGCGCTCCGCCCGCTCGACTTGACCGAATGCATGTGGACGGTCGACCTCGAGGACGACGAGCCGGCGCGCTACTTGGTCACGCTCGGCGCGGATGAGGTTCCCTTACGCGTGCAACGCCGGCCGTTTTGGCACGGCGCGACGCAATGGCTCGCCGGCCGCTTTCAGCAAATCCCCGAAGAGTTTTATGGCCGCGGCGTGTGCGAGCTCTTCGACTACATGCAGTATTTCGTCAACGACCTTGGCAACCAATCGGGCGACGCGTTTGTGTGGTCGACCAATCCGATTGCGGTCGTCGATATCGGCGCGGTGCAGGATCCGACGTCGCTCCGCATGGCGCCGGGCGCCAAGTGGCTCGCCAATCCCGCCGGCGTGCAATTCACGACGCCGCCGCAAGGGGCCGCCACCGCCGGCTTTGGCGCCGTGCAAGGGTATATCGGGCTCGCCGATACGCTCGTGGCGCCGACGCCCGCGCGCCCGATGGCGCCGGCGCAGCAAGCCCCGGCGCAAGATTCGGCCGGGCTCGCCGCGCAGCTCGCCGATTCGGCGGTCGACATCCGCGCGGTGGTTGAAGACCTCGAGGATGACGTCATGGTGCCGCTCCTCGAGCGGAGCGACATTCTCACGCAGCAATGCCTAGATAGGGATATTATCCTAAAGGTTGCCGGCGCCGACGGCCTCGAGCTCGTCGAGCACCCGATTACGGTCGCCGACTTGGTCGGCGAGTATGAGTGGGAATGGCTCGGGACGACCAACGCGCTCAACCAACAAGTGCGCGCGCAGCAAATGGTGCAAGGCATCGCGCTTATGACGCAAGTGCCGCAAGACCAGCTCGCGGCGCAAGGCGTCACGGTCGATTGGCCGTACATCCTGCGCACGTTTTGGTCGGTCGGGCTCGGGCTCCCCGACGCCGACCGGGTTATCAAAACGGCCGACTTGCCGCCGAATGATTGGCGCTGGGAAAACGCGCTGGCGCGCGTCAATCGCGCCGAGGAGCTCCGCGTCTCGCCGCAAGACGATCACACGGCGCATGTGCAAGGGCATCAATCCTTGCTCGAGAGCGACACGCTCTCCGACGACGCGCGCCTCGCGCTTGAAACCCATGTGCACCAGCATATCGGGTTACAGATTGCCGCCGAGGCGCAAGCGCTCGCGCAAAGCATGGCGACGCTCGCGCCCCCCGGCGGTTTGCCTGGGGGCTTGCCGCCGGGGGCGCCCCCGCCCGGTGTCGGTCCTCCCCCGCCACTCCCCGGCGGGCCGCCGATGCCGCCTCCTCCGGGGGCGCTCCCGCCGGCCGGCCC
>Ga0126382_10000495_pt1 | contig 15394 bp, 10 predicted proteins | sample PanSoiMetPlot_30_FD_92548 | JGI IMG/M metagenome (GOLD analysis project Ga0126382, IMG submission 92548) | Tropical forest soil microbial communities from Panama - MetaG Plot_30 | ecosystem: Environmental > Terrestrial > Soil > Tropical forest > Bulk soil | place: Panama | collected 2016-02-17
ACTTCACTTGCCAACCGTAATTCTCTCCCCTTCCACGTAGTAACGACTTTAGTCGTTCTGAACGAATCTCGCTCAAACGGAATAAAAAACGACTGAAGTCGTTACTGCGTGGGCCAACCAAACTACGTGGACCAAACCAGACAACCAAACATTCCGAATTGTAGTCAAAGCCCTCGCCAACACGTGGCAAACAAGGTTTTGGTTCAGCGGCCCGTGTTTTTGACTTGGTAGGCTTGCGGCCATATAATCCCGCCGACCTACTGCGCATCTTGGGAGACTTTTTGTGCTGTATCGTTTTGGCTGTCTCTTGGTAATGACCATTTCATGCCTCTCTTTTTCCGGGTGCGGGCGCGCATCTGAGGCTCACAACAATAAAACTCAGCCTGTTTTCGACACTTCAACCGATTCAGATTCCGATGGCATCCCCGATAGAGCCGAGCTCTCTTCCTTTGAAGATCGGCAGAACTTCAGACGCTGGTTTGCCGCAGTAGCAGAAATGCAGTTTTATCGGATTAGCGACGAATGGAATCCGGCGCAACGCGATTGTGCCGGACTGGTCCGATTCGCATGGCGAGAAGCGCTTCGTATACACGACAGACCCTGGTTTCAAAAGATGGGCGCCGAATACGAATCGATCGCTCCTGATGTTAAGGCTTTTTCTCTGTCGTCTAATCCTCTCGGTGAAAAGTTATTCAGGACCGAATTCGGTTCTTTTCAAGAGTCGGATCTTACAGGTGGGAAGTTTTCCGAGTTTGCCGACGCCCGCACGCTCAAAAATTTCAACTGCGCATTTGTAACTCGCGATCGCCGTCGCGCTGAGCGTGGAGACCTGCTGTTTTTTAACCAACCTTGGGTCCAAAAGTTTCCTTACCACGTCATGATTTTTATTGGAGACCCGTTGAGAGACGGCGAAGGCGCTTCGGACTGGGTGGTTTATCATACCGGGTCTTCGCCCGCTGACGACGGCACGCTGAAGAAGGTCCGTCTGGCGGTTCTGGATCATCATCCGGACAAACGCTGGCGTCCGATCGAGAGCAACGATAATTTCCTGGGATTTTTTCGTTTGAAGATGCTCGATTGAAGGAGGCATCAAGTGTTCAAGAAGCAATCACGTTATCGCGGGTTTAAAACAATTGGCTTATATCTTCTTGTTATTGCCGGAACGTTATCATTATCGACTTTGAGACTTAGGGCTCAGAGCGGAACAGTTGATACGACAACATCGAATACAACGTCTACGATCACTACCAAGCCTTATTTTTCACTATCGACAAATCGAACTTACGGAACGGCCGATCGAGCGAGGGTGTGGATCAACTACTCGGGAATTGACCAGATGGATTTCCGCGTTTATCGAGTTGCTGATCCAGTCAAGTTCTTTAAGAACCTTGAAGATCCTCACAAAATGGGAGAGGGAGAGAAGACTCAGATTATCGCAGGCCTCAAGCAAGAGCCGTCTGCGCTGGAGAAAGTGCGATCCTTCAAGGTATCGGTCTTTAAATCGATCACCGATTATTTTCGCAATCAGCTTCGCCGCGGCACCCGCGAATCCTTGAACCAGAAGTTCAACCGGGAGGGGGACCGGCAGCCTCTCAACGTCGCGGACTACGCACGGGTTCCGTTGCTGAACCCAGATCAGATGGTGAGCAGCTGGCGCGAAAAGCTGACGCCGCTCGACAACGAATATGACACGCGGATGGTGATGCTTGGGAAGCGGGACCCCGGCGTCTATCTTGTGGAAGCGGTTAATGGCGATCTCCGTGCTTATACCATCGCCATTGTTACCGACCTCACAATGATCAACAAAACCGCTCCGAATGGCGAGATGCTCATCTACACCGCGGACCGCAAGACCGGCGCGCCTCGTGAAGGTGTGAAAATCGAAGTCATCAAATTAAAGAAAACTGTCGCAAAGGGTACGACAGACAAAAGCGGACAATTAAGAACTCGCGTTGAGAAACCCAAGATCGAACCCGATAAGAACTCCGAAGATACTGATCCTGAAGAAGGGCGGTCACGCGATGAAAAGAGCTCTTATCTAGTCACTGCTCTGGATCACGATAGCTTCGCGATCTCTGATCTTGCTGCGTATTACTTCGGAGTGTACTCGAGCGGTGAAGAGGATGAAGGTGAAAGCGAGAGCGGTGGAGGCCTGACCGGTTATGTTTACACCGACCGCCCGATTTACAGGCCCGACCAAAAGGTCTTCTTTAGAGGCATTCTTCGCACTGCGGGTGAGCGCGGATATGAGCTCCCAAGCGGCTCGGTTAAAACGACGATTGAGGACCCGAACGGTGGAAAAGTCCTCGACACTGATCTTAAGCTGACCCCGCGAGGAGCTTTTAGCGGGTCGGTGGACATCGCCGCCGGCGCGCCACTTGGCCAATATCGAATTCTGGCCAAAGCAGGCGGCGCAACTGCCAGCGAGTACTTTGAAGTACAGGAATACAAGAAGCCCGAGTACAAAGTAACTGTTACTACTCCTAAAAAGTTTGTCGAGGTCGGACAGAAGGCGAAGTTCATGATTGAAGCCCGCTACTTTTTCGGCGAGCCAGTGAAGCAGGCCGATGTTCAGTATTACATCTATCGCAGCCGTTATTATCCCTGGTGGTGGGCAGATGAAGATGACGCCGATACCAGCGATTCCGAGGCCGAAGATGAAAGTGGTTATGGTTACGGAAACGACATGGTCAAGGATGGCGAAGGCGTCTTGAACGCTAACGGCAAACTGGAGGTCGAATTTGAGGTTCCGACACCTGATGAAAAAGATTCTTATGATTACACCTATCGCCTCGAAGCGCAGGTAACGGACGAGGCGCGCCGGACGATCGAGGCGAAGACCAGTTTTATCGGCACTCGAGGGAGCGTGGTTGCCAGTACCCGTACTGACCGGTACGTCTACTATCAGGGCGATACTGCGAAGATCAAACTGAACACAACCGATTACGAAGGCCATCCAGTCGCCGCCGGGGTCACGCTTAAGTTTGTTGAACGACGATGGGATTCGACTCCAAAGCAGGATGAGTCCGGAAAAACTCGCTATGAGTACACGCTACACGAGCGCGAGCTTTCATCTGCCGATGTGACTACAAACCAGCAGGGCGAATCGAGCTATGACTATGCGATAGCTGGACCCGGCAGCGTAACAATCAAAACCATAGTTAAAGATGGCAAGAAGCAGTATCCGTCAACCGAGCAATACCTGTGGGTAGCTGATAAAAAGGGAGAATGGTCGGATTGGTCATACGGGGATGATCAGTCGATAAAGCTTGTGCCGGACAAGAAGTCGTATCAACCAGGTGAGACGGCGCACGTGTTAGCAATGTTACCAACCGAGAAAGCTCACCTGCTGGTTACAACAGAGCTCACAAGCGTGATGACCACACGCATAGTCGATTCTCCTACTCGCGCGGTGATGATCGACGTGCCGATCGAACCCCGTTTCTCGCCAAATGTGTACTTGAACGTCGCCTACATTCAGGACGGCGAGATGTACACGCACGATCGACTTCTTAACGTACCGGCCAAGAGCAAATTCCTAAACATAGAAGTCCTGGCCGACAAAAAAGAATATAAACCTCGCGAGACAGCTAAGTACACAATCCTTGCGCGAAATTCGGACGGCTCCGCAGCAGCCGGCGCCGAGTTGAGCCTCGGCGTAGTCGACGAAGCCATCTACAGCGTAAAGCCCGATCAAACACGCGACATACGGAAAGCGTTTTACGGCCGGCGATACAACCAGGTGCAGACGAACTTTACGATTTCATACTATTTCAAAGGACACTCGGGCGATAAACCTCTAAACATCGCGTCGAACAAACGAGCCTATCAATTGGCCGACTTCAAGAATGAAGGTCAGTACGCCGAACCTACAATCCGCAAGGACTTCAAGGATACGACATTCTGGCAACCCGATATCGTAACCGGCGCCGACGGGAAAGCTTCGGTCGATGTCAAACTTCCCGATAACCTGACGACATGGCGGGCCACTGTGCGCGGCATAACAACAGACACCAAAGTTGGATCAGCGATCCTGAAGTTTGTCTCGCGCAAAAATCTCATTCTTCGTTTGGAGACTCCTCGGTTTCTGACCGAGGGCGATACGGTTACTTTTTCGGCAATAGTCCACAACTATCTCGATGCGCCTAAGGCGGTGAAGATAGCCATCGATGTAACCGGCGCACGCCTGCTGGATACTGCGTCACAAACCGTGAATATTCCCAAGCAGGGTGAACACCGAATCGACTGGCGCGTAGCCGCAAACCAGGTCGGACAAGTGAAGCTTGTCGCTACAGCCCAGGCAGGTCCCGCCGACGAATCAGATGGAGTGGAGATCCCGCTCGAAGTGGTGCCGCACGGATTAAAGCAGACAACCGGAGGCGCAGTAACCCTGTCAGGAGACAGCGAGGAAAAGACAATCGCTCTCAACCTGCCTGCCGAGGCTCATGCTCAGGCGCGCACGCTTCGCATAGAAGCGTCGCCGTCCGTTGCCGGAACTTTGTTTGGAGCGCTGGACTATTTGACGGCGTACCCATACGGCTGCACAGAACAAACGATGTCGAGCTTCCTGCCGAACGTAATCGTGGCCCAGACGCTGAAAGATGTTAAGACGACATCCATTCGAGGAACCAACGATCTCGCAACCAAAGTACAGCGCGGGATGGATCGCCTCTATGGGTTCCAGCACGGAGACGGCGGCTGGGGCTGGTGGAAGGATGACAAAACCGATGCGTTTATGACCGCTTATGTGATCGATGGACTGACATTGGCATCACGAGCAGGATATGCAGTCGATCGGTCTCGTACCACCAACGGTCGACAGAAACTTATGCAGATGCTTGGCAGCGGAAAGAGTGATGACGGAGTGACGATCGATCCGGATACTCGAGCCTACATGATTTATGCGCTCGGTCAGAGCGGCACACTCGATAGCTCTATCATCAACGACTTGTTTGCTAAAAGAAATGAGCTGCAAGGTTATGGCAGGGCGCTGCTTGCGTTGGCGTTGAAGCAACATCGTGACGACAATCGCGCGCGACAGGTTGCGGGCGAGATCGAGCAGGCGGCCAGAACAAACGAGTACGACACGCATTGGGAGTCGACGCACACCTCGCACGGTTACAAAGACGAAAACAATACAGAGGCTACAGCGCTGTCTTTGAAAGCGTTGACCAAAATCAATCCTCAGAGTGGGCTGCTCGCCAAGGCTGCGCGCTGGCTAGTTGGAACCCGGCGTAACGGTTATTACTGGGAGTCAACCCGCCAGACTGCGTTCGCAATCTTCGGACTGATCGATTATGTAAAGGTCAGCAAAGAGCTCTCACCCGATTATTCGGTACAGGTTTATCTGAACGGCGAGCAGGTACTTTCAAAGCAGGTGACGGCGGCGGATGTAACGTCCGCACAGGCTTTCGTGGTTGAACGGAAAGGCGCGCAGCTCAGCGGTTCCAATCAGGTACGCATTGTGAAGACCGGCAAGGGCGCTTTGTACCTTTCTAGCGCCCTCAGTTATTTCACTCGTGATGACGACATTAAAGCCCAGTCTACGCCGAACCTGACTTTGACTCGCGAGTATTTGAGGCTGCGAGTAGTTGAGAACGGCGAGCAGGCGCGATGGGAGATTCAACCGCTTAGCGGGGAGATTCGATCTGGGGATTTGATCGTGTCGAGGCTTCACGTCAAAGGATCGAGCGCGCAGTACATGATGATCGAGGATCCGATTCCCGCCGGGTGCGAGCAGATTGAGCGAGTCAGTGGACTCGATCTTTCGTATGTTGAATCCGGTTCGCGACGGTGGTCGGATTGGTATAGCTCCCGGGAGTTTCGTGATCAGAAGACGGCGATATTCCTGGATTATTTCGGTGGGGATAAGACTTTCCAGGTTGCGTTGCGAGTGCAGGTGCCAGGTGAATTTCGCGTGGCGCCGGCGCGCGTGGAATTGATGTATCAACCGACAGTCCAGGCAAACACCGCGAGCGCGAAAATGAGTTTCCTGGATAAGAAGTGAGAGTTCGGAGATGAACAGCATCCTTGTTGCGGACAAAAGCGAGGAGAAGTCGGGGTTTTGGTCCCGACAGTTTAGCGGTGCGCTGACGCCCCGCGATCGAATCATTGAAATTCTTTTTGGGATTCTGCTGCCACTCCTATGTTTTTATTTTGATCCTGGAATTATTCGAGGAGCTATTTCAGAACCGCTTGCTCACAAGGAAGTGCTGGTCTATTCATTGAGCGCGTTATCGATGCTGAGCCTGTTGATGTGGCTGACGTTTGAAGATCGCGCCAATAAAGGCAGCGTAGTTCTTGGCGGCGTCATGCTGGCCGGAGCAATCTGCTCTTTTTCAATTGGTGTCCTTATACTTCCGATTACGATCATTGGACTGTTTCTGGTTATAGGTGTGCTTGGCTTTATTCCCTTCTTTACTGGTTGGGTCTACTTGAGGAATGCGCTCGATGCGATCCGCGCAGGGAAGACCAGCAGTACAACTCTTGCCCGCGTAGGCGTGGCCGCGCTTGTGACGCTCCTGGCTATCGGAATACCAGCAACTGCTCAGTGGAAGATAAACGTAATGACCGACCAGTCGATTGCCGAAATCATTTCTGGTACGGACTCTGATGTCGAGACGGCGATTCGCCGCATCAAACGCTTTCATCTGGCTATCGATGCGGACAAACTGGTTCGTGAATACGAGAACGAGGTCGCGCCGGAACGAAAGGAGCGGCTTCGCAGGGCGTATAAGGAAATTACAGGAGGGGAGATCGATTATCGCCTGGGAATTCTGAAGGATTGATCCTCTCTGAACAGGCACCGTCAAAATCGAAATGAAGAAATTACTCAACTCAATTACTTCAGCTTCACGTGAACTGTTTCGTCGATGGGGAACGCTACTGATAATGCTAGCGCTCTATTTGGCGATGCTCGGCGCGGCTTATTGGTTTTTCGTCACGCGCGAGTCCTCTATCGGTCTATTGCTGCGGTCGCTGTTACTGGCAATAGCGGTACCGATCTTATTCCTCGTTATTCAGACAATAAGCGCAAGGTATAACAGGAGCGGCCAGAGCACCTTGTCACTGCTTGGAGGGTCGCTTCGAGACTTTTGGAAGCTTCTTGTAGTTTCGTTACCGGTTATTTTCATCGCAGTCCTGGCAATCTATTTGTTCGGCAAGATCGAAACATCCACTCCGGCGGCGACGGTTAAAGAGGCCGCTCGCTCGGTGCCCGCTACACCCCGGCCCGTTGTTCCAAAAGCTCAACCTGTAAGCTGGCAATCAGTAGCGTTAACCACAATCGAGTACCTCCTCTTCCTGCTGGTGCTGCCGCTCGCCGCGATTCATCTTTGGATCGGCGCTGCGCGTGAAGGTCTCAAAAGCACACTCAAGCAATCTCTGCGTGTGCTCGCTCGGGCTTTCGCTCCTCAATCGGTCGTGATTTACCTGATTGGCTTTGTGATCTTCGCAGTCATTCCATATTTCTTGATCATTTCCAGGACTCCGGCCGGCAACGCCTGGCTTGATGTCGGGTTGCTGCTGGCAAGATTGCTGTTAGCCGCTTTCTTTTCGCTCGTCGGGTGGGTTGTGACTGTAGGCGCGCTTGCAAACCGCAATGAAGAGATCTTGTCGTCCCAATCCAGTCACACAAGGGAAGGACCAGGTCATGTCCCGGCTGAAGCTTAGCCGTCGCAGCCTATCGCTGTTCCTGATAACGATCCTTCTGCAGGCGCTGGTTTCTTCGTGCGCTCGAAAGGAACCGGTTGCGCGCCAGCCGGAAGACGTCGCAAAACCCCACGAACCATCAGTTAACGCTGCCGAAATCGATCGTGCCCTGGCCAAGGCAGCGACAGAAGCTCTTGGAGAACGGGAAGGCGCCGTACTGGTGATCGATCCTCGCCTGGGTCGCCTTCGCGCTGTCGTAAATCCACGCCTTGCTTTTGAACAAGCATTCCCGCCCGGCTCAACAATTAAATCGTTCACCGCGCTTACAGCGCTGCAAGCCGGATTGATCGACCAGGAGTCATCGACATTGTGCCGCGGACGGTTCACGACCGACGGATTCGACGTCGTCTGCTCTCATCCGAAGAGCAACACCCCGTTCAATCTCTCTCGAGCCCTTGGTTACTCCTGCAACTACTATTTTGCGACCCTCTCCGGCCGGATTAGTTTTGGCGCGTTCAAGAGAACGCTCGCGGCAGCAGGCTTCGGTGAGAAGACCGGCGTAAATGCCGGTGGCGAGTCCGATGGCATGTTGCGGGACGGTGAATGGCGTGTGCGCGACTTACTCGGAGAGGGCGATAACCTGCTGGTCACGCCAATCCAATTGCTGACTGCATACTGCGCACTCTTCAACGGTGGTCGAGTGATCAAGCCCCAAATTTCAGATCTGGCGAATCCAACCATCTCGGAAAGAAGGAGCCTCTATATTCAGGAATCACAGCGAACCGCGTTGATCAAAGGGATGCGCGGCGCGGTCGAGTACGGAACCGCAGAGAAAGCGGAATTATCAAAGCTGCCGATCTTCATTTTTGGAAAGACGGGCACTTCGACCTCCAGCAACGGTTTCCGGCGCCAGGGCTGGTTTGTGAGCTTTGCTGCTGACGCGCATTCGGTAACAGACATTACGCCAGAGTCGCTCGAACTTGGCGTGCTGGTATTCGTGAAGCGATCGCACGGTTCGGACGCCGCAGTGGTTGCTCATCGTGTGTATGAAGAATACGCAAGAATAAAGAAGGGCGAAGAAGCGCGTCATGAAGCCCCACCGCCGAAGTCAGCTCCAGAAGCATCGAGCATTAAGGTAAAGCTAATTAGTGAGAATCGTATAGTCACTGTCTCTGTTGAAGATTATGTGGTCGGTGTTCTCTCGGTGGAGGCTGCAGTCGAGGATCAGGTCGAGGCGCTGAGAGCACAAGCGATAATCAGCCGAACGTATGCGCTGAAGAATATTGGCCGACATTCTGATGAAGGGTTCGATCTGTGCTCGAACACTCATTGCCAGCAATTCGTGACCGAATCGAGGACTTCGGAAAAGATTCAGAGCGCGGTCGCGGACACCGCTGGCGAAGTGCTGCTCGATGAAAGGGGAGAGCTCGCCGATGTCTATTTCCACGCGGCTTGCGGCGGACATACCGCCAACTTTGAATCATTGTGGGGCTCGCCAGCGCCAGGATACTTGCGGGGTGTGCCAGACGAGTACTGCGCATCGATGCCGAATCGAGACTGGAACGACGAGATTCCCGCATCGAAGCTGGCCAACGCGCTGGCTAGGGATCCGCTGACAGACTGTGGAAAAAGAATCGACGACATTGTTGTGGCGAAGAGAGATGCGACTGGCAGGGCTGAGATTATTTCGATTGAAGGTGAGCGACGCAGGCAAGTTCGAGGCTGGGCTTTCAAACTGATCGTCGGTCGTGCGCTCGGCTGGAACCTTCTGAAGAGCTCCAGGTTTACGGTGAGCCGAAGCGGAAGTACTTTTATCTTTCGCGGGACCGGATTCGGGCATGGTCTGGGACTCTGTCAGAACGGAGCGCACGTGATAGCGCGTCGCGGCGGCAGCTCTGAGCAGATCCTGGAAAAGTATTTTCCCGGAACCAACGTATCGCGAGAGCACCACGAGGCAATAAGCAGACCCGTCAAGGAGTCGGAGGGCGCTTCCGAAGCAGCTTTTTTCCGACCAGTGTCGCTGCGTTCTTGCGCACCGACGTCTCTGCACATCCCGAGCGAGAGATTTTATCCCAACGAGCTTCCGGTTCCACAGTCTCTGTCAAGCGAGCACTTCCGCGTTATCTCTTCTGGAGGATTAGCCGCTTCGGATATTGAAACCACGCTGCGGCAACTCGAGGCCGCGCGACTCGATATGTTGGCTCGAGTCGGCCTCGCATCAATTCCGCTGCCCCAAGATCCGATCGAGGTTTTTTTTCACCCGACGACCGAACGCTTTGTCTCTGTGACCGGCCAGCCCTCGTGGGTGGCGGGAGTCACGCATGGACGGCGCATCGAACTTCAGCCGCTGGCGGTGCTCAAACGGCGGCGAATCCTTGTGTCTTCACTGCGCCACGAATACGCCCACGCGGTGATCGAAGCAGTCAGCGGAGGTGATGCTCCTCGTTGGTTAACTGAGGGATTGGCGATCAGTTTTGCAGGTGAAGGTAAACTGCTTTTGAGTTCTCGAAGCGAACAGCGATTGCCACTTATGGAGCTCGAGCAAAGACTCGCTCACCCGCAATCCGCCGCAGAGATGCGCACGCTCTACGCCGCATCCTTTCGTGAAGTGCAAAGGCTGATTCGTGCAGAAGGCGAACCAGCTGTTTGGAAGCGATTGAGAGTGCGTGCGTCGGTAATTCTGTTTGCGTCTCGGCGTCTCTGCGTGATAAAGGCGACTCACGACCCAAAGAGCCGCTGCGGATGCATAACTCAAAACCGTTATCTAAACCCCCAGGCCTTCATTCGAGATGACATTCGCTGCTAGAATCATCGCTTCCATCTGGAGATATAAATGACCGATTGAGCTCAGCAGGAAACCGACGAAGAGAAACAGGGCCCCGCTATCTGAAATGAGAATACTAATAATTGGTGGAACCCGTTTTATTGGCCCGCACGTGTGCGAGCGATTGCTCGCGCTCGGTCATCAGGTTTGTTTGTTTCACCGGGGCCTGACAGAGGCTCAGCTGCCGACTTCAGTTGATCGAATGTACGGTGACCGCAACAGTCTTTCAAACTATGCGTCAGATTTTAAGAAACTAGAGCCGGATGTCGTTGTCGATATGATCTGCTACAACGAACGCGAAGCTTCGGAGCTAGTCGATGTTTTCAGCGGTGTTGCTGGACGGATCGTGATGATCAGCAGCATGGATGTCTACAGAGCTTACGGCGGATTGCTCAGACTCGAGCCGGCGCCAGTCGATCAACTACCTCTTACTGAGGAATCGCCGCTGCGTGAAAGCAGATTTCCATATCGTACACTAGCTCAGGGACTGGATGATATGGCGTTCAATTACGACAAGATCCCCGTCGAAGATATCGTAATGAGCAGCTCGGGAATATCAGGAACAGTGTTGCGATTGCCCGCGGTGTACGGACCGGGAGATCACCGAGCATTCGATTATCTGAAGAGGATGATCGACGGACGCAAGACCATTATCCTTGAAGAGAATCATTCGCATTGGCGTTGGACGAGAGGATATGTTGAGAACATAGCCGCAGCGATAGCGGTTGCTGTGGTCGAGAATCGTGCTGCCGGCCGAATCTATAACGTTGGCGAATCGAGCGCGCTCACGGAGCTAGAGTGGGTTCACTCCATCGGACTCCCAGCAGGCTGGCAAGGCCAGGTTGTTGTGCTGCCTAAAGAGGACGTTCCACAACATCTTTCGGTGCCTTACGATCTTTCACATCACATTTACGGGAACACTCAGCGGCTCAGGGACGAACTGGGGTATCAGGAACACGTTTCGTTTGAAGATGGAATGAAGCGTACCGTCGAGTGGGAGGCGGAGCATTCGCCGGAGCGGGTTGATCCGAGCCGATTCGACTATGCGGCTGAGGATGCGGCGTTGGCTTAGAAACCTGGCTAACAGAATGCGTGAATCAGGCTTTGAATGTTTCTGCTACATCGGCCCAGCGATGAAGAAATCCGGAAGGTTCTCGAGAGGCAGAAAGATCAACCGCTCTCATATGCTGGCGTCGATTTTAAGAATTACGAGTTAGCTCACGGCTTTAACATCGACCACCATCATGTCCGTCTTGGCAAAGGCCCTGAAGTATTCTCAAAGTCAATAGATGCCATAAAGCGTTGGGAGATGTTCAACATCGGCTGGTTAAGCCTGTGTTGGCCTGATGCGCTTATTGAGCCAGACTCAATAGTGGCGGTGCTCGCACGTCACCTGGGATTCTGGTCGCTTAATGCATGTAGGATCGTCAGAGTGATTGATGAGAACGGGCCCGATCGAAGGTACGGTTTTGTTTATGGGACTCTTTCGGAGCACGCCGAATGTGGTGAAGAGCGCTTTACTGTCGAATGGCGAAGAGAAGACGATACGGTATGGTACGACATTCTGGCGTACTCCAGACCGAATCAGTTATTAGCGAAGCTTGGATACCCGATTGCAAGAAGTTTGCAGAAGCGGTTCGCTAAAGACTCAATGGCAGCAGTGGTGCGCAGCGTCGAATAGTAATCTTCGTAATCTGGGGATGAGTCCTGGGAAAGGCGCTTATCTGATCCCACAGATTACGCAGAACGTATATCGATAAAAATCGAATACCTTCGTTTCCCTCTATAGCTGGCAGCTTACAGCGTCACAGTTTTATAATCCTCGTTCAACAAAATATCAGTGGATTCATCAAATTTTCTGGAGACCTCAATGCTAAAAACTCGCGCCGTTTTCCTTATTTGCGTTTCTTTACTAGGAACTGCCCCGATCCTCGCGCAAGATCCAGCCGATATCAAAGCGAAGGTAAGAAAAGAGGGCCAGGATTCAGCCGAGATCAACGCGAAGATCCGAAAAGAGGGCATGGATAACTCGCAGATAATGCGAACGATGCATTTCTTGACCGATGTTTACGGGCCACGCTTAACCGGATCACCCAACCTGAAGGCTGCCGGTGAATGGGCTATCAAACAGATGACTGGGTGGGGCTTCGAGAACGGACACCTCGAGCCGTGGGATTTCGGACATCCCGGCTGGATGTACGAACGCTTCTCAGGATTTATCAACTCTCCTGTGAAGGATACGCTCACTTGTGAAGTGCTCGCCTGGACCCCGGGAACCAACGGCCCTGTAACCGCGAAGGCTCACCAGTTGATTCTTCCCGAAAAGCCGACGCAGGAGGAGCTCACGACTTACCTGAATAGCCAGAAAGACAAAGTGAACAGCAAGATTGTCCTGGCCGGAAAAGCACAGGTTGTCCCGGTCACAATTAATCCGTCCCCGCGCAGACAGGAAGACAAGCAGGCGAAGGAGCGTTACGACCCAAACAATCCAAACGCGGGCCAGGGCAGAGGTGGACCACGCAGGCAGCCGGAGCAACCGGAACCGGGCAAACTGACAGCCCGACAGATAGATGAGCAGCTGGATCAATTCCTGATTGCAAGCGGCGCACTGATCAGAGTCAATGATGCGGGCCGTGAGCATCGTCAGATCCGCGCTTTTAACAATAGAACATTCGACGCCGCAAAAGCGCTTCCTACCGTAGTGATGAGTAACGAAGATTACGGAAGGATTACTCGTATTCTTGCGGACGGCACTCCGGTCGAGCTTGAGTTCAATATCGTTAATCACTGGTATCCCGAAGGCAAAACCGCCTACAACACCATTGCGGAGATCGCGGGCACTGACAAAAAAGACGAAGTGGTAATGCTGGGAGGACATCTCGATTCTTGGCACTCAGCGACCGGCGCGACCGACAACGCGATCGGCTGCGCGGTGATGATGGAAGCAGCTCGCATTCTGAAGGCTATCGGCATCAAGCCTCGACGAATGATTCGCGTTGCCCTGTGGAGCGGCGAAGAGCAGGGACTTTTGGGTTCGCAGGCTTACGTTAAAGAGCACTTCGGCACATTCGAAGAGCCGAAACCTGAATACTCCAGGCTCGTAGGTTATTTTAACGTGGATTCCGGCACTGGCCGCGTGCGTGGGGCAAGCGTTTTCGGACCAGTGGAAGCTGCGGCGGTTGTCAGGCAGGCGCTTGCGCCATTCGAGGATCTGGGGGTGATGGGAGCCGTCGCATCAAAGAGCCGGGCGCTTGGCGGGACTGACAGCACTTCGTTCAGCCAGGCGGGGTTGCCCGGGATTGGGTTAGGTCAGGATCCGATCGAGTACAACTCGGCGACCTGGCACACGAATCTGGACAGCTATGAGCGCATAATCGAGGATGATGCGAAGAAGTCTGCGGTTGCGGTTGCTGCCGCTTTGTATCAGCTGGCGATGCGCGATGAGTTGTTGCCGCGATTCAGCAAGGACGCGATGCCGCCGCTTCCACCGAAAGAGGGCGCGCCCACACCCGCAACTACGGCGACGCCTGGAACGGGAGTGAAACCGAGGTGAAACGAACGTCGAACGCTGAACGTTGCACGTTCAGCGTTCATCGCTCAGCGTTTTGCGACTCCACGTCTCCGTTGAAACAGCCAACGCTGAACGTCGAACGTCTTTTCTTTTTGCGGAGCAAAAGCCTATGAGCGAGAAGAAGCGCCTTAACGACCAGCTCAAGCGAGCTTTTGAAGGCCAAGCGTGGCACGGACCTTCCGTTTCGGAGGTACTTGCTGGCGTGAATGCCCAACAAGCCGCCTCTCATCCGATTGCCGGCGGGCACAGTATCTGGGAGCTTGCCTTGCACATACAAACCTGGGAACGCGTGGGCAGGAGACGCATCCAGGAGTTCGTTCCGATCGATGTTTCGGACGAAGAGGACTGGCCCAAAGTTACCGACACAAGCGAAGCAGCATGGGCTCGAACACTTGAAGAACTCCGCAGCAACCACCAGGCACTCCGCGCCGCCATTCGGGAGCTGGATGAAGACAAGCTCGATGAGATCGTTCCGGGAACGACTTATTCAGTGTATTTCTTATTACACGGCGTCATTCAGCACGATCTATATCACGCTGGTCAGATCGCATTATTGAAGAAGGCTTAGTCCCTGAAAAAGGTGAGAATTGCGTCCTTCGTTGCGCTGCTTGCCGTTGTTCCTTGTCTCTCCGGCAGTTCGTTGCCAGAAGAGCCAATAAAGGTCAGCGTCTGTCAACTGAAGATTGATCCTGCGTCCTTCAACCATAAGAGAGTTGAGGTGACAGGATTTGTGTCGCATGGATTTGAAAACTTTACGCTCTTTGATGCGACCTGTTCATCATCACAGAACATTTGGCTGGAGTACGGTGGTAAGCGTAACTCAAACACCGTGTATTGCTGTGGCACAGCCGCGAATTCCAGGCGCAAGTCAGTGCTTGAAGTAGAGAAGCTGCCAGTGCCGCTTAACGAGGACAAGGTTTTTCGCGCATTTGACCGGCTCATTAATCGGCCATCTGATTCGACTGTTGACGCCACGCGCATTCACGCCACGCTCGTTGGTCGCTTCTTCTCTGGAGAGCAGCAAAAGTTCGGAAATACCATCTCTTGGGGAGGTTACGGACATCTGGGATGTTGCAGTCTGCTGGTAATCGAACAGGTCATCTCCGTGAAGGCGGATCATTAAATAAAGACATCCGTGCATTTAATTGCCAACATCAACTCTTCCACTCTTTCAACTTTTTTCATTGTTTATCTGAACCAAATCCATCTATTTTTCGTTCACCTTAGCGCACGAGGGATTGTTATGACTGCAACAACCGCGCACTACCTCAGTTAGTGATGAACCTTTTGGGCCAGATCGATTGGCCTCTTACCGAAAGTCTATCCCAGGAAGTTCACGCAAAAACGCT
>Ga0126382_10000496_pt1 | contig 15392 bp, 11 predicted proteins | sample PanSoiMetPlot_30_FD_92548 | JGI IMG/M metagenome (GOLD analysis project Ga0126382, IMG submission 92548) | Tropical forest soil microbial communities from Panama - MetaG Plot_30 | ecosystem: Environmental > Terrestrial > Soil > Tropical forest > Bulk soil | place: Panama | collected 2016-02-17
AGAGATTGCTGGCACTCGGGGTGGCTGCGCTCGCAGCGCTCTTGGTGTCCCCGCTCTTGCTGTCGTCCCGGGCCAGCGCCAGCGAGCTGACGGATTGCCTGGCCCGGGAGCACGTCTGCGTTGCCGGTGAGAGCCGCAGCCTGCTCTCCAGGGGCGAACAGGCGCAACTGGAGCAGCAGATCGGCGGCGACGACATCTACCTGGTGGTCGCCCCGTCCGGTTCGGCTGGCTACAACAGCGCGATGAACCAGATCATCGGCGACCTGGGCGGGCACGCGCAGTTCACCGTCGGCTTCCTGGACAGCAAGGGGCCGCACTTCGGCGCGTACAACAAGGGAATGCTGCCGTCCGGCGGCGCGGCCGATATCGCGACAAGAGTGGTCGAACAGCACCAGGGCGACCAGAACGTCTTCGCTGCGCTGACGGAATTCGTCAGCGACGTGAAGAGCGAAGCCGGCTCGGGTTCGGGCGCCGCAGCGAACGAGCCCTCACACGCGCCCTCACACGCGCTCCGCAACGTGCTGATCGTTGTCGGAATCGTTTTGGTGCTGGGCCTGCTCGGCTTCTTCCTGATCGTGCGCCCCAACCGGCAGCGCCGGCAGCGGGAGCTCAAGGAGGCCAAGTCGGCCGCGCAAGACGACCTGATCGCGCTCAGCACCCGGCTCACCGACCATGACGCCGACGTCTCCATCCGCAGCAACCCGGAGGCGGCGGAAGAACAGGGCGCGGCGCTGAGTGCCTATGAGCGCGGGACCACGGCCCTCGATGCGGCCAGGCGGCCCTCGGATATGGGGGCTGTCAGCCGGGCCATCGCCGAGGGACACTACCACCTGGCCAGTGCCGAAGCCCTCGCGGCCGGCCAGCCCAGGCCGGACAGGCGCCCGTCGTGCTTCTTCGATCCGCGGCACGGCATGTCGGTGCGCGATGTCTACTGGACGCCTCCGGATGGCGGGCCGGGCCGCGACGTCCCGGCCTGCTCGGCCTGCGCGCACAAGGTCGATCAGGGCATCCAGCCCGAGATGCGCAAGGTGGAGGTCGACGGCGCCCCGGTCAACTACGTCAACGCCGGCTTCGCCCCGGCGTACTGGGGCGGCTTCGGTCTCGGCCCCGGCCTGTTCGCCGGGTTCCTGCTCGGGCAGGCGTTCGCCCCCTACGGCTTCTTTGGCGGCGGTTATTACGGCGGCGACGGCGATCCCGGCGGAGGTGACTACGGCGGCGGTGACTTCGGGGGCGGCGATTTCGGCGGCGGCGACTTCGGTGGGGGGGACTTCTAGCAGCTGCCTGGCCCTGCGCAGCGATGGCAGATCTGCTGGCGGGCTCCGCACGATCATGAAGCCTTGAACGGGCGGAAGGAAGGCGTGCGGTGTGAGCAGGCGGATCGCGATGCTGGCACTGGCGCTGATGCTGGGAGTGCTGCTGGCGCCATGGTCAGCCGCGGATGCCCAGAGCCAGTCGGTTCACGGAACCTTGCGCGCACCGGATGGCACGCCCGTGGCCGGCGTTACCATCATCGCCGCCCGCAACGGCGCCGAGGTCGGGAAGGACACCACTGCCAAGGACGGGACATGGGAAATCTCCCTGCCCGGGCCGGGGCGCTACACCATCACGGTCGACGTGGCCACCCTGCCGGACGCCCTGAGCCCGGCGCGGGAGGGCGGTCAGACGCTCAAGGACGTCCCTGTCCCGGCCGGCGAATCGCGAGCGGTGATCTTCCAGCTCACCACCGGCACGCCCGCGCCGGGTGGCGGACCCGCGGACGCAGGCGAAGGAGGCGGTGGCCCTCCCCAAGATAGGGTTGTCCGCTGGCTGGACCAGTTCGCCCAGCTGCTCGTCGAGGGAATCAAGTTCGGGTCGATCATCGCGATCTGTGCCGTCGGCCTCTCGCTCATCTTCGCCACCACCGGGCTCATCAACTTCGCCCATGGTGAGATGGTCACGCTCGGCGCCACCGTCGCGTTCCTGCTGAACGCGTCCGTGGTCGGCCCTCAGCTGCAGCTCATCCCGGCAACGCTGGCGACGGTGGCCTTCGGCGCGATCTTCGGCGCCCTCCTCGAGCTTGGCCTGTGGAAGCCGCTGCGCCGGCGAGGCATCGGCCGGATCCAGCTCTTCATCATCTCGATCGGCCTGTCCCTGCTGATCAGGCACATCATCCTGGTGCTCTTCGGCACCCGGCCGCAGCCGTACGCCGACTACACGATCCAGCAGGAGTGGCGGTGGGGGCCGGTCTCCATCGCGCCGCGTGACCTGGTCATCACCGTGGCGTCGCTGCTCGTGCTGGCGGGCGTCGGGCTGATGCTCCAGCGGACCCGCGCGGGCAAGGCGATCAGGGCCGTCTCGGACAACCGTGACCTGGCGGAGTCATCGGGCATTGACGTCTCCCGGGTCGTCCTCAACGTGTGGCTGCTGGCCGGCGGGCTCGCCACCCTGGGCGGCGTTTTCTTCGGGCTCGCCCAGCTCGTGTCCTGGGACATGGGCTTCAAACTGCTGCTGCTCATGTTCGCCGCGGTCATCCTCGGCGGGCTGGGCACGGCCTACGGAGTGATCGTCGGCAGCCTCGTGGTCGGCATCGTGGCCCAGGTATCGACCATCTGGCTCCCGGTTGAGCTGCAGAACGCGTGGGCCCTTGTGGTGCTGATCCTCGTGCTGCTGGTTCGCCCGCGGGGCATCTTCGGCCGAACGGAACGGGTGGGCTGATCGTGACCCTCTCCACGGCAGGCGAAGGGCGGGGCTGAGGTGGACTTCCTCACGATCCTCGGCGATGCGTCCCGCGCCGCCATCGGGCCGGAGGCGGCGATCTACGCCCTCGCGGCCATCGGGCTCAACATGCACTTCGGCTACACGGGCCTGCTGAACTTCGGCCAGGTGGGCTTCATGCTGGTTGGCGCCTACGGGGTGGCGGTCGCGGTGGCCACGTTCAGTGCGCCGCTGTGGGCGGGCATGCTGATCGGTACGGCGCTGGCCATCGTGCTCGCCCTGCTCCTGGGCATACCCACGCTGCGGCTGCGGGCCGACTACCTGGCGATCACGACCATCGCGGCGGGTGAGATCCTCCGCTACGTCTACCGTTCGAACTTCGCCTCACCGGTCACCGGGGGCGTGTACGGCCTGACGCGGTTCGCCGACCCGCTCTACGCGCTCAGTCCCATACCGCCGGGCCAATACGGTCTCGGCCGGCTGAGCTTCAGCGACCGGTCGTTGTGGATCATGGTCATCTCGTGGTCGGTGGTGGCGCTCGCCTGTGCGCTCATGTTCCTGATCATCCATAGCCCATGGGGCAGGGTCATCCGGTCGGTACGGGAGGACGAGGACGCCGCGCGCAGCCTCGGCAAGAACGTCTTCGGCTACCGGCTGCAGAGCCTGGTGCTCGGCGGCGTGCTGGGGGCCGCGGGGGGCATGCTGCTCGCCGTCTACACCCAGGCGGTCCAGCCGGACGCGTACAACCCGGTAGTGACGTTCTACCTGTACACGCTGCTGATACTCGGTGGTGCCGGGCGGATCCTCGGGCCGGTCATCGGATCGGTCATCTTCTGGTTCATCCTGGTGTTCACCGACAGTTTCCTGCGCCAGGCGGTCGGCACCGGGCTTATCCCGGCCGGCCTCATCAGCGCGACCGAGGTAGGCGCTCTCCGGTTCGCGCTGGTGGGAATCGGGCTCATGCTCCTGATGATCTACCGGCCGCAGGGGATCCTCGGAGACCGGAGGGAGATGATGCTCGGTGACCGCTGAGACGGCATCCCGGGCCGCACGGCTCGCGGGCGTGCCCCCCGAGCCCGGGGTCGGCAAGCCCGATCCCATCCTGGTTGCCGACGGCGTCACCAAGACCTTCGGCGGGCTGCGCGCGGTTCAGGTCGGCAGGCTGGAGGTCCAGCGCGGTGCGATCACCGCGCTCATCGGCCCCAACGGGGCCGGCAAGACCACACTGTTCAACCTGCTCACCGGGTTCGACCGGGCCGACTCCGGCAGCTGGTCATTCGAGGGCCGGCCGCTGGCCGGGCTGCCCGCCTACCGTGTCGCCCGGGCCGGGATGGTGCGCACCTTCCAGCTGACCAAGTCGCTGACCCTGCTCACCGTCCTGGAGAACCTCAAGCTCGGGAGCAGGCAGCAGCCGGGCGAACGGTTCTTCACCGCGCTAGTCCATCCGCTGTGGCGCGCCCGCGAGGAAAGCATCGAGCAGCTGGCTGACGAGATGCTGGCCAGGTTCCGGCTGGACCACATGCGCGACGAATTCGCTGGGACGCTCTCCGGCGGCCAGCGCAAGCTGCTGGAGCTGGCCCGGGCACTCATGGTCCAGCCCACCATGCTCATGCTGGACGAGCCGACGGCAGGGGTGAACCCGGCTCTGACCCAGTCGCTGCTGGGGCACATCCAGCAGCTGCGCGACGAGGGCATGACGATCTTGTTCGTGGAGCACGATATGGACGTTGTGATGGGGATCAGCGACTGGGTGGTGTGCATGGCGGAGGGACGCGTCATCGCCGAGGGGCCGCCCGCCAGCATCGGGTCGAACCACGCGGTCATCGACGCCTACCTCGGTGCCCATCATGGCCGCCGCGCGGGAAGGGAGGCCTGAGATGGATGTCTTTCCCTCAACTGACGGCGGCCCGCTGCTGGCGGCCGAGGACATCGTGGCCGGCTACCTGCCCGGGGTGAACATACTCAACGGGTGCACGCTGACCCTTGCCCGCGGTGAGCTGGCCGGCGTCATCGGCCCGAACGGGGCCGGCAAGTCCACGCTGCTCAAGGCCATGTTCGGGCTGTTGCACGTGCGCAGCGGGACGGTGCATCTGCACGGTGACAAGATCACGAACCTGTCCGCCCACACGCTCGTGTCGCTGGGTGTGGGCTACGTACCGCAGTCCCGGAACGTGTTCGGCGCGCTCACCGTCGAGGAGAACCTTGAGATGGGCACGTACCTGCGGCCTCGGCGGTTCGCCGAGCGCTTCGCCGACGTGGCCGGGCTGTTTCCCCTCCTCGCCGAGCGGCGCAGGCAGAAAGCGGGCTCGCTGTCCGGCGGCGAGAGGCAGATGCTGGCCATGGGGCGGGCGCTGATGATGGATCCGTCGGTGCTTCTGCTCGACGAGCCGTCCGCGGGGCTCTCGCCTCGCAACCAGGACGAGGTGTTCGACCGGATCCGCCAGGTCAACGAGGCCGGCGTGTCGATCGTCATGGTCGAGCAGAATGCCCGGCGGTGCCTGCAGATCGCCCACCGTGGCTACGTCCTGGACCAGGGCAGGAACGCTCACACCGGAACCGGCCGGGAACTCCTCGACGACCCGAAGGTGATCGAGTGCTACCTGGGCACCCTGGCCAGCGTGGAGTGACCGGCCTGCCCCGGGTCAGGTCGCTGCCGGCATGATCAGCGTCACGAGACAGGCCTCGACTGGACCGTCTTCACCGATTGCAGCTTGCCGGACCTGTCATAGCGGTAGATCTCGATCGTCGCCTCACCTGGCTCGCCGACGGGGATGAAGTCCAGCGGGCCGCTGACACCCTGGTAGTCGATGTTCGTCCCGGCGGCGATGAGCTCCTTGCACGCCGCGAACGTCGGGCACTTGGTGCCATCCTTAGTGATCCCGACCATGGAATTCTTGAAGACCGCCGGGTCGTTGGTCTTGGCCTGCTCCGCCGCCAGCGCGATGGTGGTCATGCAGTCGTAGGCCTGGGGTGCATACTGCAGCTCCTTCAGATCGGGGTCGAACTCCTTGAGCGACGCGGTGAACTGTGCGTTCTCCGCGGACGCCGGCGCGGTTCCCTTCATCCCGGCCAGCACCGACTCGTTCTTCGGGTTAACGAGTTTCGGCAGTTCCTCGCTGCGAAGCCCATCTGCCCCGTACACACCGACTTTGGCGGGGCCGTATCCCGCCTCGATCAGGCCCTTAAGGAGCTGCTTGCCCTCCTCGAACGAGATGAGCACTACCGCGTCCGGCCTCGCGCTTGCGACCTTCTGGACGACCGCGCCGAAGTTGGTGGTGTTCGGGTCGTAGATGTTGCTGACCGCGACGGTGGCGCCGGCCTGCCGCAGCGACTTGGACGTCGCGTCCGCGAGCCCCTTGCCGTAGTCGTCCGCCCTGGCCACGACCGCGACCCGTGAGTACCCGTCCGAGACGACGGTATCGGCCAGCACCGGACCCTGCAGCGCGTCGCTCGGCGCGGTGCGGAAGTAGTAGCCGCCGTCCTGGTAGTTGGTGAAAGTGGGGGCCGTGTTCGAGGCCGAGCACTCCACGACCTTCGCACCGGTGATCTTGTCGATGATCGACACGGTCATTCCGGATGCGGCCGCGCCGACGACCGCCTGCACGTTGCTGGCCAGCACCCGGTCCGCCGACTGCTGGGCCACGGCCGTGTCACCCGCCTCGTCACCGGCCACCGGGTCCGGGATCCGCTTGCCGAGCACGCCGCCCTCGGCGTTAATGTCCTTGATGGCCAGCTTCAGGCCCTGGATCTGTGGCGGGCCGAGGAACGCAAGCTGACCGGTTTCCGGCAGCACATATCCCACCTTCAGGGTGCCGTCGCCGACGAGTTCGGGTGCGCCGCCGGCCGCGGCCTCGCCGCCGCCTCCGTCGCCATTGCTGCCGCAGGCCGCCGCCAGCACACCCAGTGCGGCGAGCGCCGCTACGGAGCCCAGCCTCTTGAAAGCAAACATGTCAATCTCGCCCTACGCTCGATTCCAACCAGACCGCCTCTGAGCGGCCGGTGTTCCTGTCCTCCTGGCGGCCCCGGCCCTGAGCCCGAAGGCGCGCATACCGGCAGCCGGAGCCATCCCAGCTTGCGCCGGCCGGTCCCGCCTCCCCGACCTGAGCGCGCTAAGGAAGGCGACCTGTCACCCTGCTCAGCGATCGGCATTCCAGGTACGCGCCTTTCGGAGACGACATGCTGGCGGGGCCCGGGGCCGGCACCTGTACCGCAATCGCGGTACCTGTGTTCCTTCCAGCAGTTCATGGAGGGGCGGTGGAACCGGCATGGAGATCCGGTGGATCTCATCCCGGCGCGATTGCCTGCGTAAACTGCCTCGGCGACGGGGTCAGCTCACGGACGCCGTGCCGGCGGGTTCGAGGATCTTCGTCTGCGGGATCCCGGCCAGGGCGGGGGCGTTCTCCGGCGAGGCCCACACGGTTGTCCGCAGGAAGTCCAGGAACTTCTCCGCCTCGCCGGCGGTCTGGAAGTCCAGGTCGACGACGACATAGTGGGCGTCGTCCACTGGGCGCAGAATCCGGTTCGTGTGGGGCGCCTCGCGCGAGCTGGTGCCGCCCGGTCCCGTCGTTCTGCTGCTGTCCCGCGGCCTTGAGGTGCGGGCGCAAACCCCCGAGACGCAGCGGTACCTGCGGATGCTCGTCCCGCCGGCGCAGGACCGGCCACCGGTCCCGGCCAGCGCCTACAACGTCGCGGCGCAGCTGCTGGCCAGCGAGGCGGGGATCGACAAGAACCCGCCCCTGGCCCGGGTGCACCTGTCGCACGGCCTGTGGCTGACGCTGCGGGCGGGCCGGATCGGGAACGCCGGGACACCGGAGGAGCGGGATATCGCGGTCAGCATCGAGGAATCGTCCCCCACCGAGCGGCTGGCACTGTTCGCCCGGGCGTTCGGCCTGACCGCGCGCGAGCGAGAGTTGCTGCACCGTCTGGCGTCGGGAGGCGACACGCGGGACCTCGCACGCCAGATGTTCGTGTCCGAGCACACCGTGCAGGACCACCTCAAAATCGATCTTCGCCAAGACCTCGGCGCGCAGCCGCAGCGCGCTGCTGTCGCGCGCGCTGGGCACCTGAGCCGTCGCGGGCGGATGCACGGCGCCGCATCGGTGATGATGATGGAACGGCTCGATCGGCGTCGCAGGGGGAGCAATGAGATCACGGTCCATCGCCGCGATGCTGGTATGCGCGGGCCTGGTGTGCGGCGCCTGCGCCACCGACGCGGCCCCGGTCCCGGGTGGCAGCGCGCAGGCGCCGGCGCCCGGCGCCGCGGCGCTCCCAGCAGCGCACGCGGGCAAGCCGTCGGTGCTGGTGCGGAACCTGGCGGCGCCGTGGGCGATCGCCTTCCTGCCGGGCGGGGACGCGCTGGTCACCGAGCGCGACAGCGCCAGGCTGCTGCGGGTGACCCGGCGGGGCGGGGTCAGCACGGTCGGCACGGTCCCGGGCGTCGACCCGTACGGCGAGGGCGGGCTGCTGGGGGTCGCGGTGTCCCCGTCGTTCGGCCGCGACCGGCTGGTCTATCTGTACGCCAGCACCGCCACCGACAACCGGATCGTGCGGTTCCGCTACTCGGGCGGCCGGATCGGGCCGCTCGACGCCGTGGTCACCGGCATCCCGCGCGCCGCCATCCACAACGGCGGCCGGCTGGCATTCGGGCCGGACGGCATGCTGTGGGCGACCACTGGGGAACACGGCGAACCCGGGCTGGCACAGGACAGGGATTCGCTCGCCGGCAAGATTCTGCGGATGACCCCGGATGGCAGGCCCGCGCCGGGCAACCCGTTCGGCACGCTCGTCTGGACATACGGGCACCGCAACGTCGAGGGAATCGCGTGGGACGGCGCGGGGCGGATGTACGCCACCGAATTCGGCCAGGACCGCTTTGACGAGATCAACCGGATCGAGAAGGGGCGCAACTACGGCTGGCCGGCCGTCGAAGGGGCCGGCGGTGGCGGCAGGTACGCAGATCCCGAGGTCACATGGCCGACGGACCAGGCGTCGCCGTCGGGCGCCGCGATCGCGGCCGGCAGCCTGTGGGCCGCGGCGCTGCGCGGCGAACGGTTGTGGCAGATCCCGCTCGGCCGCTCCGGCGAGGTGGGCGCGCCGATCGCGCATTTCACGGGCGCCTACGGCCGGCTGCGCGCGGTCGTGCACGCGCCCGACGGCTCCTTGTGGTGCACAACGAGCAACCGGGACGGCCGCGGGAGCCAGCGGCCGGGCGACGACAAGATCCTGGTGATTCCGCTCCGCTGATCTTCGCGGCCCGGCCCGCCCAGGGCGCGTGCTCGCACGGATCGCTTTCCGGGCACCCTGGCCTGCGGCGGTTACAGTTTGCAGGGTGTCCGAGTTTCTGCCGGCCGACGGTTCCATCGCCGCCGGCTGGGCCGCGCTGTCGGCGGGCCGGTGGCTTGAGGCGCGTGCGCGCTTCCAGGAGACGCTGGCGCGGGCGGCCGCGCCGGCGGCGCTCGAGGGGATGAGCTGGGCCGATTGGTGGCTCGAGGACGTGTCCGCGTGCCTGGACACGCGCGAGCGTGCGTACCAGATGTACAGGCAGGCGGGTGACGCGCGCGGCGCGGCCAGGGTGGCGCTGTGGCTGGGGGACTCCTACATCGAGTTTCGCGGCGCGACGGCCGTGGCCGACGGCTGGTTCGGGCGTGCCGCCCGCATCCTCGAGGACCTGGAGCCAGCGCCCGAGCACGGATGGCTCGCCGTCTTCGAGGCCAACGCGGCGCTGGACAGGCACGACACGGCGGCCGCGAAGCGGCTGGCGGAACGTGCGCGGGGCCTCGGCCGCCGGTTCGGCGCGGTGGACCTGGAGATGTTCAGCCTCGCCACCGAGGGCGTCGCGATGGTCGATGAGGGCGACGTCGAGCAGGGGATGCGGTGCCTCGACGAGGCGACGGCGGCGGCGCTCAGCGGCGAATACGAGAACCTGGCACCCGCGGCGTGGACGTGCTGTCGCTTGATGTCGGCCTGCGAGGACCTGCGGGACTACGAGCGGGGTGCTCAGTGGTGCGAGAAGATCGAGGAGTTCGGCCTCCGGATGGACACGCGGTTCGTCACCGGTGTCTGCCGGGCGCACTACGCGGTGATCCTCACCTGGCATGGCGGCTGGGACGAGGCGGAGCGGGAGCTTACCGCCGCGCTCGACGGGCTGACCGCCAAGCGCCCGTACTGGCGGTCGGAAGCCCTGGTGCGGCTCGGTGGCCTGCGGCGGCGGCAGGGACGTCTCGCCGAGGCGGAGGAGCTGTTCGCGCAGACGCCGGAGCATCCGCTTGCCCAGCAGGGGCTGGCCGAGCTGAGCCTCGACCGGGAAGACCCGGGCACCGCCCGGGACCTGCTCGAGCGGCTGTTGCGCCGGCTCCCGCGCAGCACCGCGCCCGGCCGGGCCGCGCCGCTCGAGCTGCTCGTATCGGCGGCGGTGGCGATGGGCGACTACGAGTCGGCGGCCACGCGCCTCGAGGAGCTTCGCTCCCTCGCCGCCGTGATAGCCACGCGGCCGCTGCGGGCATCCGTGCAGCTGCTGGAGGGGCTACTCGCGGCGGGCGCAGGGAATCACGAAGAGGCATGTGACCGCTTCGAGGACGCCGTCGACCTGTTCACCGGCTGCCGGGCGCCCGTGGACGCCGGGCGGGCCCGGCTGGAACTCGCCGCGGCCCTGCTCGCCCTCGGGCGCACCGCCGCCGCCGAGCAGGAGGCGCGCGCGGCGCTGCAGTGCCTGGAAAAGGCCGGTGTGCACCACCGCAGCGCACGGGCGAGGGCCCTCCTCACCGAACTCGGCGTGAGCGCCGCGGGGAGCCATCCCTTGAGCGGGCGCCAGCTGCAGGTGCTCCGCCTGGTGGCCGAGGGACTGGGCGACAGGGATATCGCGGACAGGCTCGTGCTCAGCGAGCACACCGTTCACCGCCACGTCGCCAACATCTACGTCCGGCTCGGGTGCTCGACGCGCGCGGCCGCCGTCGCGCACGCCAGCCGGCTCGGCCTGCTGTAGCGGCCGGCCCTGGATGGCCCGCGCGGGCCATGCGCCCCGGCGCCGAGGTTGGCCGCCTCAGGCGAAGCCAGGAGGACTCCCCCCGCCCGACGCTGGAGGGAACCCGGCAGACAGGAGTTGGCCATGCAGGAGCTGGCGGAGTTCAAGCAGACGGCCCGGGCCGTGTGGGCGGCGGGTGACTATGACGCGATGATGCGCCAGGAGGGGCTCTACGAGGTCGGCGCGCGTCTCGCCCGCCGCGTAGGCGCTGGCGCGGGCGAGGACGTGCTGGATCTCGCGTGCGGGACGGGTAACGCGGCCATTCCGGCCGCCCGGGCGGGGGCCAGCGTCACCGGCCTCGACCTGACGCCCGCGATGCTGGAGGCGGCGCGGGCCCGGGGCAAGGCGGCGGGCGCGACGGTCGAGTGGGTCGAGGGCGACGCCGAGCACCTGCCGTTCGACGACCGGCGTTTCGACGTGATCCTGTCGACGTTCGGCTGCATGTTCGCGCCCCGCCACGAGGTAGTGGCGGACGAGATCGCCCGCGTCCTGCGGCCCGGAGGACGCGTGGGGTTCTGCGCGTGGACCCGGGAGGGCTCGATCGGAGATTTCTTCCGCACGGTGAACAACTACCTCCCGCCCCCGCCGGAGTTCGTCAGCCCGCCGCTGATGTGGGGCGACGAGCGCTACGTGCGTGAGCTGTTCGAGGGCACCGGGATCGGGTTCGAGTTCGAGCGGGAGGTCGCCGACATCCACCACGACTCCGTGGCGGCCGCGGTGGACTGCTACGCGACGAAGTTCGGCCCCGTGGTGACGGCGCGGGAACTGCTCGAAGTGGACGGCCGGTGGACGGCGCTGCGCGACGACATGATCAAGCTCTTCGAGCGCCACAACACCTCCGGCGGCACGCACGTCGTGCTTCGTGCTCAGTACCTGGTCGCGGCGGGCCGGAAGGACCGCTGACGCCGACGGCGGGCCGGGATCTGGCTCCACGAGCACCCTGGCGGCATCGTCCACAGACATTGATCGGCCTCTTGCGCTGCGCTACAGTCAGCGAAATCCTTCGGATGACGGATTTTCCGAGGTCGGGCGGTTGACGATATGCGCCAGGCGGAAGACAAGCGTTGACCCAGGAGAACCCGGATGGCCGACGGACAGCCGGGCAGGGCCGGAGCGCGGCGCCCCCGACTCACCCGCTCGCGGCCTTCGTCCACCTGGACGGCTCCATGGAGGAGCTCAAGCCGCCGGGAGCGGCCGCACTGCTCGCGGCGAGCCCCGCGCTGGTGGGCTACGCCCGCGACCACGCCGGCTCCACGACTTCCCGGGTGCGCTTCTTCTGGCAGCACCCCGGCGGGCAGTGGCTGCGCGTGCACCTCGACCGCGCGCCACCGGAGCCGCGGGAAACCGCCGTCCTTGTCACGCTGACCCCGGCGGCGCTGCCCGCGGGCCTGACGCCGCGTCAGCTTGACGTCCTCACCCTGATGGCGTGCGGCCTGAGCAACACCGAGATCGCGGGCAGGCTGCACACCAGCAGCAGGACGGTGTCCACGCACGTCGAGCACATCCTCGGCAAGCTCGGCCAGGCCAGCCGGGCCGGGGCGGCGGCGGTGGCGGCGGACCGGGGGTACCTCCGGCTGCCGGTGCCGGGCACCGGTGCGCTGCCGCAGGGCATCACCGTCGGTTACCTGCACGCGCGGGCGGAAGCGGGCGTGGCGCCGGCGGCCAGCGCCCGGCCGGCCTCGCGCCTGCGGGCCCGGCGGCCGCTGCTGATCGGGTCGGCCTTTCCGCTGCACGGCCCCGCCCGCTGTGACGGACGGGAGATGGTCAACGGCTCGGCGCTCGCGGCGGCCGAGATCAACGCCCGCGGGGGGATCGGCGGCCGGCGCGTCGAGCAGATCGTCGCCGACATGGACATCTTCTCCACCCACGACGTGGCTCGGGCATTTCAGCAGCTCATCGACGCAGAAGTGGACGCGATCACGTCGAGCTACCTGTTCGCGGGGATGGACACCGCGCGGGCGATGGCCGCGGCTTACGGGGCTCCCTACGTGCACGCCATGACCTCGGAGTCGCAGGCCCAGATCGTCCGCGACAACCAGGCTGATCATGGCGGAGTGTTCCAGGTTTGCCCGACGGAGCTGTACTACGGGCCGGGATTTATCAGGTTCCTCAACGAGCTGCGGGACGGCGGCTGGCGGCCGCGGAGCCGGCGGCTGGTGTTCGTGGAGACCCCTCTGCCGAGCGGGCAGATGGTGAACCAGCTGGCGGTCGAGCTGGCCGAGCGCTCCGGCTGGCAGATCGCTGGCGTCGAGACGGTCCCGGCGCTCGGCGCCGACTGGCCAGCGGTGGCCGAACGGATCGAGCGGCTGGACCCCGCCGCCGTCATGATCACGCAGTTTCTGGCCGGCGAGCTCGCCAGCTTCCAGCGCTTGATCGCGCAGCGCCGGCCTGAGCTGCTGGTCTATGCGATCTACGCGCCCTCGGTACCGGAGTTTCTGGAGCTCGCCGGGCCCGCCAGCGAGGGCCTGGTGTGGGCCACCGTCACCGGGACCTACAGCGACGGCCTCGGCCGGCGGTTCTGCGCGGATTACGCCCAGGCGTTTGGCCGGCCGCCCGGCCGGTCCCACGCCGGCATCGCCTACGACGAGGTACACCTGCTCGCGCAGGCATGGATGGCCGTTCCTAACCCGTCACATTTCCCCGCGGTGGCGAGCCACCTTCGGCGCCTCCGGTACCGGGGGGTCAACGGCTCGTACTACCTGGACAACGCGGGCCAGTCCGGGCTGGGATTCCCGGACGTGACCCGCGACCCGTCCCTCGGCCAGGCCCACCTGGTCTTCCAGGTGCAGAACGGCATCCATCGGATCATCAGCCCGCAGCCATACGCGGAAAGCTCGTTCCGCACGCCCAGCCGGCGGGAAGACCCGCCGCGACCAGCGCCCAGCAGCCGCCAGGCGGCTGGTCATGCCTACTGAGTATCAACGGCACCCGGCGGTCTACAGGTCGTTCTTCACGGCCTGGCCGCCGGCCATGATCAGGACCATGTTCTCCTTGGCCAGCTTCGTGATGCCGGCCAGCGGGTCCGCCGCCAGCACCAGCAGGTCGGCCGCCTTGCCCGGCTCGATGGTCCCGGTCAGCTGCTCGATCTGGAGGATCTCCGCCCCGGACCGGGTCGCGGCCACGACGGCCTCCATCTCGCTCATCCCGGCCCCGGCCAGGGCGTGCACCTCGTGCAGCGTCTGGAGCCCGAACGGCGTCAGGCCGGTGCAGTAGGCGTCGCTGCCGACGCCGATCCGCACGCCGGCGGCCTTCGCCGCCATGAGGTTCACCGCCAGCCGCTCGTGGTGCAGCCGCCGGATCTCGTCCGGGTCGTCGGGCGGCTCCGGCACCCCGGGGATGTAGGGCTTGCCGTAGGGGCCTCCGAACGCGCTCGACTGCTCGAGCCACTGGGTCAGCAGCACAAGGGTCGGGTTCAGGGAGATCCCCTTCTCGGCCATGAGGGCGATCGTCTCGCCGTCCAGGTCCTCACCGTGCTCGATCGACCAGACCCCGGCCTCGGCGGCGTCCCTCGCCGCCGAGGCGCACTCGCAGTGGGCGGCCACCGGTACCCGCGCGTAGGTCGCCTCCTCCACGATGACACGCAACTCCTCCAGGCTGTAATGCTGCACGTCCTCCGGCTCGTTCTCGTGCAGCCCGCCGCCGCTGGCCCAGACCTTGACGCACTGTCCGCCCTGCTTGACCACCTCCCGCACACCGGCGCGGACCTCGCCTGGTCCGTCGGCCACCAGTCCCCAGGGATGGGACGTGCGCACCATCTCGGGGGGCACCCCGCGGGCGTCGCCATGACCGCCCCGCCGGGACAGCCCCCGCCAGCACGGGACGATCCGCGGGCCGCTGATCAGCCCCCGGCCGATAGCCGTCCGCAGGCGGGGGCCGTTGACCGAGATGTCGCGGGCGCTGGTGACGCCGTGCAGCAGCATCTCCCGCGCCTGGGCGGCCGAGGCGATGGCCTGGTACCTGTCGTCCTCCAGCACCCACCGGTCCTCGTCTGGGTAGGACGCGCCGCCGAGGTGGCAGTGGGCGTCGATGATCCCCGGCATAAGGGTGGCGCCCGCCGCGTCGATAACCTGGGCCTCCCGGTCGACCGGGACCTCGGACTCGGCCCCGGCGGCCACGATCCTGGCGCCCTCCACCACCACGACCGCGCGTTCCACCGGCTCGCCTCCCCCGCCGTCGATCAGCGTGGCACCGGTGATGGCGAAGCGTCCGCTCATGGCCCTCTCCTAGGTCCGCCCGATGCGCCCGTCCGCGCGGTCCGCCGCGGCCAGGCCCGGGTCGCGCAGCGCCGGGTCGCCGAACCCGCCGCCGCCGCTGGTCTCGATGCGGATGACGGCGCCCGGCTCGAGCAGCATGGTCGTCTTGGATGTCACCGGGATCTCCCGCCCGCCCGGGTCGAGGACCGTGATCCGCGAGGGTGCGCCGTCGGTGCCGCCCATCGCTCCCCGGGGGACGAACCGCGGGTTGGTCTGCTCCGAGTACATCGTCACCACCGACGCGCGCTCGAGCACCTGGTACTCCCGCCGCAGCCCGAGGCCGCCGTTGAACTGGCCGGTGCCCTGGGATCCGGGGATCAGCTCGGTGCGCAAGATCCTGACCGAGTAGCCGGTCTCGGCCACCTCGACCGGCATCAGCCCCACGTTGGCCATGTAGGTGTCCACGCCGTCGAGGCCGTCGCCCG
>Ga0126382_10000497_pt1 | contig 15373 bp, 14 predicted proteins | sample PanSoiMetPlot_30_FD_92548 | JGI IMG/M metagenome (GOLD analysis project Ga0126382, IMG submission 92548) | Tropical forest soil microbial communities from Panama - MetaG Plot_30 | ecosystem: Environmental > Terrestrial > Soil > Tropical forest > Bulk soil | place: Panama | collected 2016-02-17
CGAGTGCTTGGCCGCCGCGCCGACGGCTACCACGAACTGGAAAGTCTCGTGGCATTTGCGGACCTGGCCGATACGCTGGCACTTGAGCCTGACAACAAGGATACGCTTGAGATCACTGGTCCTTTCGCGGCCGATAGCGGGGCGGTTTCCGACAATCTGGTGCTGAAGGCGCTTGCCGCTGCGCACATTTACATCGGAGGGGTCAGAGCTGGCCGCTTTTCGCTTGAAAAAAATATTCCGGTGGCAGCTGGTCTCGGCGGCGGCTCGGCCGACGCCGCAGCGACATTGCGGCTGATCGCCCGCGTCAACGAAATTGCTCCCAATGATGCACGAATCATGTCGGCGGCGCAGGCCGTGGGCGCCGATGTGCCGGTCTGTCTTGCATCGCGCCCGCGGATCATGCGCGGTGTGGGCGAGTTGCTTTCTGATCCGGTAGACCTGCCGCCACTGGCGGGAGTGCTGGTCAATCCGCGTGTACCGATGTCGACGCGCGACGTGTTCAGCAAATTTGCCGGGGCGCAGAGCGGAAATGATCTCGGCGACGTGCCGTGCGGACTGGGGCCGCTCGTCGACTTTCTGAGGCTGCACGGCAATGACCTCACGCCGGCGGCCCGTGCCTGTTCGCCGGTGGTGGGTGAGGTCCTCCAGGCCCTGGAAAGTCTGCCGGGTGCCAAGCTTATCCGCATGTCAGGATCAGGGCCCACGTGCTTTGCCCTGTTCTCCACGCCGAGCGAAGCCACAACGGCGGTGCGAAGACTGGCCAGTGAGCGCAAGGATTGGTGGGTGCAGGCGGCGACGATCGGCGCTGGTAATGTTTGATGCCGCCTAGTGCGCGCGGCCGATGCAAAAAGCGACTGCCTCTTCCAAGGCCGTCTTGATCTCTGAGGGCGGCACCAACGCCAGTGCATCGATGGCGATTGCGCCATAGTGGCGCGCCCGTCCGACCGTGTCTTCGATCGAGTGGTATTTTGCCATCAGGGCAATTGCCTGATCGAGGTCGTCGTCGCGGATGTCGCCTTGCCCCAACGTCCGGTTCCAGAATGTCCGCTCGCTTTCAGTGCCACGACGGAAGGACAGGACAACCGGTAGAGTGATTTTTCCCTCGCGGAAATCGTCACCGACATTTTTGCCCAGCTTTGCCGACTTGCCGCCGTAGTCGAGCGCATCGTCGATAAGTTGAAAGGCAATGCCGAGATTCATCCCGAAGGAGCGGCAGGCTGCCAGCTCAGCCTTTTTTCTTGCCGCGAGTGCCGGTCCAACCTCACAAGCCGCCGCAAACAATTCGGCGGTCTTGGCGCGAATGACTGCCAGGTATTCGTCTTCATTGGTCGCGGTGTTTTTCGCGGTGCCGAGTTGCATCACCTCGCCTTCCGCGATCACCGCAGCCGCCGAAGACAAAATATCAAGTGCATGCAGGTTCCCGACCTCGACCATCATCTTGAAGGCCTGGCCAAGCAGAAAATCGCCGACGAGCACGCTTGCCTCATTGCCCCAGAGCATGCGTGCCGCGATTTTGCCGCGGCGCATATCGCTTTCATCGACCACGTCGTCGTGCAAAAGCGTGGCGGTATGCATGAATTCGACGGCGGCGGCGAGCTTGATGTGCCCATCGCCGGAGTAGCCGCCGAGCTGGGCCATCGCCAACGTGAGCATCGGACGGAGCCTTTTTCCGCCTGAGGAAATCAGGTGGTTGGCCACCTCGGGGATCATGGCGACCTCGGAACCGGTGCGCGCCAGAATGGTCGAGTTGACCCGTTCCATGTCCGCTGCCACGAGATCGGACAGGCGGTTGATAGACGCGAGATTGGGACTTTCAAATGGGAGAACGACAGCCAACTTCAGCTCCGGTATCGAGAAAACGCGAGCATAGGAACGCTGTGTCAATGCGGCAAGTGCGTTAGATTGCCGTCTGCCGCAATGAGGCGGCAAGACTATGTCGAGGGATAGCTGGCGATGCGCGAACTCATCCGCACAAATGATGCGGTTCTGGTCTCCGCGGTGGTGGCCCTCCTGGAAAGTGCCGGCATACACTCACTCGTGTTCGACCAGAACATGAGCGTGCTGGAAGGCTCGCTTGGTATCCTGCCCCGGAGGGTGCTGGTTCCGGAGGCTCAGGAGCTGCGCGCGCGCCAGATTCTTGAAGACGCCGGGTATGGTCACGAACTGCGCCCAAATGGAAACTGAGATTGAAATCAGTGAGGACGCCGTTCTGGGCGGCAGGCTTCGTCTGCGGCAGCCCTTGCGCGGCCACCGGTTCGGCCACGACGCGATTCTGCTGGCGGCCGCCACGGGAGCCCGCGGCGGCGAGCACGCCGTCGATCTCGGCGCCGGTGTAGGCGCCGCAGGCCTTGCGCTTGCCGCGCGCATTCCGGACTTGCAGGTGTCGCTGCTCGAGATCGATCGAACATTGTCGGAACTCGCTGCGTGGAACGCACGCCTGAACCATCTCGATGACCGCGTCAGGGCTTATGCTGTCGACGTGGAAACTGTCGCGTCATTGACTGCCGCCGGCTTTGCCACCGGCACCGTTGACCGCGTCCTGATGAATCCGCCGTTTCGCGATGCGGAACGCCAGAATGTCTCGCCCGATCCCCGCCGTCGCCTGGCCCATGTCGGATCACCGGGACTACTTCGGCGCTGGATTGCCACCGCTGCGTGGCTGCTAAGACCAGGCGGAGTCCTTACACTGATTTGGCGGGCGGACGGACTGGACACAGCCGCGGGCGAGCTACGGTCTGCGTTCGGTGCACTCGCGCTCCAGTCTGTTCTGCCGAAGCCGAGCGCGCCTGCGATCCGCGTGCTGGTCCGCGCAGTCAAAGCCGGATCTGGCACGCAAACGGACTATCCCCCCCTCAGCCTCAATGATGAGCACGGCGAGCCCACGGAGGCTGCCGAAGATGTCTTACGCCGGGGAAATACGCTGACAATCGCCGAGGTGTAGCCGATCCGGGAGTCTGCCTAAGCCCTGCGCCGTCCGGGCACAAAATTGCGCCAACGCATGGAGTTCAGCTGACGCAGGAAGCGCCCCCATTTTTCGTCGCTGAGGTACGAAAGACCAATAACGCTGCCTATTAGCAGGAACAGGAGTGTAATCTTGGGATCCATCGACCCGCCTCTTCAAAAGCGCCGGCACCCACTTTGTTGCAAAAAGCATTCCAAAGTTAAAAATTAGGCAATACGAGACGCTTTTCTTGCAAACCGCCGAAATTTATTCGTCGTAAAGCCGACCCAGGTTCCGTCGCCTTTGACTTGAGCGGGTCGGGCTGGGTATCTGGACAGATGAGCAGTTCCACGCCTCCTTCCCGACCCACCTTTGGCGCACGCCTCGTCAGTGCGGCAGCCCGACTCGTGCCGCGTCGGTTCCGCACAGACATACCCGTCGTACCGGTGGTGCGCCTTGCCGGCGTCATCGGGGTCGTCACACCGCTGCGCCCCGGGCTGCTGCTCTCGACAATCGCCAGGTCATTGGACCGCGCTTTCGCGATGCCTCATACCCGCGCAGTGGCTTTGGTCATCAACTCGCCCGGCGGCTCGCCGTCGCAATCGCATCTCATCTACCGGCGGATCCGGCAGCTTGCCGACGAGAAAAAGATTCCGGTGCTGGCCTTCGTCGAGGATGTCGGCGCGTCGGGGGGCTATATGTTGGCCTGCGCGGCCGACGAGATCATCTGCAACGAGTTCTCGATCGTCGGATCGATCGGGGTAGTCGGCGCCTCGTTCGGCTTTAACGAGCTGATGCAGAAGGTCGGCATCGAGCGGCGGCTCTATACCGCCGGCGACCAGAAGGCGATCCTCGATCCATTCCTTCCGGAGAAGCCCGAGGACGTAAAGAAGCTGAAGGCGATTCAGCAGGATATCCATGAAAATTTCATTGCGTTGGTCAAAGAGCGCCGCGGGTCGAATCTGAAGGGTCCTGATACCAACCTGTTTTCTGGCGAATTCTGGACGGCGCGGAAAGCGATCGAGCTGGGACTTGCGGATCGGATCGGGGACTTGCGGTCGACTTTACGCGAGCGGTTTGGCGAAAAGGTGCATTCACCATTGATTTCTGCCGAGCGTTCGCTGTTCGGTCGACGATTGCCGGGAGTCAATCTCGTCGATGCGCTCGGCCACCAGCCCGCTCTCGCGGACGATCTCATCTCCGCGCTGGAAGTGCGTGCGATCTGGGGGCGCTACGGCTTCTAGAATTCGTTCATGCCATCCTCCGTTTATTCCCGCGTATTCGCCGCGGCGAAGCCAAAGCGGCTTCGCTTTGGCGAAACAGGGAGCGGGAACCCCGGAGAATGCTTGCGTGGTTGCGAGGTCCGGGTCCCCGCTTTCGCGGGGACGAACGGAGTTACTGGACCGGCTTGTTGCCGAACAGTTTCGCAATGGCGGCCGCCTGCTCGCGCTGCTGCGCTATCGAGGTAGTAAATTCGTCGGCGTTTCCTGGACTGACGATTTGCCCGGTCGCCGTCAGTCTTTTCACGATTTCGGGGTCGGACGCCGCGGCGCGAACGTCGTCCGCTATCTTGGTGCGGATCTCGTCGGATATTCCGGGCGCTCCGAACAATCCAACCAGCCCGTCAAATTCGAGCGACGGATAGCCCGCTTCAACCGCCGTGGGCACATTGGGGAGCGCAGGTGCGCGCTCGCGATTTGTGACCGCGAGCACTTTGACGGCTCCAGCTTCCACCTGCGGACGCACGATCGCGTAAGCGGGCATATAGACCTGGATGACTCCAGACGCGAGATCCGCTGCGGCGCCGGCAGGATTTTTGTAGGGCACTTTCACCATCTTCAGACCGACGGCGTGCAGATAGCCGGCAAACACAAAATCGGTGAAGCCTGTGGCGGTCGTCCAGTTCAACTGCCCGGATTGTGCGCGGGCCAAGGCTTCCAGTTCTTTCAGCGAATTGACGTTCAGCGAGGTCGGAACGCTGACTGCGACCACCGTTTTGGATATGCGCGCGATCGGAATCAGGTCCCGCTGGTCGTAAGGAAGTTTGTCGTAAAAATAGGGATGTGCGGTGAAGGAGCTCACCGGCGAAACGAGCAGCGTGTGATCGTCCTTTGCGCCAAGAAAACTGGTGATGGCGACCATGCCGTCGCCGCCTGGACGGTTTTCCACGACGACGGGTTGGCCCCAACGCGCGGACAGCTTGTCGGCGAACAGTCGCGCGCCGATATCGACGCCGCTTCCCGGTCCCAATGTCACGATGAAGTGAACCGTCCGGCTGGGCCAGGTGTCTGCCGCCGTGCATGGGCCTGGCAGCAGCGACAGCGTTGCAAGTATGACAAACGCCAGGATGGTCCAGCGGATGCTCGCGGTTTTGTTCATGGGTCTCCTCCACGGGCCGACCGGCCACTCAGAACGATGGCCGTTGCGGCCTCTGACCGAAATGGCACCGCGACAGTCTAGTCTATGCGCCGCCAAACTCATTGACCCATAAGCTCAATTGGCTCACGGGCGACGCTGTGACGCTGTTAAGCTCTTGTGCAAAGAGGGCCTCGCCCCGAAAATGCCGCCTTCGCAACCGAGTTTGCGCTCCGATCCTATTGGAGCTGCCTATGCCGACGTTTCTGCTGTCCCCGCTCGTCAAGTGGTCGCTCGCCGCATTGGGCGGCGCTATGGTTGTGCATTGGGCGATCAAGGAAGCGCGCCGGATCAATGAGGAGCTCGAGCAGGTGAGCCGCGTGAAGGCGAAGATTACCGATGATGAAAACCGGCCAACGCTTCGCCGCGATCCCATAACCGGCGAATACCGGCTCTAGGGCCTCGCTGAGCAATCTGTGGCTTCAGCGGTCGGCCGCGTTCTTATGGCCGCCAATCATTGCGCCGAAGAACAGCAGGATCAGGACCCACCCGATCAACTGAAAAGAAAGCATCGATTTTCCCAAACGCGACCGTGCTTCTTTGATCAATCGCTGGGAAATAGCAGCCGCGGTTCAACAGCCCGTAAATTCGGCTCGACTTGACCCCCTTTGGGGCCGCCTCTAGGGTCGAATCTATTCCCGTGCTTAAGAATCAGTATCTATCCGATGGCTGAAGCCAAACTTCGCGCCAGCGACCGAATGCATCAAGACAGCCTGGATCCGAGAAGATCGTTCCAGGGCCTGATCCTTGCGCTGCAGACGTACTGGGCGGAATGGGGCTGCGTTATCTTGCAACCCTACGACATGGAGGTGGGAGCGGGGACTTTTCACCCGGCAACCACGCTCCGCGCGCTTGGCCCGAAGCCATGGAACGCCGCGTACGTACAGCCCTCGCGCCGGCCCAAAGATGGCCGCTATGGCGAAAACCCAAACCGGTTACAGCATTACTACCAGTTCCAGGTGATCCTGAAGCCGTCCCCGGCTGACATTCAGGACCTCTACCTCAATTCTCTCAAGGCGATCGGCATCGATCCGAAAATTCACGACATCCGCTTTGTCGAAGACGACTGGGAAAGCCCGACGCTCGGCGCGTGGGGGCTTGGCTGGGAATGTTGGTGCGATGGGATGGAAGTGTCCCAGTTCACGTACTTTCAGCAGGTCGCCGGATTTGAATGCGCGCCGGTTGCGGGCGAGCTTACTTACGGGCTCGAACGCCTGGCGATGTATGTGCAGGGCGTCGACAATGTCTTCGCTCTCAACTTCAACGGCCGCGACGACGACAAGAAGGTGACCTACGGCGACGTATTTCTGCAGGCGGAGCAGGAGTACTCGCGGCACAATTTTGAATTCGCGGACACGGCGATGCTGTTCGAACAATTCAAGATGGCGGAAGCGGCTTGTCGGAAATACCTCGAAGCCGGTTGGGCCCAGGGCAAGCAGAAGCGTCACCTGATGGCCTTGCCCGCCTACGACCAGTGCATCAAGGCAAGCCACATATTCAACCTGCTGGATGCGCGCGGCGTGATCTCGGTCACCGAGCGGCAGAGCTACATCTTGCGCGTGCGCGAACTGGCAAAGGCATGCGGCGAGGCCTGGCTGGCCACGGAGGGCGGCGGGGCGACGTGATTGTGCTGGCGGCGTGTCAGCCGTAAGAGCGATTGCGCTATTGCCCTCGCAATGTTCCTTTCCCAACTCTTGGACTTTCTCGATCTTGGCCGGTTCACCCCTCCCCCCGCTCTTGCGGAGGGGAGGGGTCGGGGTGGGGGCGAAGCGCACTATGCGAAGACACGATTATCGAGTCGCCGGTGCACGTCGGCTGCGTCGGGATATGACGGATGCAGAACGCAAACTGTGGCGCTGCCTTCGTCGTCTTTCATTAAATGGCACGCCCTTTCGACGCCATGCTTTGGACCATTCTTCGCGGACTTTGCATGTCATCATCACCGCTTGATCATTGAAGTCGATGGCAGACAGCACAACGATCCACAAGCCCCCCACCCTAACCCCTCCCCACCGCAAGCGGGGGGAGGGGAACGGCATACTGACCCATGATCTTCTAAGGTTACCAACTACAACGCCTGGAGATGCATAACCTCCTGCCAGACAAGGTGACAGCCGCGGGTCTCCTTGCTAGGCAGACGCCGCCCCATCCAGTCTTGCGCAGGCCGCGATGCCCGATCTTCTGCTCGAATTTCTGTCCGAGGAAATCCCGGCGCGCATGCAGCCGCGCGCGGTCGAGGATCTGCGCAAGTTGGTCACCGACCGCCTGGTGGCGTCGGGCCTCATCTACGAGGGCGCCAAGGCATTTGCCACGCCGCGGCGGCTGGCCCTGTCGGTGCACGGGGTGCCTGCGCGTCAGCCGGACATCAAGGAAGAGAAGAAGGGCCCGCGCGTCGGCGCGCCTGAGAACGCGATTGCCGGTTTTCTGAAATCAGCGGGTCTCAAGTCGATCAAGGAAGCCAAAGTCCAGCCGGACAAGAAAGGCGATTTCTACGTCGCGGTCATCGACAGGCCGGGTCGTCCGGCAATCGAGGTGATCGCCCAAATCATTCCCGAGGTCGCACGAACGTTCCCCTGGCCGAAATCGATGCGCTGGGGAAACGGCCGATTCAATTGGGTGCGGCCACTCCATGCCGTCGTCGCGACATTCGGACCGGAGACGGAAGAACCCGAGATCGTGCGGTTCGAAATCGATGGTATCGCTTCGGGCGACGAAACGCGCGGACACCGCTTCATGGCGCCGGCGCCGTTCAAGGTGCGCCGCTTCGAGGATTACATCGCTAAGCTCGAGCGAGCCAGGGTCGTGCTCGATCCTGTCCGCCGCGCCGACACGATACTTGCAGACGCCAGGAACCTCGCCTTTGCCCAGGGCTTCGAGCTGGTCGAGGACGAGGGCCTGCTGACCGAAGTCACTGGCCTCGTCGAATGGCCGGTGACCCTGATGGGCAGCTTCGACAAGGCGTTTTTGTCGATCCCCGACGAAGTGATCCGTGCCACCATCCGTAACAATCAGAAATGCTTTGTGCTCCGCGATCCGCAGACGACGAAACTCGTCAACAAATTCATTGTTGTGGCCAATGAGGAAGCCGCCGATGGTGGCAAGGCGATCATCGCCGGCAACGAGCGCGTGATCCGCGCCCGGCTATCAGACGCGAAGTTCTTTTACGAGACAGACCTGAAGACGCGGCTCGAGGATCGTCTGCCGAAGTTTGAACAAATCATCTTTCACGAAAAACTCGGGACACAGGCCCAACGCATCGCGCGGATTATATCGCTTGCCGGTCAGCTGGCGCCGATCGTCGATGCCGACAGGGTCAAGGCCGAGCGAGCCGCGCAACTGTGCAAGGCGGACTTGCTGACCGAAGTGGTGGGCGAATTTCCCGAATTGCAGGGGCTGATGGGCCGCTACTACGCCGAAGCGCAGGACGAGGATGAGGCAGTCGCACACGCCCTCGAGGACCATTACAAGCCGAAGGGTCCAGACGATCTCGTTCCGTCCGATCCGGTCTCGATTGCCGTGGCGCTCGCCGACAAGCTTGACACTCTGGTCGCTTTTTGGGTGATCGATGAGAAGCCGACAGGGTCAAAGGATCCTTATGCGCTGCGACGCGCAGCCTTGGGGGTTATCAGGATGGTTGTCGATAACAAGCTGCGGCTGCCGCTCACGGATGTTTTCCAGAAGGCTGTGAAGAATTTTTCGGCCGGCAGTGATCTGTTGTCGTTTTTCGCCGATCGCTTGAAAGTGCAGCTGCGCGAGCAGGGCGCCAGACACGATCTCGTCGATGCTGTGTTTTCGTTGGAAGGCCAGGACGATCTGCTGATGATCGTGCGACGCGTCGAAGCGCTGGGAAAATTTCTCGATAGCGACGATGGCAAGAACCTGCTCGCCGGCTACAAGCGCGCGACGAACATCATCCGGATCGAGGAGAAAAAGGACAACCGCACGTATACCGGCGTGCCGGATGCGAAGCGCTATCAATTGTTGGAAGAAAAGGCGCTCGCCGAGGCAATCGGTGTTGCAAAGAAAGAGGCCGTGGCCGCCGTTGCCAGGGAAGATTTCGAAGCCGCCATGCGAGCGATGGCCAGCCTTCGTCCCCGCGTCGATGCTTTCTTTGATAAAGTCACCGTCAATGTGGACGACAAGGCGCTGCGTGAAAACCGCTTGCGACTTCTCAATGAGATTCGCGAAGCGACGCGCGCTGTCGCCGATTTCTCCAAGATCGAGGGATAAATAAAGGGAACTACTGTCGCCGTCTCGCCGTTTTAGCGAATTGCCTGCCAACAGGGGAGTCCATCATGAGCGTCAGCATTGCGCATTTGCAGCCCATCGTCGCGTTGATTGCCGGCATTCTTATTCTTATTATTCCTCGCCTTCTCAATATCATCGTAGCCATCTACCTGATCCTGATCGGCCTGTTGGGCCTCGGGCTTTTCCGTTAGTCGAATTCGGGACTTGCGTCGGCCTATTCGGCGGTGCTTTTAAGGGTCCGCGTCCCATCAACGCTGCTTGATCTATGGCCAAACGAAAACGTGCGCGCGTCGGCGTAAAACGCAAAAAAGCACTGCTGCGGAAGGCTTCCAGGCCCAAGCCAAAGGCGGCCGGGCGGCAATCCAGAGGTAAATGGGTTTACGCGTTCGGCGATGGCCGTGCCGAAGGTACGGCGTCTATGCGCGATCTGCTTGGGGGCAAGGGCGCCGGGCTTGCCGAGATGGCTAACCTCGGCCTTCCAGTCCCGCCGGGCTTCACCATCACGACCGAGGTGTGCACGTATTATTACGCCCACAACAAGCAGTATCCAAAAGATCTGCGCCCGCAGGTCGAGAAGGCGTTAGCCCAGGTTGGCCGCATCACCGGGAAAACATTCGGCGACAGCAGCAATCCGCTATTGGTGTCTGTGCGCTCCGGCGCCCGCGCATCGATGCCCGGAATGATGGACACTGTTCTCAATCTGGGCCTCAACGACGAAACTGTTGAGGCCCTTGCGAAGAAGTCCGGCGACGGACGATTTGCCTATGACAGCTACCGGCGCTTCATCACCATGTATTCCGACGTGGTGCTCGGCGTCGGCCATGAGCATTTCGAGGAATTGCTCGACCGGCACAAGGAGCGCCAGGGCTACAGCCTCGACACCGATCTGTCAGCGGATGATTGGGCCGAGCTCGTCCTGCGCTACAAGAAACGGGTCAAGGACGAGCTGGGACATGACTTTCCGCAGGATCCGCATGAACAGCTTTGGGGCGCGATCGGCGCCGTGTTCGGCTCGTGGATGAACCAGCGCGCCATCACATATCGCAAGCTGCACAACATTCCGGAAAGCTGGGGCACGGCCGTGAACGTGCAGGCCATGGTCTTCGGCAATATGGGCGACACGTCGGCGACCGGCGTCGCCTTCACGCGCAACCCGTCGACGGGCGAGAAAAAACTGTATGGCGAATTCCTGATCAATGCGCAGGGCGAGGACGTCGTTGCCGGAATTCGCACGCCGCAGGAGATCAGCGAAGCCGCGCGTAAAGAAGCAGGCTCCGACAAGCCGTCGATGGAATACACCCTGCCGAAAGCCTATGCCGAGCTCAAGCGCATCTACAATGTGCTCGAGCGGCATTACCGCGACATGCAGGACCTCGAATTCACGGTGGAGCAGGGCAAGTTGTGGATGCTGCAAACGCGCGCCGGCAAGCGGACCGCCAAGGCGGCGCTGCGCATCGCAGTCGAGCTCGCCAACGAAGGGCTGATTTCGAAGAATGATGCGGTGCTGCGCGTCGATCCGCTTGCGCTCGATCAGCTGCTGCATCCGACGATCGATCCGCGCGCGCATCGGCGCGTCATTGCTACGGGACTGCCCGCATCTCCCGGTGCCGCAAGCGGCGAGATCGTGTTTTCGCCCGATGAAGCGGCGCAGCTGAAATCCGACGGCAGGAAGGTCGTTTTAGTGCGCGTGGAAACCTCGCCCGAAGACATTCACGGTATGCACGCGGCAGAAGGCATCCTGACCACGCGGGGCGGCATGACGTCCCATGCGGCGGTCGTGGCGCGCGGAATGGGAAAGCCTTGCGTATCCGGGGCCGGTTCACTGCGCGTCGACTACTCCACCGGCACCATGACCGCGGGCGGACAGACTTTTAAGAAAGGCGAATACATCACCGTCGACGGTTCAACCGGGCAGGTGCTGGCGGGCAAGGTCGATATGATCGAGCCGCAACTGTCAGGTGAATTCGCGACCCTGATTGGCTGGGCCGACAAGGTGCGCCGCCTCGGCGTGCGCGCCAATGCCGATACGCCGGCCGACGCGAAGGCCGCGATGCGGTTCGGCGCCGAGGGCATCGGGCTTTGCCGAACGGAGCACATGTTTTTCGAGGAAGGCCGCATCCAGGCCGTGCGCAAGATGATCCTCGCCGACGACGAGAAGGCGCGCCGGGGCGCGATTGCGAAACTTCTGCCCATGCAGCGCGCCGATTTCGTCGAGCTGTTCGAAATCATGGCTGGCCGGCCGGTGACAATCCGTCTGCTGGATCCCCCGCTGCATGAGTTTCTTCCCCATGGCGACAAGGAGATTGCGGAAGTCGCGGCCGCCATGGGCACCAATCCGAAGAAGCTCGCCGCTCGCGCGAACGAGCTTTCCGAGTTCAACCCCATGCTCGGCTTCCGCGGCTGCCGGATCGCCATCGCTTATCCGGAGATCGCCGAGATGCAGGCACGCGCGATTTTTGAGGCTGCGGTTGAGGCTGCGAAGCGCACAGGCAAGCCCGTGGTGCCCGAAGTCATGGTGCCGCTGATCGCGAGCAAGATCGAATTCGATCTGGTTAAGTCGCGTATCGACGCGATGGCGCAGGCCGTGGCCGAGGAAAAAGGCGCGAAGCTCGACTACCAGGTCGGCACCATGATCGAACTCCCTCGCGCCTCCCTGATGGCCGACGAGATCGCGCAGAGCGCCGAATTCTTTTCGTTCGGCACCAACGACCTCACGCAAACGACGTTTGGAATTTCACGCGACGATGCGGCGAGCTTTCTCGGCATCTACGCCGCGCGCGGCATTTTGCCCGTCGATCCCTTCGTATCGCTCGATCAGCGCGGCGTCGGCGAGCTGGTCAAGATCGGCGTCGAACGCGGTCGCAAAGTCCGCCCCAAGCTCAAAGTCGGCATCTGTGGCGAACATGGAGGCGATCCGCCGTCGGTGGCCTTCTGTCACCAGGCTCAGCTCGACTATGTGTCCTGTTCGCCCTTCCGCGTGCCGATCGCGCGCCTTGCTGCGGCGCAGGCCGCGCTTGGCAAAACCGCAGCGAGCCAGGCATAGATTTGCGGCACGCAAAGATTATGGTCGGTAATATTGCGCGGTAGCAATTGCGATATAGTTAATTTTTGTTTCCCATTCTTCGGCAGCGGAACGAACACGGGCAGGCAGCGCGCAAGTCCCCGCAGTTAACGCCTTCGCAAGGTTAATCGCCATAAAAAATCCGTCGCATTGTCGCCACCCGGCGGCGAGGCGGTGTCAGGACGTTGTAGTGTGGCGTTGAGCGAACAGGGAGCAGCGTCGCTTTGGCGACGACGGCGGGGTGGCGCCCTATCGCTAGCCATTGGAGCGACCGTCCTGACGTTGCTTCCCGAGAGGATCGCGTTCCAGGATCTTGGTGCCTTGCTTGCCCGCCAGCCCGCTGTCGCCAAACGGTGGCAACAGCATCTGATCGCATCTCCGTTCGGCACGATCCATGCCGCGATGTTTACCTTGCCGAGACCGGTGGGCACAGCGATTCCGCATCCGCCCATTTACGCGCTCGCCAATTTCGATCCGCTGGACATCAGCGGCCCGATCGGCAGACAGCCGCTCGGCGATCTGACCGCGCCTTTGCAATTTCCCAAGGCCAACCGTAGGGCGAAGGGCGACTCCCGTATCGAGCGCCCACGCGAACCGATCCCGCCACTTCCGTCCGTATCGGGGGCTCCGTCCGAAGCGGAGGCAGCACAAAAAAAAGATGAAGCTGACGGTCGCTTCGAGCCCTATGCCAAATATGAATTCATCACTGCTCCCGACGAGCGCAGTTCGACGCCCGACGTCGAATTGCCATATGTCGACCTACCGCCCGCCAATTTGACGCCTGTCGCGCCTTCGACGGCCGGCAAGGATGCTGCCCAATTGTATTTCGGAATTGACCCGATCGCGGCCGGCCGGGAAGGAATCGCACCATGGGCACCGGGCGAAGCTCCTGTGGTGCTTGCTTCGCGCGGCACTGACATCAAGCAGTCGGCGCTTGGCACCGCGCAGGATAACGGGGAGAAGACCGGCGAGAGCGTCGCCAACAAGGGCGAAGTGACCGGGATCGATCAACGGCCGCGATCGCCTGCGGAGCGGCTGGCGCTGACCGGGGTTGCGCGTGCCAAGGCAGAAAAATGTCTCGCCAACGCGGTCTATTTTGAAGCGCGAGGAGAGTCTGTGCGCGGCCAGATCGCGGTGGCGCAAGTCGTGATGAACCGTGTATTTTCGCCGTTCTATCCGAACGACGTCTGTGGCGTCGTCTACCAGAACGCCCATCGCCACAATGCCTGTCAATTCACCTTCGCTTGCGACGGCATTCCAGACATCGTGACCGAGCCCGATGCCTGGGAGCGCGCCAAGCGCATTGCGCGTGACATGCTCGACGGCAAGTTATGGATGCCTGAGGTATCCAAATCGACTCACTATCACGCGTATTGGGTGCGCCCCGACTGGGTCGGCGAGATGAAGAAAGTCTACAAACTTGGGGTGCATACCTTCTATCGCCCACGCGCATGGGGCGACGGCGACGATGAGCCGACCTGGGGCGACGCGGCGACGACAGAAAAGCAGGCCGCTGCCGAGGAGGCAAAAGGGCCTGTAAGTCATAGCGTTGAATGGCTCAAGTCGGAGCAAGGTCAGGCCTCAATCCGGCAGAAAAACGCGCGCAAATAGTTCCTCCGCGCAATCATGTGCGGCGCAAATGCCGCCGATCACGAAATTTCGTTTGGGTCGCCCTATCCCAAACCACTATACGTTTCCGCTCACGCCGGAGATCTTCTGAATGCACGCGACGACTGAACGGCCCGCATCAATAGGGTGGCGCACGCCTGCGGTCGTCGTGACCTGTGGCTGCCTGATCGCAATGATCAGTTTCGGTCCGCGCTCGTCGCTTGGCTTTTTCCTGACGCCGCTGTCGGAGGCCAATCACTGGGGACGCGATGTGTTCGCGCTCGCAGTCGCCATCCAGAATCTGCTGTGGGGCATCGGGCAACCCTTGGCTGGCGGAATAGCCGATCGGTTCGGCACCAATCGCGTGCTCTGCGTCGGTGCCGCATTGTACGCGCTCGGCCTCGCGATCATGGCGTACTCCAACACGCCTGGGGAGCTGATCCTCTCAGCCGGCGTGCTCATCGGGCTCGGGCTTTCCGGCTGTGCGTTCACCATCGTGCTTGGTGCTTTTGGCAAACTGCTGCCGGAAAAATGGCGCTCGATCGCGTTCGGCGCCGGCACTGCCGCCGGTTCATTTGGCCAGTTCCTCTATTCGCCGATCGCGGTCGCACTGATGGACAAAGTGGGATGGCAGGAAACACTGCTGATTTTCGGTGGCGTTATGTTGCTGATCCTGCCGCTGTCGCTTGCGCTCGCGACACCAGTCGCGCCGGCCGGGCAAACCGTGGCAGTGAAACCCGCACAGTCCGCGCGCCAGGCCTTCGCCGAAGCGTTCGGTCATCGCAGCTATATTCTGTTGGTGCTCGGTTTCTTCACTTGTGGATTCCAGCTCGCCTGCATAACCGTGCATCTGCCGTCTTATCTTGTTGACCGCGGAATGTCGGCGGATGTTGGCGGCTGGACACTCGCGGTCATTGGCATTTTCAACATTCTCGGCTCGCTGAGTTCCGGGTGGCTAGCCAATCGGATGCCCAAGCGGTATCTGCTCTCGACAATCTATTTTATGCGTGCGGCGGCCATCGTCGCGTTCATTACGCTGCCAGCGAGCCCGGCGGCGACGCTTGTCTTCGGCGCCGTCACAGGACTCTTGTGGCTATCGA
>Ga0126382_10000499_pt1 | contig 15332 bp, 10 predicted proteins | sample PanSoiMetPlot_30_FD_92548 | JGI IMG/M metagenome (GOLD analysis project Ga0126382, IMG submission 92548) | Tropical forest soil microbial communities from Panama - MetaG Plot_30 | ecosystem: Environmental > Terrestrial > Soil > Tropical forest > Bulk soil | place: Panama | collected 2016-02-17
AAGAGCGAGACTGGATGGTCACGGTGCCGCAGCGTGATGGCTCAGTTATCTTCATGATCTTTGTCGCGCCACAAACGGACTTCGCTCGTTTCCAGCCAACATTTGAGGCGATGCTAAAGAGCGCGCAGTTTAAGTGACGCCCGTCTCCGCCGACCCCAATGTCAGTGGAGCAACGACTGATCAGCTAACACAACTTCGGACACTTACCCGACTCCACTGAAAATGATTTTGTGCTGGATACGAGCAATTGGCCTCATCCAGAATGTCGGTCAGACGTACTGCCTGGACACCTTCTCCAGCAGCGTTCTAACCGCCTTGCGGCTGCCCGAAGGAATCATTCTCCAGAGTGATCGATATATCTGAAAATGGCGCTCCACCGACTGAACGAGGGCGCTCGCAGGCCCTTCGCACATTCTGGGCTGTTTCGGCTGTCAGGTTGGTTGTAATAGGCGATTTAAGGCCGGGATGCTGACAAAAACAAAATTCGAAGCGTTCCGATCGAAACCTGCCGGGCGAAGGAGTTAGTCCGAATCTCCATCCAGCCAACCTCGAACAGTCTTCACTGCATTGCCGATTCCACCCGACATTTTATAGATAGACTTCACCGGCAACACGCCGAGCGCGCGATGATCACCTATCGCCTTTAATCCGGCAGAAGCCATACAGCCGCACTGACTGCAATCTGGATTCCCGCCAAATTGACAAGGCGTTATTCGATTACGCAAATCCGCCGTTATGCTGAGTGTCGTTCTGGCGAAGATGCATTCGGCGGGTGAGGCGGGCGGCTGACGATAGCCTGCCACTACCTCACCAGGAAGATACAATTTTGGAAAAAGAGAACGCAGTTCGAGCAGTTGGTCCAGGGTAGCGGCCCGCTCTTGTGGCGAGAGGATCTCTTCAACCATTTCTCCGACCTGCGGTGTAAACAGGCTGAACCAGATCTTCCTTACCTCTGATCGACTGGACCAGAACGACAGAAACTCGCGGAAAGAATCGGAGCGTGCGGCCATTTGATGCGTGATAGTGCAATGTACAACGATTGAGTGTCCTTCGATGTTTTTGAGGATTCGTTCGTAGGTAGCTGGTGCACGGCGGCGGTCATGCTCCGGCTGTAGGCCGTCGATCGAAACGACGATATTCAATTTGTTAATGTTTGCCCATTCTACCGGTATCGGTCTAACAGCACTAGTGACAAGCTGGACTTCAATACCCATTCGACTCAGATGTGGCAGCAGCTCTCCCAGCTCACGAAACCTTACCAGGGGTTCGCCGCCCACAATCGAAAGATGGATCGGGCGGTATCGGCGGACGAGGGCGAGCACAGCGTCCACGAGCGCCGAATCCTTGTAATCGGCTAGCTGGCGCAGAGGCCCAATCTGTCCGAGATGCTCCGGCTCATACGCATAGCAACCAGGGCACCGAAGCGGACACTCGCGAGTGATCTCAACGGAGAGCATCGGATGGTACCCGGTTAAGATACGACGCCACGCGCGGAACACAATGCCACTTTTCATCCTTACCCCTAGCTTGATTCATCCAAATTTAGTTGGAGTCTCATTCACGTCCAAAACCGAGACAATCGGAGACATTAACAAAAAGGCGCTAGCGGCGTGCCTGGCGCCAATGATTCCTACATTGACTTTCGCTCAATGCAGCCCTCGTAGGCAAGTTCGTGACGGAGTGCCGACTCGAGGGGATAACTGCGTCATCTCTAAAGAGCTTTAAAATTTTGCGCCATGTGCATCACCGCAGGCCGTGCCACAGCAATCGAAGAGGTATCACGCAAAAAAATCTTGTTCAGATGATAGTTCTTGCCGCCAACTTACGCCTGAACAAAATGAGCGCGAGTCCCAGGCGCTCCTAGTAAACATTAATTTTTTCAATTGAAGGAGATGAACTTAGTAATCGCTAACACCGCAAGTGCAAAATTGAAACAAGGGAGAATAAACCGATGAGCCAACAAGAGCAGATTCAAGACGGCACAAAGACCGCATCACTAGCCGATTTGCCGCTGTCATCAGAGGAGGCGGATCAGACCAAAGCAGGAGCTGGACTGATCGGCGAAGGCAAAAGGGTGGTGATTCATTTCTGCCAAACTTAGTACACGAGTGGAGCGGCAGATCACTAAAGAGTGACTGCCGCCTTCACTTTGAGCGCCTCAGAACGCTCTATTATTGAGGAAGGAGATGTGGAATGAACAAGCAAGACGACGATAATCCGGCGGTCATTGCAGATTTGCCGGTCGATGAGGCGAAACAGGATGAGGTCAACGGCGGAGAGGTGCAAGGCGACTTGGGTAAGACTTACTCCATTGAGGACCTGAATGCGCAGGATGCCGAAGCGAGTAAAGTCAAAGGTGGCATAAAGATTCAAGACTGCCTTATTGCTAACTTTCAAACATCGGGCCACGGAGGAGATGTATAACCGCGGTTAAAATCCCCGTCCTAACTGCGCGATCTGCCGCCCTGGGATCGAAAACAGCAGAGGTTAATCAACAAGGCAGATAAGAAATGAATGCGGCCGGCGTCGTTATGCGACCAGCGTTGCGAAGAAATCGCCGCCTGCCGCGAATTGGAGAGACGCTTTCGAGTCCAGCTCTCTCGGGTCAGGTCCGCAAGAATTGCTGTTCTTATGACGATATAGAGTGGCGGACGAGCTGCTTAAAGTTTGGTGGCTCGGCCCGCCCTCCTTGATGTCTATTTTTCCATCTCGACCGTCATCACCGCTCCGTTGGCTTGCGGCATTACCGCGCTGATCTTAACCACCTTGCGGCTGTCCTTTGCCACCCACAAAGTCGTGGTGCCGGGCTCGCCTTCTGCCGAAGTTAGTTCGACTTTGTAAGCAGCAAACGTGCCTGCGGCGACGGTCACACTCTCGGCGCCTACCACCTTCAACTGCTTCAATGAAGGCTTCTGCTTGTTTACATCGAGGTTGCGAAACGTGGTCGTGTAACCCTCCGCCAGCGGCAGGGCCGCGATAACGTCATTTGCACCGGCGCCGTCGGCAAACAGTTTTCCTCCAGCGTCGACATTGATTGGTTTGGGCTGGCTTCCCATCGCCATCGTGCCCGTAACGGTGTTGCCTTTGACGTCCATGACTATCTCAACCGGCCCTTGCTTGATAGCGCGTCTCTTGAGTAACAGCGTCCCCTTCTCAATCACCGCCTCGTCTTTGATATTCTGGCCGGCGATCATTGCAGTCTCGGTTGCAACCCAGGCTCCGCCTTCTTCCTTGATCTCTCGGCTCACCGTCACAGGAATTGACCGTTCTCCCATCGCGAGCGAGCCTTTGTAGTTCACAGTTCCCGCCTGAAGCTCAGTTACTGGTTTCGGTACCCCAACGGTTGAGGCATCTATTTTCTTCGCCAACTTAACCGACTTGACGTCGACGGTTATCTCGTTTAATCGCTGAGCCGTCTCGGATGGCATTTCTTCCTGGTATCTTCCCTTGAGGTACTTCGCGAGAAACTTCTCGCTTGCGGCAAACATTGCCAAATTGTTAACCGGCCGGGCGAAGCCGTGCCCCTCGTCCGGAGCGACCAGGTATTCGACCGGAAAACCCCGATCGCGAAGCGCAATTACTATCTGATCGGACTCTGCTTTGTTTACTCGCGGGTCATTTGCTCCCTGAATGACAAGCAGCGGCGCGGTGATCTTGGTAGCCGAATTGAGTGGCGATTGCCGTTCAAGCTGAGCCTTGCCTTCCGGCGTTGAGGGATTACCCATTCGAACATAAAAGATGTTGCGAATGAACTCCCAGTACGGCGGTATCGAATCGAGAAGCGTAATCAAATTCGAGGGACCAACGATTGAAACGCCGACCGCGTAAACGTCCGGCGTGAACGCCACTCCGGCAAGGGTTGCGTATCCGCCGTATGAACCGCCCATGATGCCGACGCGTTTCGCGTCCGCTATGCCCTGGGCCACCAGGTGCTTGACGCCCCACGTGATGTCATCCTGCATCTTCTGGCCCCATTCATTGTTGCCGGCGTTCAGGAACTTCTTGCCATACCCCGTCGAACCGCGAAAGTTCGGTTGGAGCACCGCATAGCCTCGATTCGCCAGGAACTGGGATATCGGGTTGTAACCCCACGAGTCACGATACCAGGGACCTCCGTGCGGGAACACAACCAGCGGCAGGTTCTTCGCCGCGACGCCTTTGGGCAACGTAAGAAACGCAGGCACCACTAATCCATCGGATGACTTGTAAGTGATAGCCTGCATCGGTGATAGTTGCTCGCGCGGGATTTTTTCGTAGATTCGATATTGGAGCGTCAGATCTTTAGTCTTGCGATCGAACAAATAAGATGCGCCCGGATCTCGATCGCTGTTTGCAGAAATCAAGAACAGTTGCTCATCTCGAGTAGAAGAGCCAAAGTTGATCTCTTTGCCGGGAAGCTTCGACTTGAGCAGATTGTAGTCGCTCTCGTACGCTTTGTCTTTGAAGTAGACTCTGGTTCGTTCATCTTCGTATGTGGTCGCGATGATCTCATTGCTGACGTTGGAGAACGAAGCGCCGCCGAAATCAACGCGCTTTTGCGGGTCGGACTCTACGAGTTCCTCCTTGCCGCTCTCGATATCAAACAACACAAGCCGGCTAAGGTCGATGCTATCGCCCTTGTTTGTATCCATATACACGCGGCGGTTGTCTTTGTTGAAGCGTACCGCGTTGCAAGTCTCTAGCACGCTGCACGAGTAGATCTTAGTAAAGCTCTTCTCGCCTATTCTCAGCAGCTCATTGTCCCCGTTCTCGGCGACCCGCGAGGCGAGCCTCAACTTATCTTGTACGTCAAAGACCCAGCCGGCGATGCGCTCCGTGTTCTTTTGGATCAATGTCCTCTCACCGGTCGAGATCTTCACTTTGTACAGATCGTGCCAGGATGCGTCGCGATCGTTCAGGCCAACGTAGATGAAGTCAGGCTCGCTTCTGGGGACGTTATAGATTATGGCGCGGGCGCCTTTCGCGTCGGTCAAGTTTCGGGCGGCCGGAACTTCCTCACCGGCTGGTGGCGAATCCGCAGGATTGACCGCATAGACGTTGTAGTTCTCGTCTCCGGCTTTGTCCTGCACAAACAGAATGTACTTGCCGTCGCGGCTCCAGAAGTATTCGGAAATCGGCCTCTTCATATCGGCAGTTATCAACTTAGCCTTATCAAATGATTCCGCGGTTTTCTTTACCCAGATGTTGCGCGATCCCTTGTAGGGTTTTAAGAAGGCTATGTACTGGCCGTCAGGTGAGAGTTGTGCGGCGACGATCTCCGGATCACCAAAGAACAGCTCGCGGTCGAGCAGGGGAGGAGGCGCGTCCGGCGGTGTCGCGCTCGCTTTCTTTTGCGCCAGCACAGGACTGGCGAACGAGAATCCTACGATCATCAAGAACGCAACGAACCGCAAGGCGCTAAAAATCGTTCCGGGCGTGGAAGGTGAAGTCTGTCGTGTGCTGCTAACTTCTGTATTCATGGCTCAACCTCGATAACGTGAAAGCTTTTGTCGCAGTCTAATACGCCCCCACGCTTCTGTCCATCGAGGCGAAAGTAGGCAAGATTGTAGAAAAAGCGATCATTCTGAATGACGTAAACGGGACTCAGCGAGTTCACTTAGGCGAACAAGGAAAGAGGGTGGTGAAAGAGGGGTCAGGCTTGAGCTTGTTGACATTTGCAGTACTCCAAATCTTATAGAGCGGCCCTGTGATTCGGACGGTAAGAGCAAATGTCAACGAACTCAGGCCTGACCCCTCGTTTGGCCTGTTTTACACACAGCTGTGGATCAAAACGATCTCATAAGACAGTGACATTTCGTAAGCTCGCACTCATGAGACACCTATCCCCTTTGCTCCAACAATCAAACAGAGACATTATTAACGGCTGGATTAAAGCTTGACCGTAATCTTGGTCGCGCTAATCGTTCCATCCGCTTCCAGGAATCCCTTCACTTCGACAAGCAAACCTGCGCTGATCAACATGCCTTTCTGCTTGATGCGGGTATCGACGCTCACATGCACAATACGCCCGCTGACTACCCAATTTCCTACTAACCCCGTGGCCGGCAAGTTGTCGACGAAGCCCTGGAGCTTTACACGGCCCGTAAGGATCGGGCTTGCTTCTACGTTGATTTCGGTAGCCTTCACCGAACCATCAGCTAGCAACAGTCCCTTCACTTTAACAAGTGCGTTCTCAATTGCGAGCCCGTGTTCCTGTTTGACGTGTGTATCTGTCGCCACGTGAACAGTTCTCCCGTTCACGATCCACTCGCCGATTATCGACCCATCCGGGAGCCTATCGACAAATTCAACAAAGTCGAATTGTTTTGTGGAACCAGGCGATGCTTCAACTTCAATCTCATCGGCGCTGATTGAACCGTCGGCCAAAAGTATTCCCTTAATCTTCACAAAGGCGTTCAAGGCAACAGCAGCAGGACTGACTTTGAGCTCGGTTGCTGGCGCCACATGCACAGCTCGTCCATTTACCATCCAGGCGCCCACCAAACCGCTTGCGGGCAGCCTTTGAACGAAACCCTCGAAATCGAACATGTGCGTTGAACCCGGCGATGCCTCCACCGTGATGTCATCCGCAGTAATCGAGCCATCCTCCTTAATGAAACCCTTTACATCGACAAAAGCGTTCAGCGCGACGAGGCCGTGCTCCATTTTAGCGTCCGTGGCGGTGCTAACGTGCACAATGTGCCCGTTCACCGACCAATCGCCGATCAATCCGGACGCGGGCAGTTTGTCAACGAAGCCGCTGAACCGTGCTTCATGTACGGCGCCGGGGCCCGCTTGAACGTCGATATCCCTCGCATTAATTGAGCCATCCGCAAGCAAAGTTCCTTTCACTTCAACGAAAACGCCTAATCCAGCCACAATACCTCTTTCCTGCTTTATGTCTGTGTCGCTGGTCACATGGACCGTCCGTGTACCTACGATCCAATCTCCTACCAAACCGACGGCTGGTAGGCGCTGTATTAAACCATCAAACTCGACCCTGTCTTTGGACTTCGCTCTAGCCGTCGCCGAGCAGAGCAGCGTGATCAGAACGATCAGCGGAATAAGCCGTGACACCATGACAATTATCCTCCCGTTCTTTTTGTCTCAAAGCGCAATCTAGGCGCTTCAACAGCAATCAAAGTTGTGATTATTACAGAGAAGACGAGCTGCAACGCTGGAAAACACGCCAACCCGACTGGGCCACCATGAAGCGCTAAGCCATCGGCGTGCCATATTATTAGTTGGCGGCGCTCGATCGATTCGATGGCTGATCGGACTGACCTTGGAGCTAAGATAAAACGCGCGATAAGAATACTAAAGCTCTGATAGAGTGGCTCTTAGGCAAGCTGTAAACAGTAGACTTAGCTGTGATCACCGGAGTTACGCCCAACCGGTTGGTTCGCCGAGGCCTCGCCAGCAAGCGTCTTTGTGTAGGAATGGAATCACAGTCATGAAAAATTTACACTTTTCCTTTGGGTGCTGAGTCTGATCTCAGTTGAACTGGAGAGGGCCGCTAGAGGCGGGCCGAAGAAGAATTACCGGCTTAGCTGAGGAAAAGACTTACACCTGCGCGTGGTTGACGCTACGGAAAGGAGTTTGCTATCGCTCAGGAAAGGAATCCGAAGATTTTGGGTTTCGAATCACGAGAGTTCCATTTCAAACTGCTTTAGCGATCCAATCGAAGAGTCCATCCCTATCAATAATGACTACGTTTGGCATTTCGTTGACCAATCGACGTGCATTTGCAGTCACTCCGGTGGTTGTTACGAGAATGGCTTTATCAGCTCCTGCTCTCATTAGAGCGGCGTACAGGGTTCTTATCGAAGATTCGCTTACCTTGTAGTCTTTCTTGGTTCTCTTAGCTTCGACCAAAAATCTTTGCCGGCCGATTACCGGATCATTGCGGGTCACAACCATGTCGTACCCGTTATCAACTGAATTCGTCGTGTGTTCGACGTGGTAGTTAAGTGAGCGGAAAACCGTAGCCACTAATTCTTCGAACTGGATGGGTGTTATCCAATAAATTAGATCCGGTTTATGTGCAACGATCGACAACAATTCCCTCCCCTCTAAGTTCTTTGGCGGAGCCGTCTCATTGGTAACTGACGTGGTTACCTCATCATTAGTGTCCAATACTGCATTCAGAAAGGACGCTCCCTGTAAATTGACATCACTCAGCTTTGCTTCCCGCAGATCTGCCGAATCAAATCGAACGCCGATCAAAGATGCGTTTCTAAAATCAGCGCCGACAAGAATGGCTTCAAAAAAGTTTGCACCATCCAATACAGCATCCCTGAATGAGGCGCCCGAAAGATCAGCTCGGCTGAAATTAACTGTCGGCAAGACGGCGCCATCGCAAATCACTCCCTTCAGATCTGGTTTCCATCCAGGATTGAGTACGCGCACCTCGTTCCATTCTTCAGGACGATTTCGTTTAACAAGTTCGACAGAATTTGTTGTCGTATATACCTTCTTCCTTAGATACTTTCTTGAAATAAATATAGATAAAGCCAATCCAACGAGTATTCCAATGACGCTCGCCAGAAGAACCAAAGCTATTTCGTGACTCATTTTGAGACCTCTTTCAAAGCCTGCAACGCGATAAATACCATACTGCTTGCGATCACCACCGCAACTATTAGGAGTGCGAAAGAGACTGCATCAAACCCTGCCGATGGCTGTTGGAGCGGATTCGCCTGCGTGGTGTGTAGTCTCGCGCTAATGAAACCACTTAAGAACACGTTTATTATCCAGCCGCCAAGCCCAAACAGAAAAAGATACAGGTACTTGGAGTGGGTCGGCTCATAAGTTTCAGACAGAGTTACTTCATAATCCATTTCGAACCCCATACCTGTTTCCTTCTTCGCATATTTTGAAAGGATTTTTGGTTGATAGAACGCGTCAGCGGCCGCAATGGTGAAGAGGATGCCTGAGGCCCAGAGAGTCACATCCGGCGCAATGTCGAACCATACAGAATCATTCTTAAATGTGAAGTACTTAACCATCACGCCGACGGCGAACATAATGGACCAGCATATGAGCGGTCCGATCGTTTTAAGATCCATCAGTCAGCTCCTTTTGATTTCGTATCTGAGGGAGTCATCCAATGCGCCGATTCACACTGTGGGGGAGTGAACCGAGCTCCTGGCAGATTAAAGGCGAGTTCCATCCGAACGAGACAGCGGATCATAGTGCACGCAGTCTAGTGTAGGCCATATGAATCAGCAACACACAAATATCGTGTTGCTCTACAGGGGTTGCTGCGTAGAGAAGGTGTAAAATGGATTATAGTACGGTTGCGAAAAAATGGAAGGCCAATTAAGCGCTAGAGTCTCATTGTAACGAACTTGCGTTGAATCCCTCTAAAGATCCTAATAAAAGATTCATCAAAACGTGATCGTCGATTCCGACGCGTCCTTCTTTCTAGACGGCTCCCGTCTTGAACCGGAAGTAAGCCTCGTGGTTCGTGCCTTACGCCAATGTGAGAAGTCATTTGCGGCATTTGTTCGCTCACGGCTTAACGGAGAAGTCCATCCCTAGTTGAGGAAACGCAAGAATCTTAACCCAAAGGATCCGCCGTTGTTGAAGCCGAATTGGGCCTAAGGAACCCAAGAACGAACTTCCAAGGTCGATCACAGCAATAGCTGTCCGCATTTTTACTCATTTCGAAGTCTTCCAGAACAACCGTTGTCCTGGAACTATTGTTGACAAATCTACGAAGATTTCTCGATCCCAAGTATCACGGTAGCTGGTACTGATTTCCCAGTGCGTATGAATTGGTAACGGCGGTCGTAGATCCATCGCTTTAGCAGATCGTGGTCCAGAAGACTTCCGTCCGGAGCTGGTGCGCAGCGCTTTGAAGACTCTCGATATTTTTATGATCTAGATTACGTGAAGCCCCAGGTTAGTATAAGTTATTCTTTCTTGTATGTTCTCAACGATATGCTCGAGCCAGCGAGCCCGATCATCACCCAAAGATGACGAAAGTCTTCGATATCTTGCGCAAGACCGTCCAAAGCCAAACCAGCCAATCCACCCCAGAGTGCAAGATCTATAGGACGCAGACGTCTTCGCCACAACGACGCAATCAGGAAGGAAAATGAAATAAGCGCTGGCAGCCCGATCGTTCCAGCGATGTTGATCGGGGTGCAGTGTGAGTCGAAAGGTGCACCGCGGTACTCCCCTGGACTGGTTCCAAGTCCGCTCCCGAAAAGAGGGTTTCGCACAATCGTCGCAAGCGCGGATAAAGCACCCTCCTTACGGCTGGAAGCGACTCGCTCGAAGCGAACCTCGAGCGGACGAGCTGGATTGATAAGCGGCTTCCAAATCGTCATTGCAATAGTGAGAGCAATGACTGCAAAAGCGCCTATAGCAGCGATTGCGCGTCGGCGCGGCGTCGTTGCGTTGCGTATCAGGGCCGCCAATACAAAACCCAAAATTCCGCGGGAAAAGGTCAACAGAACGGTGACCCATAAACCTAACAAAGCGCCGCGCCGAACCCACCTTGGCAGCTCCGCGCATTTACCAGAGACGATCGCTGCGGCGAAGATACAGAAGCTGGCCAGAAGGTTAGGGTTGTAAGTACCGGCTTGCACTCGCGCGTACCAGCGTGAAGGTTCGAGCTCGCCATAAATCCCGATGAGAGGCGACGGCTCACCAAGATAGAATAGAAAAAGCCCCGCCAACGCAGCCGCGGCAGTAATTATGGACGTCACAGCGATGGAGTTTGCGATCCAGGTCGTCGACTTAGGACGCGAGGCAAGATCAGCAGTAATCACTGCCAGAACGCAGAGCTCGCCTACCCCAAGCAGCTTTGGAAATCCAAGTAACGGATGTGGGGAAGTAAAAAGAAGTGACAGGAAGGCGAAGAGGAAATAAAACGCCAAACCCAAATGGGCGGGTTGCATTTTCGGCCAACCCGCTTTAAAGCGCTCTATGGCCCAGAACGTTGCGGCCGCGGCAAATACCGCGTCGCTCCACTGCGCATGTTCATGAAGCCATGGAAAGGGTGGGAACCAGATCCAGGGTAGGAGTGCGAGTGAGGTTAGATAGAGGACGAGGACTAAACGTGAGAGAAGATTTGTTGACGAGGAAAATGAAGTCTCCGCTCGATTGTGCGCTTTTGAAAGAATGAACTCTCCGTCGGTTCCTGAAACTTAGTCTATGGTTGCACCGGCAGTCTGTTCGAAAAGCGGATCGATTTCAAGCCGCGATGACCAGAAGGTATATTGGACCAGCTTTATCGCAATCATTACAGATGAAATGAGACTGAAAGCTGTCATAGATATCATCAATGCTGCCGGAAGTGGTTCACCGTGAAACGGGCGCGCAAGAGCAGTTGTCAACCCTCCAATGGCAATGAGTCCAATGAAGTAGCGATCTCTGGCCAGCGGATGCTTCGCGGCGACTATGCTTGAGAACGGTACCAACACTATTAGATTTCGGCTCCAATCACCTGGCAACAGTATCGGCAAAGAAACAAGCAAAACTGCGAGTCCGATGCGATACACGCCTATTGCCGTTGATCGGATAGATCGGTCGAGGATGCACATCGCTGCGAGCAACGAAGTTGGCCAAAGTCCACACCAGGCTCCCATGTAGAGCAATTTCAGATAGCTCGACAAACCTCGAAGCCGTAAGACCGATAGCTGGTAATCAAAAAGATAATGGTAAGCATAAGGCTTCCAACCCGGAAACACAGCCGGAGCGTCGGAATGACGCACGAGCACGACGACTACAAATATGGCGATCGGGGCCAGCAGCCCAACGCAAGCAGATTTACGATATCCAAGACGATAGGTATAAAAAGCCCAAACCGGAACGAGAAACAACCCGAATTCCTTTGTCAGCACTGCGACACAAGTGAGAACAAGCGCTGCTACTAGCTTACCTTTAACTAGAGCAACTATTGTGAGGCACGTGACCAAGAGTAAGAAGGGATCGACAAGGATGGGAGTGTAGCCGAAGGTCACTGCGAGCGAGCAACCGAAGGCGAGCAAGACAGCTGTCTGCCACTGCCAGCTACTACCTCGCTGAGTCAGGAGCTGTTTCAAGATCAGCAGCGATCCAAGAAGCGCTAACGACGTCAGCAGGTTGTACGCGGCGGAAACGGATAAGCCGCTCAAGATGGCTGTGTGAGCCGCCAACCACGGAACGAGTACTCGAATATCGAACGGAACCCCTGCGGATTGACCATCGGATATCTGGAGGTAGGCCCAACTATCCAAGATTCGATGTTCGTTTCCACCGCCAAAGAACGAATGAATCGCATAAAGCAGACAGGCTATGGTCACCGCGACCGCAGGAAATACTCTTGCTGAAAAACCTGTTAAGGACTCATTCGGCTCGGCGGGAGGTGCTGAGAAATGCCTTGTTGAGCAGGACATTAACAAGGAATGCTTCGAACGAAGGCTGGTAAAAGGATCGAACTCAATTTTACTGAGGAAGACGAAAGATTGAAGTGGTTTTTTCAAACCGGTTGATCAGGCGACCGACAGTGACTGGTTCGCAATGATCGAAGGTGCCTGATCCAGAAATATTGACTTGAAGAGCAAGGAATTTCGGATGCTCTCATATAGCTGATCGGGCTTATTGCCGATTTCTGTTGCGTACTCGACCGAGAACTCTTCTTCAAATGCTCTCTTAATCTCATCGAGAGTTTTGCCTTCAAGGAGCCCCTGAAACACCAGGAGATAATCGTCATCGTAATCGTTTATGCCTAGGACGTTATGCTCGTGCGACGCGGACATTTTTGTAGAGGCGAGTTCTTCCACCCAATCGGTAACCGTATCGACTGGATCTCGATCCGGATACCGGCTTGCCACCAACTCGAGGAATTTGAGCCGGTCGGGTACATTCAACAAGAGTGCTAGAAAGAATCGATGATCATTGCTGGTAATCTGGGAACGTCGATAGAAGAGATTTGCTTGTCGATTAGCCTCATCAAAGACGGGGCGGGTGAGGTCGACGAGCTCTCCGTGTCGGCGACGAGCGATCTGCATGAGTGACTCGAACCGCTCCTCCCCGGTCGCCAAGCCAAAAGCGTGTTCCAGATGGTTACCGAGAAGATGGCTGCGAGCAAGATCGAGAATCCTAAATGCCGTCTGGAAATCTGAGTGCGAGAGCAATTCGCCGATAATCGCATCGGTTTCTGGGTGTTTAATCTTAAACAACAGCGACGCGCATTGCGTCCTCCTGATTGTAATATCCTCATCATAGAACGGGTCATTGGCGAAGCATGGCTTTTTGTAGTCGTATTGTGGCATACCCTTATACGTCCTGTATGTCCGAACACAAATAGTTACGGACGGACGATCAAGGTGGAAAAGTGAATGAATATACGCCTCGCCGGGCAGGATGCGTCTGATCGCACCCTTCTCCAACAGTTCAACTTTCTCCAGCGAAATGTCGCCGATAACAAAATGTTGATTCAGCTTGTTCCTGGCCTTGAAGCTATAGTGACTGTGTATGCTTGACCCGAGGTGAACCTGAAATGCTCCGCAGAAACCGTGCTGGTGAATGGAGGTGGTGCCATCAACCCAGTAGTATGCATCGATATAGAATCTGCTGCTGTTGTACAGTGTGATTGGCGGGTTGCCGAACTGGCTTGAAATTCCTACCTGTGCAGGTAGACTGTCAACTGTGTTGACCCAGCGAATGATTTCCCACGGATCCGAGGCTTGGCTTGGATCCCTTTCTTCCAGCGCATCAGCGGCGATTTCAGGAAACACGTCTTCGCCGTAGTTCCGCTCCCTCCAGCGCTCTTCGACAAGCGAGCCCAATTTTTGAAAAAATTCCACGACTTCTTACCTTGTTCTTATTCGCTAACCGCAGCAGACAACAAAGCGCCGCATCTCGGCTGTGGGATCCAGGAGCAAGCGATGACTGGACGCAATTGAGCTAACTATCGCGCCGGCGAAAGCACCTCTGCCCAGCCATCGAGTTATGCCGTGCCCTCTCAGGAGTCTAACGGTGCTCCTTATACCGGACATGCGGGACATGTGTTATCCACGGTTGCTCTCCAACCACTCGGTATACTTTGAGGGGGGCTATTCGGACAAAGACCTCCGGAGTTCTGTTGACAAGCCAAACATGTGACTTGCCCAAGGAATCCGCCTTGGCCAGTATTGCAACTGGCGTTATTGAAGCAACAGCCAAGAACATTATTACAGATTGGTGGACACGTACGCCCGCCTGCGAACGAACTACAGGTTAGACACGCAGGCGGTATCGAAGCTCCCGCTGATGCTGTCGGCGCGACCAGAGAAATCACCATAGGGGTCAAAGCTGCAGCAGCTCCCAGCTTGCGTAAAACGGCTCGCCTCGAAGCCCTCATTGACTCTCCAGTAGCAGTCACGGGTTCTTCAAGAAGCTTCGCTCGGGACAACTGCTTGAGCGCCAGCCAAACCGTCTCTTCACCAACCGGCTTTTTCCACTCCTCTTCCATCATCGCTGCAATCTCAGGGACTGTGGTTTCACCGTCACAATGCTTCCAAACGAAGGCAGCCGTCTGGTTCAGGCAGTGTGCTTTGTTATCGCTCAGGTCATATACGAGAACTTCATCGGTAAGTTCTTTGACGATCAGTTCTCTTTTTCGGGCAAGAGAGATGTGACCATTTTCTTTGGACTTCATCACCTATCTCCTTTCAATAGGGCAAGGTTGGATCGTTTATGCATTCGAATCTAGAACTAGTAATCAAGAGGCTGAGACCACCGGCAGCTTCGCCTTACGCGCTCCTAAAAGGGCTAGTGTATCGGGTCCCATCGCAATGGTCGATGCAATTCTGCCATCACGACCAATGATCACCGCAGACGGGGTTACATTGGTGCCAAAACTCAGGCCAATTTCAGAATTTAGATCCCGCACATAGCGCGATGTGAACCTTTTGCTATCTGCCTCAAACCGATCAGCCTCACCAGTTGCAACGATTACCAAACGCGGCGCGTGCTTTGGTGGATTCTCTTCCCAACTAATCAAATCATCTGACATCTGCTGACAGAACGGACATTCCGGATTCCAAAAAAGCAATGCAGTATCGTGGCCAAGAAAATCGCTGCTCTTTATGATCCGGCCCGCAGCGTCAGTGACTGTAAATTCAGGGGCAAAGTCCCCAACATTGTATGAACTCTTGTCTGCAATCTGAATCTTCTTTGTCTTCGTGGACCCGCCGTTATTGCCAATCGCTCGCGAAGAAGTGGTCGCTACAGCATCAATTACCAATTCTTTGATCGCATCAACGCCATATGAAAGGTGACCCGCTATTCTCGCATGAGCGCTGATCAGAACTCCGCCGGGGGTCCATTTAACTTGATAGGCGTCTGAAATCGAAGACTCACCTTGCACGAGCAAA
>Ga0126382_10000500_pt1 | contig 15329 bp, 14 predicted proteins | sample PanSoiMetPlot_30_FD_92548 | JGI IMG/M metagenome (GOLD analysis project Ga0126382, IMG submission 92548) | Tropical forest soil microbial communities from Panama - MetaG Plot_30 | ecosystem: Environmental > Terrestrial > Soil > Tropical forest > Bulk soil | place: Panama | collected 2016-02-17
ATTGCATCGCGCCACCGCAACGAAGGGCTGGGACGGCGGCTCCTCGACTGGGCGATCGCCGAATGCAGGAAGCGTGGCTGCGGGGTGGTGCAACTCACCACCGACAAGTCTCGTCTGGATGCGCAGCGGTTCTACGAGTCATTGGGCTTTCGGGGCAGCCACGAAGGCATGAAGCTCAAGCTGTGAACAGCTAGAGCGGGACGACCGGCTCTGGCTTGTGCTGGAGTATGATCTCTTCCGAAAACCGGTACCCACCCCGGATCAAGTCCGGGGCAGGCTTGTTCGGGATCAAGCTCTAGGCGGCTTCGCCGTCCGCCGTCTTCGCCAGCCGCTGCGCCTCGGTCACCAGCGCGGCGGTGAGTGGTGTCATCGGCTCGCGCGCCGGGACCACGAGGCCGATGGTGTGCACCGCCTCCGGCTCGACGATGGGAATGGCGCGGATGGTCTCGGTCAGGCCCAGGGTCTCTGCGAGCTTGGCCGGCATCACGCTCGCCCAGCGGCCGGTGCGCACATGGGCGAACAGCACGATCATGGAATTCGATTCCAGTGTCGGCTGTGGCGTCGCGCCGACGCCGCGCAGGAGCTCGTCGATGATGCGGCGGTTCTGCATGTCCGGCGTCAGCAGGCAGAGCGGCACCTGCGCCACCTCGGCCCAGGTGACGGAGGCGCGGTTGCCGAGCGGCGCCTCCGCCGACGTCAGCAGGCGATAATGCTCGCGATAGAGCGGGACGGTGTTGACGCGGCCGAGCGGCTCATTGTCGAGATAGGTCAAGCCGGCGTCGATCTCGAGATTTTCGAGCTGCGCCAGCACCTCGATCGAGGTGCGCGACAGGATCGTGAACTGCACATTGGGATGGCGCATGCGGAACGGCGTCGTCAGGCTTGCCACCATCGCCAGCGTCGTCGGTATGGCAGCGATCCGCAGCCGGCCGGCGAGCCCGTGGCGCAGCGCATTGACCTCCTCCCGCATGGCGCGGGAATCCCCGACGATGCGCCGCGCCCAGTCGAGCACGCGCTCGCCCTCGGGCGTGAAGCTCTGGAAACGCGAGCCGCGATTGACCAGCAGCACCCCCATGGTCTCCTCGAGCTGCTTGATTCCGGCGGACAGCGTGGGTTGGGTCACGCCGCAGGCCTCGGCGGCGCGGCCGAAATGCCGCTCGCGAGCCAGCGCCATGAGGAATTCCAGCTTATCGATCAATGCGATAGCCTTTGTTCTATTGCTCACCGATGATATGCCTATCGATAGAGGAATTCAATCGACTGATGGCAGTTGGGGGCTTGTTTTTAATCAACGACTGCCGTCATTCCTACTTTCGGAAGGATTCCAAAGATGGATGCACGGAGCGACCAGCCACCGCCGTCTGCTGGCATGGGGCGGCGCAATCGCCCCCGGAGGACGCCCAAGGGCCGTCAGGTCGATCCGCGCGCCCTCGAGGAGGTGCGTGCGCTGCTGGGCGAGCGCGAGCGCCGGCGCGATCTGCTGATCGAGCACCTGCACCTGATCCAGGATCGCTACGGCCACCTCTCCGCGGCGCATCTCGCCGCGCTGGCGCAGGAGATGAAGCTCGCCTTGACCGAGGCGTACGAGGTCGCGACCTTCTACGCGCACTTCGACGTCGTGAAAGAGGACGAGGCGCCGCCGCCCGCCGTGACCGTTCGGGTCTGCGACTCGCTCTCTTGCGCCATGGCGGGGGCGGAGACGCTCCTGCGCGAATTGCCCGGCAAGCTCGGCCGCGATGTGCGCGTCGTGCGCGCGCCCTGCATGGGTGCGTGCGATCGCGCGCCGGTCTGCGCCGTCGGCCACACACAGGTGATGAAAGCCACATCGGAGAGCGTCGCGGCCGGCGTTTCCCACGGCGCCCACGCGCACTCCTATGACACGCCGAACGACTTCGACGGCTATGTCGGCGCCGGCGGCTATGCGCTGCTGAAGGCGTGCATCGCGGGCGCGCGCACGCGCGACGACGTCATCAAGGCGGTGAGCGACGCCGGCCTGCGCGGGCTGGGCGGCGCCGGCTTCCCGACCGGCCGTAAATGGACGCTGGTGCGGGCGGAGCCCGCGCCGCGGCTGATGGCGGTCAATGCCGACGAGGGCGAGCCCGGCACATTCAAGGACCGTTACTATCTCGAGCGCGATCCGCATCGCTTCATCGAGGGCATGCTGATCGCGGCCTGGGTGGTCGAGGCGCCGCAGATCTACATCTACATCCGCGACGAATATCCCGAAGTGCGGTTGATGCTCGCGGACGAGCTCGCCAAGGTCGAGCGCGCGGGGCTCGCCAAGCACGCGCAGATTCATCTGCGGCGCGGCGCCGGCGCCTACATCTGCGGCGAAGAATCCGCGATGATCGAGTCGATCGAGGGCAAGCGCGGCCTGCCGCGGCACCGGCCGCCCTACGTGGCCCAGGTCGGCCTGTTCGGACGGCCGACGCTGGAGCAGAACGTCGAGACGCTGTTTTGGGTGCGCGACATCGTGGAGAAGGGAGCAGGCTGGTTCACCTCCCACGGCCGCCGCGAGCGCAAGGGTTTTCGCAGCTTCTCCGTCTCCGGCCGCGTCAAGAAGCCCGGCGTGGTGCTGGCGCCCGCGGGCGTCACCGCGCGCGAGCTGATCGAGGAATATTGCGGCGGCATGGCCGACGGCCACACGTTCAAGGCCTATCTGCCGGGCGGCGCGTCAGGCGGAATACTGCCGGAATCGATGGCGGACTTGCCGCTCGACTTCGGAACCCTGGAGAAATACGGCTGCTTCGTGGGGTCGCACGCGGTTGTGATCCTGTCGCAGCAGGACGATATGAAGGCGGTGGCGCTCAACCTGATGCGCTTCTTCGAGGACGAGAGCTGCGGCCAGTGCACGCCGTGCCGGGCGGGAACCGAGAAGGCCGTCAAGCTTATGGCAACCGGCCCCTGGGACCAGGCGTTGTTGACTGAGCTGTCCGACGCCATGCGCGACGCCTCGATCTGCGGGCTCGGCCAGGCGGCCCCCAACCCGCTGCTTTGCGTACTGAAGTATTTCCCCGAGGAGCTGACGAAGCCGCTCGGAACCTGGTCATGAAAGCGCTCGGATGAACTCATGAGCACCAACGGAAGCGGCAAGACCGTCACCTTCACCCTCGACGGCGTCGAGGTCGAGGCTCGGCCGGGCGAAACGATCTGGCAGGTCGCCAAGCGCCAGGGCACCGACATCCCGCATCTGTGCTACGCGCCCGAGCCGGGCTACCGGCCGGACGGCAATTGCCGCGCCTGCATGGTGGAGATCGAGGGCGAGCGCGTGCTGGCGGCGAGCTGCATCCGCACGCCGACCCCGGGAATGAAGGTCAAGAGCGCGTCGGACCGTGCCAAGGCGGCGCGCAAGATGGTGTTCGAACTCCTGGTCACCGACCAGCCGGACCGCGCGACACAGGCGCACGATCCGGTCTCGAAGTTCTGGAGCTGGGCCGATCGGATGAACATCGCGGTCAGCCGGCTGCCGGCGCGCGAAAAGAATCCCGCGCCCGACCGCAGCCATCCCGCCATGGCGGTCAACCTCGACGCCTGCATCCAGTGCAATCTCTGCGTCCGCGCCTGCCGCGAGGTGCAGGTCAACGACGTCATCGGTATGGCCGGCCGCGGCCATCTCGAGAAGATCGTGTTCGACTTCGACGACCCGATGGGCGCCTCGACCTGCGTCGCCTGCGGCGAGTGCGTGCAGGCCTGCCCGACCGGCGCGCTGATGCCGTCATCGTTGGTGAACGCGCAGAACGTCCGCACCGAATTCCCGGATCGCAAGGTCAACAGCGTGTGCCCCTATTGCGGCGTCGGCTGCCAGCTCACCTACGAGATCAAGAACGACAAGCTGATCTCGGTCACCGGCCGCAACGGCCCGGCCAACCAGAACCGGCTCTGCGTGAAGGGCCGCTTCGGCTTCGACTATGTCAGCAATCCGCAGCGCCTGACGCAGCCGATGGTCCGCAAGGACGGCGTCGCCAAGGCGCCCGACGATCTGGTCGATCCCACCAATCCGTGGACGCATTTCCGGCCGGCGACCTGGGAGGAGGCGCTCGATCGCGCCGCCAAGGGGCTCACGAAAATCCGCGACCGCGACGGTCCGCGTGCGCTTGCCGGTTTCGGCTCCGCCAAAGGCTCCAATGAAGAAGCCTATCTTTTCCAGAAGCTGGTCCGCACCGGCTTCGGCTCCAACAACGTCGACCACTGCACGCGGCTCTGCCACGCCTCGTCGGTGGCTGCGCTGCTCGAGGGCGTCGGCTCGGCGGCGGTGACCGCGACCTTCAACGAGTGCAAGAATTCCGACGTCATCATCGTGATCGGCGCCAATCCGACCGAGAATCATCCGGTGGCGGCGACCTTCTTCAAGCAGGCGGCCAAGCGCGGCGCCAAGCTGATCGTGATGGACCCGCGTGGCCACGCGCTCAAGCGGCACGCCTGGCAGATGATGCAGTTCAAGAACGGCACCGACGTTGCGATGCTCAACGGCATGCTCAACGTCATCATCGGCGAGAAGCTCTACGACCAGCAATATGTGCAGACCTACACCGAGGATTTCGACAAGCTCGCCGAGAGCGTGAAGCCGTTCACCCCGGAGGAGATGTCGCCGATCTGCGGCATCGAGCCGGACGTGCTGCGCAACGTCGCGCGCACCTTTGCGCGGGCCGAGAGCGCCATCATCTTCTGGGGCATGGGCGTGTCGCAGCACACCCACGGCACCGACAACGCGCGCTGTCTCATTGCGCTGTCGCTGATCTGCGGCCAGATCGGACGCCCCGGAACGGGGCTGCATCCGCTGCGCGGGCAGAACAACGTGCAGGGCGCCTCCGACGCCGGCCTGATCCCGATGTTCTTCCCGGACTACAAGTCGGTGGAGAACGCCGAGATCCGCGCCAAGTATGAGGCTGCGTGGGGCGTGAAGCTCGATCCCAAGCGCGGCAAGACCGTGGTCGAGATCATGGACGCCGTGCACGCCGACGAGATCAAGGGCATGTACATCATGGGCGAGAACCCCGCGATGTCCGACCCCGACCTCAATCATGCCCGCGGCGCGCTGGCGCATCTCGAGCATCTCGTCGTGCAGGACATCTTCCTCACGGAGACCGCGTCCTACGCCGACGTCATCCTGCCGGCCTCCGCCTGGCCGGAGAAGGACGGCACGGTGACCAACACCAATCGCCAGGTGCAGATGGGCCGCAAGGCGCTGCCGTTGCCGGGCGACGCGCGGCAAGACATCTGGATCGTCCAGGATCTCGCCCAGCGCATCGGGCTTCCCTGGAACTACAAGAGCGTCGGCGAGGTGTTCACCGAGATGGCGTCGATGATGCCGGCGCTCGATAACATCACCTGGGAGCGCGTGGAGCGCGAAAGTCACGTCACCTATCCGGTCGACGGACCGGATGTGCCGGGCCGCGACGTGGTGTTCGACACGGGGATCCCGCGTCCGAACGGTCTCGCCAAGCTGGTGGCGACGAAATTCCAGGCGCCGGACGAGATGCCGGACGCCGAGTATCCGTTCATCCTCACCACCGGCCGCCAGCTCGAGCACTGGCACACCGGCGCGATGACGCGCCGCGCCTCGATGCTCGATGCGCTGGAGCCCGGCCCGGTGGCGGGCCTCTCACGTGGCACCATCGCCAAGCTCGGCATCGAGCCCGGCGATATGGTGCGGGTCGCGACGCGCCGCGGCGTGGTCGAGCTTAGTGCGCGGCAGGATGAATCGGTGCCGGACGGCGTGGTGTTCATCCCGTTCGCCTATGTCGAGGCCGCGGCCAACCTGCTGACCAATCCGGCGCTCGATCCGTTCGGGAAGATCCCCGAGTTCAAGTATTGCGCCGCCAAGGTCGAGCCGGTGGACGAGGTGCCGCGCGTGGCGGCAGAGTAGGCGGGCGCTGGTCCTTCCTGTTCTTCCGGAAACACGGCTCCGTGAGCGGCCCATCATTTGAGATCGTCATCGTCGGCCAGGGTGCGGCCGGGCTTGCGGCCGCCTTGTCGGCGGTCGAGGCGGCGCGCGCGAAGGATCTGCGCGTCGGCGTCACACTGGTCGAGAAGGCAGCCGAAAGCGAAGCGGGCGGCAACACCCGCTGGTCGCCGTCCTATATGCGCATGGCAGCGGTCGACCGCGTCGAGCCGAGCTTCGTGCACGACATGCTGGCGGCGACGCAGCTCCAGGGCGACGAGACCTATTTCGCGCGGCTGGCCGCCGACGCGCCGGCGACGATGAAATGGATCGCCGCGCAGGGCATCGAGTTCATCAAGCCGGTCTATTATCTCGCCAAGGGGCCGCCGCGCATCCAGCCGGCCGGCGGCGGGCCGGCCATCGTCGACAAGCTCGTGCAGGCGGCGCGAAAGGCCGGCGTCGCGTTCCGCTACGGCACCGCGGCGCAATCTCTCGTCGGCGAAAGCGGCCGTGTCACCGGGCTCGTGATCGCGCATGGCGGGGTAAGCGAGACGCTTCCCACGTCGGCTGTCGTGCTCGCCTGCGGCGGCTTCCAGGGCGACGGCGCGATGATGTGCGAGCATTTCGGCGAGGGCGCGCAGACGATGCGGCTCATTTCGCCCGGCACGCGCTTCAACACCGGCGACGGCATCAGGATGGCGCTGGCGCTCGACGCCGACCTTGGCGGCGACTGGAACGGCATGCACGCCGAGCCGGTGGACGCGCGCAGCCGGAATTCCGCGCCGGTCGTGCTGGTTTATCCTTACGGCATCGTCGTGGACCAGGAGGGTCGCCGTTTCTTCGACGAGGGCGCGGGCCTCGTGCACGAAACCTGGGAGCACTTTGCGCGCGACCTGCATTTCAAGGCCCCGGGACGTACGGCCTTCGCGATCCTCGATAGCCGCCTGCTGGCGGTCGAGGGCTACGAGCGGGCCATTCGTTCGGAGGTGCCCCCAGTGCGGGCCGATACGCTTGCCGCGCTCGCCAAGCTGATCGGCGTCCACGCAGAGAATCTTGCAGCCACGGTCGCGGCCTACAACGCCGCCTGCACCGGCGACCCCGCGCGCTTCGACGCCACGCGCTGTGACGGGCTTTCGGCCGCCGGCACGCTCGCGCCACCGAAATCGAACTGGGCGCGCGCCATCAGCGAGCCGCCGTTCCTCGCCTGGCCGCTGGTCGGTGCGGTGGCCTACACCTTCGGCGGGCTTGCAACCGACGACCGCGCGCGCGTGCTGCGCGGCGGCGCACCCATTCCGGGGCTGTATGCGGCCGGCGAGATCACGGGGCATTTCCATGCCACCGCGCCGAATGCCGTGTCGGTGCTGCGTGCATTCGTGTTCGGAAGGATTGCGGGCCGGGAGGCCGTGGCCGCCCTGCCGCGCTGACCGGCGTGGTGGTCGCTCGATATGTTGCTATAACTCCGGCATGTCCATGCACCTTCACCGCGGCGTGCCGCCCGCATGACCGCTGCCGCCCGCCCCATCCTGCGCAGCTCGATCCTCGCGGCCGGCTCCGGCGCACCGGTGCTGCTGCTGCACGGCTCGGCCAGCACGTCCGCCATGTGGACGCCGGTCATCGACGTGCTCAAGGCGAAATTCCGCGTGCTCGCGCCTGATCTGATCGGCTATGGGCGCACGGATCCCTGGCCGAACGGCCATGAATTCGGTCTCGACGACGAGGTCCGGCTCATCACGCCACTGTTGGCGACCCAGCGCAGCGCCCATGTCGTCGCGCATTCCTATGGCGGGGTGGTCGCGCTCGAGCTCGCGCGCATGCATCGCGACCTCGTCCGTTCGCTCACGCTGATCGAGCCCGTCGCCTTCCATGTGCTGCGTCATGCCAGCGATCCCGGCCCCTGGTCCGAGGCGGAGACGCTGGGGCGGGACTATGCGGCGCAGATCGCGGCCGGGGAGACCGAAGCGGCCTTGCGCCGGTTCGTGGACTACTGGGCGCAGCCCGGCGCCTGGGACGCGATGGACGAAGGCGCGCGCGCGCAGATGCGGCGCATCGCGCCCAAGATGGTGCTCGACTTCGCGGTCGTGCTGCCTGACCGCGGACCGGACGCCTGGCGCGACGTCGAGCCGCCGGCGCGCCTGCTCGCCGGCGACAAGAGCCCGCTGCCGGTCAGGCACATCGCCGCCATCCTGGCGAGGCGGCTGCCGTCGGCCACGCTGCAGGTGGTCGCGGGCGCCAACCATCTGCTGCCGGCGACGCACCATCGGATGCTGAGCGAATTTCTGCTCGACAAGCTGGACGATTGATCGAGAGCCGACCGCCCTTGCATTTGCGATGGCTCGTCGTCATGGTGCGGCCATGGATGACCGCACCGCTCCGGCCGAGCATTCCTTGCGCAACATGGCCCCCGGCCCTGTCCGTCACGACTGGACGCGGGCGGAGGTGCGGGCGCTGTTCGCCCTGCCGTTTCCCGAATTGATCTTCCGCGCCCAGAGCATCCACCGCATGCACTTCGATCCGACCGAGGTGCAGATTTCGACGCTGCTCTCGATCAAGACCGGCGGCTGCCCGGAAGACTGCGCCTATTGTCCGCAGAGCGTGCACTACGACACCGGCGTGAAGGCGGAGAAGCTGATGCCGCTCGATGCCGTCCTGGCGGAGGCGAAGGCCGCCAAAGACGCGGGCGCGAGCCGCTTCTGCATGGGCGCGGCCTGGCGCGAGCCGAAGGACCGCGACCTCGACAAGGTCTGCGAGATGGTCGCGGGGGTCAAAGCGCTGGGGCTCGAGACCTGCGCCACGCTCGGCATGCTCGACGGCGGTCAGGCGCTGCGTCTGAAGGCGTCGGGCCTCGACTATTACAACCACAACCTCGACACCTCGCCCGAGCGCTACGGTGCGATCATCACCACGCGCACCTATCAGGAGCGCCTGGACACGCTCGGCCACGTGCGCGATGCCGGCATCCATGTCTGCTGCGGCGGCATCGTCGGCATGGGCGAAAGCGCCGAGGACCGCGTCGGCATGATCGCGACCCTCGCCAATCTGCCCGAGCATCCCGAAAGCGTGCCGATCAACATGCTGGTCAAGGTCGAGGGCACGCCGCTTGCACAGGTGCAGGCCATTGATCCCTTCGATTTCGTGCGCACCATCGCGGTCGCGCGCATCTGCATGCCGCGGTCGGTGGTACGGCTCTCGGCCGGGCGCGAGGACATGAGCGAGGAGACCCAGGCGCTCTGCTTCCTCGCCGGCGCCAACTCGATCTTCTATGGGCCGAAGCTGCTCACCACGCCCAATCCCGAGCGCGACCGCGACATGCGGCTTCTCGACAAGCTCGGGCTCACGCCCATGGACTAGCGCCGATGGACATTGGCGCAATCCCGGTCGGCCCCAATCCTCCCAAGGACATCAACGTCGTCGTCGAGATTCCCCTCGGCGGCACGCCGGTGAAATACGAGCTCGACAAGACGTCGGGTGCGCTCAAGGTCGATCGCTTTCTGCATACGGCCATGTTCTATCCCGGCAACTACGGCTTCATCCCGCAGACCTTGTCGGCCGACGGCGATCCCTGCGACGTGTTGGTGGTGAGCCAGGTGCAGGTGGTGCCGGGCGCCATCATCCGCTGCCGGCCGGTCGGCGCGCTGGTCATGGAGGACGAAGCCGGCGGCGACGAGAAGATCATCGCAGTGCCGGTAGACGCGCTCGCGCCGTTCTATTCGAACGTGCGCAGCTATCGCGACCTGCCCAAGATCATGTGCGAGCAGATCGCGCACTTTTTCCAGCACTACAAGGACCTGGAAAAGGGCAAGTGGGTCACGATCGTCAAATGGGTCGACGTGAAGGGTGCTGAGAAGCTCGTGCTCGATGCGATTGCACGTGCTGCAAAGGCGCCAGCCGCAGGCAAAGCTTCGAAAGCGCGACGCAAGAAATCCTAAACGCTCAGGCGAATTGGCGCATTAGCGTGAGCCCCGCCATAAGCCCGCCGACCGACAGCACGACCGACAGCACGGCATAGAGCACGGCCAGGCCGAGCTCGCCACGCTCGTACAGCAGGATGGTGTCGAGCGAGAACGCCGAGAAGGTGGTGTAGCCGCCGAGAATGCCGGTGGTCAGGAACAGCCGCCAGTGCTGCGAGACCGAGCCGCCGTCCTTGAAGGCGAAGTAACCGACGATGAGACCCATGACGATCGAACCGGAGACGTTCTCGAACAGCGTGGCGTAGTTGAAGCCAGTGCCGAGCCAGCGCGCGACGACGAGATTGACCCCGTGGCGCAACGCGGCGCCGAGGCCGCCACCCAGGAACACGATCAGGAATCCCATGGTTGCTCCTTAATTGCGGGCAACAAAAAACCGCCTTGCGGCGGGTCACGGACGGATCCCTACCGCATGCGTCGTGCGGTAGGAGTCATCAGCCCTCGCGGGCGGTTTTGGGGGACTCCATCCCCATGGTTCGCAAGCTAACCGCGCAGGAACCGCCGGTCAACGGCCCGAAGCGTCGCGCGCCTTGCGCAATCGGCCGCCGAGGGCAAGAAGCCCGGCGAGCGCAACCAGGGTGAATACCGCGCCGGCCATGAACGTGCCCTGCGGGCCGATCGCATCCCAGAGCGCGCCGGCGATCACGCTGGCGGCGAGCAGCGCGACGCCGGTCACGAGATTGAACACGCCGAAGGCCGTGCCGCGCAGCTCGGGTGGGGCGGCATCGGCGATCAGCGCCGCCAGCAGCCCCTGCGTGAACCCCATGTGCAGGCCCCATAGGGCAACCCCGACCATGACGCCGGCGACACCGGAGGTGAACGCCAGCACGGCGTCGGCGGCGACCAGCACAAGGAAGCCGCTCATCAGCACAGTCATCCGGTCGACCCGGTCGGAGAGGATCCCCGCGGGATAGGCCGCGATCGCGTAGACCACGTTCATCACGACCAGGACGGCGGGCACCAGGGCAAGCGGCAGCCCGACCGACTGCGCCCGCAGAATGAGGAACGCCTCGCTGAAGCGCGCCAGGGTGAACACGGTGGTGATCGCAACCACCCACCAATAGACCGTCCCCAGCCGCAGCAGCTCGGCTTTGCTCAGGGGTGCTGCGACCTTGCGCAGCTCGGGCGAGCGTTGCGGCTCGTGCACCGCGAACATGATCAGGGCGAGCGAGACGAACGCCGGAATCACCGCGACCCAGAACACGGCGGTGAAGTTGTCGGCGGTGAGCCACATCAGCGCGATGGCGACCAGCGGCCCGAGGAAGGCGCCGACCGTATCGAGCGACTGACGCAGCCCGAAGCTGGCACCCCGCACGTGCGACGGTGCGATGTCGGCGATGAGCGCGTCGCGCGGCGCTCCCCGGATGCCCTTGCCGACGCGGTCGATGAAGCGCGCCGCCACCAGCCAGCCGATCGACGATGCCAGCGGGAAGATCGGCTTGGTGAAGGCGGCAAGGCCATAGCCGAGCACGGCGAGCAGCTTGCGCCGGCCCAGCCAGTCCGACAACGCGCCGGAGAATACCTTGATGATGGAGGCCGTTGCTTCGGCGATGCCTTCGATGGCCCCGACCGTGAGGGCCGAGGTGCCGAGCACAGTCACCAGATAGATCGGCAGCAGCGCATGGATCATCTCCGAGGAGATGTCCATCAGCATCGAGACGAAACCGAGCGCCCACACGCCGGCCGGGACATCGCGCAGGCGGTAGCGCACCTCCGTCATGATCAGTGAACGGCTGCCGCCGCGCGCGGCGTCAGCGCGCCGCGGTGGCGGATCACCTGGCCCGCGAGACGGTGCGCGGCCGCAGCGGCGTCAGCCGGCCCGTTGCCCGCCATGCGCGCCGCGATATAAGCGGCATTGAAGCCGTCGCCTGCCGCGGTCGGATCGACCGGCACCACCACCTCCGGCACCGGGATGAACTCATTCTTTCCGCCGGCGGAGACCAGGGCGCTGTTCGGCCCGTTCTTCACCACGATTTCGGGGATGCCGAAGGCCTGCAGCCGCTCGACGGTCGCCTCCGGGCTCGGATCGCCCCACAGCACGGCCTCGTCGTCGTAGGCCGGCAATGCGATATCGACGCGCTTGAGCGCCTGCATGAAGACCGTCCGAGTGCGGGATAGATCTCCGCGCCAGCCGCGTGGCCGGAAATTGCCATCGAAAGCCACCTTCACGCCCTGCTGGCGGATCATCTCCACCAGGGCAAGGAAGCGGCCGATCCCGTTGTTGGAATAGAGCGACAGCGTGATGCCGGAGAAATAAACGAGCTTGGCCTTGGTCATGGCCTCGGCCACGCGTCCCCAGTCCGGCAACTCGAACAGCTCGCGCGCTGGCGCTTCGCTGCGCCAATCGTAGTGGTGGCGTGCCCCGGCGGTGTCGCTGTCGATCACCGCGAGCCCGGGCAGCCGGCCGCGTATCCGCAACATGAGGTCGCCGGCGACGCCTTCGGCCGTGGCGAGCGCGAGGATCGCGTCCGAATAGGGGTCGTCTCCGAGCGCAGTGGCGAAGGCGGAGTCGATCCCGGCGCGGGCGAGATAGACCGCCACGTTGAAGGTATCGCCGGAGCAGCCGAGGCCGAAGCGGCCATCGCCGCCACGCACCAGTTCGATGACGGCTTCCCCGACCGAGATCACGCGAGGCTTTTGCTGGCTCATGGCGCGGACCATTCGCTCATGGCGCCGACCATGGACTGGCCCTGGACATCGTGCAATGTTATATTATAACACTTTCATCGGTCGCGCTCTTCGGTTTGTTCGAGTCCAATGCCCACGCACGTCCATCATCACCACCATCATCCCGGCGAGGGGCACCCGCCGGCGTCGGTCTCGCCGTCGATCCTGCGCATGTCGGTGATCGAGCGGCTCGCCATCGCCGCGGTCCTCATCGCCGTGGTCTGGGGCGCGGTGCTCTGGGCGATGAAGGTGTGAGCCGATGACCGCCGCATTGCAATTCCGCGATCTCACGCTCGGTTACGACCGTCATCCGGCCGTGCACCATCTCGACGGTGCGGTCGAGACCGGCGCGCTGATCGCGGTCGTCGGCCCGAACGGGGCCGGCAAGTCGACGCTGTTCAAGGGCATCGTGGGTGCGATCAAGCCTTTCGCGGGCCGCATCGAGCGTGGCGGGCTCGATCCGCAGGACATCGCCTATCTGCCGCAGGCGGCCGAGATCGACCGCTCGTTCCCGATCAACGTCTACGACATGGTGGCCATGGGGCTGTGGCGCCGCGCCGGCCTGTTCGGCGGCATCGATCGCACCGCGCGCGCCTCGATCGAGAAGGCGATCGCCGCCGTCGGCCTTACCGGCTTCGAGGGCCGCGCCATCGCCACGCTCTCGGGCGGGCAGATGCAGCGCATGCTGTTCGCGCGCCTGCTGCTGCAGGACGCCCGCGTGATCGTGCTCGACGAGCCGTTCAACGCGGTCGATGCCAAGACCTCCGCCGACCTGTTCGACCTGGTGCGGCGCTGGCACGGCGAGCAGCGCACCGTGCTCACCGCCCTGCACGACATCGATTTCGTGCGGGCGAATTTCCCCGAGACCCTGCTGCTCGCGCGCGAGCCGGTCGCCTGGGGCAAGACGGCGGTGGTGCTGACGCCGGAAAACCTGCTCACCGCGCGCCGCATGTGCGAGGCCTTCGACGAGCAGGCGGCAGAATGCGCGGAAGAGGCGGTGTGATGCCGTCGCTGCACGAGCTGTTCATCGCTCCCTTCACCGAGTTCGAGTTCATGCGGCGGGCGCTCGCTGGCGCGCTGGCGCTGGCGCTCGGCGCCGGTCCGATCGGCGTGTTCCTGATGCTGCGCCGCATGTCGCTGGTGGGCGACGCCATGGCGCATGCGATTTTGCCGGGCGCCGCGCTCGGGTTCCTGGTCTCCGGCCTCAACCTGTTCGCGATGACCGCGGGCGGGCTGATCGCCGGATTCGTCGTCGCCTTGCTCACCGGCCTGGTGGCGCGCATGACCGAGCTCAAGGAGGACGCCGCGCTCGCGACCTTCTATCTGCTCTCGCTCGCGCTCGGCGTCACCATCGTTTCGCTCAAGGGCACCAATATCGACCTGTTGCACGTGCTGTTCGGCTCCGTGCTCGCGCTTGACGACCAGACCCTGCTGCTGATCGCCGCCAACGCGACGCTCACCCTGATCGTCCTGGCCTTGATCTACCGGCCGCTGGTGATCGAATGCGTCGATCCTGGCTTCATGCGCTCGGTCAGCAATGCCGGCGGGCCGGCGCATCTCGCCTTTCTCGCGTTGGTGGTGATCAATCTCGTCTCCGGCTTCCATGCGCTCGGCACCTTGCTGGCGGTCGGCATCATGATGCTGCCGGCAGCGATCGGGCGCTTCTGGGCGCGCGACATCACCATGATGATCCTGATCGCGACCGTCAGCGGCGTCGTATCGGGCTATGCCGGCCTGCTGATCTCCTTCCATACCGGCGTGCCGTCGGGCCCCGCCATCATCCTGGTGGCGGGCGCGGTCTACGTGTTCTCGCTGTTGTTCGGCCAGGTCGGCGGCCTCGTCCGGCAGGCGCTGCCGCGGCGTCACCTGGAAGCATGAGGCGAAGATTGATGATCGCGCGACGACAACTGCTCGCGGCCGTGGCGGGTTTCACCGTTCTGGTGGCTGCCGCACCGGCGGCAGCTGCGCCGGAAAAGCTCAAAGTGCTGGCGACGTTCTCGATCCTCGGCGATTTCGTGAAGAATGTCGGCGGCCACCGGGTCGAGGTCGCGACTCTGGTCGGACCCAACAGCGACGCCCATGTCTACGCGCCGGCGCCGGCCGACGCCAAGAAGGTGGCGGACGCCGCGCTGGTGATGACCAACGGTCTCGGCTTCGAAGGTTGGATGGACCGCTTGGTCAAGGCGTCCGGCAGCAAGGCGCCGGTGCTGGTCGCCACCAAGGGCGTCAAGGAGCGCAAGGCGGTGGACAGCCACGGCCACGGCGGGGCCGATCCGCACGCTTGGCAGTCGGTCGCCAACGCCAAGATCTACGTCGCCAATATCCGCGACGCGCTGATCACCGCCGATCCTGCGGGCAAGGCCACCTACGAGGCCAACGCCGCGGCCTATCTCGGCAAGCTCGATGCCCTCGACCAGGAGGTGAGGGCGGCGGTGTCAGCCATTCCCGCCGACCGGCGCAAGGTCATCAGCACCCATGATGCCTTCGGCTATTTCCAGCAGGCCTACGGCATTGAATTCATCGCTCCGCAGGGCGTGTCGACGGAAGCCGAGCCCTCCGCGCGCGACGTCGCGCGCATCATCACGCAGGTGAAGAAGCAGAAGATCCCAGCGGTCTTTCTCGAGAACATCACGAATGCGCGGCTGATGGAACGTATCGCCCAGGAAACCGGCGCGCGCATCGGTGGCAAGCTGTATTCCGATGCGTTGACCGGTGACCTGGGCGACGCCACCAGCTACATCGATCTGATCCGCCACAACATGAAGCAGCTCACAGTGGCGTTGGCGGCGTGAGAGTTGGCGGATCGCGACCGCGCC
>Ga0126382_10000501_pt1 | contig 15318 bp, 12 predicted proteins | sample PanSoiMetPlot_30_FD_92548 | JGI IMG/M metagenome (GOLD analysis project Ga0126382, IMG submission 92548) | Tropical forest soil microbial communities from Panama - MetaG Plot_30 | ecosystem: Environmental > Terrestrial > Soil > Tropical forest > Bulk soil | place: Panama | collected 2016-02-17
AAAGCGGAACGGCGCAGTCTTCACAGGCAAATTCACTCTCAAGCAGTAGCCGGGCCTGTCAGCAGGGAGGGCCGCAATGGGTCATGGTGACGCCACCAAGGTCCTGGAGACCGCCAAGGCATTTCGGCCGCGCATTCTGGCCGAACGCGATCGCATCGAGTCGGACCGGCGCCTGCCTGACGATCTCGCACGCGAGCTCGCAAGAGCCGGGTTCTTCCGTATCTTCCTGCCCGCCGCCTATGGTGGTCTCGACCTGAGCCCGGTCGAGGCGATCGACATCTACGAGGAACTCGCGCGCGCCGACGCATCTGTCGCGTGGTGCGTCTGGAACGGCAATGTTCACTGGACCACGGCTCGGCTCCCCCGGGACGTCGCGGAGTTCATCTTTGGCGACCCGGACATGATCCTGGCGAACAGTACCCGGCCAAGTGGACGTGCCACCGTCGTCGATGGTGGCTACCGTATGAGCGGGCGCTGGTCCCTGGTAAGCGGATGTCAGCTGAGCACTTGGTTCATCCTCCTGTGCGTCGTGTACGAGGATGGACAGGCCCGAGCGACGCCAGCAGGGACGCCAGAGTACCGGTTCATGCTATGTCCGGCGTCGGAGTGCCACATCATCGATACGTGGACGGTCAGCGGCTTGCGTGGCACGGGTAGCCACGACGTGGAGGTGCGAGATTGCTTCGTTCCAACCCGCCTTGCGTCCTACTACACCGACCCGATCGTCCTGACCGCACCGCGGTATCTCATACCTTCTCATTCACGCGTCGCCCCCGGCCTTGGCGCCATCGCGCTCGGCATCGCGCGGAGCGCGATCGAAGCCCTCATCGACCTCGCGACGGCGAAGCGTCACGAACGGAGTGGCCAGGCGGTTGGAGAAGATCGTGGGGCACAAACTCGCCTGGCCCAAGCACAGGCACTCGTACGCTCGGCACGGCTCTTCTTGGCCGACGCTACCCGCGTACTATGGGATGACGTGCTCGCCGGGCGCGAGGCCACAGTTCAGAAGCGGGCCGAAGTACGGTTGGCGAGCTGGCATGCGGTAACGAGTGCCGTCCAGGCGGTGGACCTCGTGTATCTCACCGGTGGTGCGACTTCCCTGTATGCCACCTGCCCTATCGAACGCGCGTTCCGGGATGTGCACGCCGTCACGCAACACATCGGCGTCCATCCTCGTAGCCTAGAAGCTGTTGGCCGAGTGTTGTTTGGTCTCGAACCAGACACACCAACGCTGATGCTGTGATGCGCCGAAATCTCCCGTCTCCCTTCAGATCCGCGGGGAGAGCGGTGGGGAGCGCTACTCGAAGACCGCCAGCATGCATTCGGGCGCACGCGCGAAGGCGCTCGTGGAGCCCTCCGTGCGGACATGTTAGTCTCACGCAGTGGCCATGCGCGTGACCTCGAGTGTCGATGGCGTGGCGCGGCGCTGGTACTCGCACCGCTACAATCGACCCGACCTGTACGGCCTCGCGGCCCGCCTCGGATGGCTGCCGCGCCCCTTACGCCTCGCTCTCGCGCGGCAGATCGGGCGGCTCGCGCCTCGGCTCGTGCCTGCGGAACGCGCGGCCATCCGGGAGACTCTGGCGCAATTCACCAACGCCACGGGATCCCGGCTGGACGCGCTCACCGCTCAGGCATTCGTCGATTTCGCCATGTGCTTCAGCGACCTGGTCTCGACAAACCGGAAGCCGAGGGCGCAGCTCGCACCCTACGTCGCGGGGACGGAAGGGGTTGAGCGGCTCCGCGGGCTCACGGGAGGCTTCATCTCGCTCACCGCGCACGTGGGGAACTGGGAGCTGGCGGGGCGACTCTTGGCTGGGCAGTGCGCCCGGCCGACACACGTGGTCGTGGCGCCCGAGGAGATGAAGGAGCTGGAGCGCTGGGTGCGACGGGATGGCGAAGGCGTCCGCTTCGTCACGCGGTCCCGTCCAACGGTGTCGCTCGAGCTGGTCGCCGCATTGCGGCGCGGCGAGGTCGTGGCCGTCCAGGGCGCTCGGGCACTCGGTGCCCGAGGCGACACGATGATTTCGTTCTTCGGCCGACCGGCTCCCTTCCCGATGGGACCGTTCCTGCTGGCGAGCGCCGTCGGGGTCCCGCTCGTGCCGGCGTTTTGTCTGCTCACCGCGGATTATCGATACCTCGTGAAGGTAGTCGAGCCATTCACCGTCCGGCGCGGCGACGAGGAAAAGGCGGCCCAGGCCTGGGGGGCGCTCCTGGAAGACGTCATCCGAGAGCACCCGACTCAGTGGTTCAATTTTTTCGATATCTGGAACCCGCTCAACCGATAACGTACTGCCACCTTCGGGAGGGAGACGGGGTCATGGAAGCAGAAAAGGTGCTGGAGGAGCTCAAGAACATCATGGTGGAGCGGCTCAAGTTCGACCCGAGTCGCACGTCGGAGCTCACCCTGGCCACGGTCTTGCCCAAGGGAATGGAGGGATCGCTTGGACTGGACTCACTCGACTTCATCGAGATGTCGATGGCCATCGAGGAGCGGTTCGGCTTCGTCATCGATGAGTCGCAGGAGCTGGAGACACACTTCGAGTCGTTGGGTGCGTTGGTCGCGTACATCACGCTCCACATGGCCGAGCACTGATTCCTGAAGCCATACCGGCCTGCCTCGACACGCAGTCGATAAGCCCCATGGGTGAGATCAAGGCGATTCAGGAGCCCCGTGACATCGGACATGTCGAAGCCGAGGTCACCGCGGCCCGGCTTCAAATGATGCTTCCCCCCGAATTGGCGCGGCTGATTGACGTCTCATTCGTTCGATCGCATCTGCTCTACGAGGAGTTCGTCGGCCGCCTCATCCTCCGGGTGATTCGAGAGGTAGGACTCGAGGGGACGCTCCAGACGGGCGGAACCGCACGCGAGATGGCGCAGCAGGGGGGCCTCGAGATCGAGCGGGCTCTTGTGCCCCTCGACTGGATGCTGAGGCACCTCACGGCGCGGAAGATCCTCGACGAAGTTCCCGGCGAGGATCTCCCCCGGTTCCGGGCTCGCGGGCCCTTGCCCGTCGAGGATTCCGCTCCGGTGCGAGAGGAGCAATCTCGACACGACGCCTCATGGATGCCGTCCTATCTGCTCGCGGAGACCGTCGCCCAGGCATATCCGGCATTCCTGCGGGGGGAGGTGCCGGGCGAGGAGGTGCTGTTCTCTCCGCGGCGGCTTCGCCTCTGGATTGACTACTTCTCCAACGCCAACCGCCTCTACGCCGTCAACAACCACGTCGGTGCGCTCGCCATCGAGCAGTGGCTACCTCAAGACGGTGGAGTGCTGCTCGAGCTGGGTGGGGGGCTCGGCAGCGGGGCCCTCGCCGTGCTCGCGCGCTTGGAGATGGCGGGCCGGCTGGACGCGATTCGTGAGTATCGCTTCACGGAATTTGTGCCTGCCTTCCTCCGTCGAGGACAGCAGGCGTTGCGAGCGCATTACCCCGAACGTTCATCGCTCATCTTCGGCGCCCTGGACATGAACCGCCCCTTCGTGGACCAAGGGATCGCACCGGAGAGCGTCAGGGTGGTCTACGCCGTCAACACCCTTCACGTGGCGCACGATCTGGACTTCACGCTGGGAGAGGTGCGACGGGTGCTCGAGCCCGGCGGCCGCTTCATCGTGTCGGAGTGTGTGCGTCCATATCCGCGCCATGCGATCTATGCGGAATTCATCTTCAATCTCCTGGAGACATTCCGGTCTCCTCGCCTGCATCCTCTCTACCGACCGAGCGGCGGTTTCCTCACGCCTGAGCAGTGGCAGAAGGCAATAGGATCTGCCGGGTTCGTGGACACGCAGATGTTGCCCGACATCATGCGGATCCAGCGAGCGGTTCCCGATTTCTACACGGCAGCCATTGGAGCGACGCGTCCCCGCTGACACGGAGACGTGCATGCAATGGAGGCATGCAGCAATTGAAGCTGGTGTGGCCGTCGCGGGAGTGTCTGCCGAGCTACGTGGCGGCTCTCGAGCGAGGGCGGTCCCCGGACAATCTCCGCGGCAGCGCGGCGGCCCGGGAGGAACTGGAGCGAATTGCCGCCAACCCAGATGCTTTCATCGCGAGCCTGGTCGACAAGGAAGCAACTGGCGGCGCCATTACCCTTCCTGACGGGACGAAGGTTCCACGGCTCCCTGGCTACCGACGTTGGCTGTGGGACGGCGAGTTCTATGGCAGCATCTCGCTTCGCTGGCAGCGCGGCACCGAGACGCTTCCTCCCCACTGCCTGGGACACATCGGCTACGCGGTCGTGCCTTGGAAGCAGAGGCGCGGCTACGCCACCCGCGCCTTACACGACGTGCTGCGAGAGGCGCAGGCCGAGGGCCTTCGTTACGTCGAGCTCACCACGGCGCCGGACAACGTGGCTTCCCAGCGAGTGATCCAGGCCAGTGGCGGCGTGCTCGTCGAGGAGTTCGTCACGCCGCCCGCGCTCGGAGCCAGCCGCCAGCTTCGATATCGCGTGAATCTCCACGACGGCTAGGCGAAGGCGGCCAGCGCGTTCTCCTCGGTGTCGTAAAGGTGCAGGAGGCTGTTGAAGCCCGAGACCTCCATCACCTGCTTCACCGTGGCGTTGGCTTTGCAGATCTTGATGGCTCCGCCGTTGACCTGGTTCAACTTGGCCGCGACGAGGATCGCGCGCAGCCCAGCGCTGCTGACGTACTCCAGCTTGTCGACGTTCAGGAGCAGCTTGCAATTGGCGACCTGAGCGATCTTGTTCAGCTCGGTGGAGGTGGGACCGGCTGTCCGCGAGTCCAGCCGGCCGACCATGTCCACCACCACGACATCTCGCACGCGCCTCGTCTGGATCTGCATGTCATCGTTCCTTTTTTTCGCCTGCACTGGTTATGGACATCTTCAGGCCAGACGATCTCGAGCCGGGTCGGACACCACCTTCACGAGCGTGATCACGTTGCGGCCGTGCTGCCGCACATAGGTCGCCTCGTCGGTGAGGCTCCGCGCCAGATGGATGCCCAGGCCACCGGGCTGGCGCTGTTCGAGGGGCAAGGACATGTCCGGAGGCGCCACGGCCAGCGGATTGAACGATACACCATCGTCGGACACCGTCAGCACGACCTTCGACCCGGCGAGCTCCAGGCGGACGTCGATATCACCCGGCCTGCCTTCTGGATAGGCATGGGCGATGACGTTGCTCACGAGCTCGTCGCACACGATCCTGAGCTGGGACATGATCGCCGCGGACAGGTGGCTCCGCTCCTCGAAGCGGTCGAGCAGATCGTCGAGCCGCTCCATCTCGCTCTCCTCGTTGCGGAGCACCGCCGCCTCCACGATCGCGGGGCGGAATCGCAAGGCGAGCACCGTGATGTCGTCGGCGCGCTCCCCTCCGCTCTCGAACGTATCCACCGCGGCCAGGATGCCATCGACGATGGCCCTGGTCGGCCCCGCGCCATCCGCTCGCACGATGTCGATCAGGCGCTCCTCAGAGAAGAGGTGGCCGCCCGCATCCTGCGCCTCGGTGACGCCGTCCGTGTAGACGACGAGGAGATCGCCCGCAGCGAGCCGCCGGCGGGTCTCGCCGTACGCGAGGCCCGGGGCCGCCCCCGCCAACGGGCCATGGCGCTCGGCCAGCATCTCGACGGCTCCGCCGGCATGATGCAGGCAGGGCGGTTCGTGACCGGCGTTGGTGTACACGAGCTCGCCAGTGCTGACGTCGAGCCGGCCAAGGAAGAGCGTGACGAACATGCATCCGTCGTTGTCGCGTCCGAGCGCGGTGTTGAGATAGCTCGTCAGCTTCGCCGTCGACGCTTCCTCCGCGCTCCGCGTCCTGATCAGCGTCTTGGCGACGGCCATGAAGAGGGCTGCGGGCACTCCCTTGTCGGAGACGTCGCCCACGCAGAAGAACAGATGCGTGTCGTCGACGAAATAGAAGTCATAGAAGTCGCCGCCCAGCTCCCGCGCCGGGCGGAGCGTCGCGTAGAGGGACACGTCATCGCGGCCGGGAAAGGCGGGGAACACACGCGGCATCATGCTGAGCTGCAGATCGTGGCCGACCGTCAGCTCCGCCTCCATCCGGTCACTGTGCGCGCGGATGACGTCGTAGGCGGCTTCGAGCTTGGCCGCGGCCCCGGCCATGGCCAGCCGATTCCACGCGAACACGCCGCTGAGCCCCACGATGAGCAGCAGCGAGACGCCCGTGGCCACGCGCGTGTGCCGCTGGTAGTCGCCGAGGGCGCCATAGGCCTCGGCAACCTCGACCTCTGTCGCGCTGCCGAAGCCGTACCGCTCATTCCAGGTCCAGGCGCCGATGACGGGCACTCCGCGATAGTCGTGATAGCCGTCGAGATTCATCCCTGATCGTCCCCACAGTGCCGTCTGCGCCATCAGCGTCATCGGTTGGTGGGCGCGCGGGGTGGTGGAGGTGCCGGGATAGCGAAGCTCGATCATCTCCCCTGGCGTTTCGCTGAACCGGCTCTGGCTCAAGATGGATCCGGATGGGCCGAAGACATACGTCTCACCCGATGCGCCGAGCCGGCCACGCTGGAGGATGCGGGTGAGCTCGAGCCGCGGATCCACACGAAGAAACAACGCGCCCCCGATCGCCCCGCGAAGATCGGGCACGGCCGCCGCCACCAGGAGGTCTCGCCGAGTGTAGGGCATAGCGGCGGGTAGCCGGATCATCGAATGGTCGCGGACTCGTTGGATGTAGCGCAGGGTGGAGGGCACCACGACCATCGAATGGTCGGGGACCTGGCCTAGCTCGGTCACCAGCCGCCTTCCAAGCTGTCCCTCCACCGGCTGGCTCGTCGGATCCGCATCGTCGTGCGCGAGCACGCGGCCTTGCGAATCGAGGACAACGTATCCGGCGACGCCAGGCACCTGGCGCAATGGGGAGAGCTGCGCCCGGACCTGTTCAGTCGTTGCCGCTCTGCTTGCGCTCGTGGCAGGGCGCGCCAGGAGATCGCGGACCATCGGCGACTGCGCCCATGCGCCGGCCTCCTGAGTGATGCTGGTGAGCCAGTCATCGACCGACCGCGCGGTGCTTCGGTGCACCGCCTCGAGCGCGCTCCTGACGCCGTCTCGCACCTTGTCGCTCGTGCTCTCGCTCAGCCACCACGAGAGGGCGACCACGAGGACGCAGGCGACCACGGCGGCAGCGGCGAGCGGCCACACCGTCCAGATCGCGAGTCCAAGCGTGATCCCGGCATGGTGAGCAACCGGCGGATGGTCAGGCAGAGGACCGCCGCGTCGCGCCACCTGCGCAAACCGGTAACAAGCGACCACGGCGAACGAGATGAGCACGAGGATCACTGCGGTGCCGAGACCGGCGATGACCACGATGTGGAGGCGCTCGCCGCGACGCCGGAGCTGCTGCACCTCAGCCGCGGTCCGGGAGTCGACCCTGGTGAGAAACTCCTGAATCGGCCCCATGATCTCGGCCTTGGCACGGTGGTATTCCTGACCGTGGAGGAGCCCTCGCGCGAGATCCAGGTCGGGTCGTCCCGCGCGGGTGAAGCCTCCCTGGCCGTCGGGGAACCGCCCTTCCACCGCGTATATGGCTCGCGTCTCGATCGCCACCAGCGCGTCGGACCGTTGCTTGGCCTGCTGCAGCAGGGCGAGCTCGTCATCGGTGAAATGGGCCTCGCGCATCAGGTACTCGAGGGGTACCGCCCTTCCGTCACGGCTCGGAGGCTTGCCCCAGGCCACCAGGAAGTCCCAGTAGACGTTGCCGTAGTCGAGCGGGCGCCGAGCCTTGCCGTCTCGAATGGCGAGGATGCGGCCGAAGTAGTCGCGGTAACGCGTCTCGCCGGTGACGGCGTAGAGCCGCGCCATGCGCGTCAGATCGTCGGAGCTCCGGCGCAGCTCGTCGGCGAGCTGATACGAGTGGTACCGCTGGACCTCGGCCTGCGCGATGTCGGCCTCGGTCTTTACCGCCTGCGACACCACGTACAGGCTCCCGCTGATGAGGACGAACACCGCCACGGAGATGACGAGAAGCCCCGTCTTGATGGACATGCGGCATCATCCCCCATGTCGTGGAGACGTGGATTGATTTTCTAGCATCGACGGAAGCGGTTGACAACCACGGTCGGCCGCCGGAGAGTCGGGAGCACGCGCGCGCCGTGCCGGCCACGCGGCCTTCGGGTCAACCACTGACGAAAGGATCCCGCCATGCCGAGCTTTCGCGCAAACGGTGCCACGATCCACTACGAGGAGTTCGGAGAGGGCTTCCCGATTCTGACCTTCGCGCCAGCGGGACTGCAGTCCACCATCGCGGTCTGGAGTCAGCCCTCGGCCCCCATCGATCCGACCACCGAGCTGGCCACGGGCTTTCGGGTGATCGCGATGGACCAGCGCAACGCGGGCGGCCGGTCGCACGCGCCCATCACCGCCAAGGACGACTGGTCAACCTACACCACCGATCACATCGCCCTGCTCGACCATCTGGGGATCGATCGCTGCCACCTCTATGGGCAGTGCATCGGTGGCTCCTTTATCCTGAGCCTGCTCAAGACGCAGCCGGACCGCGTGGCGTCTGCCGTGCTCGCGCAGCCGATCGGGCGCGTGGGAGCGAGGCCGCCGAATCGATCGGCGCGATTCGAGGCATGGATCGAGTCGCTGACGGATCATCCCGAGGCGACGCCCGCGGTGTTGGACGCCTTCTACCGGAACATGTACGGGGCGGGCTTCGTCTACTGCGTGGACCGCGCGTTCGTCTCAACGTGCGCGACACCGTGCCTCGTCCTGGCGGGCAACGACGAAGCGCATCCGTTGCCGATCTCCGAGGAGTTGGCCCGGCTCCTTCCGAGCTGCGAGCTGGTCCGCGAGTGGAAGACGGGCTCCGCCTTGACCTCGGCGCGGGCGCGAGTGAGCGAGTTCCTGCACAAACACACGCCGGGGGTCTAGCGGAACGTCAGCCCGAGCCTCAGTTGGAGTGAAGCTGCGCCGAGTGACGACGATGAGACTTCGGCGCCTTGCGATGACCCTGCCGCTCGGCGCTTTCCTTCGAGCCCGAGTCGTCTTTGGTGCGCTCGAGCGCCGCAGTCCGTACGCGCGGGCCCTCAGGCTCTCCCACCGGCCCCGCGCGCAGCAGCGGAAGCGGATCCCTCGCCACACCCTGGCGCCGGACCTCGAAGTGCAGATGATTGGTCGTGGCGCGGCCGGTCTGTCCGACGGCGCCGATGACCGCCCCCGCCTTCACGCGCTGTCCCGCGCTCACGAAATTGCTGCTGTTGTGCGCGTAGACGGTGCGGAGCCCGTTCGGATGGTCGATCTTGATCACTCGTCCATACGAAGACTGACGCCCGCTGAACGCTACCGTCCCGGACGCCGCCGCGTGGACCGGCGTGCCCTTGGGCGCCTTGATGTCCACCCCACGGTGCAAATGGAAGAATCCGCGCGGCCCGAAGCGTGACGTGACCTTCCCCTGCACCGGCCACCTGAGGCCCTGTTGCTCCTGGCGGTCGGAGACCGGCGCGGGGTCGGCACTCAGCGGGGGCGCAATGAGGATGAGGCCCAGAAGGGAGGCCGTCAGCGCGACCTGAACGTGTGCGACGAATCTCATCGATCATCGAGGAATCAATCGCCATGCCAAAAATGGCCGCGAACATGCGCGGGAACTCACCGTCTAATGTTGCGATTCCGTTGGCGCCTTGCGATAGGCCGAGGTCGGTCGTCAGGAATCTGACACGAGGCCGCGAGGACAGGATAATCCTTACGTGGTGACGTGGCAGCTTCTACACGGAAGTTACTTCTCGCCGCCGAGGAATCGTGACGGGAGCCGCACGCGGCCTACGAGTCTGCGATCTCGTGCCGAAGCGCCCGACTCGCCGCTTCCGCTTGCGCTGTGATGACGTCGAGGCGCGCCGGCACTTCCTGAAGCTTGCCAACCCTGGCCACATGCTCCAGCTCGGCACACTGCGCCGAGAGGGCTGTCGCGCCCAGCATGGCGCTCGTGCCCTTGAGACCATGTGCGCCGGCGAGGATCGCCGCCTGATCTTCCCGCGTGGCCGCATCGCGGAGCTCCGTGAGCACCAGCGGCAGGCGATCGAGGAACGTCGCCACGACTTGCCGGAGCGTTGCCGGGTCGCCGAGATCCTCGCGCAGTCCGTCCAGTACGTCGCGATCGATGCCCTCGTGACGTGGCGACGGCGCATCACCCACCTCCTGAGTCGTCAGCGGGCGGACCTCAGCGAGCGCGCGCCTGAGCTCCTCGAGCCTGATCGGCTTCGCCAGATAGTCATCCATGCCAGCGGCGAGGCAGCGCTCCCGATCCCCTTCCATGGCCTCCGCGGTCATCGCGATGATGCGCGGCCGCTGTCCACTCGGCCAGCGGGCACATACCGCGCGACTCGCCTCGAGCCCGTCCATCCCGGGCATCTGCACGTCCATCAGGACCACGTCATAGGGGGCCCGCTCGAGCCGCTCCAGCACCTGACGGCCATTGGCCACCACGTCCGCGCGATGCTCGAGGCGCTCGAGCAGCCGGAGCGCCACTGTCTGGTTGACCGCATTGTCCTCGGCGAGCAAGATCCGGAGCGTCGCAGGTGACGTCTCGGCGGAGGCGCTTGCCTCCGCGGGCCGCGGTTGGTCGCCCACACCGAGGATCTCGACGAGCCGGTCGTGAAGCACAGACAGCTTCACCGGCTTCGAGAGCACGGCGGCGAACGCCGCGGCCTGAGCCGGCGGAAGAACGCCGCCGATCGACGACAGCAGCACGAGGGCCAGCGACTCCGGTCCGCGAGCGCCGCGTAGCTCTTGGGCCAGGCTGAAGCCGTCCATGTCGGGCATCTGGTAGTCGAGCAGGGCCACGTCGCAGGGATCGCCGCGCTGGATCCACTCGAGCGCCTCGTTCGGCGATCCGGTGTCGCGCGCGCGCATGCCCCACCGCTCGGCTTGGATCCTCAGGATGCGGCGGTTCGTCCGGTTGTCGTCCACGATGAGGACCCGCTTGCCCTCGAGCGAGCCGGTGTCGACGCGGGTGGTCGCCGCCACGGCTACCGCCTCCGCCACGATCGTAAAATGGAACGTGGATCCCTGGCCCGCCTCGCTCTCCGCCCAGATGCGGCCGCCCATGAGCTCGCACAGGCGCTGGCAGATCACGAGCCCGAGCCCGGTGCCGCCGTATCGCCTCGTCGTGGATGTGTCGGCCTGGCTGAACGACTTGAACAGGCGATCGAACTGCTCCGCGGAGATGCCGATGCCGGTGTCCCGGACCGCGAAGTGCACCTCGTGGTGTGAGCCCTCCAGCGGCCGCGACGACACCGTCACGGCGATCTCGCCGGCCGGGGTGAACTTGATGGCATTGCCGATCAGGTTGACGAGGACCTGACGCAGTCGCCCCACATCGCCGACGAGGGCCGACGGCACCCCGCTCTCGATCAGATACGTGAGCTCGACTCCCTTGTCCCGCATGGCGGACGCCGCGAGCTGGATGGCCTCCTCCACACACCCCGCGAGGTCGAGCGGCGCCTCCTCCAGCTCGAGCTTCCCAGACTCGATCTTCGAGAAGTCGAGGATGTCGTTGATGATGGTGAGGAGGTGCTCGCCGCTCGTTCGGATCGTCTCCGCCATCTCTCGCTGACGGCCATCGAGCGCCGTGTCGGTCAAGAGCGACGACATGCCGATGATCGCGTTGAGCGGCGTCCGGATCTCATGGCTCATGTTGGCGAGGAACTCCGACTTGGCCTGGGTCGCGGCCTCCGCGATGGCCTTGGCCCGCTCGAGATCGCTCTCCGCCTGCTTGCGCTCGATGAACTGGCCCACCTGCCCCCCCACGGCCTGGAACATCCGGAGGATGTCCTCGTCGGGCTCGCGGATCTCGTGGCTGAAGAACTCCATCACGCCGAGGAAACCGCTCGGGCCCACGATGGGGAAGCCGAACGCCCCATGCAGGCCGCAGCGGATCGCGTAGGGCGCTCGCGGAAAGTTGCGATCGAGCGTGGCGTCGGGAATCCACGTCGCGCGCCCGCTCTCCCAGACGCGTCCCGGCAGGCCGACGCCGGAGGCAAATGCGCTGCGCCGGTTGACCTCGGTAAATTCCTCGAGAGCCTGAGCGGTCGTCGTCCACATCTCCGCACACCGGAGCACGCCGGCCTCCCGATCCAGGGCCCAGCGCGCTCCCAGCACCCAGTCGAGGCTTTCCCCAACCGTGCGGAGGATCTGCGGCATCGCTTCCGCGGAGGTTCGCGACTCGACGAGGATTCGGGTGGTGGCGTACTGCGTGGCGAGACGCCGCTCGCCGGTCTGCCGTCGCCGGTCGGCACGATTGAGCGAGCGTGCCGCGACGGCGATCACGGCCGCGAAGACCAGGATGTTCCCGACGGACAGGAGGGCGAGACCGACCTCGGCGCTGAAGAGGCCGACGCGATGGCCGACGAGCCAGAGACCGCTCAATACGGCGGGGATCGCGGCCGCGGCGGGGAGGATCCGGCGGGCCAGCACACCGCCCATGTGGTCGCTGACGACCTCCGCCATGAGGCCCTCGTCCGGGCGCGCGCACAGGATAGCGACGCCGAGCGCCAGGAACGCGATGGCGGTGGGCAGCGCCATCGGGATGTAGCTGCCGATGCCGTACAGCTCGCCCACCGCGTAGACGTAGCCCAAGAGCGACATGAGAGCGATGGCAGTCGGCAGGAGCGCCAGGAGCTGAGCCGGACGGACTCCCCAACGCGGCTCCGCTGCGAACAAGAGGAGCGCACCGCCTACCAGGAGGAAGTTGAGCGCCGTGTTGGGAGCAATCCGGTTCCCGCCGAGGCGCGCCCGGAACAGGAGCTGATCGAGCCCGATGTTCTCGCCGAGCACGTAGCCGAGGATGGTCACGATGCCGATGGCGGCCACGCTGCCCGCCGCAACCCAGGCTGCCCGACGCATCCACACGCGGCGCTCAGATCCCTGGTGTTCCGCTTCGAGGAGCCAGAGGGAAGCGGCGGCGAGCAGAAAGCCGAGCGCGGTGAACGGATTCATGGCGACGCGACGGGGCAGGACGCTCTTGAGCGCGTCAACGTCGAGCTGCCAGCCCGCGAGCGCGAGGCCGCCGATCAGCAGCACGAGCCACAGGAGCGCCCGTGAGAACGCACGCAGGGCCGCGACCCGGCGCTGATCGAGATGGTCGTCCATGGCCGTGTCCGCTCGCTCCCCCTCGCCGCTCATGTGCCAGCGGCTCCGGCGTTCCGGCGCAGGAGCCAGGCGTGCACGCGCGCTCGCACGTGGGCCGGTCGGAACGGCTTCGTCAGATAGTCGGTCACGCCGGCCTCGAAGCCCGCCGCCGTGTTCTCGGAGCCGGACTGCGCGGTGATCAGGACGACGGGCGTCGCCGCAAAGTCCGGGTCGGTGTCGGCGCGCAGCGCCCGCGTCACCTCCACGCCGCTGGCGCGCGGCATCTGCCAGTCGAGCAGCATCAGGGCGGGGCGCTCCACGCGCGCGAGATCGAGGGCCGCCATGCCGTCGTGAGCCGTCACGACACGGAAGCCGTCCGACTCGAGGCTGGCGCGCAGGAGCATCACGATGGCGGGATCGTCGTCGGCCACGAGAATCGTTTCCGCTCCTGCGCGGCTCGGCGCCACGGTCGGACGCGCCGAGGGTGCCGTGATGCCGGCGCCCTCGGCGAGCTCCACCACCTGCCCCTCGGCCGCAGCGAACACCTCGAGCTGGCCGCCCGCCGCGGCCACCCGCTGCCGGCAGGACTCGATCAGGCGTTCGACGCCGGCGTCGTCCCGCATGGGATCGTGGTGGTAGACGGCCAGGCGTCGAGCGCGCGCGGCCAGCGCGTAGTCGACGGCGCACTCCGCCGGCGTGTGCCCCCACCCGACCTTCTCGCGATACTCGCCGAGGTCGTACTGCGCGTCGTGGATGACGAGATCGGCCCCGGTGAGGAACTCCACGTGGCGGAGGTCTTCACGGTGGGCCAGGGACGCGGCGCCGGCGCCCGTGGTGGTCTCCGTCGAGGCCCACGGCGCGTGCGGCTCGTGGTCGGAGGCGTAGACCACGGAGCTGGCGCCGACTTCCAGGCGATAGCCGAGGGCGAGGGCGGGATGATTCAGATATTTGGTGACGACGCGCACGTCGTCTACCACGAAGCTGCCTTCGACGAGGTCGTGGTAGCGGATCGTCGCGCCGAGCTGGGCGAGCGTCACGGGAAAGTACGTGTACTCCATCTGTCCAGCCAGCGTCTGCTCGAGCTGCTGCCCGAGCCCGCCGGGAGCGTAGATGTCCCACTCGTGACCGCGCCCGAAGAGCGGCGCGAAGAACGGGAATCCCTGGATGTGGTCCCAGTGGGTGTGGGTGATCATCAGGTGGCCGCGGATGGGGGCGCCGCTCGCCATCAGCGCCTGCCCGAGGCCGTGGGCTCCGGTGCCGCAGTCGAACACGATGAGCGTACCCGAGCTGGTGCGCACCTCCACACATGAGGTGTTCCCGCCATAGTGGAGCGTGGCCGGCCCCGGCTTGGCGAGTGATCCACGCGTGCCCCAGAATCGAATCTGCATGTGCGTTCCTGTGGGACTCCGGGCCAGACGGTAGCGCACGGACTCCGCGAGGGCAAGGGGCGATACTGCTGAATCCCCGAGCGCGTTCTGTGTTATCTACGAGCAGGAGACCTCGCACCGCCGCGCGCGGGACGGGCTCATTCTCGCCGCTATCTCGTCGCCCTACAGGGGGACTCATGAGCAAGAACGCGTTCGCTGGACGTGTGGTGGTTGCCATGCTTGCCGTGCTCTGGACGACTCCGGGAATGGCGCAGACACCGAGCGCCTCCGCGCCCGGCGCCCCGTCAAAGTTCCCGGCCACGAGCTTCCTGACTCCGACCAAAGCCACGTGGGAGAGCACCCGCAGCCTCGTCCTCGGCATCGCGGAGGCTGTGCCCGAAGACAAGTACGACTTCCGGCCGACCCCGGCCGTGCGAACCGCACGGGAGGTCCTCATTCATCTGGTCGGGGAGAACTATTTCTTTTTCTCCAGAGTCTCCGGCGAAACTCTCGAGAGCAACGCGCGCTTCGACAGCCTCAAGAGCCGCGCGGAGATTCTGAAGGCCCTCCGGGAGAGCTACGACTACGGAGCCCGGGTGTGGGACGGGCTGACCGAGGAAAAAGCGCTGGAAATGGTGCCGGGCCGAGGCGGGCAGCAGGTCCAGCGCTGGTCGGCCATCCTGGGAGCAATCCAGGACAACATGAACCACTACGGCAATCTCGTCGTGTACCTCCGACTCAACGGGATCGTGCCGCCGCGGAGCGCGCCGCGGAATTGACCCGCACGTCGCCGGCTCGAGGCGGCCGCCCCGTCTCGATGATGGATCGACGGAGGTTCCTGTACGGGACGGGGATCGCGCTCCTCGCCATCCCCACGGCCGCCCGATCGCAGCCGGTTGCGAACAGCCC
>Ga0126382_10000503_pt1 | contig 15283 bp, 7 predicted proteins | sample PanSoiMetPlot_30_FD_92548 | JGI IMG/M metagenome (GOLD analysis project Ga0126382, IMG submission 92548) | Tropical forest soil microbial communities from Panama - MetaG Plot_30 | ecosystem: Environmental > Terrestrial > Soil > Tropical forest > Bulk soil | place: Panama | collected 2016-02-17
GCATCGAGGTGCAGCTTCGCCTTGTCGCGCTGCCGGAAAAGCCCGGTGGACTCGATCACAATATCCACACCGAGTTTGCTCCAGGGCAACCGCGAGGGGTCCCGTTCGGCCAGCACCTTTACCTCGTCTCCATTGGCAACGAAGCCATCTTCACGACTGACGACATCTCCCGGGAACCGGCCGTAGTTCGTGTCATACTTAAGCAGGTGAGTCATGATCTTGATTCGCCCGATATCGTTGACAGCAACTACGTCAATTTCATTGTCGTAGCGTTCACGAACCGCTTTGTAGACCTGCCGCCCAATGCGTCCAAAACCATTTATGCCAACACGAATTGCCATAATTTCTCCTTATGAAGCAGCGTAAACTGTCCTCGCCCAGCGTAGACTGTCCTGACGTAGCGTAGACTGTCTAGTCTGCGCACTGCCGTAAGACTGTCAAATTTACTTCCCCCATCAATCTCTTAGGTTTCAAATCGGCGCAGACTGGACAGCCTACGCTAGCTCTTTTGCGCAGACTGGACAGCCTACGCTACTTGGATCTTCGATATCGTTTGATCAGATTATTGGTCGACGTGTCGTGATTGAGGCTCGGCTCTGACTCGCTCTCCAATTCCGGAATTATCCGCTGCGCCAGCACCTTGCCCAATTCGACTCCCCACTGATCGAAGGAATCTACGTTCCAGATCGCGCCCTGGGTGAAAACTGAGTGTTCATATAAGGCGACTAATTTCCCGAGCGCTTCCGGCGTCAACTTATCGGCAAGAATCATGTTGGAAGGGCGATTGCCCTCAAAGACCCTATGCGGCACAAGCCATTCCGGGGTTCCCTCCGCTTTTACCTCCTCGGGTGTCTTACCAAAGGCAAGCGCTTCTGCCTGGGCGAACACATTCGCCATCAGCATGTCGTGGTGCCGGCCAATCGGATTGAGTGGCTTGTTGAATGCAAGAAAGTCGCAGGGGATCAATCGTGTCCCTTGATGGATCAACTGATAGAACGAATGTTGACCGTTGGTTCCAGGCTCGCCCCAATAGATAGGGCCGGTGTCGTACTTCACCTCCCTACCCTCGAGCGTCACGTGTTTTCCGTTGCTCTCCATTGTCAACTGCTGCAGGTAAGCCGAAAATCGCTTGAGGTACTGCTCGTACGGCAACACTGCGATGGTCTGCGCCCCGAAGAAATCGTTGTACCAGATCGCCAGCAGGCCCATAAGCACCGGAAGATTCCTGCCGAAGGGCTCGGTGCGAAAGTGCTCGTCTATGGCGTGAAAGCCACTTAGCATTGCTCGGAAGTTATCGGGACCGATTGCCAGCATCGTCGACAGACCGATTGCCGAATCCATCGAGTAGCGTCCACCAACCCAGTCCCAAAACCCGAACATATTGTCGGTGTTGATTCCGAACTCTGATACCTTCGCCGCATTCGTCGATACAGCAACAAAATGTTTTGCGACTGACGTGGCATCGCTCCCAAGTCGGCTCAAAAGCCATTCGCGTGCGGTCTGCGCATTTGTCATGGTCTCGAGTGTTGTAAAGGTTTTTGACGACACAATGAACAGTGTCTCCGACGGCTCGAGATCGATGATAGCTTCGGCGATATCCGTGCCATCAATATTAGATACGAATCGCAAGGTCCTTGATCGGTCGCTGTAGTACTTGAGTGCTTCATAGGCCATCACCGGTCCCAAGTCGGAGCCGCCGATGCCGATATTAACCACGTTGCGGATCGGCTTCCCGGTGTGCCCTTTCCAGTCGCCGCTTCGCACGCGCTCCGAAAATGCGGCCATCTTGTCGAGCACTTCGTGAACGTCAGGGACTACATTTTTCCCATCAACAATTATCGACTGATTTCTAGGCGCACGAAGGGCCACGTGTAGCACTGCACGATTTTCTGTGAAGTTGATCTTATCGCCTCGAAACATTGCGTCGATACGGTCGCGTAACGCCGATTCCTGCGCCAGCTGAAGCAGGAGCCTGAGAGTCTCATCGGTAATCCTGTTTTTCGAGTAGTCGAGGAAGATGCCATTCCCCTCCGCGGTCATACGCTCGCCTCGACCGGGGTCATCTTCGAACAGCTTCCTCAGGTGGAGGTTGCGAACGGATTCGTAGTGGGTCGCGAGCGCCTTCCAGGCTTTGCGTTCGGTGAGAGGTGTAACACGCGTTGCGGTCATAGCAAACTCCGATCAGGCCTATTGTGGCACCTTTAGAAAGAGGAACGGTCAGGAAATCTTGTGCACATTTTGCGTACTCAGCGGCTCTGCGGTGAGGCTCTTCGAATGTAATAAATCACCGCAGAGACGCGGAGGTCGCGAAGGCACAGGGTAGCTAAAACGGCCAGCGCCAATTAACCACTTCCGGCGTGTCAGTACCGTGCTCGTGCGCGTAGTGGCGACATGCGATCTGCCTGTTCCTGAACTTCTCCTTCGCGTGTGAACCAGTCGATTGAAGCCTTGGAACTCGATCGATCACGTCTATTGCCAGAGTGAAACGGTCGATCTCGTTGTCAATTGCCAGCTCCATCGGCGTATTAATGTTTCCTCGTTCCTTGTAGCCTCTTACATGCATGTTCTTGTGGTTATTCCTGTTGTATGCGAGCCGGTGAACGAGCCACGGATAACCGTGGAAGTTGAAGATGATGGGTTTGTCAGCGGTGAACAGACTATCGAAGTCGCGGTCACTCAGACCGTGCGGATGTTCGCGGTCAGACTGCATCTTGAACAGGTCCACCACGTTGATGAACCGGATCTTTAAATCCGGGAATTCTGTCCGCAGCATCGCTGTAGCAGCCAGTGACTCCTGAGTCGGAATATCTCCCGCGCAGGCCATCACCACATCAGGCTCCTGTCCCTGGTCGTTACTGGCCTGGCTCCAGATGCCGATACCTTTTGTGCAGTGAACAACGGCCTGATCCAGGTCCAGATACTGCAAGTGCATCTGCTTGTCGCTGACGATGACGTTAATGTAGTTTTCGCTACGCAAACAATGGTCTGCGACCGAGAGCAGGCTATTCACATCTGGCGGCAGATATATCCGAGTTACTTCCGCTCGTTTGTTGACTACAACATCGATGAATCCTGGATCCTGGTGGGTGAACCCATTGTGATCCTGCCGCCACACTGTGGACGTAATCAGCAGGTTGAGCGAAGCTATCCTCTGTCGCCATGGCAAATGATTGCAGATCGACAACCACTTGGCGTGCTGATTGAACATCGAGTCTATGACGTGGGCGAATGCCTCATAAGTAGAGAAGAAGCCGTGCCTGCCGCTAAGCACGTAGCCTTCCAGCATTCCTTCCAACGTGTGCTCGCTGAGCATCTCTATGACTCGTCCGTCGGTTGCCAACTCGCCGCCGTCGTTATCCTCGGGAAAGTACTCTGCTATCCAGAACTTCTTGCTGACCTCATAGATCGCGTCGAGCTTGTTGGACGTGTTTTCGTCCGGGCCAAACACCCGAAAGTTGTGCATGTTCAATTTCATTGTGTCGCGCAGGAACATGCCCAATGGACGAGTGTTCTCCGCCTCGATTTGGCCGGGCTTCTCGAACTTGACCGCGTAGTTGTGGAAATCCGGCAGCCGCAGAGTCTTCTTGAGCAGCCCTCCATTTGCGTGCGGGTTTGACCCCATTCGCCGATTATCCTTCGGCGTCAACTCTCGAAGCTCCTGAACCAACACCCCATTCGCATCAAAAAGTTCTTCTGGTTTGTAACTTCGGAGCCACTCTTCGAGCATCTTCAGATGCGCAGGATCCTTCTTGACGCCCGCAAGCGGTACTTGATGCGCCCGCCAGAAACCTTCGAGCTTGTGTCCATCGACCTCTGCAGGAGCCGTCCAGCCCTTCGGCGTGCGCAGGACGATCATTGGCCATCTTGGACGCGTTGCATTGCCTTTATCACGAGCTTCCTGCTGCACGGATTTGATCATCTGAACGCAGTGGTCTAATGTGGCCGCGAAAGCCTGATGCATGCTGGGAGCATCTGAACCCTCTACAAAACAGGGGGTGTAACCATATCCCTTAAACAGATCCTCAAGTTCCTCGTGACTGATGCGAGAGAGGAGGGTCGGATTGTTGATCTTATATCCGTTGAGATTCAGAATTGGAAGCACCGCGCCATCACGAATCGGATTTAGAAACTTGTTAGTGTGCCAGGAGGTCGCCAGTGGACCGGTTTCAGCTTCACCATCACCGACGACAGCGGCAACGATCAGGTCGGGGTTGTCGAATGCAGCGCCACACGCGTGTGACAAGACATAACCGAGTTCGCCACCTTCGTGGATCGACCCTGGAGTCTCCGGAGTACAGTGGCTTCCTACGCCTCCTGGAAAAGAGAACTGCTTGAAGAAGCGATGCAAACCGTCTTCATCCTGGCTCTTGTCGGGATAGATTTCAGAATAGGAACCCTCAAGGTAAACAGGACCAATTACGCCTGGAGCTCCATGGCCGGGCCCGGCCATGAAAATCATATCCTGATCATACTTCTTAATGATTCGATTCAAGTGTGTATACACAAATGAAAGAGCTGGGCTTGCACCCCAGTGGCCGAGCAGTCGGTTCTTGATATGCTCCGGCTTCAGCGGCTCGCGAAGAAGCGGATTTTCCTGCAGATAAATCATGCCCAGGGCCAGGTAATTGCAGGCTCGAAAAAAGGCGTGGGTCTTGCGCAGTTCTTCATCGTTGAGGGGTGTGCCTTGGATCGTGGATCGCGCAACCCCGTAGCTGCTCAAGTCGCTGACTGCTGATTTACTTGTAACCATTGATCCCTCCCTTTATAGGTCCTATAGGTCCTATTCTTAAGATTCAGCCAGAGCATTATTAACAATCTCCCGAGCCTCACTCACGAGTGCCTCAAGGTGGACGCGGTCGACAAAACTCTCTGCGTAGATCTTGTAGATGTTCTCGGTACCGGATGGGCGCGCGGCGAACCATCCGTTCCTGGACGTCACTTTTAGACCGCCTATCGGCGCATTATTACCAGGAGCGCGGGTGATTTTGTCGGTGATTGGCTCGCCAGCCAGCATCGTGGTGCGTACAGCATCAGGTGAGAGCGTTTGCAGCTTCGCCTTCTGCTCCGGGGTCGCCGGAGCGTCGATCCGAGTATAATGCGGCATACCAAACTCCTGCACTAACTCAGCGAAGTGCTCACTCGGATCTTTGCTTGTTCGCGCTGTGAGCTCGGCGGCCAGCAGGCACAGGATGATGCCGTCCTTGTCAGTTGTCCAAACACTGCCGTCCCGACAGAGAAAGCTTGCACCCGCACTCTCCTCGCCACCAAAACAGAGCGCACCTTGTAATAACCCGTCTACAAACCATTTGAACCCTACGGGCGTCTCAAACAACTTTCTCCCCAGCTTCTGCACAACTTTGTCGATCATCCCACTGCTAACCAGGGTCTTGCCAACCACTGCTCCAGCAGGCCATTCACGACGATGAGTGAGTAAATAAAGGATAGCGACCGACAGATAATGATTAGGGTTCATCAACCCTGCGCTTGCGGTAACTATTCCGTGACGGTCTGCATCAGCATCGTTCGCAAACGCAACCTGGTATTTATCTTTTAACTCGACCAGGCGGGCCATTGCATAGGGACTCGACGGATCCATGCGAATCTTGCCATCGTGATCGACTGTCATGAAAGAGAATGTTGGATCGGATGATGGGTTTTCGTTTGCTATATCTATTTTATATTCCGAGTTTATTGGCTCCCAGTATGGAAGCCCGGAACCGCCCAGCGGATCCACTGCCAGTTTGAGGTGAGCGGCGCTGATCGCCTCCATATCAATAACATTGCGTAGATCCTTTACATATGGCAGGACGAAATCTTCCTCATGCGTTGTCGACGCCTTTATCGCAGTTTGAAGGGGCAACCTTTTCACATCGGAGTTATTGCCACGCAACAATTCATTAGCTCGGTCTTGAATCCACCGGGTCACGTTGGTATCGGCAGGACCGCCGTTCGGCGGATTGTACTTAAAGCCACCGTCTTGCGGCGGATTGTGTGAAGGAGTGACAACGATCCCATCGGCCAGATGGTTTTGCCGGTTGCGGTTATACACGAGAATGGCGCGCGAAATGACCGGCGTGGGGGTTACGCCGTCATCCCGCTGGATCACGGTCTCGATCTGGTTGGCTGCGAGTACTTCGAGGGCCGTCCGTTGGGCGGGCCCCGAAAGCGCGTGTGTGTCCTTCCCCATGAACAGAGGACCATCGGTTCCCTGATTCCGCCGGTATTCGCAGATGGCCTGAGTGATGGCCAGTATGTGAGCCTCGTTGAACGACGCGCTGAACGACGAGCCTCGATGTCCGCTGGTCCCGAAGCTTACCAATTGAGTCGGGTCATTCGGATCGGGGCGACGATCATAGTAATCTCGCTCAAGCCTCGCAAGATCAACCAGTATCTCTTTTGGAGCAGGTTTGCCTGCCAGGGGCGAGAGAATCACATTCTTATTTGATTCATCCTTTGTTGAAGCCGGCTTCAAGACACCGGACATGGCTTTACCCCCCAAATGTCGGTTGCGTATTCGTCGATTGTTCGATCACTCGAGAACTTGCCCGAGCCGGCCACATTTAATACTGCCTTCCGCGCCCACCCGTTCACATCAGCGTACAACTCACACAACCGCTGGTCGGCGTTCAGGTAAGAAGTCAAGTCAGCGAGGTGTCTATAGAAATCACCTTGTGCCAGCAGCATATCGCAAAGCGGAGCAAACACCCCAGGCTCATTCCGGCTAAAGTGGTCCGATTGGATCAGGTCCAACGCTTTACGTGTCTCCGGCTCGTTCTCATAGTGCCAGTGGGGGTTATACCATCCGCGACTCTCTGCTACTTCTTCCGCGGTCAGCCCAAACAGAAAGAAGTTCTCTTCACCCGCTTCCTCGGCCATCTCGATCGTCGCGCCGTCGCGAGTGCCAATAGTCAAAGCACCGTTCATCATGAACTTCATATTGCTGGTGCCACTGGCTTCGTAGCCGGCGGTCGAGATCTGATTAGAGACTTCGGTGGCTGGAATCAAATGCTCCGCCAATGTCACGCAGTAGTCGGGAAGAAACGCGACCTTCAGGCGCCCGCCAACAGCCGGGTCTCCATCCAGAGTTCCGGCTACATTGTTGATCAACTTTATTATCAGCTTTGCCACTCTATAAGCCGGCGCAGCTTTGCCGGCAAAGAAAAAGGTTCGCGGAGTTAATTCGAGAGCGGGATTCTCTCGCTGCCGGTTGTACAAGACGATGATGCGCAAAACATTAAGAAGTTGTCGCTTGTATTCGTGAATGCGCTTTATCTGACAATCAAAAACCGTATTCGGATCAACAGTCTGACCCGACGTCTTCTTTAGCCACGTCGCGAATTCCGCTTTGGCCGTTCTCTTGGCTTCGAGGAAACTGTCGCAAAAAGCCTGATCGTCAGCAAGCGGTTTGATAAGTTCAAGTTGTCTGAGATCGTTGATCCAGCCATCACCAATCGCTGAGGTGATCGCGTTCGCGAGAGAGGGGTTGCAGATTTGCAGCCAGCGTCGTGGGGTCACGCCGTTGGTCTTGTTATTGAAGCGCTCAGGAAACAACTCTGCAAGGTCTTTGACGGTCGTCGTTCGCAGCAGTCTGGAATGGATTGCGGCCACGCCGTTTGTGCTGTGCGAGCCCACGATAGCCAGGTTTGCCATCCGTATTTTTTGCTGTTCCCCTTCTTCAACAAGACTCACATTAGCGACGCGTCCTTCTTCGCCCGGATAGCGGCTTCGTACATCATCGAGCAAGCGACGGTTTATTTCGTGAATTATTTCGAGTTGACGCGGCAGTACTAGTTCGAACCACGCCTGAGGCCATTTTTCCAAAGCTTCAGGCAGCAGGGTGTGGTTTGTATAGGCCAACGTTCGCTTTGTGATATCCCACGCCTGCTCCCATCCGAGGTTAGCGTCATCCAGAAGAATGCGCATAAGTTCAGGTACAGCCATTGCCGGATGTGTGTCATTGAGTTGGACGGCAACCTTCTCCGGAAGCAGGCCCCAGTCGGAGTTTGAGCGTCGGAAGCGTCGTACGAGATCAGCGAGTGAACAGGCGACCAGAAAGTATTCTTGTATAAATCTGAGACCCTGGCCCTGACTGGTCGTATCATCCGGATAGAGAACGCGAGTGAGGGATTCCGCCGAGAGCGTCTCAGCCAACGCGCCGACGAAATCGCCGCCGCTGAACTCCTCGAAATCAAAGTAATCCAGCGCTGCTGCGCTCCAAAGCCGCAGAGTATTGATCGTTCTCCCCTGATAACCCACTACCGGGCGGTCATAAGGAATACCATATAGACTCGACGGGCGGCCGTAGATCGCTCGCAATGTGCCGCCATGTATTTCAAACGAGCAGTTAAGTTTGACTTCGACTTTAGCGTCGGGGCGCCCGACCTCCCAGGGGTCTGCGCGACGAAGCCAATTGTCCGCTTCTTCGCGCTGCCAACCGTCTCTTATGAGCTGCTTGAAAATGCCATATTCATATCGAAGGCCGTAACCCATGGCTGGGAGCTCCAGCGTCGCCATTGAATCCAGAAAGCACGCCGCGAGACGACCGAGTCCGCCGTTCCCCAGGCCGGCGTCGGGTTCCTGCTCCAACAACTCGATCCAATCGAGGTTCTTCTCAGCAACCGCCTGCTTCACCAGGTTACCGATCGATAAGTTCATCACATTGTTCGAAAGCGATCGCCCGATCAAAAACTCCATAGATAGATAGTAAACGCGCTTCGGGTTGCTCCGCTCGTACGTCTTCTCGGTAAGCAACCATCGCTGTGACAAGACATCGCGTACCGAGCGGGCGAACGCCTCAAAGGACTGACGAGAATCCGCCGCCGCGAGATCTATCACATTGTCGAAAACAAGATGTCTTTCGTAGAGCGCGTGATCCGTGCCCGTGAGTTCGATTGGGCCACAGTCGTATCGTTTGCGAAGTTCCGCGATATCAACATCATGGCTCGGGTGTGCTGGCGAAACCGTCCTTCGCTTTACGCTCATTATAATATTCCTCTGTAGCTCATTCGGAGATTAGCTTTGGAGTACTCGTCGGACCACCGCGTTCACAAGGAAGAACCGTGGACACGGAGGCGATAAGCCAGGTTTCAGGCTGCATATCCATTCGATTCTATTTCCTGCCGCAGGTAATGGTAACTGTCAGAACTTACAGGAAAGATGTTAAATACCCTTTAAATAATTGGCAGAGGTTGGAAAAACATTCCAACGCTGTTTGAACAGCCTCCGCGCGACTCAGCATGCGACGCGGCTCCGCAGTGAAGTCCGATTGCCAGCGCAGAGACGATGAGTTCACGTCGCGGAGTCGCTAAAACCAAGTGTATTGGTAAGCTACTGCAATGGTGTTCAGCGAACCGCCGATCCGTGAGATCACACCCTTGGCCCAGGCCACTTTGATGGAATGATTCTGCGATACCGGGTACGAAAACGTCGCTCCCACTCGGGAATTATTCTGCAGATCTGCATTAAGCCGGCCGTTCAAAACTGTTCTTCCACCGGTGTAATAGGTCCCACTTGCCGAAACCCACATCCTCGGTTTTATTGTGTAGACGACGTGTCCTTGAAAGGAAGCAAGGGGCTTTTGCTCACGTAGCGAGCCGCCAAAAAAGTTATCATTATCCGTAAACAACCAGACACCGCCGATCAATTCGAGAGTCCAGTCTCCGATCGGATGCGATAACCCCACCTCTGGCTTGAACGCCCATCGATTAGATCCGAGATTCACCAGGCGGCGCGGGTCGTACTGGCCGGTGGGAGCAACGACCGAGAGACTCGTTCCAAGTACAGTTGTTGGTTTGCGAGTAGCAAACTCCCGTGGCGACAGCGCGGGACTGCCGATGATGTTCGCCGCTATCCGAAGCCGTAGGTCTCCCAACCCGGACCGGGTTACCTCCTGCTGTTGTTCGAAAACTGTGCCGCGCACGGTTCCCCAGACGTAAGGCAATGCTGCACTGGCGGTTCCCTGCCGGCCAGCAAGGTTGAACGTCCGCCCGTAACCGACTATTGCACCATTGATGTTCACTGACACGTCTGTCAGAGGAAGGGCGGGATCAAACAGCACGTCGCCGGTTTGATAAGAATAAGTGATTAGGGCGATGCTTGCGCCGACGGGCGAGCGCGAGTACGCCCTGGCCTCCATTTCCTGACCTGATGCGTCATGTGTGATCTTTGCGAATGCTCCTAACAATTGAATTATGCAAAATCCTGCTCGAATAGCTCTCCTGATATTCAGTGGGGTCAAAGTGACTGAATGCCTCCTCTTCTATAGCCTGAATTACATACCTCCGCTGCTAAGACGTGCAAAGAGCGCGACCACAGATCGTGCTTCCGCGCGATAACTGGTGCCTTGAATCGACGTTGCTGTTTGCCAATCGGAAATGTCGTGAGGTGATGGGAGCGCTGTATCGATCCATCTGCGCCATGGAGCTGCGCCAGCATCTCGTATTGATGGCAACTCGAAATCCAATGGTTCCCAGTATGCATTAAGAATCCAGTGCAGCAGCAGTTTGTCCTGACGCAGCTCCGTGGTTAATGCGATGCTATGGGAATCAGAACGCCAGTCTGGCTGGTTTAGTTTGATGCCGTGCCAGGAGAGATTCGCGCTGCGAAGCAGTTGATTTAGGCTGACGCGCTGCCGCTCCAACGCATCGTTTCGCCACACCCGTCTTGCATTCAGCAGCGATACAAACCGGTACAGATCAGGATGTTTATCAAGTAATCGCCAATCGAACCAGCTCTCCTGGTTATCCTGACAATATGCGTTGTTGTTTCCGAGCTGGGTTCGCCGCACTTCATCGCCCATCAATATCATGGGCACTCCAAGCGAAAGCATCGTTACCGTAAAAAAGCTCTTCACCTGCCTGTTTCGCAATTTCTCTATCTCGGGATCATCAGTCGGACCCTCGACACCGCAGTTCCAGCTCCGGTTATCGTTCGCACCATCGCGGTTATCTTCGCCGTTCGACTCATTGTGCTTCTCGTTGTAAGACACAAGATCATTTAGCGTGAAACCGTCGTGACAGGTCACAAAGTTCACACTTTGCTCAGCTTCTCTTTCCTCATGACCATAAATCTCCGGGCTGCCGAGCAAGCGATCAGCAAGTGGACCTACAGAACCCTCTTCACCACGGAAAAAGCTGCGAACGTCATCACGGAAGCGGCCGTTCCACTCCTTCCAACTGTCTCCGACGAAGCTGCCCACTTGATAAAGCCCTGCCGCGTCCCATGCTTCGGCTATCAGCTTCGTACCCGCCAGCACAGGGTCCGATTCGAGATCCCACAGTACTGGAGGGCTCGGCATCGGGTTTCCTGAAGGATCCCGGGTAAGGATAGAGGCCAGGTCAAACCGAAAACCGTCAACATGCATCTCTTCGACCCAGTACCGCAGGCTATCAACAATCAAACGACGAACAATCGGATTGTTGGCATTGAGCGTATTGCCTGTGCCGCTGAAGTTGGCGTAGCGAGAGCGGTCTTGTTCAAGAATGTAATAGGTCGCGTTATCAATGCCACGGAAGCTCAGAGTCGGTCCGCGTTGATCCCCTTCAGCGGTATGATTAAACACAACGTCGAGAATCACCTCGATGCCCGCGCGGTGCAAAGCCTTCACCATATCGCGGAACTCATCAACAGGTCCGAGCGGATCCTGGCGCGAACTGTACGCCCGATGTGGAGCGAAGAATGAGATCGGAGAGTATCCCCAATAGTTGATTTGTCCCGGCGGGCAGTCCTGGGCATCGAACTGGAATACCGGAAGCAGCTCGATTGCGGTGATTCCGAGTTGCTTCAGATAAGGAGTTTTCTCGATCAAACCTCGATATGTGCCACGTGAATTCTCGGCAACTCCGCTGCTTGGATGACGAGTGAATCCTCGAACGTGCATCTCGTAAATTATGGTCTGCGAAGAAGGCCGCTTCAGTGGAGCGTCGCCTTCCCAATCATAGGTCTTCGGATCAACGACTACGCTCTTCATTGCCTGCGCAGTGTTGTCGTCTTGCCCGGAGGCCGCATCTCGGCTGTAGTCGGTTGGAATAACCACTGCGCGGCCATAAGGATCGAGCAGGACTTTGGATGGATCAAAGCGCGCACCGGTCTTCGGATCGAATTTGCCTTCAACCCGGTAGCCGTAAATCTGGCCCGCCTCGAGGCCAGGCACGAACACGTGCCAATAGTGATAAGTGCGGTTTGTGGTGGGGTCGATTCGAATGACTCGCGCAGGACGAGCATCATCGACACCGTCAAACAGCAGCAACTCGACGCCTGTGGCGCTTCTGCTAAAGAGGCTAAAATTAACACCGTGTTTTTCGAGCACCGCTCCCAAAGGCGAGCTGTGGCCGGCCAATTCATTTGGATTAATCGCCGCTAGTGCGCGTGGGGCAATATCGGTGGAGGTTGTGTGGATTGGCTGCATCATTTCCTCGTTTCTAGAAGCCATACGCTATTGGCGCGATCGTCAGTACGACTAATCCTACGAGCAGGGTAAGGGAAAGCCCACTCGTGCGAAATCGCCAAAGGTTATATCAAACATCCCAACCAGCAGGATCAACGTGATCCACGCGGAAGCGAACATATTTTAATGTTATCCGTGCCTACTTCTCTCTTAGAACGTTGGCTGTCGGAGCAAAATCAGACAGAATATTGCGGCGCTTGTGAGTCCACTCACTAGTTCCGCCCATCCCTTGGGAGTCGCCGACCGCCGCAAGAGCTCGCTCCTCCGCTTCAATAAACACGCGTTCAACAGTCCTCTGCAGCAATGACAACTCCTGACGTATAAGGATGGATCGTGACTCCGGCAGTGTATCGAGCAAATTCTCGAGCATGAAGCGCAGGCGACGAACAATTTGCATCGAGGAACCACCGAATTGCCGAATCTCAGTTAACGCGAGTTGGACGAAGTCTTCCCAGTCGGGCGTCCGGTAGACCAGGCGAACCTTACCGCTATCATCTCGCAGCACACCTTCGTCCAATCTCCGCCTGCCAACTTGACGCAGAAGGTGATGAATTTGATCAACGGCAAGCACAGCGGTGGTAGGGTCATTGATTGCGGGGGAGAGTGCTTTTGCGGCGATGTCTACCACAATTCGAAAAGCCAATGCAGGATCCTGCTCGTGAGTACGTTCCTGCCCCACCGCGACGCATTGGCAGAGATTGTCCGCAGCCAAGCCTCTTCCATTTTGATATACCCTGAACAGCGGATCGCCAGCAGCAATGAAATCACCTACTTGAGGCACCAACTCGATTAAGCAGTCAGCCCGGCCCGCTAGCAGCGCAAGCCCTTTCACATCGAACGCCAGCACAACGCCGGGCTTTGGATTAGCGATGGTCAGCGTTGGTTCTTCATCGAGGAAATCGAAAAATGGTCGGGCCGCCGCCTCTGGCGCATCGCTCAGATGGCGAGGGTAGACCGTTTCGATGACTTTGCCACCAGTCGAGCCGATCTCTTTGAGCACACCGCTCGGTCGCAGCGCCTTGCCAATATGATCGATCAGATAAAAGAAAGTGCACACGCTTATGACGCATCCCCAGGCCGCCAATTTCGAAGTAATTAGCGGAACTGTCTCGTCGATTCGAACCAGGACAGCAAGCGATAGCGTGAACGTAAAAACGAATATGGTTAGTGAAGCTTTGGTAATGGGATCCCTGAACAGAAACGATATAGCTCGGGGCGTCAACTGCGCGCTGGCCAACTGCACCGCCAGCAACAGCGTTGATGACAAGAAAATGATGAAGGTTAGCATTGCGGCTCCGAGCGTCCCAATGACCAGCCTCGCTGTATCTGGAGAGAGGGACGATCGCCAACCCATTCTTGTCTCGATTGAATTAATCAGCCAGGTGATGACTATTGCAGCCAGAACGCCAAGCACCGGAAGGACTACTATTGAATTTTGCAGGTAATGCTTAACGCGATATCGCTGAAGCCAGGTCATTTAAGAACTCTCATAAATCCCACCAACGCAGTCGGTAGATCGTTCATACTCAGCCTACAAGACGAAGCCCCCTGTTCGTTAAATCCCACCAACTTTGCGTTGGTGGGTTTTAGCGGTTTTGGACAGTCTATTCAAGCCCTATGGTATCTCAGCTCAAAAAACTATCGTGCTGAGTATCAGGGCAATAACGACTGCGGAGACCATCGAAAACCAGTCCCGGCAGCATAAAACTATGATTGAGCAGGTACTTTCCGATTTTCGTTGTTCCTGTCTGATCGAATGAGACCGCAGCGAGCAATGTGCCGTATGTCGGCAAAAAGAAAACACCGTTGGCGGCAGGATAAAACGCTATCAGCATCGGGACCGGAAGACTCAACGCCAGCCCCACGGGCATCAGGATCACCACCGTTGCAGCCGCACTGAAAAGCATTGCTGACAGAATGAACAACCCTGCAGCAAACGTCCACGGATAGATCCTGATGACTTCTGATATTCCGCTGACAATGTATGCTCGATTACCTTCAAAGAAGGATGAACCAAGCCACGAAACCCCTACGATCGAGATGATCGCGGTAATCCCGCTTCCCATAATCGTTCCTTTGATGGTAGCTGAAGGAGAGGCTTTGAACAGAATCATCGTCAATCCCGCGATTGCCAGCATCACGATCATAATTGCCGATCCCATGCTCACTTGATCGGTCTCCGTGACACCCTCCGAAACGATCTCGTAGGTCGGTCGCAGGCTCGGGAAGATGCCTATCAATACGACGACTATGATTCCGGTGAGAAACAGCAGCGTAGATCCGCGAGCATTGAACAGTTCCTTGCCCTGTTGAACCGGGGATTGTTCAGTTGACTTTGCGGTCGTGGTCGCGAGACGAGATTGATAATCGGGATCGTCGCTCAAGGGCTTTCCTCGCCACGCGACTGACAACGCGCCGATCAGAATACCAAGAAAGGTTGATGGAATTGTGATCGCCAGCATGCGCGGGAGTGATACTCCCTTTACCGCAAGCAGGCCGATCATCGCGACCGTTGCTGCCGAAATCGGTGATGCAACTACTCCCTGGAAACCTGCGATGACGCTGATCGAAAGAGGGCGCTCAGGTCGGATATTGGCTTTGCGAGATACCTCGGAGATGACCGGTAACAACGCATAAATCACATGCGTCGTACCCGACGCAAAAATCAGAACATAGGTGACAACCGGGGCGATAAAGGTAATGTACTGCGGGTGACTGCGCATTATCCTTTCGGCCAGCGTCACCAGGTAATCAAGCCCCCCAGCCGCCTGCATGGTCGCCAGCGCGGTTATCACCGCGATGATCATGCCAATGACGACTCCCGGGGGACCGCCGGGA
>Ga0126382_10000504_pt1 | contig 15244 bp, 12 predicted proteins | sample PanSoiMetPlot_30_FD_92548 | JGI IMG/M metagenome (GOLD analysis project Ga0126382, IMG submission 92548) | Tropical forest soil microbial communities from Panama - MetaG Plot_30 | ecosystem: Environmental > Terrestrial > Soil > Tropical forest > Bulk soil | place: Panama | collected 2016-02-17
ACCGTGTTGGTAAGGGGACATCGTTCCGGGGTCGACGTTGAGATACGGGTCCAGTTTGCGCAGACGGACCTTGTACCCGCGCGCTTGCAGGAGCGCGCCGAGAGCTGCAGACGCCAGACCCTTGCCAAGTGAGGAAACCACGCCGCCGGTGATGAAAATATACCGCGCCATGGGACCTAACCTTTAGCCCTCGCGAATCGATTCGACGAGCCCGAAAAGCACAGGGCTGTCCTGCGCCTGTGTGTAGTTCGAAAAATTTTCGACTTTCCAAATGCTTGGGCCACGATCTTCATGCCGATTTCCAGTTCGTACGGGACTTCTCATAACGGTGAAGGGCCGGAGTTCCCGGCCCTTCGCTAACGACTTCATTTTGACTGTGGCACCTGCGGCCCGGAGGGCGCGGGGGCCGCCGGGGCGGCCGGCGGCGTGCCGCCTTGCAGCTGATTGAGCAAGCCGCCACCACCACTCCCGAGCGGAGCCGGTGCACCCGGCGCTGCCGGCGTACTTTGCTCGCCCTGCAACACGGAGGTCGGTTTGCGGTTGATACCGGCCAGGATCGACAGCAGCAGGCTGGTGACAAAGAACAGACCGGCCAGGATCGCAGTCGCGCGCGTAAGAACGTTTGCGGTTCCCCGGCTGGTCATAAAGCCGCCAGTCGAACCGATCCCGAGTCCGCCACCCTCGGAGCGCTGCAGAAGCACCACCCCGATCAGAGCGAGCACCAACATCAGGTGGATGACGATAATCACGTGCTGCATTCGGTCAATATCCGTCCAAACATCGCCGGTCCGGGCTTTCCGCCAGGCGGCGCACACTATCCATATAGGAATTCGCCGCGGTCTCTACACGATCGGTTCGGCTTTTTCCACCCTTGTGACCGCTAGCGGTAAATCGCCGCAATTCCGAGGAAATCGGCGGCTTTCAGGCTCGCGCCGCCCACCAAGGCACCGTTTACGTCTGCGATGGTCAAAAGCTCCACGGCGTTGCTCGGCTTGACCGAGCCCCCATAGAGGATCCGAATGCGACCGCCTGCCGCGCTGAAGCGTTCGACCAGGCGTTTGCGGATAAAGGCGTGAACTTCGGCGACATCGGCCGGCCTGGGCGTCAGTCCGCTTCCGATGGCCCAAACGGGCTCGTAGGCAATCACCAGCTTTCCAGCGGTGGCCCCATCAGGCAGCGACCCCTGCAGCTGAGTTCCTACGACATCGAGCGTTTTACCCGCCTCGCGTTGCAAGCGCTGCTCGCCGACGCAAACGATGGCCGTCAGGCTGGCGCGGAACGCGGCCTGCGCCTTTGCGCGCACCATCCCATCGGTCTCATGGTGGTCTGTTCGCCGCTCGGAGTGACCGACGATCACGGCGCCGGCCCCTGCATCGGCCAGCATTTCGGCCGAGATGTCTCCCGTGTGGGCGCCGGCAGGCTCCGCGTGGCAATCTTGTCCGCCGATTATCACAGATGAACCTCGCGCGGAGGCGGCAAATTCGCGGATCAAGGTCGCGGGCGGACACACCATCAATTCGGCTTTGCCTTTCAGCTCTGCCGCACCGGATAGGATCTTGGCGAACTCGGCCCGCGACGCAGCGAACCCGTTCATTTTCCAGTTACCCGCCACCAGTGCATTTGAGCTGCCCGCCGCCATAGAAAGTCCCCTTACGCGTGCGGTATCAGACCAGACCGGGCAACGCCAGCGCACTGCTCCAAGAGCTGATCCCTCTTGAGTTGCAACGAGTTGGCTCGGTCACTATGGTGCCCCCGCTCTGCTTGAGCTAGACAAGCGCCGTCATCCACGCAACCAACCTGTAACCAGAACAACGCGTATGCTCCGCGGTCTTCACAAAGCTTCTTCGACCTGGCTCGGCAAAGCCATCATGGCTGTTGTAATGGGCTTCCTTGTTATCAGTTTCGCGATTTGGGGCATTGGCGACATCTTCCGGGGATTCGGGCGCAACGCCGTAGCCACCATAGGCGACACCGAGATTTCCATTGAACAGTTCCGTCAGTTCTACAACGAGCGCCTGCAGCAACTCGGGCGCCAGTTGGGCCGACCGATTACACCTGATGACGCCCGAGCTCGCGGCCTCGACCGACAAATCCTCGGACAATTGGTCGCCGAAACCACCCTCGACGAGGAGGCGAAGAAATTGCGGCTTGGCGTTTCGGAAGCCGACATCGCCAAGCGGATCACTGCCGATCCATCATTCCGTGGCCCGAGCGGCCAATTCGATCGCAGCCGCTTCGAACAGCTCATCCGCCAGGCGGGATTTACGGAAGCTCGGTTTGTAGACGACCAGCGCCGAGCGCTGTTGCGACGGCAAATTGCCCAGAGTGTCGGTGGCGAAATGAAGGTCCCGACCATCGCGGCGACCGCCCTCAATCAGTATCGAAACGAAAAGCGCAGCATCGAATATGTGGTGCTCGGCCCAGCTCAGGCTGGCGAAATCCCTCCGCCGACGCCCGAGGTGCTGAGCAAATACTTCGAGGAGCGGAAGGCTCGTTTCCGGACACCAGAATTTCGGAAAGTCACGCTGCTGCGTTTGTCGCCGGCGGATATTGCTAAACCCGACAGCGTGAGCGACGCCGACGCCAAGGCGTATTTCGAGCAGCGCAAAGACAGCTATGGAAGACCTGAAAAGCGCGAATTGCGTCAGATCGTCTTTCCCAATGCGGAAGAGGCTGCGGCCGCACGCGAGCGCATCACCAAAGGTGCGACTTTCGATGACATAGCCAAGGAGCGCGGCGTGAATGAATCGGATACCGTGCTCGGTACTGTCGCAAAAGCCGACATCATCGATCCCGCGATCGCCGACGCTGCCTTTGCTCTCAAGCAGGGCGAAGTAAGTCAGCCGGTCAAGGGACGGTTCGGAACCGCCCTGCTGCAGGTGAGCAAGATCCAACCGGGCGAAGAGAAGACTTTCGAGCAGTTGGCGTCTCAGGTCAAAACCGAGATTGCCGAAGGGCGCGCCAAGAGCGAGGTCACAACCCTGCGCGACAAGATCGAAGACGAGCGGGCGGCGGGTTCGACTTTGGCCGAGGCTGCCAAGAAACTTGGTCTTTCGGTTATCAACATCGAGGCAGTCGACCGGTCCGGACGCGGCCCCGACGGCCAACCTGTTCCGGGACTGCCGCAGACGCCCGACGTCGTCAACGCAGCCTTTTCGAGCGACATTGGCGTTGACACCGAGGCGCTCCAGTTGCCGAACGGCGGCTATCTCTATTTCGACGTTGTCGGCGTAACCCCCTCGCGCGAACGCACGCTCGAAGAGGTCAAGGATCAGGTCGAAGCACGATTTCACGACGACGAGGTCGCCAAACGCCTCCTGGCAAAAGCCAATGATATCGTCGGCAAGCTGAAAGCCGGAACGACCTTCGCCCAGGCTGCGCAGGAAGCAGGCCTCTCGGTCGCAACGGCCACAGACCTCCAACGCGGCAAGCAAGCGGGCTTTGTACCGGCGAGAGTCGTTGACGTTGTTTTTCGGACGCCCAAGGGAGCGCCTGGCACTGCCGAGGGCCAAAAGCCCACGGAGCGGTTTATCTTTCGCGTAACCGACGTCGTGGATCCGACGCTCGATGCGTCATCGCCGCAGACCAAGGCGATCAACGAGACGCTGCAGAATTCCTATGTCGACGACATCGTCAACGAATTTATCGGGCGGCTGGAAAACGATTTCGGCGTGAATGTGAACCCAGCGGCCCTGAACCAGGCGACCGGCGGCGGCGCCCAACAGTAGCCCGTCCATGCAGATCGACCCGTCGGAAACCGCCTTTGCCGAGCGCTATAGGCGCGACGAACCGCAGGTGGTGTGGACCACCCTGGTGGCCGACCTCGAAACACCTGTCTCTGCTTTTCTCAAGCTTGGCGGCGGCAAGGCAATGAGTTTTCTGCTCGAGTCCGTCGAGGGCGGGGCAGTCCGCGGGCGCTATTCGATTATCGGACTCGAGCCCGATCTGATCTGGCGCACGGTGCAAGGCAAAGCCGACATCAATCGTACGGCGCGCAGCAACCCAAATGCCTTCGCCCCCTGCCCCGAACCACCGCTCTCGGCGCTGCGCACGTTGATCGCCGAAAGCCGCATCGTCCTGCCGGAGAACTTGCCGCCAATGTCGGCCGGTGTGTTCGGGTATCTCGGCTATGACATGGTGCGGATGATGGAGGAGCTTGGACCACCCAATCCGGATCCGATCGGCATTCCTGATGCGATCCTGGTGCGTCCAACGATCATTGTCGTGTTCGATGCCGTCACGGACTCGATCACGGTCGTGACGCCAGTGCGTCCCGAAAAGAGTGTTGACGCGAAATCGGCACTTGCGCGCGCGATTGAACGGCTCGGCCACGTGGTCGACAGCCTCGACCGCCCGTTGGACAAATCGCTGACGGGGCACGATGCCGGTCCGATTGACGTATCGGCAAAATCGAACACGACGCGCGATGAATTCAAGACTATGGTGCGCAAAGCCAAAGACTACATCGTTGCCGGTGACGTCTTTCAAGTTGTCTTGGCGCAGCGCTTCGAAGGGCCTTTCGCACTGCCACCGTTCTCGCTCTATCGAGCTCTCAGGCGGACCAATCCATCGCCCTATTTGTATTTTCTGGATTTTGGCGACTTCTCTGTCGCGGGATCGAGCCCGGAAATCCTGGTGAAAGTATCCGACGACGTTGTCACGATCCGTCCGATCGCAGGCACGCGACACCGAGGCGCGACACCGCACGAAGACGAGGCGCTCGAGGAACAGCTGTTAGCCGATCCGAAAGAGCGTGCCGAGCATCTCATGCTCCTTGATCTTGGGCGCAACGATGTCGGCCGCGTTGCAGCCATTGGCACGGTCAAAGTCACCGACCAGTTTTTCGTCGAACGCTATAGCCACGTCATGCACATCGTGTCCAACGTGGAAGGCAGGCTCGCCGGCAATCGCGACGCACTGGACGCACTGTCAGCTGGCTTTCCCGCTGGAACTGTTTCGGGTGCGCCGAAGGTGCGCGCAATGCAGATCATTGACGAGCTCGAAAAAGAGAAGCGCGGGTTGTATGCCGGTTGCGTCGGCTATTTCTCCGCCGCCGGCTCGATGGATACCTGCATCGTCCTGCGGACCGCACTGATCAAGGACGGCACGATGTACGTTCAGGCCGGTGCCGGGATCGTGGCCGACAGCGATCCGGACTTTGAGCAGCAGGAGTGCATCAACAAGGCGAAGGCCCTATTTCGCGCAGCGGATGAGGCGCGACGCTTCGCCAGCGCCGCCAAACGCGGCCAGTAACTACGTAATAGCCCGGCTGCTTGACCCCCCTCAGGGGGCACCGTAAACCCCTGCTACAGCGGTGAAACATGATCGTCCTGGTCGACAACTACGACAGCTTCACCTTCAACCTTTTCCATTATCTTGGCGGGTTGGGGGCCGACGTTGTCGTGCATCGCAACGACAAGATTTCCGTCGCCGATTTGATGGCACTTGAGCCGGACGCCATCGTGCTGTCCCCGGGCCCCTGCACGCCAAACGAAGCTGGCATTTGCCTCGACCTCATAGCAAGGGCCTCGCCGACGATGCCGATCCTCGGCGTGTGCCTCGGCCATCAGGCGATCGGTCAAGCTTTTGGCGGCAAAGTGGTGCGGGCAACTCCCCTGCATGGCAAGGTGTCCGAGATCAGCCATAAGGGCACTGGGGTGTTTCGCGGTATCAACGGACCTCTGAAGGCGACGCGCTATCATTCGCTGGTTGTCGAGCGCGCCAGCATGCCAAGCGCGCTTACGGTCAACGCGGAAACCGCCGATCGTCTGGTGATGGGGCTCATGCACGAAAGCCTGCCGGTGCACGGCGTTCAATTTCATCCCGAGAGCATTGCTTCAGAACACGGCCACCTGATGCTGCGCAATTTTCTCAAACTGGCCTCGGCCTGGAACACCCGGCGCGGGCGCGCTGCGACGAAGACCCGCAAGCCATCAGCGCTGCAGGCGACCTGAGACATCACCATGGCCGACGATTTCAAAGCACTCATCGCCAAAGTTGCGACAGGCGCTACTCTTTCCCGCGAAGAGGCGGCTGGCGCATTCGATCGCATGATGTCGGGCGAGGCGACGCCTTCCCAAATGGGTGGGCTGTTGATGGCGCTGCGCGTGCGCGGCGAGACCGTCGAGGAAATCACCGGAGCGGTCACAACCATGCGGGCCAAGATGCTTGGTGTGAAAGCACCCCCCGATGCCGTGGACGTTGTCGGCACCGGCGGCGATGCATCGGGCTCATTCAATATTTCGACCTGCGCAGCGTTCATTGTCGCGGGCGCAGGCGTGCCCGTCGCAAAACATGGAAACCGCGCCCTCTCCTCGCGATCGGGAGCCGCCGACGTGTTGCAGGCGCTTGGCGTGAAGATCGAACTTACCGCTGATCAGGTTGGCGCGTGTATCCGTGATGCGGGCATCGGCTTCATGTTCGCGCCGGCACATCATCCCGCGATGAAGAACGTCGGACCGACACGCGTCGAGCTCGGCACCCGCACCATCTTTAACCTGCTTGGTCCGCTCTCCAATCCCGCGCGCGTCAAGCGGCAGATGATCGGTACCTTCTCCAAGCAATGGGTTGAGCCGATGGCCCAGGTGCTGAAAAACCTCGGCGCGGAAAGCATCTGGGTCGTGCACGGTTCGGACGGGCTTGACGAAATCACCACTGCCGGTTCGACCACTGTGGCCGCACTTGAAAACGGCAAGATCAGAACCTTCGAGGTGAGCCCGGAAGACGCCAGCCTCAGCCGTTCGAAACCCGAAGCCTTGCGTGGCGGCGATGCTGAACACAACGCCAAAGCTTTGCTTAATGTGTTGAAGTGCAAGCAAAGTCCTTTTCGCGATGTCGCGATCCTCAATGCTGCGGCGGCGCTCATCGTTGCCGGGAAGGCGAAAGACCTCAAACAGGGTGCGGTGCTTGCAGCGAAGTCGATCGCATCCGGGGAAGCCGAGGGTCGTCTTGACCGGCTGATCGCTGTCTCAAACAGCGTCGAGGCCTCAGGTACAGGCGCATGACCGATATCCTGGCCAGGATCGAAGCTTATAAACGTGAGGAGATTGCTGCCGCCAAGCGGAGACGCCCATTGGCTGCGTTGGAGAGCGACGCAAAATCGGCTTTACCGCCGCGCGGTTTCCTGCGTGCCATCGAGCAGCGTATCGCGCTCGGCGATTACGCGCTCATTGCCGAGATCAAGAAGGCCAGTCCCTCGAAAGGGTTGATTCGCGCCGATTTCGACCCCCCGGTTCTCGCCAAAGCCTATGAAGCGGGAGGCGCCACGTGCCTTTCCGTGCTGACCGACGCGCCGTCGTTCCAGGGGCAGCCTGAATACCTCGCAATGGCTCGCAACACCACGTTACTGCCTGTCTTGCGAAAGGACTTCATCTACGAGCCCTATCAGGTTGTCGAGTCACGCGCGCTTGGCGCTGACTGTATTCTGATCATCATGGCGGCCGTCGCGAACGGCGCGGCAGACGAAATAGAGCGAACGGCCCTCTCGCTCGGTATGGACGTACTAGTTGAAGTTCATGATGAAGTTGAGCTTTCCCGCGCGCTCAAACTGAAATCGCGACTGATCGGCATCAACAATCGAAATCTGCGGACGTTTCAGACTTCGCTTGCCGTCAGTGAGCAGTTGGCGCCAAGGGTTCCGCACGAGCGCATCGTGGTGGCCGAAAGCGGGCTGAACGCACCTGCGGATCTTGCGCAGCTTAAGCGCATTGGAATCTCGACCTTCCTGATTGGCGAAAGCCTGATGCGCGAGGCGGATGTGGCGGCTGCGACCAGGGCCTTGCTTGGGCGCGGCACTCAGCGCACTGCCGCGGAGTGAACGATGAAGCGGCGAAAAAGCACACCGGCCGCCCGCAGAAGAACCGTCGTGGCGAAGACACCTGGCAACCCAGCTCCCGCCGTTGCGCCGGTACAAGCCGCGAGTCCCCTCACCCACATCGATCAGCGCGGGGAAGCCCGCATGGTCGACGTCACCGAGAAAGGTGCAACCGAGCGCATAGCGGTGGCGGAAGGCCGCGTCATCATGCGCAAGGAAACGCTGGACCTCGTTCTTGAGGGCAATGCCATGAAGGGCGACGTCCTGGGCGCTGCGCGGCTCGCCGGCATCATGGCCGCAAAGCGCACGCACGGTCTCATCCCGCTGTGTCATCCACTCCCGCTCAGCAAAGTCGAAATTGAGATCAATCCGGAACACTCTCTGCCCGGATTTCTGGTGCAGGCCACAGTCAAGGTTACGGCCAAGACGGGCGTCGAGATGGAAGCGCTGACCGCCGTCTCGATCTCGTGCCTCACGATCTATGACATGGTCAAAGCAGTCGAACGGGGCATGCGGATTGAAGGCATTCGGCTGCTCCTCAAGAGCGGCGGAAAATCCGGTGAGTGGCGTGCGGAGGCCTAGCCTATGGCGCTGATGGCGGTTGCCGACGCATTGCAGCGCGTGCTGGCCGATGCGCGGCCACTGCCGGCCGAAACCGTTGCTCTCGATGAAGCGCTCGGGCGCGTACTCAGTGATGACGTTATTGCCCTGCGCACGCAGCCGCCTGCCGCGCTATCGGCCATGGATGGTTACGCGGTTCGCGCCGGCGATGTCGCGCGGGCCCCGGTCACACTTAAAGTTGTTGGTGAGATAGCGGCTGGCCACCCCTTTGCTGGAAAAGTCGGGCCGGGCGAAGCCGCGCGTATTTTTACTGGCGGCGTCATGCCGGCCGGCAGCGACACTGTGGTGATTCAGGAGTTCACCACGCACGACGCAGACTGGGTCACGATCCAGAAAGAGACGGCTGCCGGGCGCAATGTGCGCGCCAAGGGCATCGACTTTGCGCGAGATGAGAACCTGCTGCGTAAGGGGCACCGCCTGACTGACCGCGACCTCATGCTGGCGGCCGCCATGAACCACCCCCGGCTCAGGGTGCACAGGCGACCGAATGTGGCCGTACTCGGTACCGGCGACGAACTGGTGCCGCCTGGCAGCGCGCCACAAGAGGGCGAAATTGTCTTTTCGAACGGCTTTGCTCTCGGTGCGCTTGCACGCCTTAACGGGGCCGAAGTGCACGAACTCGGTATCGTTCGGGACCGCGTCGAGGACATAGCGGCCGCCGTGCGCCGTGCCCGCCAGCTCAACGCAGACATTCTCGTGACTACTGGTGGCGCTTCGGTCGGCGAGCACGACCTGGTCCAGCAGGCGCTCGCAACTGAAGGCTTGGAACTGTCGTTCTGGCGTGTCGCGCTGCGCCCCGGCCGCCCAATGATGCATGGCCGTCTGGAGGGCATGCAGGTCTTGGGCGTCCCCGGGAATCCGGTGTCGTCCTATGTGTGCTCGTTCCTTTTCCTCGTTCCGCTAATTAGGGCGCTCGCGGGGCGAAAGGACATCGCCCACCTGCCCGAAAATGCGCGGCTCGGCAGCGATCTTCCCGCAAACGATGAGCGTGCCGACTATCTACGGGCGATTCTGCAAGTGGGGCCGAACGGCCCTCTGGTAACCCCGCTGCCGGCCCAGGACAGCTCCCTGATGGCTCCATTGGCCAAGGCGGATTGCCTGCTGATTCGCGAACCCCATGCGCCTGCAGCGCCCGCGGGTTCAGAATGCGTCATCCTTAAGCTAGGCCTTTAGCCGCGTTTTGCTTTTTTCACTCCAAATTAAGTGGTTGCGGAACACATATCGAACAGATAGTGTCCGTTCATGATTTGTTTCTGGCTTGGACCCCTTTTGGGGTCGGCCGACGGGAGAGACCAGATGCTGACCCGCAAGCAATTCGAGCTCCTGAGGTTCGTCCACGAGCGCCTGACCGAGACGGGCGTGCCCCCCTCTTTTGACGAAATGAAGGATGCTTTGGACCTGCGCTCCAAATCGGGGATCCATCGACTGATTACGGCGCTCGAGGAGCGCGGATTTATCCGCCGCCTTCCCAATCGGGCGCGGGCGATCGAGGTGATCAAGTTGCCCGACTCAGTCGGTCATGGGCTTGGCTCGTCCCGCGCGCGCGGCTTCACGCCCAGCGTGATCGAGGGCGATCTTGGTCGTGTGCGCGCGACCTCGGAAGATGACGGGGGCCATCCAGTTGCGGTTCCGGTCATGGGCCGCATTGCTGCCGGCACCCCTATCGAGGCGATTCAGACCCGAAGCCATATCATCAACATGCCGCCCGATCTGCTTTCGGCTGGCGAGCATTTCGCGCTCGAGGTTCGAGGAGACAGCATGATTGAGGCCGGCATTCTCGACGGCGATCTGGCCCTGATCCGCAAATCCGAGGCAGCGGACACGGGCGACATTGTGGTCGCACTCATCGACGACGAGGAAGCGACGCTCAAGCGGTTTCGCCGCCGCGGCGCTTCGATCGCGCTCGAACCTGCGAACACCGCCTACGAGGTACGTATATTGCCGCCCAACCGTGTGCGTATCCAGGGCAAGCTGGTGGGATTGTTCCGCAGGTACTAGTCATCTGCCTCGAGCATGGCCAGAACGCAGGTCGCTTATCCTGTGGCTTTTTCCTTGGCCCAGGTGTCGCGTAGTCCGATCGTACGACTGAACACCAGTGCTGGGGGCTTTGCGTCTCGGTCGAGACAGAAATAGCCTTGCCGTTCGAATTGCGCGGGCTCCTCGATGCGGGCATCCGCGAGCGCCGGTTCAAGGCGGGCTCCCGTCAGCACCTCTAGGGAGTTCGGATTGAGGTCTGCGGTGAAATTGTCGCCACTGGGATTGGGCTGCGTGAAAAGCGGATTGTAGATCCGCACTTCTGCGGGGACGGAGTGGGCCACCGCAACCCAGTGGATGGTCGCCTTCACTTTGCGGCCATCGGGAGCGTTGCCACCACGTGTTGCCGGGTCGTAACTACAGCGCAGCTCAGTTACCTCACCTTTTGCATTCTTTATGACTTCGCGACACGTGACAAAGTAGGCATAACGCAAGCGCACCTCGGCACCCGGAGAAAGCCGGAAGAATTTCTTCGGCGGGCTCTCCAAGAAGTCGTCCTGCTCGATGTAAAGCTCGCGCGCGAATCTTATTTTGCGTGCCCCTGCTGCCGGATCGTCCGGATGATTGGCGGCGTCGAGCTCTTCGACCTGTCCTTCGGGATAGTTTTCGATCACGATCTTCAGCGGACGCAACACCGCCATCCGGCGCAACGCCTTTTTATTGAGCACCTCGCGCACCGAGAAATCAAACATGCCGACGTCAACGACGCTGTTCGCCTTGGCGACGCCGATGCGTCTGACGAAATCGCGTATCGCTTCGGGGGGTACGCCGCGCCGGCGCAAGCCCGCTATCGTTGGCATGCGGGGATCGTCCCAGCCGCTCACATGGCCGTCGCGTACCAGCTCAGTCAGCACGCGCTTCGACAACACTGTGTAAGTCAGGTTGAGCCGCGCGAATTCATACTGATGCGGCTGCGAGGGTACGTTCAGATTGGCGATGAACCAGTCGTAAAGTGGGCGATGATCCTCGAATTCGAGCGTACAAATCGAATGCGTGATGTGCTCGATCGCGTCAGACTGGCCATGCGCATAGTCGTAGCTCGGATAGATCTTCCACTGGGTGCCCGTGCGCGGATGCGTCGCGTGGAGAATTCGGTACATCACCGGATCGCGCAAATTGATATTACCCGATGCCATGTCGATCTTGGCGCGTAAAACACGCGCACCGTTCGGAAACTCCCCGGCTCGCATACGGCGTAACAGATCGAGGTTCTCTTCAACACTGCGGTCGCGGAACGGACTGTTCTTCCCAGGCTCGGTGAGCGTGCCGCGATTGACGCGCATGTCGTGCGGGCTCTGATCGTCGACATAAGCTTTGCCCGCCCGGATCAGATCCTCCGCCCAGGAATAGAGCTGCTCGAAATAGTCTGATGCGTGATAAAGGTGCTTCCCCCAATTGAAGCCAAGCCACCGAACGTCGCGCTCGATGGCATCAATATATTCCTGCTCTTCCTTCGTGGGATTTGTATCGTCGAAGCGCAGGTGGCATCGGCCGCCGAATTCCTCGGCAATACCGAAGTTCAGGTAGATCGACTTGGCGTGCCCAATATGGAGGTAGCCGTTGGGCTCCGGCGGGAACCGGGTGACGACGCCTTCGGCCCGGCCGGATTCGAGGTCGGACTTCACGATATCGCGGATGAAATCGCGTCCCGCCTCCGCGACCTGGGTTTGGTCCAATGCCATGCCGTACCAGCCTCTATCTATTGCGCATTTGCCGGAGCGGCATCGCGTGCGGCCTATCTGCCAAATCCAGGCGCGCGCCTCAAGCGGTTGCACGCGCACTATGGCAGCAAAAAGCCCGGTGCGAGGCCGAGCTCACAGCGTGCGATATTGACTGCTACTGTATCCCTTCAGCTTTGAACTTTGGTTGAGAAGCCCTGCTACCCATCTGTCACGAGTGCCTGGTCGCTGTTGGCAACGGCAGAAGCGGTGCGCTGTTCGAGCCCGTCAGATAGATTACGCTTGCCGACTGTCCATCAACCGGATTTTGTCGCCGCAGACATGAAATTGTGAGTGCCGGACGAAAAGTTTATGATACACGGACGCGGCGCAACATACTGAACATAGGCGCGGATTTAATCGTACGCGGATATGACCGGCGATATTGTCACCCGATTTGCCCCGTCCCCGACCGGCTTTCTTCACATTGGTGGCGGCCGAACAGCCTTGTTCAATTGGCTATATGCCAAGCGGCATGGCGGGAAGATGCTGCTGCGGATTGAGGACACTGACCGCGAGCGCTCAACCGCCGCCGCGATCAACGCGATTATCGACGGCCTGACCTGGCTTGGATTGAACTGGGATGGGGAGATTATCTTCCAGTTCTCCCGCGCCGCGCGACACCGGCAAGTCGTTGAACAACTGCTCGCCGCGGGCCATGCCTATCGCTGCTATTGCAGTCCGGACGAGTTGAGCGCGATGCGTGAGAAGGCGCGCGCGCAAGGCCGCACGCGTCTTTATGAGGGGCGCTGCCGCGATCGCGACGCGAAAGACATTCCGGCTAGCGTCAATCCGGCGATCCGCCTCAAGGTTCCGCTCACGGGCGAGACCGTGGTCGACGACCAAGTCCAGGGGCAGGTCGTCTGGCAGAACGAAAATCTCGATGACTTCGTCTTGTTGCGATCGGACGGTACGCCGACGTACATGTTGGCTGTCGTTGTTGACGATCACGATATGGGCATCACCCACATCATCCGCGGCGACGACCATCTCAACAATGCCGCCCGACAGACCCAGATCTACCAGGCGCTGGGATGGAAGGTCCCGGTGATGGCGCATATCCCGCTCATCCATGGGCCTGATGGATCCAAATTGTCGAAACGCCACGGTGCACTTGGTGTCGACGCCTATCGGGCCATGGGTTATCTACCCGCCGCGATGCGCAACTACCTGGTGCGCCTCGGTTGGTCGCACGGCGACCAGGAGATATTCAGTACCGAGGAAATGATTGCGGCCTTTGACCTGCCGCAGATTGGACGCTCGCCGGCGCGGTTTGACTTCACGAAGCTCGAAAGTCTCAACGGGCACTACATACGCGCGGGCGATGACGCCGATCTCATTGCTGCCATCGAGCAGCTTCTGCCGCACATCGCCGGCGGGCAGGAACTCGCCAGCAAAATGACACCGGTGCTCCGCGCAAAGCTTCTGGCAGCCATGCCTGGGTTGAAGGAACGGGCCAAGACTTTAGTCGAGTTATTCGAAGCGTCTCGCTTCCTGTGGACGAGCCGGCCGCTTGAGATCGCCGATCAGGCCAAAACCCTGCTCACCGGCGAGGCCAAAACCCTGATCGCTGCATTGTTACCGGAGTTGGAGGCCGTTCCCGATTGGAACGCAACCACCGTCGAAGCGATCGTGCGGCCTTATGCTGAGCGGGCGGGCCTGAAACTTGGCGCCGTTGCGCAGCCGTTGCGCGCCGCCCTCACCGGTCGGACGACCTCGCCGCCGATTTTTGACGTTTTGGCTGTGCTGGGCCGGGACGAGAGCCTGGCCCGCCTGCGGGACCAGGCGGCATAAACTTTTCATAGCGGGCAAAAATCCGGTGCCTACCTATATGCATGGCAGGACAAGACTTTGCGCTATCTTGCAGCGCACACTTGGATGGGATACGCAAAAAGCGGCCGGAAATTCCCAACGCTAAACGGGCGTCACACCTGTCCGGCTGTAACGTTCCACGCGCATCACTCGCGGCCAATTCGAGGGCTCGATCATGGACGCCAAAACCAGTGCCAAAAATAAGACCGGCACCCTGACGGTCGGCAACAACAACTGGGACATGCCGATATACCCCGGCACGATCGGCCCTGAGGTTGTCGATATTTCGAAGCTCTACGCGCAGAGCGGGATGTTTACCTACGACCCCGGCTTCACCTCCACTGCGAGCTGCGAATCCAAGATCACCTATATCGACGGTGACGAAGGCATCCTGCTTTACAGGGGCTACCCCATCGAGCAGCTGGCCGAGCACGGCGACTTTCTTGAGACCTGTTATCTGCTCCTTTATGGCGAACTGCCCACGGCGGCGCAGAAAGCGGACTTCGACTACCGCGTGACTCGTCACACGATGGTTCACGAACAAATGAGCCGTTTTTTCCAGGGTTTCCGGCGCGACGCTCACCCGATGGCGGTCATGACAGGGTGTGTCGGCGCGCTTTCGGCCTTCTATCACGATTCGACCGATATCTCGGATCCGCATCAGCGTATGGTTGCTTCGGTGCGCATGATCGCAAAAGTGCCGACGCTTGCGGCGATGGCTTACAAATATTCGATCGGCCAGCCGTTCGTTTATCCGAAGAACGATCTCGACTATGCGTCCAACTTCCTGCGCATGTGCTACGCGGTGCCAACCGAGGAATACAAGCCGAACCCGGTCCTGGCGCGCGCGATGGATCGCATCTTCATTCTGCACGCCGATCACGAGCAGAATGCATCGACCTCGACTGTCCGTCTGGCCGGCTCGTCCGGCGCCAACCCATTCGCCTGTATCGCGGCCGGCTGCGCATGCCTTTGGGGTCCCGCGCATGGCGGCGCCAATGAAGCGGCGCTCAACATGCTGCGCGAGATCGGCACGGTGGACCGCATTCCGGAATTCATCAAGCGCGCAAAGGACAAGAACGATTCCTACCGGCTGATGGGCTTCGGCCATCGCGTCTACAAAAACTACGACCCGCGCGCCAAGATCATGCAGAAGACCTGCCACGAGGTTCTCGCCGAACTCGGCATCAAGGACGATCCGTTGCTCGATGTCGCCATGGAGCTCGAAAAGATCGCGCTGCATGAT
>Ga0126382_10000505_pt1 | contig 15241 bp, 14 predicted proteins | sample PanSoiMetPlot_30_FD_92548 | JGI IMG/M metagenome (GOLD analysis project Ga0126382, IMG submission 92548) | Tropical forest soil microbial communities from Panama - MetaG Plot_30 | ecosystem: Environmental > Terrestrial > Soil > Tropical forest > Bulk soil | place: Panama | collected 2016-02-17
GGCACGTAAGCTCGCTTCATGGGCGTTGCGTTCGTGGCCCATTGCATGCTGAACCAGAACTCGAAGGTCGCCGAGGGCGCCCATTGCGCCGGCATCTACTCCCCGATCGTCGACGTGCTGAGGGCGAAAGGCTGGCGGATCGAGCAGATGCCGTGCCCCGAGCTCGCGTTCACCGGCCTGAACCGGTTCTGGGCGGTGAAAGAGCAGCTGGACACGGCGGCCTACCGGCGGCACTGTGAGCGGCTCGCCGAGGCCGTCGCCGCGGCGATCAGCGTTCGCGTGAAGCAGGGCGAGGATGTGGTGCTGGTCGGCGTCGAGGGCAGCCCGTCGATGGGCGTGACGATCACCAGCTCCGATCCGCTTCGGGGGGGCCGGCCGGAGTGGCCAGAGGGGACGGCCGAGCACGTCAGCGGCGAGGGCATCCTTGTCGAGGAGATCCGTAAGGCGCTCGCCAAGCGCGGGATAGGATTCCCCCGGGTCGCGGGCGAGACGCACGCGATCCCCGGCCACGACGAAGCCGTTCAGCGGGCCGGGCTCGAGTCCACGCTGGAGGGCTGATGAAGCCCGACGCGCGCTCGTTTCGCATCGCGCTGGTGGCGGATGAATTCGTGAATCCGCCGCCGGGAGGCCTGGACGCCGTCGCCGTCGCCGCCCGGACTGGCTGGGGCGTCATGCAGCTGCCCGCCGACGAATACCCGCCTGAGGTCGCGGGGCCGCTCCTCGCCGAGGTGGCCGAGCAGATGGAGGAGTTCTCGCGGCACGGCTACGGCTTCGTCCTCGTCGGCGAGCGCGCCGGGCTGGCCGAGGCACTGGCGCAGGTCGGCGTCGCGGTCCCGGACGGGATCAGCCCGCAGACGCCCGCTCAGCTCGCCGAGTTTCTCGACGGCCGGCCCGCTCCGCGCGCGGCCCAGGCCACTGCCTGACCCCCGGGCGCCCGCGCACGGGCGGCGTGCGCGTCCGGCAAGGCGTTGAGCCCGCCGGACCGCGCACATCCGGCCGGGCCTCCCGCTGAAGCCAAGGGCCGCCCTACAGCTGCCCGGGGATCAGGTCAAGGCCGGTCGCGTCGGTCTCCACCCGCCAGAACGTGCCCGTCCGCTGCGATGCTTCGATGTCGGGTACCGCGGTGGCGGTCACGTACAGCGTCGAGCCGTCGAAGATGCAGTTCGTGGCGTGTTCGCCGAGCGGGATCTCGCCGAGCACGTTGCCGTCCGGCGAGACCACCGTGACCCCGAGGGAGACCGTCGTGGCGACGAACAGCCGGCCGTCGGCGGCGATCGCCATGCCGTCGGGCACGTGCGCGTCGGAGAGCTGGCAGAAGGTCACCGGCTCGCCGCCGTCGTCGAGCATGCAGACGCGGTGCGCCATCGACTCCGTCCAGTAGAGCCGCTGGCCGGCGTCGAACGCGATCCCGTTGGGGTAGACGCCGGGCAGCTCGAGCAGCATCTCGCCCGTTCCGCCCGCGTCGACGGCGAACAGCCTGCCTGGCGAACGGACGTCGAAGCGGAAATCCTGTTCCGACCCCGACTCGGTGAAGTACAGGCGGCCGTCCGGGCCGAAGGCGAGATCGTTCGGGCCGTACAGCTCATACCCGGCAACCTCGGAGCACAGGAGCTCGACGGTCCCGTCGGGGTTGACCCGCTGGATGCCCGAGACGGCGCTGGTGTCGCCGCTGCCCGGGACGTTGCCGCCCTGCGTCACGTAAATGGCGCCGTCCGCGCCGAGCACGGTGCCCCACGGTGAGCCGCCGGTGCGGGCGAAGGTGGTTACGGTGCCGTCGGCGTAGGCAAGCAACTCGCCGGTGTTGCCGTCGCAGAGCACGATTCGCCCATCGCTCAGCACGGCCGGGCCCTCCGGGAAGCCGAGGCCGGAGGCGAGCAGTGTGGATTCCAAGACGAGGTCCTCCCGCCGTTTAGACGAACGAGTAGTGCTCGAAGTCGAAGTCGGACAGCGGCTGGCCCACCCGGGCGGCCGAGTATCCGGTGATCTTGGTGCTGTACGCGTCCAGCGCAGCGATGAAGGCCGGGATGATGTACCCACCCTCGTTGAAGTCGATCATCTGCATCTCGTGCTCGATCTGCTTGCGCGTCGATGCGTTCGCCGTCGCGTTAGCCTGCTTGTTCAGGTCGATGTAGTGCGGCAGGCTCCAGTGCGTCTCGTTGAACGGGGACGTCGGCAGCAGCGACTGCGCCACCTGAGCCAGGTAGGGCGAGTAGTTGTAGAAGTCCTGGGAGAACGTCCAGTGCAGGTAGTTGGCGGGGCTGAAGAAGGTGGTCGGGTCGACCTGCTTCAGGTTGATCGTGACCCCGGCGGCGCTGGCCTGCTGCTTCAGCACCGTGGACATCGCGACCGTGCCGGTGGCGACGGGCGAGGTGACGAGCTGCACCGTGAGGTTCTCCTGCCCGGCCTTCTTCAGCAGGGACTTCGCCTGCGCGATGTCCTGCGACCGGTGCAGCGAGGTGTCGTAGTTCGGGTCGTAGGGGGAGGAGACGTCGGCGCCGACGGTCGCGAATCCGTCCAGCGCGGAGGCGATCAGCTGCGGCCGGTTGACCAGCAGCCGCATCGCCTGCCGGACGTTGACGTCGTTGAACGGCGCCTGGTCGACCCGCATCGTGAAGGGGGTGATCGCGCCGGTGTGCGACGTGACGGTCCGCACGCCTCCGGTCGACTTCAGCGCCGCGATCTGCGCGCCCTCGAGCGCGCCCGCGCCGTGGATGACGCCGGTCACCAGGGCGTTCTGCAGGGAGGTGCTGTCGCTGAAATCGATGATCGTCACCGAGTCGACATACGGCAGGCCCGGCTTCCAGTAGTTGGGGTTCCTGACGAACACGCTGCGCTGGCCCGGCGTAAAGCTCTGGTACTTGAACGGCCCGGTGCCGTTCGGCTTGTTCGGGTTGAAGCCGGTCGGCACGACGTACAGGTAGTACCAGTACGCCAGCTGATCGAGGAAGCTCCCGTAGGGGCTGGTCATCGGCACCAGGACGGTGTGCTTGTCGAGCTTTTTGAGGCCCTTCACGTCGACGGGTCCCAGCGGGGTCGAGCCGGTCAGCTTCTGGTTCTTGATCCTGGAGAGCGTGAAGATGACGTCGTCGGCGGTGAGCGGCTTCCCGTCATGGAACGTAATGCCGGACCGGAGGCGGATGACCCACTGCGACGTCGACCCGTGCGGGCTGATCTCCTCTGCCAGCACGAACTCGGACTGCGCCCGGGTGTTCAGCTGGAGCAGCGGCTGGTAGAGCGACTGTGCGCGGGCCGTGTCGAGATAGGTGAGGCCCTTGTGCGGGTCGAGCGTGTCGGAGCCCGAGCCGCCGGTGAGGCCGACCTTCAGGCTGCCGCCCCTCTTCCTCGCCGCCGTCGCCGTTGGGCTGCCCGCCGCCGGCGTGGGGGTGCCTGATGAACCGCACGCCGCGAGCAGGCCGCCGGCGCCCACCAGCGCTCCCGTCCCGGCCAGGCCGCGGAGGAATTGGCGCCGGCCCAGCGGGTCTGTGCGCTCCGCGGGCTCGTCCGCTCGGGGTCTGTGATCGTTTGTGTTCATGGACCGTCAGCCCTCTCATTCATGAAGTAAACGCGCTTGGCTCGGATGTCTCGAGGAACGCCTGCAGGACGAGCCGACCCACCATCTCGACGTGCGCGGCAGCCTCCGCCGTCGCGGCGGCCGCGTCGCCGTTCGCGACGGCCTCGGCTATCCGCACGTGGCCGGCGGCGCAGTCGGTGGAGTCACCCACGCTCGGCACGTCGCGCTGCCGGGCGGCGGCGGCGAGCGTGTACGCGTTGTCGATCAGCCCGGCCAGGTAGGGATTCGCCGCGGCGGCGGCGAGGAGGTCGTGGAACACCTCGTCATGGCGCCGGAAACCGTCAAGGTCCTCTTCCCGGGCGGCAGCGAGAGAAGCGGCCGCAAGCTCAAGCAGCTCGCTGCGCTGAGCCGGTGTGGCCCGCCCGGCCGCGAGCCGCGCGGCGAGCGATTCCAGGGAGCCGCGCACCTCGTAGGTGTGCCGTATCAGCTCGGCCGACTGGCGGACGATGCGCCCGCCCCGGCCGCCGTCGGCTTCGACCAGGCCGATCGCGTGCAGCCTCAGCAGTGCCTCGCGCACCGGCGTCTTGCTCACCCTCAGCTGCCGGGCAAGGCTTGCCTCCGACACACGCTCGCCCGGCGGCAGGCGCTTGCTGATGATGGCGTCGCGGAGCGCCTGGTAGACGAGCTGGGTCAGGCTTTCTGGCTTCTCTGTGAGAGGGGCCAACTGCTGTGCCATTCAGCCCCCCGGTGAGCACCATGTGCAAGAAAGATGCGATGCGCGACCTACCATATACGGTATACGGCATATGCGAACAAAAACCGCGAAAAAGCGCCGGCCGGGCTAGTCATGCAGTCGCGCACTGGGCCAGCAAAGCGGTAGCGCCCGTCGGGCCAGTGATGCGGTCACGCGCGCCGGGCCAGTGATGTGGTCGTGTGCGCCGCGCCAGCCATGCGGTCGTGTGCGCCGCGCCAGCCATGCGGTCGTGTGCGCCGGGCCAGCCTGCGGTTGCGCGCCGCCAGGCCCAGTGATGTGGCTGCGCGCGCCCGGAAATGGAGGTGATCATGACTCCGGTGTGCACCTGACTACAGCGGCCCCATGATCACGATTTCAGCGGAACCGGGCCCGGGTGGGATCATGGCCTGGCCAGTCGTGATCATGGCGTGGTCAAGGGGTGATCATGGCCTGAGTGCACACCTGACTACGCCAATCTCATGATCACGCTCGAGGGCCGGCCGGACCCACCCTGTTGTCCCTGCGCGGGCGCTGCCAGGATCGGCACATGAGTGACGCAGATGCTGGCCCGTTCCCCGGTCCCGAGCGCGACTTCGTCGGCTACGGCCCCGAGCCCCCACGCTTCCGCTGGCCCGGCGACGCGCTCGTGGCGATCAACCTGGTGGTCAACTACGAGGAGGGGGGTGAGTACTCACTGGCCGATGACGGGGTCAACGACTCGTGGGGCGAGTATTCGTTCCAGTACGGTCCCGAGATACGCGACCTCGGCACGGAAACCCACATGGAATACGGGAGCCGGGTCGGGATATGGCGGATCTGCCGCATCATCGACCGCTATCAGATCGCGGCCACGTTCAACGCCGCCGCGCTGGCGCTGGAGCGCAACCCGCCGCTGTGTACGTGGCTGCGGGAGCGCGATCACGACGTGATGGGGCACGGCTATCACTGGTACGGGCCGGACGCCGGTCCGGGCACCGCTATGACCCGGGAGCAGGAGCGGGAGGAGATCGCCGCAGCCGTCGAGTCGATCCAGCGGACCACCGGGCAGCGCGTGCGGGGCTGGATGGTGCGGTCGTTCCCGACCGTGCACACCAGGGAGCTGCTCGTAGAGGATGGCGGTTTCCTGTACGACTCCGACGCCAACAACGACGAGATCCCGTACTTCGTCACGACGCTCGGCCAGCCCTTCCTCGTCGTGCCGTACACCAAGGTGCACAACGACGTCCGCTACCTGATCCACCCCACCTACGCCTCGCCCCGGCACTTCGCAGAGAGCCTGCGGCTCGCCCTCGACTACCTGCTCGAGGAGGCACGGGGCGACCTTGGCGGCAGGCTGATGTCGGTCGGCGTGCACTCGCGCTGGACCGGCCAGCCGGGCCGCGCCTCCGCGCTGCGCGACTTCATCGAGTACGCGCTGGGACACGAGGACGTGGCCTTCATGCGCCGGATTGACGTCGCGGAATTCTGGGCCGCGGCGTACCCGCCGGGCTGACAGGCGGGCCGCCTACGGCGCGGCGGCCCCGGCCGCCGCGCCGCCCGCCTCGCGCGCCTGCCCGGGCACCGCGAGCTTCGGCACGTCCGCCATCAGCCGGATCGTGTACGGGTCCGCCGGATGCTCGAGTATCTGCTCGACCGGGCCCGATTCGACGACGGCTCCGTCGCGCAGCACGACGGCCGACTGGGCGATGCTCCGGACCAGGGCCAGGTTATGGGTGATGAAGATCATGGCGAGGTGACGCTCGCGCTGGAGCCTGCGCAGCTCCTCCACGATCACCGCCTGCACGGACACGTCCAGCGCCGAGGTCACCTCATCGCAGACCAGCAGGTCCGGATCCACCACCAGGGCCCGCGCGATCGCTACCCGCTGCCGTTCCCCGCCCGAGAGCTGGTCCGGGTAGCGGCCCGCGAAGTCGCCGCCCAGCGACACATCCTCCAGCGCCCGCGCCGCCCGCTCGGAGCGCTCCCGGTACGGGAGCCGGAGGAGCTCCTCAAGCGGCTGCGCGACGATCTGGCCAACGGTCTTACGCGGATTGAGCGAGGTGTAAGGGTTCTGGAAGATGTACTGGACCCGCCGCAACACCTCCTTCGGCCGGCCGCGAACGCCGGGGATCAGCCGCGCGCCGTCGAAGGTGATCTCGCCGGTCCAGTTGCCGTGAAGGCCAACGATGCAGCGCGCGAGCGTCGTCTTCCCCGAGCCGGACTCGCCGACGACCGCGACGCATGACTCGGGCGGCACGTCGAGCTCGATGCCGGACAGGACGGGCGTGCGCCCGTAGCGGGCCGACACCGCGCGCACCGACAGCGCCGCGGCCGGGGCACCGGCGGCGTGCCCGCTCACGACCGCGGGCCTCGGTTCGTGCGCCGACCGGATCTCGGCCGCCCGGATGCACCGGACGGCGCGGCCGTCGATCAAGACGGGTTCCGGCGGCCGCGAGAGGCACTCGCTGATCGCGAAGCTGCAGCGCGAGGCGAACGAGCAGCCCTGCCCGCGGCGCCCAGGCCGCGGGGGCTGGCCATCGATCCCGGTGAGCACCTCGGCCCGCAGCGGTGACGGAACCGCCGCGAGCAGCCCGCGCGTGTACGGGTGCAGCGGCTCGCCGAACACCTTCGCGGTGGAGCCGATCTCGATGATCCGGCCGGCGTACATCACCGCCACCTCGGCGACCAGCCCGCCGACGACCGCAAGGTCATGGCTCACGTAAACCGCTGCCACCCCGTAGGAGCGGCACAGGCTCCGGACGGTGTCAAGGACGTGGCGCTGGGTGGAAACGTCAAGGCCGGTTGTCGGCTCGTCGAGCACGATCAGCGACGGCCGGCAGCAAAACGCCATCGCCAGGCCGACCCGCTGCTGCTGGCCCCCGGACAGCTGGTGTGGGTAGCGGCGCATCATCTCGGGCGTGGGATCGAGGCGGACCTCACGCATTACCTCAAGCACGCGGCTGCCCGGATCATCGACCACGCCAGGGTGCACCCGGAGCGCCTCGCGCAGCTGCGTTCCCACCTTGAGGGTCGGGTTCAGCGCTGCCGCCGGATCCTGCGGAACGTAGGCGACCCTCGCGCCGCGCACGGCCCGAAGGTCGCCTGCGGGAAGCCGGAGGAGGTCGACGCCGTCGAGGCGGACCTCCCCGCCGGAGATGCGCAGCCCACGGCGCGCATGGCCGAGCAGGGCGAGCGCGACGGTGGTCTTGCCCGACCCCGACTCGCCCACCAGGCCGAGCACCTCACCGGCGGGCACCTCGAACGAGATCGCGCTGACGACGTCGGGCCCCGCCGCACCTATCCGGATCTCCAGGTCCCTGACGTCCAGCCGGACCTCGCCGCCGGGCAGCCGCGCCGGGTCCGGGCGGTGCGGGTGATCGCCGGTCACTGGGACTGCCTCGGGGTGAGCTCGTCCAGGAGGGCCGCTTCCTCGGGACGGCGCTCGACCCCGATCGTCACCCGCGCGATGGCGTCGGTGAACGTGTTGGTGCCGATCGTCAGCAGGGCGATCAGCGCGGCCGGGACGATCACCGCCCACGGGTTGAGCGGCAGGCCGCTCCGGTTCTCGTTGATCATCAGGCCCCAGTTGGCGGCGGGCGGCGCCTGGCCGAAGCCGAGGAAGGCCAGCCCGGCAATGATCACGATCGAGTAGGTGAGCCGGAGGCCGGCCTCCACCATGAGCGGGCTGATGAGGTTGGGCAGGATCTCCTTGGTCATCACCTTGACCGGCCGCATCCCCTGCAGCTCCACCACCTTGACGTAGTCCCGTTCGGAGATGTCCAGGGTCGCCGACCGGATGACCCGGCCCACGGCCGGTGCGTGGGTCAGGCCGACCGCGAGGACGATGAGCCATAGCTTCGGGCCGAGGAGGCTGAGCAGCAGCAACGCGAAGACGAGTTGCGGGAACGCCAGGATCACGTCGACCGTGCGCATGATGAAGCTGTCGGGCCGGCCGCGCAGATACGCCGCCGAGATCCCGGCCGCGGCGCCGACGGCGATCCCGAAGGCGGTGGCGACCGCGGCCATGATCAACAGCGCCCACCCGCCGTTCAGCACGCGGGACAGGACGTCCCGGCCGAGGAAGTCGCTGCCGAGCGGGAACTGGCCTGATGGCTTGGCGTAGGGGATCGTCAGCAGCGCATCGGGGGGCTTGGCTGCCAGCAGCGGACCGACGATGGCGATCAGCACGACCAGTGCCGCCAGAGCGAGGCCGGTGGCGCCGCGCGGGGTGCGCATCGCCGTCCACAGTACGGATAGCCATGGATGGCGCCCGGCCCGCCTGGCCCGCGCGGATGCTGCCGGAGGGACGCTGGGCGCGGCGGCGGCCACGGCTACCGTGCGATCCTGCGCCGGGGGGTGACGAGCAGCGCGATCACGTCGGTCACGATGTTCATGAAGACGTAGAACGCGGCCAGCACCACCACGATGAACTGGATCACCGGGATGTCCCGGTTCTCGACGGCGAAGACGAGTCCCTGCCCGATGCCGGGGAAGTTGAACACGAACTCGATCACCACCACCCCGCCGGCGAGATACAGGAAGTTGAGGCCGATCACCTGGATCGTGGGCGCCATCGCGTTCGGCACCGCGTGAAAGAGCACCAGCCGCCACTCAGGGACGCCCTTCAGCCGGGCCATTTCCACGTAGTCGGACTCCAGGGCCTCGATCATGGCGGCGCGCATCATCCGGAAGATGTACGGGACGATCACGATCACCAGCGTCGCGACCGGCAGGATCAGAAGCTCAGGCTGGCTCCACGCGTAGGTGCCGGGCGGCAGCAGCGAGACCGCGGGCAGCACGTGCAAGACCACCGTGGACAGCAGGATGATCAGCGCGATCGCGACGACGAACTCCGGCAGAGAGGTGATGGCCAGCGCGGTGACCGACGTGATGTGGTCGAACCAGCTGTCCTTCCGCAGCGCCGCCACGGCACCGAGCACCACCCCCACGATGGCACCGATCGCCCCGGTGACGAGGACGAGCACGGCCGAGTTGATGAGGCGCGGCTTAACCAGAGCCCAGACGGGCTGGCCGTTGGCGAGCGAGGTGCCCAGCTTGCCGGTGAAGAGCCCGGACAGCCAGATCCAGTACTGGTCGAGCAGGCCGCGGTCCAGGTGTAGTTGTCGCTCGGTCGCGTGGAGCCGTGCCGGGTTCGCCCCCCGGCCGACAACGGCGAACGCGGCATTGCCCGGCAGGACCTGGGTGGCGACGAAGACGACCGCGGACACGACGAGCAGCGTGATTATGCCGATGGCCACCCTGCGGCCGGTCAGGTCCAGGATGGGATGCGCGTCCCGGCCGGAGGCAGCGGGCTCGGCTGGAACGGAGGCGGTCGTCACGGCGGCTCACACCGCGGCGGCGCTGCAGCGGGCGGCCGGTCGGGCATCTGTCACGTCGGGTGACCCTCCTCACCGCGGACGACCGGCCCGCGGGGCCGGCCGGGTCCGGGGCCCAGTCGGGCGAAACGGCCCGCGGCCAGCCGTGGCCGCAGGCCGCCGGCGACGCCGCGGTCGCCGCTTTCCGGTGAGATTAGCGCGCATTCGTCGGCACAGCCAGCGGCGGCCGGGCTGGAATCCGCGCGGCGGAAGGTGATGGCCGCAAGACAGCGCCGCTGGGGTGGACGCTCCCGCGGCTGGAAGCGCGCGCCGCCGCCCACCGGCCGAATAGTGCGCGGGCCCATCGTCACGCTGCGCTGGGCCCGGTGCCACGCCCCGGCCATAGCCCGCATAGCCCGCTGCCGCGTCGCGCTGGGCCCCGCTCCACGCCCCGCCGGGCCCCCTCCCACGCCCACCCGCCGGTTGAACGCATGAAACCCGGAATCCTATGCTGGCTGGGCGTTCGGGCGGCGCCCGCGATTTCCGCACACCGAGGCTCCGGCGCGGGCGCCGAGTCTGGTGGTTTCCTGGCGCCGTGCGACCATATGGAACCCACTACGGACAACGAGGACCGGGAGGCAGGCAGTGAAAGCGGTGACGTTCGCCGGGGCGGGCGGAAACGAGGTCGTCTCCTTCCAGGAGCGCGCCGATCCGGTTCCCGCGGCGGACGAGGTCGTCGTGGCCGGCCGGTTTGCTGGCCTGAACTGGGCCGACGTGTCGCAGCGGCAGGGGAACTACCCGCCGCCGCCGGGAGCGCCACAGGACATCCCCGGCCTCGAGGTCGCGGGAACGGTGGTCGCAACGGGAGACGCGGTCCGGGCGTGGCAGATCGGCGACCGGGTGTTCGGCCTCGTGGGCGGCGGCGGGCTCGCCGACCGGGTCGTGGTACACGAGCGGCATGTCACCGCGATCCCGGCCAACCTGGCCGACGACGTCGCGGCGGCGGTGCCGGAGGCCTATATCACCGCGCACGACGCCGTGTTCACCCAGTGCGGGTTGCGGCTCGGCGAGACGCTGCTGGTGAACGGCGCGAACGGCGCCGTCGGATCCGCGGGCGTCCGGCTCGGGCTCGCGGCGGGTGCCCGGGTCATCGCCAACGTCAGGTCGCCCGACTCGGCCCTCTCCCTCGCGGACGAGGGCGCGGTCGTCGTCACCCCGGACTACGCCGCTACGCGGGCCGCGGCCCTGGGCGGCGCGGACGTCGTCCTCGAGCTGGTCGGGGCGCCGAACCTGGACCTCGATTTCAGCGCGCTCGCGCTGAAGGGCCGGATCGTCATTGTCGGCACGGGGGCCGGCGAGCAGAGCGGCATCTCGTTGCGCACGCTGATGGCGAAGCGGGCGAGCCTGCGGGGAACGATGCTGCGTGCCCGCCCGCTCGAGGAGAAGGCGGCCGCGGTGCAGGCGTTCGCCCGGTCGGTCGTGCCGCTGCTCGCCGCGGGCCGGGCGCTGCCGGAAATCGACCGCGTGTTCCCGGCGGCCGAGGCGGCGACGGCGTTCGACTACGTGCTGAAGCCTGGCAAGACGGGCAAGATCCTGCTGGAGTTCGCTTGACCGCCGGGCCGGCCATGCGGGCTGGCGACGACGGCGCTGGCTGCGCCATCGTCACGGGGTCATCCTCGGGGATCGGCAAGGCGGTCGCGATACGCCTGGCCGCCGACGGCTTTCCGGTGCTGCTGGCGGACATCCGCCGTGACCCGCTGACAGGCGGCACGCCCACCGACGAGGAGATCGGTGCCCGGGGCGGCATGTGCGAGTTCGTCCGCGCGGACGTATCGTCCCGACCGGACTGCGAACGCCTGGTGGAACTGGCCGCGGAGCGTTATGCGCGGCTGGCGGTTCTGGTGAACAACGCGGTGCTCGCGGGCGGGCACTCCAAGCCGCTCCTCGACACGCTGGACGCGGACTGGGACGCGATGATGGCGGTCAACCTGCGCGGGCCCTTCATGCTCTGCCGGGCCGCCGTCCGCCAGATGCTGGCGCAGGAGCCCCGCGGGGAGGTGCGCGGCCGGATTGTCAACATCACCTCGCAGCACGGCATGGTCGGCGTGCCGGGCCACTTCACCTACGCGGTCGGCAAGGGCGGCCTGGTACAGATGACCCGCCAGATCGCGGTCGAGCACGGGCGGGACGGGATCATCTGCAACGCCGTGGCGCCCGGCAAGATCCTCACCGGGGCGCCGGGCGACCTGGCGGCCGACCCCGTCTCCGCCGCCTACGTGCGCTCGCGCACCCCGTTCGGGCGCCTCGGCGAGCCCGCCGACGTCGCGTCGGCTGTCGCGTTCCTCGCCTCCGACCAGGCCACCTACATCAGCGGCGTGAACCTGATGGTCGACGGCGGATGGATGGCCTACTGATCGGGGTGGGCCGGTCGGACCGGGGCGGCAGGACGCGCCAGGCGCACCAGACGGCACAACGGATGGGGTGGCGGACACGGATGGAGGGGCGATGACCCGCACACCGGATCCCGCGGAGCCGTTCTTCGACGTCGCCGACCCGGCCTTCTCCGTCACCTCCGCGCGGGTGCGGCGGGCGCGGGAGGCGGGCTGGTACGCCCGGACCAGCTACGGCCTGGCGGTGCTCCGGTACGACCAGGTGTCCCGGCTGATCCGGCACCCCGGCCTGCGTCAGGGCAGCGCCCGGTGGCCCGCCCACCACGGCATCACATCCGGGCCGTTCGCAGACTGGTGGGCCAGTTGGGTGCTCAACATGGAGGGCGAGGCTCATCACCGGATGCGCCGCCTGCTGGGACCCGCCTTCTCCCGGCGGGTCGTCGAGGCGCTGCGGCCGCGCTTCGCCGGCCTGGCCGAAGAGCTGGCCGGGGAGTTCGCCGGGCGGGGCAGTTGCGAGTTCATGGCCGACTTCGCAGAGCCGTACGCGGCCCGCGTCATCGCGATCATGCTCGGCATCCCCGAGGAAGAGTGGGGCACGATCGCGGCGGAATCGGCCGCGATCGGCCTGGCCATGGGCGTGCGGATCCGCGAGCACCTGCCGCGGATCGAGGCGGCGCTCGCGGCGCTGTACTCCTGCGCCGACGCGGTGATCGCCGACCGGCGCCGAAGCCCCCGGGACGACTTCGTGACCCGGCTGGTCCAGGCGCAGGATGGGGAGGCCGGCCTGACCGCGGCCGAGCTGCGCGACTCGCTCGTCCTGCTGATCTTCGGTGGCTTCGACACCACCCGGAACCAGCTTGGCCTCGCCATGCAGCTTTTCATCGACCACCCCGGCCAGTGGCGGCTCCTCGCCCAGCGCCCGGAGCTGGGGCCGGCCGCGGTCGAAGAGGTCATGCGGGTCCGCCCCACGACGACGTGGGTCACGCGCGAGGCGGTGGCCGACTTCACGTTCGACGGGCTCGCCATCCGCGCCGGGACCACCATCCACCTGTTCGGCGAGTCGGCGGGGACCGACCCGAGGGCCGTCAGCGGCGCGGGTTTCGACATCACGGCGGGCGGGCGGCCGCCGCACTTCGGCTTCGGCGGCGGAATCCATTACTGCCTCGGCCACTACGTGGCGCGGACCGACATGTGCGAGGCCCTCACCGTGCTCGCCCGCCGGCTCCGCGAGCCGCATGCGGCCGGCCAGGCGGCCTGGCTTCCCGACAGCGGGAACACCGGGCCCGTTCGGCTCCCGATCACCTTCGTGCCTGGCGGGTGAACAAGGTGCGCCGCGCGGTCAGTCGGGGAGCCAGATCAGCGTGGTGACGCTGGACCGGATGGCGCGGGCGGCCCGCCAGTAACGCAGCCGCATGATCCGCTTGCGGTCGGGGCCGAAAACGAACAGCCCGGGGTCCTGCTCGGCGACAACCTCCAGCAGCGCCGGGATCGGATGGAAGCTCTTCACCCGGAACCTGGTCACCTCGACCCCGAGCGAGCGGGCGAGGCGCACGGGCTCGGCGAGGGACTCGGCCATCGCCGGCGGGTAAGGAAGGTCCTCATAGCCCATGATGGTCGACAGCGGCAGCGGCGGCCGCTCGACGACGTTGGCGACGATGAGCCGCGCTCCCTGTTCCACCGCCGCGTCGACCGCGAACACCACCGCGTTGTGGTCGAACGGGACGTCGAGGGTGGCCAGCAGAACCGGTCGTCCCGGCGAGCCGCGGGGCAGGTCCGGGGCCCGTGGCCGCCTCAGCTGCACCACCGGCATGTCAGCTCACTCGGGGCGGAGTTTCCACTTGCGCAGGTTCTGGGCCTGTTCCCGCACCTGGCGGCGCCACCGGGGCATGTAGAACATGAACCAGAAGCCCATCACGATCGGAAGCAGCATCAGGATCGGGATGCCGAGGAACGGGACCAGAGCCACGATCGGCACCACGATCGCCAGCGCCACGCCGATCACCCTGATCCGCATCATGCGCATGTCCCGCATGATCCCCCAGTACTCCTCCGCCGGGATCTGGGCGGTGTTCCAGGCGCGGCCGCACTTGCGGCAGACCCACCGCTCGCCGTAGGGGGCGTAGCCGACGTCGCCGCAGTCGCAGCGGATGGTGATCTGGGCGCCACGCATGCTCGCATCCTAGGTGCTGGCCAGGGGAGTGAATAGGCCGGGCGGCCGGGCTCATGGCCAAAAGAAGACATTGCTAATCCGTGACAAATATAGACACCGGGGAGCCAGCCGTGCTAAACAACGTTCACCTGGGGTGAACGGAGGTGCCCAGATGGCCGAGGCGTATGTTGAGGAGCGGCACCTGCTCAAGTCGCTCCGCTGGTGGGACGGGTTTGTCATAGCCCTGTGCAACCCGGGGTTCCTGTTCGCGTCGCTGGGCTTCTCGATGGGCGCCCTCGGCACCTGGGGCGCGGTGGTCCTCTGGGCCATCTCGGCCGCCGTGGGCATGCTCCAGACCTGGATCTACGCCGAGAGCGCGTCGATGTTCCCGGACAAGCCCGGCGGCATCTCGCTCTACGCCCACGAGGGGTGGCGCGGCCGGTTCTCCCTGGCCGGCCCGATCGGCGCCTACGGCTACTGGATCGGCTGGTCCGTGGTGCTGTCGATCTTCGGCAAGCTCATCGGCGACCTGATCCAGGCGCAGTGGTTCCCGAACACCACCTGGTCGGTCTTCAGCGGGACCGTGCACCTGGGCCTGCCCCACTTCATCGCCATCGGCGCCATCATCATCGTCTGGCTGCTCAACGTGTTCGGGATCCGCCCGGCCGTGTGGATCACCTACCTCACCGGGGCCGGGCTGATGGTCCCGCTGGCGGTCGTCATCATCCTGCCGTATTTCACCGGCGACTGGCACAGCTCGAACATGACCTGGTCGCTGCACGGCTGGCTCGGTTTCAAGACGGCGATGGTCTACCTGTTCCTGATGGCATGGTCGGCCTACGCGGCCGAGGTCTGCGCGACCTTCGCCCCCGAGTACCACAACACGAAGCGGGACACCACGATCGCGCTCCGCAGCGCCGGCGTGTTCACCCTGGTCGTGTACCTGCTGTTCCCGCTCGGGCTGGGCGGGGTGACCGGCGCGCCGCCCGCGGCCACCGCCGAGGGCCAGTTCTACGTGACCGCCTTCAGCAAGATCGTGGGCAGCGGCGCCGGAGAAGTCGTGCTGGTCCTGCTGATCGGCAGCCTGTTCCTCTCGATGATCTCGTCCACGGCGGACGGCTCGCGGGCGCTGTACGGGATCGCGCGCGACGACATGACGATCAA
>Ga0126382_10000508_pt1 | contig 15211 bp, 16 predicted proteins | sample PanSoiMetPlot_30_FD_92548 | JGI IMG/M metagenome (GOLD analysis project Ga0126382, IMG submission 92548) | Tropical forest soil microbial communities from Panama - MetaG Plot_30 | ecosystem: Environmental > Terrestrial > Soil > Tropical forest > Bulk soil | place: Panama | collected 2016-02-17
GAAGCGGGGGTGCTCGCGGACGGCGAGGGCGGTCATGCGATAGCGATGCTCCGCCGAGGCCAGCTCGGCCGCCGGCTTGTGGGGCGGCACCGCGGCGGGCACGAAGAGCACACGATCGAGACGGAGCGCCTCGCAGATCTCGTCGGCGAGGAGGAGGTGGCCGAAGTGAATCGGATTGAACGAGCCACCGAAGACGCCGACGGTGGGCACCGGGCTCGCTACTCCCGCACCTGACCGTCACCCATCACGACGAACTTGGTTGTGGTCAGCTCCCGCACGCCCACGGGCCCCCGCGCGTGAAGGCGCGAGGTGGATATCCCCATCTCGGCTCCCATGCCGAACTGCGAGCCGTCCACGAAGCGCGTCGAGGCGTTGACGAGCACGGCGGCTGCATCGACCTCACGCGTGAAACGCCGCGCGTTCCGTAGGTCGGAGGTCACGATGGCCTCGGCCAGGCCCGAGCCGTGACGGCGGATGTGCTCGATGGCCTGATCGAGGCCGTCAACCACCCGGATGGCGAGGATGTAGTCGAGATACTCGGTGTCCCAGTCCTCCTCGGTGGCCGGCCGCGCCGCCGGCACGAGGGCCCGCGTCCGCTCGTCGCCGCGGAGCTCCACTCCCGCCTCGCGGAGACGTGCGGCGGCCCGCGGGAGGAATCGCGGCGCCACCGCGGCATCCACGAGGAGCGTCTCGATGGCGTTGCAGACGCTCACCCGCTGCGCCTTGGCGTTGACGGCGATGGTTACCGCCATGTCGAGATCGGCGCTCGCGTCCACGTACACGTGGCATAGGCCCTTGTCATGCTTGAGCACGGGCACGGTGGCCCGCTCCGCCACCAGACGCACGAACTCCTCGCCACCGCGCGGGATGATGAGATCGATGTAGCGGTCGAGGGTGAGCATGGCCATGACCGCGGCGCGGTCGGCCGTGTCGAGCACCTGGATGGTGTCGGCGGGAAGGCCCACCTTCTCCACGGCCTTGGCGAGGACCTGGGCAATAGCGGAGTTCGACTCGAGGGCCTCGCTTCCCCCGCGGAGGAGGACGGCGTTGCCCGACTTGAGACAGAGTCCCGCGGCATCCGCGGTAACGTTGGGGCGCGACTCGTAGATGAAGCCGATGACGCCCAGAGGCACGCGAACGCGGGAGATCTCCACGCCGGTGGGACGGCGCCAGGCCTCAACGGTCTCCCCCACCGGGTCGGGCAGGGCGGCGACCTGCCGCAGCCCCGCCGCCATCTCCTCGACGCGGCTTTCAGAGAGCGTGAGCCGATCCATGAAGGCGCTCGTCAGGCCCGCCGACCGGGCGCGGGTGAGATCGGCGCGGTTGGCGTCGAGGATCAAGCCCGTTTTCTCCTCGAGTCCACGCGCCATCTGCTGGAGGGCATCGTTCTTCATCCGTGTGGAGGCGAGGGCTAGGATGCGGGCCGCATCCTTCGCGGCCCGAGCCTTGCTCGTCACCTGCGCCGTCACGTCCATGGTCATCCTCCCGAGCTGGAGAGCACCACGAGGTTGTCGCGGTGGATCACTTCGGCCAGCCCTTTGTAGCCCAACGCCTTCTCGATCTCCGCCGTCTTGGCTCCCCGGATCTTCCGCAGCTCCCCCGCGTCGTAGTTCACGAGGCCCCGAGCGAAATCGTCTCCCTCCGGCTCGGCCAACGCCACCACCTCGCCCGCGCGAAACTCTCCCGTGACCTCCACGAGTCCCGAGGGCAGGAGGCTCTTGCCCTTCTCGGTGAGAGCCTTCCGCGCGCCCGCATCGACGGTGAGCCGACCCTGGGGCGGCACGGCGAAGGCGATCCAGCGCTTGCGCGCGGCGAGGCGATCGTCGCGGGGAAGGAAGTACGTGCCGAGCGCCTCGCCTTTGACGAGACGTCCGAGGACTCCGTGCTCCCGTCCATTGGCGATCACCATCGGGATGCCCGAGGCGGAGGCCTTTTGCGCCGCCTCCAGCTTGGTGATCATACCGCCCACGGAGACGCGTCCCGCCTCGTCGAAGCAGAGCCGGCGAATGCCCTCGGTCACCGCTTCGACGGTGTCGATGCGGGTGGCCGAAGCGTCGCGCCGCGGGTCCGCGGAGTACAGCCCGTCGACGTCCGTGAGGAGGACGAGGAGATCCGCATCGATGAGGTGCGCGACGAGGGCAGCCAGGTTGTCGTTGTCGCCGACCTTGATCTCCTCCACGGCCACCGTGTCGTTCTCGTTCACCACGGGCAACACGCGAAAGTCGAGGAGGGCGAGTAGCGTGTTGCGTGCGTTCAGATAGCGGCCGCGGTCGCTGATGTCCTGCGAGGTGAGGAGGACCTGTCCCACCGTGATGCCGTGACGCTTGAAGGCCTGCTCGTAGTGCCACATGAGCGAGGACTGCCCTACCGCGGCCGCCGCCTGCCGCTCGGGAATGGAGCGTCGCTTCGCGGAGAGTCCAAGCCTGGCTGTGCCCGCCACGATGGCGCCGGAGGAGACGAGGACGACCTCTCGCCGATCGTCTACGAGGGCGGCCACGTCCGAGGCCAGTGCCGCGATGCGACGGGCATCGAGTCCTTCGCCAGGGCTCGTGATCTGGCCGCTGCCGACCTTGACCACGAGCCGCCGGGCGCGCGTCAGCCCCCGACGCGCGCCCATGGTTGGCTCGCCAAAAGGGTGGCGATCTCTCGCACGAGCGCGGCGAGGCCCGTGCCGGTGACGGAGGAGATGGCGTGGAAGGGCAACCCTTCGCGCAGGCAGAAGGCTTCCAGGGCGCGGCGGCGATCCTCCGTGTCCGGCAACTCCGCCTTGCTACCCACGACGATCTGCGGTCGCGCGGCAAGATCACTCGAGTAGGCGGCGAGCTCACCCTGGATGACGCGCCAGTCCTGGACGGGATCGCGCCCACCGCTCGGATCGAGGTCGATCATGTGCACGAGCACGCGCGTCCGCTCCGTGTGGCGCAGGAAGCGGTGGCCCAGGCCCTTGCCCTCGGCCGCCCCCTCGATGAGCCCGGGGAGGTCGGCGATGACGAACGATCGCTGATCGTCCACCCGCACGATCCCCAGGGTGGGCTGGAGCGTGGTGAAGGGATAGTCCGCGATCTTGGGCTTGGCCGCGGAGAGGCGTGAGACGAGGGTGGACTTGCCTGCGTTCGGAAAGCCGACCACGCCGACGTCGGCGAGCAGCTTGAGCTCGAGGTGCATCCACCGCTCCTCGCCGGGACGCCCGAGATCCGCCCGTCGAGGCGCGCGATTGGTGGAGCTGACGAAGCGGGCGTTGCCGCGGCCACCACGGGCGCCGCGGGCCACCGACACGCGCTCACCGGGCTGAGTCAGGTCTCCGAGCCGCTCCCCCGTGTCGCGGTCGGAAACTACCGTGCCGAGGGGCACCCGGAGGATCGTATCCTCGCCGGAGGCGCCGTGCTTGTTCGCGCCCTTGCCGTGCTGGCCACGCTCGGCCGTGTAGTGCCGCTGATAGTGGAAGTCGAGGAGCGTGGTGATGGCGGGATCGGCCTCGAGAAGAATGCTCCCCCCGTCGCCTCCGTCTCCGCCGTCAGGGCCGCCGCGGGGAACGAACTTCTCTCGGCGGAAACTGATGCAGCCCGCACCCCCGTCGCCGCCCTTGACGAAGACGTCGATTTCGTCGACGAACATCAGAGGCCCCGCGGGCGCCGGGCGCGATTAGGCGGGCTGCTGGGCGATGCTGACGTACTTGTCGTCGCCCTTGCGCTCGAAGCGGACGTAGCCGTCGGAGGTCGCGAACAGCGTGTGATCCGTACCCAGGCCCACGTTGATGCCGGGCTTGAAGCGGGTGCCTCGCTGGCGCACGATGATGCTGCCCGCCGTCACGAACTGCCCGCCGAAGCGCTTCACGCCCAGCCGCTGCGAATTCGAGTCCCGGCCGTTGCGGGAACTGCCGACGCCCTTCTTGTGTGCCATGGCCTACGCCTCGATCTTGGTGATGCGCACGGTGCTCATCGTCTGACGGTGCCCGCGGTGCCGGCGGTAGTTCTTCCGCCGCTTGAACTTGACCACGAGCACCTTGGCGTTCTTCTTCTCGGCAATCACCTCTCCGGTGACCCTCGCGGAGGCCAGGGCCCTGGGCTCGACTGTGACCTCACCCCCATTGCTGACGAGCAGGACCTGCTTGAACTCCACGGGGGAGCCGGCGGGGCGGTCCAGACGCTCGACTTTGATCACCTGCCCCGGGGCCACTCGGTATTGCTTGCCGCCCGTTGCAATCACCGCTTCCATGCGCACATGTCCTGACTGGTTAGGTGTGGAGGAGTCCAGATCGCCCAAGGCCGAAGCCGAATTTCACCCGGGCGAGCGCTTATCTGACCATGGAAACGGTGCGAAAGTCAAGACAGACGCGATGTTAGCTCGCTGTCAGGCCGCCTCCATGTAGCGCGTGAGGCGCTCGCGCAGGAAGAGGCGAGACCGGTGCACGCGAGACTTCACGGCAGGCAGGCTCAGGTGCAGCGATTCGGCGATCTCCGGGTTGGACAGCCCCTCCACGTCGTGCATGAGGAAGGCCGTCCGATAGTCGGCGGGCAGATCGTTGATGGCCGTGGTCAAGACGGTGCGAAGCTCTGCCTGCAGAGCGGGCTCCTCTGCCTTGCCGGACCAGTCCACAACGGGCTCGACGTGGCGGCGGTCGTCGTCGAACGCTGGACGGATCTCGGCCCACGGCACCTCGTGGCGGCGGCTCTGCCGGCCGCGGAGCTTCTGGTAGGCAGTGTTGGCCGTGATCCGATAGAGCCAGCTTCCGAAGGCTGACTCGCCCTTGAACATGCCGATCTTCCGGGCCGCCGTCCACAGGGCGTCCTGCACCACTTCCTCGGCGTCCTGCTCATTGCCCGTGATGCGAATGGCGAGGCGGTACACGCGGTCGCCGTACGTGTCCAGCAACTCCTCGGGCGCGGCCGGATCTCCTCGGCGCAGCCTCTCGACGAGGGCAGCGTCACGATCGACGCGCGCATCCCCGGGCAGCTTCCGCCCGGTCGATCCGCTCATCGTCTCAGCCTGCGGCATGCTCATCGTAGCTCTCCTCTGTCCCCGCGGGCGGGACATGCGAGAAGCCCTGTCTCGTGTAGAGCGTGAGGTGCTGCTTCAGCTCGTCCACGCAGCGTTCCATCACCTTGATGTCCTTCGTCAGCTTGCTCATGAGAATGGCGCCCTCGAGCGCGGCCACGATGAAGTACGCGGCACCCTCCGAGTTGCACTCGGGACGGAGGCGACCAGTCGCCTGGCCACGGCGAAACGCCTCCGCCATGGTGATGCGCCACGCGACGAAGACCTCAGCCAAGCGTTGCCGGAAACCCTCGTGAACGTCCGAGAGCTCGGAGGCGAGGTTACCCATCGGGCAGCCTCCGATACAGTTGCGCTGGCGCTGATTGTCGAGGATGCGGTCGAGCAGCTCGTGGGTCTGTGCCACCGGATCGGCTCCCGGGTCGGCGAAGGCGGGCTCGAGCGTGAGGTCGAGGAAGGCTCGCACCAGCCGGTCGATGATGGCGTAGCCGAGCTCTTCCTTGCTCTTGAAGTAGTAGTAGAAGTTGCCCTTGCCCACGCCGCTCTCTCGGAGGACATCGTCGAGCGACGTGCAGTGGTAGCCCTGGAGGTGGATGAGGCGCCCGGCCGCGTCGAGGATCTGATCCCTCGTCACGGCCCCCTTCGCGCTCTTTGTATCCGCCAGCACCGAGCTCTTCGAGACTCCCATGACCGAGCTTTGTACCAAACAGTCGGTACAATTGCAAGCAATAGCCCATTGAGCTGCGTTAGTAGGCTAGATTTACCGCTAATTCAGATACTTGGAGAACAGCGAGCGAGTCATCTCCCAAGAGCTCTGGGCGGCCGCCGCATCGAACGACGGGCGGTCATCGCAGAAGAAGCCGTGCCCGGCTCCTTTGTACACCTTCACCTCGGCGGTCTTCTTGAGCCTCTTCAGCGTCTCTTCGATCCGTCGCACCTGATCCATGGGGATCATCTTGTCGGTCTCTCCGAAGAAGCAGAGGACTGGGCACTGAAGACTCTCCGCCAGGTGGATGGGGGCCGAGGGGGTGTCGGCTCCAATGCCGCCTCCGTAAAAGGACACCGCCGCCTTGATCGCGGAGGCGTGCCGGCAGGCCGTCAGGAAGGCGATGGTCCCGCCGACGCAAAACCCGACCACGCCCAGGCGATCCGCTCGCACCTCGGCGAGGCTTTTCAGGTGATGGATGACCATTCCCACCTCCGCCATCAGCGCCGACCAGTCGAATCGCTGGATGTAGCCAATGGCGCGCGGCACGTCCTCATACGGCACGATGGGGCTGCCGAACCGGTAGAAGAAATCCGGGGCCGCGGTGACATAGCCCTCGCGAGCCAACCGCTCGGCGACGCTCTTGATGTGCGCATTGAGGCCAAAGGCCTCCATGACCACGATGACTGCGGGATACGGCCCATTCCCTTCGGGTTGGCAGAGGTAGACGGGCATGAGACCGTCGGCCGTCGGCAGTGACTCCATCTCGGTGCGGATGTCCATGGATTCCCCCGTGCTAGAGACTCAACAGCTTCAGCAGGTCCGCAGTCAAATCGTAGAGCTGGGCGCATCCCTGCTCTCCGCCCAGCAGACTCTGGATGCGTTTGCGCAAGCCCGCGTCGACCCGCTCGCCCACGAGGGCATGGATGCGCGCCTGGGGCTCCGTGCAGATCCCCTGATACGGAAGACGCGAGGTGACCGAGTCGGCGGCCACGATGGTGCTCGAGGGAAGGTCGAGCTCGTAGTGGACGTCGAAGCCGTGAACGTTGTCGTGCATGGCGTGGAACAGGTGAAGGCGAGGCGCGGTATGGACCAGCCGCATCACCTTCCGGCGCACGAAGAGGCGCCGCGCCCCGCGGGGCGGGTTATAGAGCTCGGCCACCATGGGCGTGGTTACCTCGCGCGTGTCGAGGAGGGCCCGTCCCTTGCTGCTGTAGGTGAAGCACGAGTTGGGCAGATCGACCCAGCCCGAGTTGTCCAGCTCCCAGCAGGCGCGCGCCCCGCCCGTCAGCGCGCGGGCCGCCACGTCGGGCGCGAGCCTGGTCGCCTGACGCGCCAGGCGCGCGATCTCGATCCCGGAGTCGATGAGAAGCTGCGCGCCGGGACCGGCGCCGGCCAGCTCCGTCAGTCGTCGCGTGAAGCCGCCCACCATCCGGGCGCCTGCGAGATCGCCGAAGCAATCGAGGGCGGCGGCATCGACGTCGCCGCCGAGTGCTCGCGCCTTCGCGGAGCGCACCTCGTAACCCGGGGAGGGAGTGCAGACCGCGCTCAGCTCTACCTGACGGAGCTCGTCGCCCATGCGAACGGTGTGAGCGAAGGTGTCGTCGTCCGCGTCGTCGATCCAGCCGTCCATGGATCGCTCGTACCGCCCGCGACCATCGAGAAGCGACGAGATGATCATGAGCGAGGCAAGGCGGGCATGAAGCGCCGCAGTCGAAGACTGTTCGCCACCACCGACACCGAGGACAGCGCCATGGCCATTCCCGCGAGAATGGGCGACAAGGTGATTCCCCACAGCGGGTACAGCACGCCGGCCGCCACAGGCACCAGGAGCAGATTGTAGCCGAACGCCCACCCGAGGTTCTCGCGGATGATCTGGAGCGTCCGGCGCGAAAGGCGTATCGCCGTTACCACGCCGCTCAGATCGCTCCGCATGATCGTGACGTCGGCAGCCTCGATGGCCACATCCGTCCCCGAGCCCATGGCGATGCCGACCGAAGCCTGGGCGAGTGCCGGTGCGTCGTTGATGCCATCTCCGACCATCGCGACGACGGCCCCGCCGGCCTGGAGGCGCTTGACCTCCGCGGCCTTCCGATCGGGCGGCACCTCGGCGAGCACGCGCTCGACGCCCGCCTCGCGCGCAACCGCCTCGGCGACGGCCCGCCCGTCTCCGGTCAGCATGACGATGTCGAGGCCGAGGGTTCGCAGCGTGGCCACGGCCGCCCGCGCCTCGGGCTTGAGGGTGTCCGCCACGCCAAGCAGGCCTTGCACTCGGCCGCCCAGGGAGATGAACACACAGCTCTTGCCGGCCGACGCGAGGCGACTCGCCTCTGCAGTCAGTGATGCGACGTCGACGCCGCGGATCGACATCATGCGGGCGCTTCCCGCGAGGATGACACCATCGGGCGTCGCCGCTTCCACGCCGTGCCCGGGCACGGCGGCGAATCCGCTTGCCGGGAGCATGGCGAGTCCCCTCCTCTTCGCGTGCGCCACGACCGCCTCGCCGAGTGGATGCTCCGACCCTTGCTCCGCTGCGGCGGCGAGAGCGAGCAGATCGTCGGGGGCGATCCCGGGCGCAGGGACGATGTCGGTGACGCCGGGCCGTCCGACCGTCAGGGTACCCGTCTTGTCGAAGACCACCGCGGAGGCCTTGTGCAGCAATTCCAAGGCGCTGGCATTTCGGACGAGGACGCCGAGCTCCGCTCCACGGCCCGTTCCCACCATGATGGCGGTTGGCGTGGCCAGGCCCATCGCACAGGGGCAGGCGATCACCAGCACACTGACCGCATAAGTGAGCGCGTGGACGAAGGAGGGCGACGGGCCAAAGGCAAGCCAGCCGAAGAAGGTCGCTCCGGAGATCACGAGGACTGCAGGCACGAACACGCTCGCTACGCGGTCGGCCAGGCGCTGAATAGGAGCCTTGGAGCCCTGCGCCTCTCGGACGAGACGGATGATCTGCGCCAGCACGGTCTCGGCGCCGACGCGAGTGGCACGGAAGGTGAAACTCCCCGTGCGGTTCATCGAACCGCCCACGACGTGGGAGACCGCCGTCTTCGCCACCGGGAAACTCTCGCCAGTCAACATGGACTCGTCGACGCTGGACGCGCCTTCGACGACTTCGCCGTCGACGGGTACGCGCTCCCCCGGTCGCACCCGCACGAGATCGCCCACGACAACGCTGCCGATGACGATGTCATCCTCCCGCCCCTCGCGCACGACGCGCGCCGTCCGCGGCGCGAGCGCTACCAGGCGCCGGATGGCCTCTGAGGTTCCGCCGCGGGCGCGAGCTTCGAGCCAGCGTCCCGTCACGAGAAAGGTCACGAGGAGGGCAGATGTCTCGAAGTAGTGCATGGCGCCAGCGGTCATGAAGGCGTGAGGCCAAAGGGTGACGGCCACGCTGAAGAGATAGGCGGCGTTGGTGCCGAGGGAAACCAGGGTATCCATGCTCGCCGAGCGATGGCGCAGATCGCGGAGGAACCCCGCGTGAAACTCCCTGCCCACCCAGAACTGCACGGGCGTGGTGAGGGCCCAGAGCAACCAAGGATTCCCGAGCCAGCTGGGCGCCCACCAGAAGAGCTCGGACATGCTGCCGAGGAGCACGGGGATCGAGAGTGCGGCGCCGACGAGGGCCGTGAGCCCCAGGCCTCGGACTTCCACCGCTCGCGACGACCCGTCGATACTAGACGGCGCCGTCTCCTCGGGCACCTTGTAACCTACCCCAGCGACGGCTGTCCGGATGGCCGGGAGACCTGGAGAATCCGGGCGGACCCAGACGGTTGCCCGCTCCGTCGCCAGATTGACGTTGGCCTCCGCGACGCCTGGCACTCCCCGCAACGCGCGCTCGACCTTGGCGACGCAGCCCGCACAGTGCATGCCCTTGACGGGGAAGTCGAGGCGCGTCCCCTCGGTGGTCCGGGGCATCACTTAGCGGCCTCCGAAGCGAGAGAATACCTCGAGCAGCTCGTCCACCTTCTTCTGACGGTCCCGCGTGCTGCCCGAGCGGATGGCATCCGCCACGCACGACTCGATGTGTCGGCCGAGAAGGAGTCGCTGCACCTGCTCCACGGCGCCCTGGACCGCGGTCAGCTGGAGGAGAATGTCGACGCAGTACTTGTCTTCCTCGACCATGCGCTGGATCCCCTGCACCTGCCCCTCGATGCGCCGCAGGCGGCCGAGAGTCTTGCTCCGTGTGTCATCGTCGATCACGTCCGTTCCTCCATCGCCGTCGCGTGCCTCGTCCGGAGCGCATGCGCGACCCACCAGGCGGCGAGCGCGACGGCGAGATGCTTGAGGGTGTGGCCACTGAGCCAATGTCCCCAGGAGAAGATCGTCCCATCCAGCGCTTCGAAGAGCTTCGCCACGGCATAGATGCCGAGCACCACGAGAAGAGAGCCGCCGCCCGTGTAGCGAGCCGGAAACTGCCAGAGCATGAGGAGGATCAAGAGCGCGGGGAGAAACTGAACCAGCGCGTAGAAACGAAGATCGCCTCCTCCGTTGAGCTCGCCCGCGCGCCAGAAGATGACGCTGCCCGCGCCCGCAGCCACCAGCGGCCCCAGGAGGAGGAGTCCGGCGGTCACGCCGATCCGCTCGGAGACGACTGCCGCGAGGAACGCCATGAAGCCAATGGTCATGGGCAGGCGGTCCCAGAAGAGGCGCGGGGTGTCGGGCGCCCAGTGATAGTAGGCGGAACCGATGCCCGTCAGGGTCACGCCGGCGAAAAAGAGCGCGTACGGCCAGCGCTCCCGCGACTCGATGAATCCCGCCGTCGGGCCCGCCGGCATTTCCAAAACCTTGAGCACGCCATAGCCCCCCACGAGCAGGAAGGCCAGGTTCGACAGCACGTTCCAGCCGTTGGGTACCATGCCCAGGGGCCGGTTGTCCGCGAAGCGATGGTAGGCGGGATCTTGCGGAATGGGCGGAGCGAGGCTGATCCCCGCCGCCGCGACGGCGGGGACGGCTAGCATGATCGCGACCTGGGTAGCCCGGGTCATCACCTATACCCTACGGGGGTACTCTAGCACAGGCCGATGCCGGCCGCCGGACACGACCGTTGGAGCTACAGGTCGGGGAAGAGCGAACCCTGGGTGGCGGGGGAAGGCGGCCGGCGGCGACGAGTCTTCGGGTCCTTCTTGCTCGCGGTCTTCCTGGTCCGTTCACGCTTGGGGCGCGTCCAGCCCTTTTGGTGCGCAATCTTGTCACCCTGCTTGATGACGAGCAGGTCCACGAGGCGCGCCAGCGGATGTGCCAGGAGCTCGAGATAGCTCTCCCAGTAGCGGGGCGAATAGGCCAGCGTCTTCATCTGGTCCGTGGCCAGCGCGAGCGCCGATCGATCGCCCTTCCGCGCGGCCAGCTTGAGCTGCTCGAGGATCCGCGCGCGGCTGATGCGAGATGGACGCGTCACGCGACGCCGAGCTCGCGGCGGACGATGCGCGCCGCCTCGACCATGGAGCGCAACTTGGCCACTCCGACCCAGCGCGGCGTCTCCCAGAGCCCGCAGTCCGGCACGAGCCAGAGCCGCTCGGCGGGGATGTGCTTCAGGGCGAGGCGGACCCGCTCGGCGATTTCCTCGGGAGTCTCCACGTGAAAGGCCTTCACGTCCACCACGCCGACTGCCACCTCCTTGTCGGTGGGGAACTCACTCCAGAGCCCGATCTCGCTCATCTCTCGATTCGCGTACTCGAAGACGAACTGGCTCACCCGCGCCTCGAGCACCCGCGGATAGAGCGCCCGGTAGCGGCGCGGGCTCGCGAAGGAGTTGTTGTGGGCATTGCCGAAACACACGTGCAGGGCGGTCTTCGCCTCTACGCCATCCAGGGCCGCGTTGAGGGCTGCCACCATGGGCGCCGCGTCACCTCTGAGCACTTGATGCTTGCCCGCCGTCATGACGTAGTTGGGCTCGTCCACCTGGATGAAGCCGCAGCCCGCCGCCACCAGCGCCTTCATTTCTGCGTTGACGAGGGCGATCAGGTCGGCGATGAGGCTGTCCTCGGTGGCGTAGGGACCGCCGCGACGGAGCGGGATGAGGAGGGTGATGGGTCCGGGCACGGCCACCCGCAGCGGACGATCGGCGAGCGGGCGGGCGAAGCGGAACTCCTCCACGATCCCGAGTCCGGTCGGCGCGCTGACGCGATCCACCACCTCGTACGGGCAATGCGTGTCGTAGTTGGGCGCGCCCAAGCGCCGGGGGATGGGAAGGGATCGGATGCCTGCAAGACGGTCGTAGAAGCCACGGATGAACGTCACCCGCCGCATCTCGCCGTCCGAGATGACGTCGATGCCCGCCTCGACCTGATCGCGCATGGCGAGGCGGACGGCGTCCTCGTAGGCTTCCTTGAGATCGATGGGCCCCAGCCGATCCGCCGCGGCGGCCTCGCGCACCAGGAGCAGCCAGGAGGGCAGGCCGTGGCTGCCACACACCGTGGTCGGGATCAGGGGCAACCCAGCCGTCATCGTCTCCCCTAGCGGAAGGCCAGCTCGTACTGCTCGCGCGGATACGAGGGCATACCCTGCACGACGACCCTGCGTCCGATCAAATCTTGCAAACGATCGAGCCCACCGCGCTCCTCAGCTTCCAGATGATGCGCCATCTCGGGGTGGACGCGGATGAGCACTTCCTTGCCCGTGGCTTCGCGCGCCGCCGCCTGCACCTTGCGAAAGATCTCCGCGGTGAGAGTGAGGTCGGACTTCACAGTGCCGCTGCCTTTGCAGGTGGGACAGATCGACGTGAGGAGCGATTGCAGGCCCTGGCGCACGCGCTTGCGCGTCATCTCCACCAATCCGAGCTCGGAGATCTCGAGGACGTTGGTGCGGGCCTTGTCGTCGGCGAGAGCCTTCATGAGCGCCTTGAATACCTGGTCGCGGTGCTCGGCGCGCTCCATGTCGATGAAGTCGATGATGATGATGCCGCCGAGGTCGCGAAGGCGGATCTGGCGCACCACCTCGGCGGCCGCCTCCAGGTTGATCTTCAGCACCGTCTCCTCGAAGTCCCGCTTGCCCACGTACTTGCCCGTGTTGACGTCGATGGCGACGAGGGCCTCGGTGTGGTCGATCACGATGTAGCCGCCGGACTTGAGCCACACTCTCCGGCGGAGGGCCTTGTCGATCTCCTTCTCGATCCCCGTGGCCTCGAAGATCGCGGGCGCGCCGTCGTAGAGCTTGATTCGCGAGGTGAGCTGGGGCACCAGCGATTCCGCGAAGTGCCGGCACTTCTCGTAGGCGGCGGGAGTGTCCACGAGGAACTCGTCGATGTCGGGCGAGAACAGATCGCGCACGACCCGGAAGGTCAGATCCATCTCCTCGTGAAGAAGGGAGGGAGCCCGGGCCGACTCGAAGCGGCTCTGCACCTGCCCCCAGAGGCGCGTGAGGAAGTGCATGTCGGCCTGTAGCTCCTCGGCGGCTTTGCCCTCGGCGACCGTGCGAACGATGAAGCCCCCGGAAGGGGGCTGGAGCTCCTTGACGATACCGCGGAGTCGGTCGCGCTCGGCGTCGTCCCGAATGCGACGCGACACGCCCACATGATGGCTCTGTGGCATGTAGACGATGTAGCGACCAGGAATGGACACGAAGGCGGTGATGCGCGCGCCCTTCGTCCCCAGGGATTCCTTGGAGACCTGCACGAGCACTTCCTGGCCCTTGTGCAGGAGCTCCTCGATGGGCACCGCTACTTCACGCCGATGCTCGCGCTCCCCCTCCGCCTCGTCGCGCTCGCTCTCGTCCTCCGCGTCCTCGATGGCGGCCTCGTCCACATCGGGGGCGATGAGGCCCGGATCGTCTCCGCGGTCCGGTGTGTAGTCGCCTGCGTAGAGGAAGGCGTCCTTCTGGAGGCCGATGTCGACGAAGGCGGCCTGCATGCCAGGGAGGACGTTGGTGACCACGCCCTTGTAGATGTTCCCGACGATCGAGCGGCGGCCGGCCCGCTCCACGTACAGCTCGACCAACTGTTGCCCATCCTGCACGGCCAGACGAGTTTCCGTCACGCCGGCATTGACGACGATCCGCTTGCCCACGGCAGCAGTCCCCAGTGCGGAGGCCAAGGCCTCCGGTGCACGACGCGCGGTCCGCCCGAGGCGGACCCGGTTACTGGAACTGCCGCATTCGAACCGAGAGGAGGAGCCCCAAAGCCATGAACGACACGACCATGGACGAACCACCGTAGCTCATCAGCGGAAGCGGGATGCCCACCACGGGCAAGAGGCCCGTCACCATGCCCAGGTTGATCAATGTCTGGGCGGCGAACAGGGCCGTGATGCCCAAGGCGATGATGCGCCCTCGGGCCTCCCGGGTGATGACGGCGATCTCGAAGCCCCGCAACACCAGGACTCCGTACGCCACGATCAGCACCAAGCAACCGATGAACCCCCACATCTCGGCGAACACGGCAAAAATGAAATCAGTGTGGCGCTCCGGGAGAAAGGCCAGGCGGCTCTGCGTCGCCCCGCTGATCCCTTTGCCCAGGAGCTGGCCTGAACCAATGGCGATCTTCGCCTGAATCACATTGTACGCCGTACCCAGAGGGTCTCGAAACGGGTCGAGGTACACGAGCAGTCGGTCCCGCTGATACGGCTTCAAGAAGAACCATGCGATGGGCATGAGCGCTACCCCCGCTCCCGCCAACCCGCCCAGGATGCGCAGGCGCACGCCGACACCGACGAGCACGGCGGCGAGCACAGGCAAGAGTACCAGCGCGGTACCCAGATCGGGCTGACGCACCACGAGCACGAAGGGCACGGCCACGAGGGCGAAGGTCCAGCCGAGCGTCCCGCGGGAGTTCGGCTGCGCCTCGCGGCGCCAGGTGAGCGCCCAGGCCAGCGTCAAGATGAAGATCAGCTTGAAGAGCTCGGACGGCTGAAAGGTCAGGGGGCCGAGATGAATCCAGCGGCGCGCGCCCGACACCATGCGCCCGAGCACGAACACGGTGATGAGGAGGCCGAGGCCGACGAGGTAGAGTGCGGGCGCGGCGCGCACGAAGCTCCGGTAGTCGAAGGTGACTACCACGAGCAGGGCGCCGATGCCCACGGCGACCCACATGAGCTGGCGAAGGGCGAGCCCTGAGCCGCCTCGTCCGAGTCCTAGACTCGAGAGGCAGATTACGCTCAGGATCACGATGGCGAAGGCCGCGCCCAAAAGCGGCCAGTCCACGTTATGGAGGAGTCGCCGGTCCAGCCGGAGCATCACCCGTCTTCTCCGAGCTGCACCTTGGCGACCTTTTCGAGGAAGATGGACTGGTAGATCTGATGCGCGATGGGTGCAGCGACCTGACCGCCCTTGCCGCCGCGCTCCACGAGGACAACGACCACGACCTCCGGATCCTGGGCGGGCGCGAAGGACGCGAACCACGCGTGGTCCTGTCCTTTGGCCGCATCGCTCTTGTTCACGCTCTGCGCGGTGCCCGTCTTGCGCGCGGCCTCGGCGCCGGGGAGGCGCGCCCCGGTGTCCGTGCCGCCCGCGTTGCCGACGCCCGACAGAGCATGCCGTAGGAAGGCCCACACGATGGGCGAGAGATCCACGCGGCCC